>ENA-ORXI01000838-ORXI01000838.1-sediment-metagenome-genome-assembly--contig:-NODE-838-length-25196-cov-6.215534_pt1 | contig 25196 bp, 23 predicted proteins | sample MGYA00237861_ERZ511468 | MGnify/ENA primary metagenome ERZ511468 (study PRJEB26299, sample SAMN06266213) | sediment metagenome | isolation source: Hudson Canyon methane seep mesocosm | place: USA:Hudson...
TTTCATCGAATGACAAGTTTGATTCCGGTTGTGGCTGGCCAAGTTTTTCTAATCAACTAGAGCAAGGCAATATCACTCACCATGTCGATCAGAGTCATGGCATGGATCGCACTGAGGTTCGCTGTAAACATTGTGATGCTCACTTAGGCCATGTGTTTGATGATGGTCCAGAGCCAACGAGGCTGCGTTATTGTATAAATTCTGTTTCCATCAACTTTCATGACAAATAAAAGTTGGTTTGTTTATATTGTTGAAGCTGAAAATGGTCATTTATATACTGGCATTACCACTGATTTAGAGCGTCGTTTTGCTGAACACCAGTCTAAACAAGGTGGTGCACGTTTTTTTCACACTAGTGCTGCCAAGAAAATGGTTTATCACGAAACTCAAGCTGATCGCAGCGCAGCATCTAAACGTGAAGCGGCAATTAAGAAACTCTCTCGCAAAGCAAAAATCTCTCTTATCGAAAAGCAATAAATTCATGTATAATGGTGGGTTGTCCAATTTCTGAGTTTTCAACTCGCTTACAATTTACAGGTAATTAATCTTGCTTACGACTGCAAATATCACCATGCAATTCGGCGCTAAGCCATTGTTTGAAAATGTCTCCGTTAAATTTGGCGAAGGTAATCGCTATGGTTTAATCGGTGCTAATGGTTGTGGTAAATCCACATTCATGAAAATTTTGTCCGGTGAGCTAGAGCCAACTGCCGGTAATGTCAGCCTTGATGTTAATGAAACATTTGCTGTTTTAAAGCAAGATCAGTTTGCTTATGAAGATCAACGTGCCATTGATGTTGTCATCATGGGTGATGCCAAATTATGGGAAGTGCATCATGAACGTGATCGCATTTATAACTTGCCTGAGATGTCTGAAGAAGACGGTATTAAAGTTGCTCACCTTGAAGGTGAATATGCTGAAATGGACGGTTACACGGCTGAATCTCGCGCCGGTGAGTTGTTATTAGGTGTTGGCATCCCGACTGATCAACATTATGGTCCGATGAGTGAAATAGCACCCGGTTGGAAGTTACGTATTTTGCTGGCACAAGTTTTGTTTGCCGAACCTGACATCCTGTTACTTGATGAGCCAACTAACCATTTGGACATCAATACCATCCGTTGGTTAGAAGACATCATCAATCAACGTAGTGGCACGATGGTCATCATTTCGCATGATCGCCATTTCTTAAACAGTGTTTGTACTCATATGGCTGATATGGACTTTGGTGAGTTGCGTCTCTATCCAGGTAACTATGACGAGTACATGTTGGCTTCAACTCAAGCCAGAGCACGTTTAGTTTCTGACAATGCTAAGAAAAAAGCACAAATCATCGAGCTACAGGACTTTGTGCGTCGTTTTTCTGCCAATGCATCAAAAGCAAAACAAGCAACATCGCGTGCTAAACAAATCGATAAAATCCAACTGGATGACATCAAACCATCGAGCCGTGTGAATCCATACATTCGTTTTGATCAAGAGAAAAAATTGTTCCGAAATGCGCTTGAAGTCTCCGGCATTAGCCAAGCTTATGATGATGAAGCACCTTTGTTTGAAGGCTTCAAATTTATGGCTGAAGTAGGTGAACGCATTGCGATTATCGGTCCTAACGGAATCGGTAAATCAACCCTAGCGAAAACCTTAGCCACTGAACTGGCCCCTAAAACGGGTAAAGTGAAATGGTCTGAAAATGCCAATATTGGTTATTACGCTCAAGACCACGAACACTTTTTTGAAAATGGTTTAGATCTCTTCCAATGGATGTCTCAGTGGGGCAGGCCATCAGATGATGAACAAGTCATGCGTGGCACCTTAGGTCGTTTATTATTCTCTGGTCATTTGATCGAAAAGAAAGCCAAAGTATTATCAGGTGGTGAAAAAGGCCGCATGATGTTTGGTAAATTGATATTACAAAAACCAAATATCTTGATTATGGATGAACCAACAAACCACATGGATATGGAGTCAATCGAGTCATTAAATATGGCTTTGAATCAATATGAAGGTACTTTATTCTTCGTCAGCCATGACCGTGAATTTGTATCGTCATTAGCCACTCGTATCTTTGATATGACCGACGATGGCATTGTTGATTTTAAAGGCAGCTATGAAGAATATCTTGTCAGTCAAGGTATTAAGTAAACCAAATTTATAACAACCAGTGTTAAATCAATTAACACTGGTTGTTATGCTTTCTTCTAAGCATTTTACATGCTACTTTACACTTTGAATTTATCTTAAAGGATGTCTCATGGTGTCTTCTATCAACAAATATTCCTCAGCCGCTCTTATCGTCTGTTTATGCCTTGTTTTATTTTCTGTATTTCCTAAACCGAGCTTTGCTGCTTCTGCCACCGAAATTAATATTGGTGTGTCAGAAACGCTAAAACGTTTTAAAGCAGAAATTTCAGGTGGTGAAGAGTTCTTAAAGCAAGCTAAAGGCGTGTTAGTTTTTCCAAGCATTATCAAAGCCGGCTTTGTTATTGGTGGCGAATATGGTGAAGGTGCATTGCAAATTAGTGGTGAAAACGTCGATTATTACAGCACGGCTGCCGCCTCTTTTGGTTTTCAACTGGGTGCTCAATCTAAATCTGTTGTATTGGTTTTTATGACCGATGATGCCTTAAAAAACTTTCAAGCCAGCAAAGGTTGGAAAGCCGGCGTTGATGGCTCCGTTGCTGTTATTGAATGGGGTGTTGGTGAAGATATCAATACCGTAGATATAAAAGATCCAATTATCGGTTTTGTATTTAGCAACAAAGGACTGATGTATAACCTGACTTTAGAAGGTTCAAAATTTACTAAACTTGAGAAATAATTCATGACTGAAACCACCTACCCAGAAAAATCTTGTGAGATTGATCGTCTGGTCACACATCCTAAATTAGTTGCCTCTGCCCTAGCAGGTACAAAAACACAGCAACGCCGTGATGGCATTTATGCTTATCCCGGTGAAACCTTTGAGCTTGATGGTGTTGAGTTTACTGTTACAGCACTCGATCGAGAATCATTAGGTGATATGGGTGATGCCGAAGCACAAGCCGAAGGTTATCCGAATATGGCGATGTACAAAGACATAATTTTAAGAATGCATGCCGGCATGGAATGGGATGAAGGCCATCTTGTTTGGGTGCATAAGTTCGCAAAAACAGCTTAAGCCCGATATTACAAAACACCCTCAATTTTCTACGAGGGTGTTTTTATCTATTAGTCACCAATTCTAAAACCAACTTTAATCGTTACCTGCCAATATTTAACACCACCTTCATCTATATAACCTCGGGTATCAATCACTTGAAACCAGTGTAAGTTTTTCACTGTTTCTGAGGCTTTAGCAATAGCGTTTTGAATCGCCTGATCTGAACTTTCTGATGAACTACCCGTAAGTTCGATATGTTTGTATGTATGTTCGGTCATATTTCTCTCCTAATTTATTTACGCAAATAGATAAACCAATAAGCTACCCCGACAAAAAAACTGCCGCCGACGATATTTCCTAAGGTGACGGGAACGAGGTTATCAAAAATAAATGCTGTTGACGTTAAATTTTCTAAATTCATCGAGCTGACAACGTGAGCGAGTTCGGCTTGTTGTTGGGCAAGTAAGCCTGCTGGAATAAAATACATATTAGCCACACTGTGTTCAAAACCCAAGGCGACAAATGCGGTTACTGGAAATAATATCGCGATAACTTTATCTACCACGCTATGACCTGCAAAACTAAGCCACACAGCTAAACACACTAAGATATTACATAAAATACCGCGGCTAAAGGCTTCCATCCACGTTAAGTTGACTTTAGCATTAGCGATAGCAATGGTTTTTGCGCCTACCGCTCCGCCATCAATAAACCAATGGCCACTGAAATAAATCAACACCATTATGCCTAATGCGCCAACAAAATTGCCGATGTAAACGATTGCCCAATTTTGCATTAAATGAGCAAAGCTCACTTTGCCATCGACATAAGCCATGACGATTAAATTATTACCGGTGAACAATTCAGCGCCAGCGACGATGACAAGTATTAAACCCAAGCAAAAAGACAAGCCGCCAATAAATCGCATTAAACCCGCTGCTATATCACCACTGTCATAAGTGACTATTGTGTAAAGCAATGCACCAAATGCGATAAAAGCGCCCGCTAATATCGATAAAGCAAAAACACGTAGTGGTTCTCCGGTGCTTTTAATGACACCTGCATTTTCAATTCGAGATGCAATCTCTTTAGGGGAATAGGCATCGACAGATAGTTCGCTCATAACATTCCATATCCTCATTCACGGTAATAACTTTCATTTTGCCTTAATTAATTTAATGTTTGTTAGCTTATTTGCAGTAATATTTAACAGACTGATTTGACTGGATTTTATATTTAAACCTGCGTATAATCTGCCGACTAGTTTCCCCCCTCCTTTTCAGCATGGTTTTCAATGCTGACTTTCACAGGTTAATACATGTCAACTGAAGAACAAGTACAGACTGCGCCTTTATTCGCAGACTTAGGCCTAGCGGCCCCTATTTTAAAAGCCGTCTTAGAAGCCGGTTATGAAACACCATCTCCAATTCAAGCTCAAAGTATTGCGCCGATTTTAGAAGGTCGTGATCTTTTAGGCCAAGCACAAACAGGTACCGGTAAAACTGCTGCCTTTTCATTACCGTTGCTTAGCCGTATCGATGTTAAAGCTAAAACACCACAAATGTTGGTATTAGCACCAACACGTGAATTGGCTATCCAAGTAGCAGAAGCCATTCAAAGTTACGCACGTTATATGAAAGGCCTGCATGTTTTGCCTATCTATGGTGGCCAAAGCATGGGTATTCAACTACGCCAATTGCAACGTAACCCACAAGTCATTGTTGGTACACCTGGACGAGTTCTTGATCATATTCGTCGTGGCACATTAAAACTTGGGCAACTTAAATCACTCGTTTTAGATGAAGCTGATGAAATGTTACGCATGGGTTTCATTGATGATGTTGAAACTATTCTTAAAGAAACACCGGCTGAACGTCAGGTAGCCTTGTTCTCAGCAACAATGCCTAGTGCTATTCATCGTGTCGCTACTCGTTATTTAAAAGATCCTGTAGAAATTCGTATCAAATCGAAAACTACAACCATGGAAACAATCAATCAACGTTACTGGCAAGTGACGGGCATGCATAAATTAGAAGCATTGACTCGAATTCTTGAAGTAGAAGAATTTGATGCGATGATCATTTTTGTTCGCACCAAAAATGCAACGGCTGAATTGGCTGAAAAATTAGAAGCACGTGGTTATTCAAGCTCACCTTTGAACGGTGACATGAATCAAGCAGCACGTGAAAAAGCGATTCAACGCATGAAAAAAGGCAAGCTAGATATCCTAGTTGCCACTGATGTCGCAGCACGTGGTTTAGATATTGAACGCATAAGTCATGTTGTTAACTATGATATTCCTTACGATACTGAATCATATGTTCATCGCATAGGTCGTACAGGTCGTGCTGGCCGTAAAGGTGAAGCAATTTTATTTGTATCACCTCGTGAAAAACGTATGTTGTTTGCAATTGAAAAAGCGACTCGCCAAACCATCGCTAAATTTATTTTGCCAAGCACAGAAGATATTGCTGATCGTCGTGTTATGCAATTTAACCAAATGCTCAGCGAAACTATTGAATCACAAGATTTGAGTTTCTTTCAAACAGTGATTAGCAACTATCAACAAGAACATGAAGCAGATCCATTAGAAGTTGCAGCAGCATTAACTTATTTAGTACAACTAACTCGTCCTTTAAAACCTGTTAAACATGTAAAAGAACGACCATCTCGCGAAGATCGTGAGTCTCGACCTCGTCGTGATAACTCAGATCGCGATAATAGATCAGAGCGTGGCGAACGTTCACCACGTCGAAGTCGTTCGTCAGAACATAAAGCAGAACAGGGTATGCAGACTTATCGTGTTGAAGTAGGTAGTTCACATGGTGTTGAAGTTAAAAACCTTGTTGGTGCAATTGCAAATGAAGCAGGCATTGATAGTAAAGATATCGGTAGAATCAGTTTAAATGATGACTTTAGTACCATTGATTTACCTGAAGGCATGCCAAAGGATTTATTCCAGCAGTTACAAAAAGTTTGGGTTTGTAATAGACAGCTAAACTTAAGCCTACCTGGACAAGAAGGTGGTTCACCGAGTAATAGTGATACACCACCTCGTCGGAAACCAAAACGTTCTGGCAAACCTCGTACACGTCCTCGTGATACGGCTCATAAACCAAGTGCACGTAGATCTAAAAATTCAGCTGACTAATATTAAAAGCCCTCCCTTGTGAGGGCTTTTTTTTATTTCACTCCCTACTTCCACAATCAAACACAGCATGTAGAATAAGCCCATGCTAAATTTTATATGGATCAGTTTTTTTACCATTGCCTTTATTGTTGCGTTAATAAAGCTCTTTGCATTTGGTGATACTGAAATCTTTGGTCAATTAATGACCGCCATGTTTAGCCTATCAAAAACTGCGTTTGAAATATCCTTAGGTCTCACCGGAATTTTAGCCTTGTGGTTAGGCATTATGCGAATCGGTGAACGTAGTGGTTTTATCGATTTGCTTACACGAGGTTTAACGCCGCTATTTGCTAAATTAATGCCCGATGTTCCCAAAAATCATCCAGCACTTGGTGCAATGGTGATGAATATTTCTGCCAATGCTTTAGGTTTGGACAATGCCGCCACACCGCTTGGCATAAAAGCGATGACCGAATTACAAAAGTTAAACCCCTTCAAAGATACCGCTAGTAATGCTCAAATTCTATTTCTCGTTATCAATACCTCAGCGGTCACTTTATTTCCTGTCACTATCTTTACCTATCGCGCTCAATTAGGCGCGGCGAATCCAACCGATGTATTTATACCCATATTGATCGCGACTTATGCTTCAACCATGATAGGTTTATTGACTGTTGCTTGGGTACAAAAAATCAATTTATTAGATAAAGTTGTTGCTGCTTACCTAGGTGGATTTACCTTATTTGTTGCTGCACTGCTTAGTTACTTTGCAAGTTTGCCTCAAGCTCAAATGCTCAGCCAATCTTCACTCATCAGTAACGTTATTCTGTTTTCCTTAGTGATGTTATTTATTACTGGTGCGGTGATAAAAAAAGTAAATGCTTATGACGCTTTTATTGATGGTGCCAAAGAAGGTTTTGAAACCGCAATTAAAATCATTCCTTATTTAGTCGCAATGTTAGTAGCGATCGGTGTATTTAGAGCTAGTGGTGCGTTAGATCTACTGGCTAGTGGATTACGTACTATCGTATTAAGTCTCAATATGGATGATCGTTTTATTGATGCTCTGCCAACCGCATTGATGAAACCCTTTAGTGGTAGTGGTGCCAGAGCAATGATGATCGATACGATGCAAACCTATGGCGCTGATTCTTTTGCTGGACGACTCTCTTCAATTGTTCAGGGTAGTACTGAAACAACCTTTTATGTCTTGGCTGTTTATTTCGGTTCAGTTGGCATTAAGAATATTCGTCATGCCGCTGCTTGTGGTTTAGCTGCTGATTTTGCTGGCATTATTGCTGCTATTGCCGTTGCTTATTGGTTTTTTTCTTAAGTAGTCCAGCCTCCTCAGTAAAGTAAGTTTGCGACCTAGATAGTATCAGGTCTATAGTGTCGCTATATCCTGTAAAAACAAGGAGCTAGCTCGTCATGAATAAATTCCTTTCTGTTAGTTATGGTGTCATCAGTTACTTACTCTTCTTTGCGGTATTTTTGTATCTTATTGCTTTCGTCGGTGATTTATTTGTTGCTAAAAGTGTCAGCTCTGGCGTTGCCCAAGATTTTTTACCCGCCTTAATCATCAATACATTATTGATCTTAATCTTTGTGATTCAACATACCGTGATGGCTCGTGAACCTTTTAAACAATGGCTCACACAATACCTACCCGCACAGCTAGAACGCAGTACCTATATGCTTGCCACCAGTGTCGCGCTGGCAGTTATTTTTTGTTACTGGCAACCTGTTTCTGGCATGGTTTGGCAGTTTACGAATCCAGCACTCGTCACACTGTTTTATATTTTGTTTGCTATTGGTTGGGTCATTGTATTGATTGCTACTTTTCTCACCAATCACTTTGATTTGTTTGGCCTACGTCAGATCTACTTACATGCCATTGATAAACCTTACACTTCATTAGACTTTACTAATGTATGGTTTTATCAGTATTTAAGACATCCCATGATGCTCGGTTTATTAATTGCTTTTTGGAGCACACCGGTCATGACGCTCAGCCATTTATTATTTAGCCTAGGCATGACTATTTACATTTTTATAGGCATTCACTTTGAAGAAAAAGATTTAGTTGAACAATTAGGTGAAGATTATATTCAGTATCAAAAAAATACATCCATGCTATTCCCCTGCAAATGTAGTAAACACTGAGATAAATTTACTATGGCAAATGAAAATATAACGGTTTTACAACTCGGGCACCCTCATTTACGTAAAACGTCATCCACGGTGCCTGATGTGAAAAATAGCCAGTTTCAAGGTTTTATCGACTTACTGATAGAGCATGTCATTGATGTTAAGGGTATGGGCATCGCAGCCCCTCAAGTTGATGTTGATAAACGGATGTTTATTATTTGTAGTCAGCCCAATTCCCGTTACCCTACTGCGCCACTAATGGAACCAACGGTGGTGATTAATCCTGAGATAACTTGGACCTCAGTAGAAATGGAAAAAGACTGGGAAGGTTGTCTGAGTTTGCCGGGGATCCGTGGTTTGGTCGCTCGACATCAAAAAGTCAAAGTAAAATATACGTCACGTTCGGGGGAAACTATCGAAACTGAGTATTCAGGTTTTATCGCCCGTGTTTTCCAACATGAATTAGATCACTTAGATGGCATCGTATTTTTAGACCGTGTGGATAATACACATGAAATTATGATGGAAGCAGAGTGGCAAAAACGTTTTATTAATCACTAATTATAAATTAGCTCTATAACTTTACTATTGGCCAAACATTCGGCCAACATAACGGCTAAGTTTTTCTGAACGATCTGGTGAGCGTAATCCTTGTAAGATGTGCTCCCTCATACCAGGCATAAACATGACATCTGACAATAGTTGACTAAAACCTGAATAGCCATGCTCTGTCTTTGCTAATTGCTCAAGAAATAAATTACAGATCAATTTTTGTTCTAATACGCGCCAAATTCGACCTGAAATAATCGCCAATATTTCAATATCTTCACTACACTTATGTTTTAAAACACGCACCACCATTTGATCAACCAATCCTGTTGCAGGACTATTGGAAGCGGCACGTAAACAGGCACAAACACGTTCAATATCGGGTTGTTTTTCCTGCAACTCCATATTCACACGATTCGCTAATACTTCAACAATTCCGGCTGCAGGTTCAGCATGTTCAAGAAAAGTACTTAATACTGAAAAAGGTTCGTCTGGCACTGTCGGAATAGTTTCAATCAACCCTAATGTTTCTTCATGCTCTTCTAATCTAACTGCCACATCGGCAACACCTTGCATGCCTAGGTTCTGCCACTCATTTGCATCTTTTTTTCCTGTGAAATACTCAAAGGCATCTTGATAAAACTTAGATGGTTTGGCCGATAGACTTTTTGTAGCTTGAGCATTAAAGGCAGCCATTTTGTCTTCACGAGGGGTAAAGGTATAGGCACTGTCTTTGAGTGCACCTTCAATGTTCTCTCCCTGTTCAGCAGCCAACATGCTTTCGCCAACACGATCGAGCAACATCACTAAAAACTCATCTCGAGCTGCCTGAATGAGTAAACCTTGTTCATCCAAAGGAAATTTTAAAAACCAAACATAATGCTTATCAGGACTATCTGGATTCCAGAAAATCACACCAAATAATGCACTTTTCTGGAAGGGGTATGGGTAAGGATTTTTTGCCCATTCAAAATTAACAAAGTCATCTGGGCTGAGTTTTACTACACGGCGTCCCATATCAAAAACACGATATTTCGCTCCACTTTGGTGAAGAAACTCACTTAAGGTTGTGATTTTATTTGTTGTCATATTGGTCGCTCCTGACCAAACTATTTACTATGAACGGTATTCAGCGTTTATTTTGACATAATCATATGAAAAATCGCAGGTCCAAATTGTTTCATTCGCCCGACCTCTTCCAAGTTGAACCTTGATAGTAATTTCATCTTGGTCCATTACTTTTTGGCCTAATTCTTCAGCATATGTTGTTGCTGGTTCACCTTGGTCAACTATGCAAACATCACCAAGATAAATGGCTACTTTTGTTAAGTCAAAACGATCAAGACCACTACGACCTACAGCGGCTAAAATTCTTCCCCAATTTGGGTCTGAAGCAAATAATGCTGTTTTAACTAAAGGTGAATGGGCAATAGTGTAAGCAACCTGAAGACATTCTTCATTATCTTCACCCTGCTCAACATCAATCGTAATAAATTTAGTTGCACCTTCGCCATCACGAATAATTGCCTGGGCTAGATATTGGCTTACTTCTACGATGGCTTGATATAGGTTTTGTGCATCTAATGAATCAATGATGGTAATTTCAGTATGCTGAACTTGTGCTGTTGCCATCAAAATACAGGCATCATTAGTCGAGGTATCACCATCAACCGAAATTCGATTAAAAGATTGCTCTACTGCGCGCTGTAACATGTCATCTAATACTGACTGTTCAACAGCTGCATCGGTGGCGATATAAGCCAACATAGTGGCCATATCAGGCCTTATCATGCCTGAACCTTTCGCCATGCCTGTTATCGTGACCGTTGAACCGTTAATGTCGATTTGTTTTGATATCGCCTTAGCAACGATATCGGTGGTCATAATGCCCTGAGCAGCTTCAAACCAGTTATCTTCGGCTAAACCTTGATAAAGTTCTGGCATCGCTTTTACGATTTTATCTACCGGTAATTGCTGACCAATAACACCAGTTGAAAAAGGTAAAACACTTTCTGCTGGCAAACCTGATACTTCGGCTACAGCTTGGCAGCTTGCACGTGCAGCTTGTATACCTTGTTCGCCAGTTCCTGCATTTGCATTACCCGAATTTATCAATAAATATCTTGGCGAAACGTCAGCTTGATGTTGTTTTGCAAGTGTCACCGGAGCAGCACAAAATGCATTCTGAGTATACACAGCCGATGTGGCCACGCCTTCTGCTAATTCAATTAAAACTAAATCAGTGGCATCATTCGTTTTTATACCCGCATGGGCCGTCGCAAGTTTAATACCTGCTATTGGTAATAAATCATCTTTAATCGGTGATGTTAAATTAACCGGCATTAAGACAAGGCTCCATGGCATTGCTTGAATTTTTTACCTGAACCACACGGACAAGGATCGTTACGACCTACTTTTTTGCCTTCACGAGTATACGGTTCAGCACCTGATGGAACGGCTTCTTCTGCTTCTGACTCGCCTGCCAAACCTTCTGCTTGTTCGTGTTGATATTCAACTTCCGCTGTTTGGCGACGCTGCTCTTCAACCGCGGCAACATCTTCAGGATCACGCACTTGTACTCGTGAGATATATGAAATCACATCATGTTTAATGCTATCCAACATACCGGTGAACAATTGAAAAGCTTCACGTTTAAATTCTTGTTTTGGATCTTTTTGGGCATAACCACGCAAGTTAATACCTTGACGTAAATAATCCATTTGAGCTAAATGTTCTTTCCACTGACCATCTAAGGTTTGCAGCATAATGGCTTTTTCAAAATGGCGCATTAACTCATCGCCCACGGTTTCTTCTTTTACTTTAACTGCTTCATCAGCCGCTTCAACAATACGCTGACGCAAACTTTCTTCATGCAGTTCATCATCTTGCTCTAACCATTCGCTGATGTTGATATCCAAAGCAAAATCTTCACGCAACGTTGTTTCTAAACCTGGAATACTCCATTGCTCATCGATGCTGTTTGGTGGGATATAAATAGTAATAACATCGTTAATAACTGTGTCACGCATTGACACTACCGAACTAGAGACATCTTGTGTCGCCATCAATTCATTACGTTGCTCGTAAACAACTTTACGTTGATCATTGGCAACATCATCAAATTCTAATAATTGCTTACGAATATCGAAGTTATGGCCTTCAACTTTACGTTGTGCATTTTCAATGGCACGTGAAACCCAAGGATGCTCAATCGCTTCACCTTCTTCCATACCTAATTTTTGCATCAAACCAGCCATACGTTCTGATGCAAAGATACGCATTAAATTATCTTCTAACGATAAATAGAAACGACTTGAACCCGCATCACCTTGGCGTCCAGAACGACCACGTAATTGATTATCTATACGTCGAGATTCGTGACGTTCAGAACCAATAATGTGTAAACCACCAGAGCTTAATACCTCATCATGACGCTGCTGCCATGCTTGAGTGATTTTGTCTTTTTCAGTGTCACTGACTTGCTCGCCTTTTTCTTCTATTTCAGCATCTAAACTACCACCCAAAACGATATCAGTACCACGGCCTGCCATGTTTGTTGCGATAGTCACCGCGCCTGGGCGACCTGCATGAGTAATAATTTGGGCTTCTTTTTCATGAAATTTTGCATTTAAAACTTCATGAGGTACTTTGGCTTTTTCCAATAAATCATGTAAGAATTCTGAACTTTCGATTGATGATGTACCAACCAATACAGGTTGCTTACGCTCAATACAGTCCTTAATATCAACCACAATCGCATCAAATTTTTCTTTGGTTGTTAAATAGATCTGATCCGCTTCATCTTTACGCTTCATCGGTCTATGAGTTGGAATAACAATAACTTCCAAACCATAAATCGACTGTAACTCAAACGCTTCGGTATCCGCGGTACCCGTCATGCCAGATAACTTATTGTATAAACGGAAATAATTCTGGAAGGTGATTGATGCTAAAGTTTGGTTTTCATTTTGAATTGCTACCCCTTCTTTAGCTTCAACTGCTTGATGTAAACCTTCAGACCAACGACGGCCAGGCATAGTACGGCCTGTAAATTCGTCAACAATAACCACTTGGTTATCTTGTACGATGTAATCAACATCTCGCGAAAATAAGACATGAGCACGCAAAGCAGCCATTGCATGGTGCATCAAACTAATATTAGCCGCATCATACAAACTACCGTTTTCATCTAATAAACCGGCTTGCGCTAATAAATCTTCAATTTTTTCATGTCCAGCTTCCGTGAAATGCACTTGTTTGCTTTTTTCATCAAGCGTGAAATCACCCGCGACTTCAATTTCTTCACCTTCACCAATTTGCTTAGAAAGGTTAGGTATTAAGGTATTAATTTGTTGGTACATTTCCGAACTATCTTCAGCAGGGCCGGAAATAATCAATGGCGTACGCGCTTCATCAATTAAGATCGAATCAACCTCATCCACCACGGCAAAATGCAATTTGCGTTGTACTTTTTCTTCCATGCTAAAGGCCATATTATCGCGAAGATAATCAAAGCCAAATTCATTATTTGTTCCGTAGGTAATATCGGAAGCATAAGCGGCCCGACGTTCATCTGATTCCAAACCGGAAATAATCACGCCAGTAGTTAAACCAAGGAAACCATAAAGCTTGCTCATCCAGGCCGAGTCACGCTGTGCTAAATAGTCATTAACGGTAACAACATGCACACCTTCGCCTTCTAAGGCATTTAAATAGACCGCTAAGGTTGCTACAAGGGTTTTACCTTCACCGGTACGCATCTCGGCGATTCGACCTTGGTTTAACACCATGCCGCCGATCATTTGCACATCAAAATGACGCATATCTAAAACACGTTTGCCGGCTTCACGTACAACTGCAAATGCTTCAGGCAATATATCGTCTAAGCTTTGACCGTCGGCTAAACGCTGGCGAAATTCGAGTGTTTTCGCTTGTAAGGCTGCATCGTCAAGTTGTTCGATATCTTTTTCAAGACCTGCAATCTGCTCAACTTCCTTATGCATTCCTTTAAGCACTCGGTCATTGCGACTGCCAAATAACTTGCTAAAAATCTTGCTAACCATTACTTGTTACTACCTGTGTTAAATCAGAGCAGTTGCCCAGATCATATTTTGATAAAGCTCGCGATTATAACGCGTGCTGGGTATGGGGTCTAAAACTAATTTAGGAGTATGTGGAGACTAACTTGATAAATATCAAGATTAAGGTCAACTTTATCTTTTTACAAAGCTATATGGATTGATATTCTTGCCATCGCGTAATACTTCGAAGTGCACATGAGGGCCTGTTGAACGTCCCGTTGACCCCATTAATGCTAAAACTTGTCCTTTGTTTACTTTATCGCCGACGATGACGTTTATCGTTTTATTGTGGGCATAACGTGTTACATAACCATTACCATGATCTACTTCAACTAAACCACCATAACCACTACGCTCACCGATCCAGGTCACTATGCCATCAGCAACACTATATACACCGCTACCTGATTTCCCAGCGAGGTCCATACCTCGGTGAAATGCTTTTTTGCCTGTAAAAGGATCAATGCGGTTGCCATAATAGGATGAAATCCAACCACCTTTAATTGGCCGACCTTGAGGTATTGCAGATTCGATACTGTCGTTGGTAATCAAAAAGTCCTGCAATGACAATAACTGTTGATGTTGTGCCTTGAAACCTAATGACAACTGTTGCAGTTCATCATTAAATTCTTGATTTGAAAGATCGTCACCTTGCTTTTCAATACCACCCTGAGCAATGTTTTCTGTTAGTAAAAATTGCGAGACATCTAAACCAGACATCGTCGCTAATTCTTCGGTCAATGCATTTAAACGAATAGCTTGTGCCTGGAGTTGACCTAATCGCTTTGCATAAAAACTGTAAACAGGTGTGCTTTGTTGGTCTAAACTAGGTGATTGAACAAAGCTTTCTGGGATCGCAGTTGTTTTTAATGCATGAACAGGATTTTGACTTTGATTGTTATTTTGCCAATAATTCATTGCAGCGTGTGCACTGATCGCAATTAATGCAATCATTAAGCTGCTTAAAATCATCAGCTTAGTGCGACTCAAATGCCAATGTTTATGAGTCTTGTTATTAGGCGATATAATGATGACCTGCATTATTATCCTTTAACCAAAGTAACGTTATATTATTTATGGCAAATAAACCTGAACGCATAAACGCTGTCTGCGAACAAAATAGTCAGCTAAATCACCTAACTCAACGAGTTCAGCAATTAAACCAGCTCAATATTGTGCTGCAACAAACTTTGCCTATTCAGTTTTCAAGCCATTGTCATTTAGCCAATGTCTCCGCTGAACACATCATCATTCATACCGATAATGCTTCTTATGCCAGCTTGTTGCGTTTTCAAGCTCCAGCCATATGCAAAACACTGTCTGAATATTTACCACAGGCCGTTAATAAGCTTGAGGTCAAAGTCAGACCAAATTCACCAATTTCATCGTCATCTACTACTAACACATCGCTCACTTTGCCTGCCCGTGCTGCTGAATCATTACAGCAAACGGCTGACTCAATTGAAAACGGTGCTTTAAAAACTGCCTTAGAAAAACTCGCTCAGCGTAGCCATAAATCTTAATAAAGCTTTACGTTACACCTGATGAAGCAGGACGACTAAATAATATCGGCGCATCTTTTTCATCTTCGAAGCTAACTAGCTCCCATGCATCTTCATCAGCTAATAGCTTGAGTAATAATTTATTATTTACTTCATGACCTGATTTGTGACCGCTAAATGTACCAATCAAACTATGACCTAATAAATATAAGTCACCGATGGCATCTAATACTTTATGGCGAACAAACTCATCTTCATAACGCAAACCATCTTCATTAACAACACGGTAGTCATCTAATGCGATGGCATTATCAACGCTGGCGCCAAGTGCAAGGTTATTTTCACGAAGTTTTTCAATATCTTTCATAAAACCAAAGGTGCGAGCACGGCTAACTTCACGAACAAATGAGGTGGAGGAGAAATCAACATCAACTTGTTGTGGTCGGCCGGTAAACGCAGGATGTTCAAAATCAATAGCAAAACTGACTTTAAAGCCTTCAAATGGTTCAAACTTGCCCCATTTGTCACCATCTTCGACAAGAACTGATTTTTTTATGCGAATAAATTGCTTGGCAGCGTTTTGTTCTTCTATGCCAGCAGATTGTATTAAGAAGACAAATGGGCCAGCACTGCCGTCCATAATTGGCACTTCTGACGCATTTAGGTCGATATACGCATTGTCGATACCTAAACCTGCAAATGCAGATAGTAGATGTTCAACTGTAGAAATGCGCTGACCATGTTGGACCAAGGTTGTAGATAAAGCAGTTTCACCTACATTTTCGGCTTTAGCTTCGATTTCGACTACTGGGTCTAAGTCTACACGTCGAAAGATAATGCCCGTATTAGGCGCAGCAGGACGTAAAGTGAGATACACCGTATCACCACTATGCAACCCAACACCGGTTGCACGAATCACATTTTTCAATGTTCTTTGCTTTATCACCGTACCTAATCCTCCTGCCTAAGCTTATATATCATAGATCCGCGAATTGTATCACAATTCTCATCGTCTTCACTAGCACCGTTTAATCAGCTTGTCTTCGTAAGAATGCTGGGATATCTAGGTAATCCATATTGACATCACTGTTGGCAACTTGCTTTTGTGTAGATTGTTCTTCTTGGCGCATCACCGTTGGTTTGTCATAGTCAATATCAACTTGCTTCTTCACAATTTCAATTTGCGGTGAATCCGCCTCTGGTGTCATTGCTACTTGAACACGTTGTTGACCACCTAAACCTGTCGCAACAACAGTTACTCTTAGTTCATCTGTCATTTCAGGATCGATCACGGTTCCAACGACAACTGTTGCATCTTCAGAAGCAAATTCTTTAACCGTATTACCTACTTCTTCAAACTCACCAATTGTCATATCTAAACCGGCAGTAATATTGACCAACACACCACGTGCACCGGCTAAATCAACATCTTCTAACAACGGACTTGAAACCGCTGTTTTTGCAGCTTCAGTAGCACGTCCTTCACCTGATGCTTGACCAGTTCCCATCATAGCCATGCCCATTTCTGACATTACGGTGCGAACATCCGCGAAATCGACATTGATCATACCTTCTCGAGTAATCAATTCTGCAATACCTTGTACAGCCCCTAACAACACGTCGTTAGCTGCTTTAAAAGCATTTAACAAGCTCATGTCTTTGCCTAATACCGCCAATAACTTTTCATTGGGGATAGTAATTAAAGAATCAACATGCTGACTCAATTCTTCTAAGCCCGCATTCGCAATTTTTAATCGTTTGGCACCTTCAAATGGAAACGGCTTAGTCACAACAGCAACCGTCAAGATACCCATTTCTTTAGCAACTTGTGCTACAACCGGTGCTGCACCTGTACCAGTACCACCGCCCATGCCGGCAGTAATAAAAATCATGTCAGCACCATTGATCACTTCCATAATGCGTTCACGATCTTCTAATGCCGCTTGACGACCTACATCAGGGTTAGCGCCAGCGCCAAGGCCTTTTGTGATGTCCGTACCTAATTGCAATTGTGTTGTTGCTGCACTTTTACGTAATGCCTGAGCATCAGTATTGGCGCAAATAAAATCGACTCCTTCAATTTCATTAACAACCATGTGTTCAAGTGCATTACCACCGCCACCACCTACACCTATCACTTTTATCACCGCGTTTTGTGTATATGTATCAATCAGCTCAAATGTCATTTTCTCTCTCCCCAGTTTTATTACTTTATTTTAACTTCAATTTTAATGTTTTAATTATCAAAAATTACCTTGAAACCAGCCTTTCATTCGTCCCAACATTCCTTTAAAACCTTCACCCATTTTTAATTCAGATTGCCCATTTGTGGTCTCTTCATTGCCAAACAACAATAAACCCACACCCGTTGCATGAATCGGGTTGCGTACAACGTCCGCCAAACCGCCTACGTGCTGCGGTAAACCCAATCTCACAGGCAGATGAAATACCTCTTCCGCTAATTCAATTACGCCTTCCATTTTGGAACTACCACCTGTTAGTACCACACCTGCTGCCAACAACTCTTCAAAACCACTTTTTCGTAACTCCGCTTGTACCAACATTAAGAGCTCTTCATAGCGTGGCTCTACGACTTCAGCTAAAGTTTGTCTGGCTAATTGACGGGGTGGACGATCACCAACACTTGGTACTTCTATCGTTTCATCTTCACGTGCTAATTGGCGTAATGCGCAAGCATATTTGATCTTGATTTCATCGGCATATTGCGTCGGTGTTCTTAATGCAACAGCGATATCATTGGTGACTTGGTCACCAGCAATTGGAATCACCGCAGTATGTCGAATCGCACCATCGATGAAGACTGCAATATCAGTCGTGCCACCACCAATATCAACAAGGCACACACCTAATTCTTTTTCATCATGTTCTAACACTGAATAACTTGATGCCATCTGCTCCAAAATAATGCCATCAACAGACAAACCACAGCGTTCAATACATTTAGTAATATTTTGAGCTGCACTTACTGCTCCGGTAATCAAATGTACTTTGGCTTCTAAACGCACGCCTGACATGCCGATAGGTTCACGAATGCCTTCTTGATTATCTATAATGTATTCTTGTGGCATCACGTGCAGTAATTGTTGATCACCGGGGAAATGTACTGCTTTTGCAGCATCCAAAACACGATCAATATCACCTTGAATCACTTCTTTATCTCGTATTGCTACCGTGCCATGAGAATTCAAACTACGGATATGACTACCAGCTATGCCTGCAAAAACAGAGTGTATTTGGCAACCAGCCATCAATTCTGCTTCTTCAACCGCACGTTGAATTGATTGCACGGTCGATTCGATATTAACGACCACGCCCTTTTTCATGCCACGTGCAGGGTGAGAACCTATTCCGATAATTTCGAGAGAATTGTCTTTTGGACCAGCATCAGGATTTCGGGCAGCAACAATCGCCACCACTTTTGATGTGCCAATATCTAAGCCAACTATCAATTCTCTTTCATTTCTTTTTGACATCATACTGTTCCGATAAAATTAGGTTTTTGTCCTGCTTTCCAACTCACAGTCAAACCATTGGGGTAACGCATATCTACCACCGAAATATTTTCTTGAAAACGTTGCAATCCCGCTTCAAAAACGTTTACAAATCGTTGTAATCGTTGCTCACTATTTGCCCTGCCAAGTACCAGCTGTATTTTGTTATCAAAATATATTGTCCATGCACGACGCTGATCCATCGTGATTTTTTCTGTTTCTAATCCTAATACTGCCACTTGTTTTTGAATATCTAACAAGCGTTTTGTCATCACTAAATTTGAACCTTTTAAACCTTGTAATTTCACTAAATCTGCCGGGATACTTGCAAATGGTGGTTGAAATATTTCACCTTCTTCATTAACCAGTTGCTCACTACCCCAACGGGCAACAGCAATTTGTTCTTCAACTATTAGATGCAAACTATCTGGCCAAACTCGTCTCACTTGTACTTGTCTTACCCAAGGTAATGCTTCCCCTGCTTGACGAATTTTTGCTACGTCCACATTGATAAAATTACCGGTCACAAAAGGTTTAACCGCTTTAACTAATTCAGCTTTATTGGCGTAAATAAAGTCACCTTCAACCGATACATTCAATATTGGCAAGGTATCGTCTTGATGCAAGTAAACGGCTGCAGACAGCATAACAATCACTGTCATAGCAACCATTGAAGAGCGCAGCCACTGTTGCCATGCAACGGGTTGACGCACTTTGGCTTCATGTTTGCGAGTTGCCCCGCGTTTTTTAGTCACAGCCATTATCGAGCCACCTCAATGCTAGTTTGCAAAATTTGCCAAACAAGATCTTCAAAACTCAAACCAAACTGTTTTGCCGCCATCGGTACTAAGCTATGATCTGTCATGCCGGGTACACTATTCGCTTCAAGCAAATAAAATTCACCATCTTGATCTTGCATCAGATCAACACGGCCCCAACCTTTCATTCTTAAACCGTTAAAGGCCATCAAAGCTAACTGTTGGCAATATTGCTCATCTTGTTCAGATAAACCGCAAGGGCATAAATATTCTGTTGTATTAGCTTGGTATTTCGCTTCAAAATCATAGAATTCGTGTGGTGTTTTAAGCCTTATCATTGGCAATGCGGTTTGTCCTAATACCGCTACGGTATACTCAGCCCCCGTAATCCAATGTTCAGCCATAATCTCTGTATCAAACTGTGCTGCTAATTCAATTGCTGCTAACAACTCATCTGCTGAGTTCACCTTGCTCATGCCGATGCTAGAACCTTCGTTTACCGGCTTGATAATCATCGGTAAACCTAACCGTTGCACAATTTCATCAATATTTGATGCCATGCTGACCCGTTCAAATTTGGCCGTTGGTAGGCCTTGTTGTATCCACGATTGCTTGCTGATCATCTTGTTCATCGATAATACAGCGCCAGTTACATCACTGCCTGTAAAAGGAATACTCATCGACTGCAGTAATCCCTGAATTTGACCATCTTCACCGCCACGGCCATGTAACATCACAAAAGCACGATCATAATCGCCTGCTCGCAACTGCTCAGCCACATCAATATCAACATCCACTTTGTGAGCATCAATGCCTTTTTGCAATAATGCCGTTAACACTGTTTCGCCACTATTTAACGATATTTCACGCTCAGCAGAACGACCGCCCATCAACACCGCAACACGACCAAATTCTGTTGCAGAAGTCATCACGCTCGCTCTCCCACAACATGTACTTCTGGTTTTAATTTAATGCCTTGGGCTGATTCCACCTTTTGCTGCACTAATAAAATCAATGCTTCAATATCTGCAGCTGTTGCCGTGCCATCATTAACAATAAAATTTGCATGTTTAGCTGATACGCTCGCGCCGCCAATGGCTAGGCCTTTTAATGCTGTTTGTTCAATTAATCGGCCTGCAAATTCTTGCTCTGGGTTTCTAAATACTGAACCAGCACAGGGTTGATTGGCTGGCTGGGTATCGTTACGACGTTTAAGCAGCGTTTTAATCTGCTCTAATTCAAGTTCAGCATCACCCGCCTTAAAGTTTAACGTTGCAGAAGCAAACCATTCACCTGCTGGTAATTCCACATGGCGATATCTAATTTTGAAATCTTCCGGTTGTCGTGTTCGTAACGTGCCTCTACGATCAATCGTAGTGACATCAGTAACAAACTGCCAAACCTCAGATTGATGTGCCCCAGCATTCATAGCTAAAGCCCCACCTAATGTTCCCGGTATACCTGCTAAAAATGCCACGCCAGTATGTGCTGTTTTTGCTACTTGTTTCGCTAGCTTTCCACAATAAACACCTACTTCCGCTTTCACTACTCCATCTTTGATAGACAGCTCTTGCAATGTGCCTGCCGTAGATACAACTGTTCCAGCAAAACCTCCATCTCTTACTAATAAATTACTTCCCAAACCCAACCACAATACAGGTTCTTCTTTAGGCAATTGTGCTAAAAATACGGCTAGATCTTCTACATTAGCTGGACGATAAAACTGCTGAGCAAAACCACCAACGCGCCATGAGGTATGTTTTGCTAGAGATTCATTAATTCGTAAATCACCCTTAAGATTATAGAAGCGGCCATTCATTATGAATTTGCTCCTAATTGTTCTGGTAATTCACGTGCCATGCTGCCGATATCACCCGCACCTAAGGTTAAAAGCAAATCACCGTCTTTCAACAAGCTCGGTAAGACTTCATATAGATCGTCTTTGTGTTCTGCAAAAACCGGTTCAACTTGACCCCGCAAACGAATCGCACGACATAAACTACGTGAGTCAGCACCTGCAATTTTTGCTTCACCAGCTGGGTAAACTTCTAATACAACAAGTACATCAACACCAGAAAGGACATGAGCAAAATCTTCAAATAAATCGCGTGTACGGCTAAAACGATGCGGTTGGAAAACCACGACTAAACGTTTATCAGGCCAACTAGCCTTGGTGGCTGCTACTGTGGCAGCGATTTCCGTCGGATGATGACCGTAATCATCAATCAATAACACATCACCACACTCTGTTTTGATATCGCCCATTATATGAAAACGTCGTCCAATGCCAGAAAACTTAGTTAAAGCTCTCTGACACGCTTCTATTGATACACCTAAGTTTCTCGCTACTGCCAAAGCAGCCGTTGCATTTAACGCGTTATGCAAACCAGGCATATTCAGGGTTACATCAAATTGATGTCCTGCACTTTTATCTGCTACTTGGAAATGACTTTGCCCTTGTTGCTGTTCTAGCCCTATAAGTTGGAAATCAGCTTCGTCATCAGTACCATATGTCATCAAAGGTCTTGTCACTTCGGGCAAGACTTCTTTAATAACCGGATCATCAATACACATCACCGCCAAACCATAAAATGGCAAGTGATGTAAAAATTCTACAAATGTTGCTTTTAACTTAGCAAAGTCACCTTCATAGGTGGCCATATGATCTTCATCGATGTTGGTCACAATGGCCATCATCGGTTGTAAATATAAAAATGACGCATCACTTTCATCAGCTTCAGCAACTAAATAACGACCACTGCCTAATCGAGCATTACTACCTGCACTATTTAACAGTCCACCGATCACAAATGTAGGGTCTAAGTCACCTTCACTTAATAAGGCAGCAACTAAGCTTGTCGTTGTTGTTTTCCCATGGGTTCCAGCTACGGCTATGCCATAACTAAACCGCATAAGTTCTGCTAACATTTCTGCACGTGGTACTACAGGAATACGTTGCTCACGCGCTGCTAAGACCTCAGGGTTATCATCACTTACAGCCGTAGTCACGACTACAACATCCGCACCATTTAAATAAGCCGCGTCATGACCTATCATCACCTTGGCGCCCAAGCTACGTAAATGTTGAATTAAGGTATTTTCTGCTAAATCTGAACCTGATACTTGATAACCAAGGTTTAATAACACCTCAGCAATCCCTCCCATACCAACGCCACCGATACCAATTAAATGGATATGTTTGACTCGGCTTTGCATTGCTGACGTTAATTTATCCATGAGCTAACTCCATACAGACGTCACTCATATAACTTGCTGTGCCAATTTTTGCTTGTGTTCTTGCTGCGACTGCCATGGTTGTTAATTGTTTTCTATCTTCAGCTAAATGTTTTATCTGAGAAGCTAAATGTTCTGCTGTTAAGATATTTTCTTGCATTAATAAGGCTGCGCCAACATTCACTAAGTCTGTAGCATTATGTGTTTGATGATCATCAACCGCATATGGATAAGGTACGAATAAAGTAGCCACACCTGCTGCAGCTATTTCTGCCACTGTTAATGCGCCAGCTCGACAAATAACTAAATCAGCCCATGCATAGCTCGCAGCCATATCATCGATAAAGGCAACTATTTCCGCTTCAACTCCTGCCGCTTGGTAAGTTTGCTGGCAGTCTTCTATATGTTTTGCACCACATTGATGTTTAACTTGTGGGCATTGTTGCTCATCCAAAAGTGCTAATGCTTGAGGAATAAAAGTATTTAAGGCTCTTGCACCTAAACTGCCGCCTAATACTAAAAGACGTAATTTACCATCTCTCTCTTGATATCGTGTTTGTGGATCGGCTAACGTTTCGATCGATGTTCTCACCGGGTTACCTACCCACTCAGCCTGTATTTTTTGAGAAAAACTGTTAGGAAAACCAGTCATCACTCTTTGAGCTATACGAGCTAATAATTTATTGGTTAAACCCGGGATCGCATTTTGTTCATGAATCGCTAACGGTTTCGCTTTTAGTTTCGCAGCTACACCACCAGGTCCAGAAGCGAATCCGCCCAAACCTAACACCACATCAGGTTTAATCCGATTAATCACAACTACGGCTTCATAGACTGCTTTTAATAATTTAAATGGCGCTAATAACCAACCGACAAGTCCATTTCCACGTAGGCCTTGTACTTGAATAAAGTTGAGTGGAATACCCGCAGCAGGCACTAACTTCGCCTCTATACCTCGCTCTGTACCCATCCAAAAAACGTCGACCGCACGATTTTTTAGTTCTTCAGCAACCGCAAGTGCAGGAAATACATGCCCACCAGTACCACCAGCCATAATTAATACACGTACTGTCATCGTTTCACCCTCGCAGCTGCTTTTTCAGGGAAACGTGTTTCTTGATCAACTCGAAACAATAACGCAACGGCAACACCAACAATGACTAAACTACTGCCGCCATAACTCATCAATGGCAGCGTCAGACCTTTCGTTGGCAAGGCACCCATATTCACGCCCATATTTACACAAGCTTGTAGGCCCAACCAGATGCCGATTCCGTAGGCAACTTGTGCTGCAAAGACTTGGCCTGCAAGTTCTGCTGCACGGCCGATAGCTAAAGCTCGCCAAATGAATACAAAAAACATAACAATGACAAACATCGCACCGACCAAGCCTAATTCTTCTGCCAGAATTGAATATAAAAAGTCGGTATGTGCTTCGGGCAAATAGAATAATTTTTGCATACTGCTACCCAAACCCACACCCAACCAATCACCTCGCCCAAAAGCGATTAATGCCTGTGTTAATTGGAAACCACTGCCAAAAGGATCGGCCCATGGATCAGTAAAACTTTGTAAACGTTGTAATCGGTATGGTGCAAGCCAAACAAGCAAAGTAAACAAGCCACCCATTACACTGATTAAGCCTGCAAATACATCTAAGCGTGCTCCACCAAGAAATAACATCGCTAAAACGGTAGATAGAATTACTACCACCGATCCCATATCTGGCTGCATTAATAATAATAATGCTGCAAAACAGAGCAATACTAAGGGAGCTAATACTTTAAAGAAAGAGCCCTGTAATTGACCATGATGACGTTGCAAATAATCAGCAATATAGAAAATGGCAAATAATTTAATAATTTCAGCCACTTGGATATTGATGGGCCCTAATGGTAACCAACGTGTACTTCCGTTGACTTCGCGTCCAATACCTGGAATTAATACCAATACAAGCAAAACAACACCGGCCATTAGTAACTGCGGTGCATAACGCTGCCAAAATGATAATCGAATAGATACCACGCCCCAAGCTATAAACATACCTACTGCTGCAAATATCGCCTGGCGAATAAAATAATATAACGGTTGTGACATTTTGCTATCAGCAATCGATATCGATGCAGAAGCCACCATTACCAA
>ENA-ORXI01000840-ORXI01000840.1-sediment-metagenome-genome-assembly--contig:-NODE-840-length-25172-cov-30.476908_pt1 | contig 25172 bp, 25 predicted proteins | sample MGYA00237861_ERZ511468 | MGnify/ENA primary metagenome ERZ511468 (study PRJEB26299, sample SAMN06266213) | sediment metagenome | isolation source: Hudson Canyon methane seep mesocosm | place...
TCATCTCGATAAGCATGTCATCAACTCGAGTTTTATCCATTTCCTAGCTCCTTCATTTGAATTTATTATATCGTAGGGCTTTTACCCAAGTATTATTATTTTATACCTTCAATTTAACATACCTAGTATTGCCCAAAAAAGTAGCAATAGTCGCGGTCATGAGAAAGTTGTTAATTTTATCTTATGGCGTATTGAAGTCAGAAAAACCATTTGATATAAATTATCAAATAACGGACTAAGTTTTTAAAGCGCTAGTCAAAGAAAAGAGAGGGTGCTTTTAATAGATAAAAGAAAACAAGAGTTGATTTTTAAGACAATATCTGCCCCCCGCTTTTTTGTCACCAATGCTTAAGCGCTGCATCACTTTCTGTACACACGATATCGCCACTTCTCTGTAGCACAAAATATCCACGACTCAGAGCCTCTTGCTTAGCATCATCATTAATATTAAAACTTGCTAAACCGCCATATAAATCATAATCCTTATAAATAGGAAATAACTTTTTAAAATTAGCTACTTTTCTATCTAATTTATCCAAATCATTAATATGCGCTTTATACTTAACCTCAATAACCGCTATCGCTCTGCCATTTGTAAGAAATAAGTCATATTCCTCTTGAATTTTGCCACGATGCTTTTCCATATTCTTAGTAATATCTTCAAACGCTATGTCACCAAGATGCAAATTCTTAATCAAACTATTATAAAAAAATTCCTCAGCCACATCACCTTGATTACGTCCAATATTACCTAAAGTCAGCCCCACACGTTCCAGTTTTTCATCTGTACGCTTCAACTGTTCATCCGTACGCTTCATTTGCTCATCTGTAAGCTTCATTTGCTCATCAGTTTGCCTTTGCGATTCACGTAGTTCTTTATTTCCAACAGCTAAACTAGCAACTAATGCTTTTAATTCATCATCTGTCATTTTTTCTTCCCGCTAATACATAAAAAGGGAGATATTTTAAAAACACCTCCCTCTCAATACATCATCTAAATTTTATTTTTTAGATTCTTTCTTCTTTTTAGACTTTTTCTTCTCTTTCTTTTTTTTACCTAACTTGATATCTGCTTTATTTGCCGCCAGGGTTTTTTCGCCGATCCCCTTTACATTACTTAAATCATCAATACTTGAAAAAGCACCATTTGCTTTCCGGTACGTTACGATTGCCTCTGCTTTTTTAACGCCTACACCCTTCAAAGATGCAGAGATTTCTTCTGCGCTAGCCTTATTAATATCAACGGGAGCTGCAAAAACATTGATTGAAAACAACATCAAAAATAACATCACTTTTTTCATTTTTTGTTCCTTAAATAATAATTAACAATAAAAACCCTAACAAATAGGACAATTACAAAGGTATCATACAGTATCTGTTCCGTCACGTTATTTTAACAACCCTACTTATGCATCATGCTAAGAATAATCAATCCTTCTTTTTCACCAAATACGCACCCGCTGTTTTTTTCAATTGTTCATCCATCGTAATCACGGGCTTCCAGCCAAGTAGCTCTCGTGCTTTAGGGCTATCTACCCGCAATGAAGCAAATAAACGATTAGCGACATCACAAAGCTCTCTCCTGCTGGAAATGATTGGGTGAGGAGAATAAAATCATGCTTTAATACTCCCCTCATCCCAACCTTCTCCCTTTGGAGAAGGTGCTTATTCTTAAGTCAACAGCATTGGCTCTTGGGGTACCCGCAAATTATGAGTTAGGTTATTTGTGAGGAGTGAAGTCGTCAGCTTATAAAGTAAATGTAAATAGATAGGGAAACCCTCTAACCCACCCGTCTTTAGCGGGTGGGTGTTTAGTATATAATCTAAAATTAATGCGAAATACCATCTTTTTTCAGTACTTTCATAAAAGTCATCCAGATAATTTTAATATCAAACCATAGTGACTGACGCTGTATATATTCAACATCTAGCTCTACTTTTTGAAGGATAGGTAATTCATCACGCCCATTGACTTGAGCCCAACCCGTTAAGCCAGGTACTAAAGCATGCACCGCTTTCTCTGTCCGTAAAGCAATCAAGTCGTCCTGATTAAACAGCGCAGGCCGAGGCCCTACAAAACTCATATCCCCTTTTAAAATTGACCATAATTGAGGCAATTCATCTAAACTTGATTTACGCAGAAAATCACCGATAGGTGTTAATACGCTTTTAGGGTCTTTCAATAAATGCGTTGCGACAGCAGGAGTATCAATTTTCATACTTCTAAATTTAGGCATTTTAAAAATATGATTATGTCTACCCACGCGATCAGACCAATACAAAGCAGTCCCTTTAGAGGTAAATTTAACTAATATGGCAACTACAATAATAGGAACCAGTAAAACACTTGTAGTAATCAGGGCCAGTATGAGGTCAAAGAGTCTTTTCATGTGCTAAATACGCATCCGCTGTTTTTTTCAATTGTTCATCCATCGTAATAACTGGCTTCCAGCCCAATAATTCTCGTGCTTTAGAACTATCTACCTGCAATGAGCCAAATAAACGATTCGCTACATCACCTTTGCCAAGCATCTTAGCAGCCAAGGTCATTAAATTAACTGGAATAGGTAATAACAAAGATTTCTTTCCGAAAGCTTTAGCTACTTTTTGTAAAAGCTCAGTGGTTGATACATCCTCGCCATCTGAAATCAGAAAAATATGATTCGCCGCTTGTGGTGTTTTTTTATAATCTGCACAGTGGGTAATGAAACTGCCGAGATTATCTAATGCCACTAGAGAGCGCTTATTATGTATAGCACCAAATGGTAAAGGTACGCCCTTATTCATCCATTTCATCATAGAAGCAAAATTGGCTTTTACACTAGGTCCATAAACTAAAGGAGGGCGGATAATAACCACCTCCATCTCCATATTTTTGGCTAATTCAAGCAAGTCTTGTTCAGCTTCATATTTTGACAACCCATACGGATCGATTGGAATATAGTTATAGTCATCGTCAGGTGTAAATGGATGCTCAAAATCAGTCATCTCTCCATTTACTTTAATAGAGCTAATAAAGACAAAACGTTTCACACCCGCTTTGGCAGCCTGTCGTGCCAAATTCAGAGTTCCGTCAACATTCACACTTCTAAATTCAGCCAAAGGATCAACTGCTGAATCATTCATAATATGTGCACGAGCTGCGGCATGCACAATAACATCAATACCATCTAGAGAATCAAGCCAGTCATTATCTAACTGCAATTCACCAACAACCTGTTTTACAGTTAAAGAAAGTTGCTTTTCTAGTGTTCGCACGACCGCGACAACATTAAACTCACCACCATTAAGCAGTTGTTTTACCACAGCCCCACCAACAAAACCAGTTGCACCAGTAAGCAAAACCCTCATTGTATAACGCACCTAGTTATCATCGGACACATCCGCTCATCTCTTGCATCCATTTTTCCAACTGACTTATCAACATGTCTCTATCAAAGTTTTCTTTATAATACCTGAGAGCTGACTCACCCATCATTTTGCGCTCACCCTCACTTAATTTGCTCATTTTCAACACTGCCGCAGCAAGACCCGCCGCATCGCCTGAATCAACGCAGTAACCTGCTCCGCTCTCTTCAATAACCACTGCTCCAGAACCATTTAAAGCACCAATAACAGGCCTTCCACATGCTAAATATGATTGCACTTTTCCTGGGATTGTTGCTGCCATCACAGGGTTATCTTTCAATGTTACAAGCATCACATCAGCAAGTGAAAAATATGCTGGCATCGTTTCCATGGGGCGACTACCTAAAAGGTAGACCTTATTCAATTGCTTACCTTTAACTTCATCCTGCAACCTAGCCCTTCGGCGACCATCGCCTAAAAATATCCAATGGATATCTTCCTCTTTCAATAACTCCGCTGCAGTAATAATAGTATCCAGTGACTGTGCTACACCTAAGTTACCCGCAAACATCACCACAAAACCTGTGTTTGGTACCTCAACACGCTCTTTAGCAGATGGTGCTAACTCTTTAGGCTGATAAAGTGATTCGGCCCAATTTGGAAAATATTTAATTTTAGCCTTTTCAGCCCCTACAGCTACAGCAGGCTCAACAAACCCTTTTGACTGAACAAGAATGCGGTCACAACCATGATAAATATTTTTAACCATGAATCCTACCGCTGATAATATTCTTGGTGACTTAATCGCCCCCATAGCAGAAAGTGTTTCTGGCCACAAATCCTGCACCCAAAAGAGCATTGGGGCGTTTTTTAATCGGCTCAATAATATCGCTGGAATTCCAACAGTTACAGGGGAAACCTCATAAGTAAAGATAACATCGAAAGGTTTCTTACGTAACAGCCACGGAGCAAATAAACATGCTGAGAATACAAATGAGAAATAATTCAGCACCAACTGCCACGAACGACTTTCTCGTCGCACAAAGAGAGGGACACGAACTAAGGAAATACCTTGCATAGTTTCACGACGCTTTTTCCACCATGAATACCCATCATAAAGTTTTCCATCAGGATAGTTTGGCATACCCGTTAAAACTGTTACCTCATGCCCTCGCTCTTTTAGCGCAAGCGCAAGGTCGCTAATGCGAAAATTTTCTGGCCAGAAGTACTGACTAACAATTAAAATACGCATTGTCTCTTAATACCAATATTTATTTCGTAACTGTAAGTGATAAGGGTGACTGTAAGTCACTTATAAACCTATTGTATATTGCTCATACAGATTCTTATTATTTTGGATTGCAAGCACCATGTCTCTCACCATCTCATCATAATCAGGAATTGTATAATTCATCTCTTGTCGCGTATCAACAAAACTCTTGTTTGTTACCCGACCCTCAACCTTTTCAATCTCTATATCTTTCTTTGTGTATTTCTTAAACAACATCAAAAGATCAAACTTATTTATCGATTGACCATTTGTCACATGATACAAACCTTGAATATCATTTTCGATTACCCACTCTACTGTCTTTGCAAGTTCCAGTGTTGTAACACCCGACCACAAAGATCTTGTAAATCCTTTAATTTGTCCTTCTTGGCACATAAACCAATGGAAAAGCTCTTCCCCGTCTTTTATTTCAGGACCTACAACCGATGTTCTTAGCGTAACATGTGGTGATTCCGTCACTTCACCCAAAGCCTTAGCTATGCCATAGGTATCATTTGCATCTTTGATGTCAGCTTCGCTGTAGGATCCTTTTTTTCCAGAAAACACACAGTCTGTTGAAATATGAACAAGCTTAGCATTCAGCATGTTAGCAATATTCTTTAGCCGCTGAGGCACATATGCATTAAGAAAAATTGCATTCTCTGGATCTTTGTTCGCCTCGGCAATCAAAACACCCATGCAATTTACAATAATATCAGGCTTAATTTCACGAATCGCCTGTTCCAGCTGGTGCTCATTTCTCGCGTCCAGCAAAACTGTATCCTCTGCAATTTTTCTTTTCTGGGCAAAACTAAACACTTCATAATCTTTACGCGCTTTTAAACGTATAAAGACTTGATGACCGATCAATCCAGTAGCACCTAAAATTAGAATTTTTTTCATTATGCTGATTTATGCCAAACAGTACGGTTAATATAATCAGTATAAGAAAGAATTATTCTTAATACCTTCTTAGATACATTATCAACATCATAATCTGCAACAATTTTCATCGGCCTATTTTCATGATTATGCTGTTTTGTTACTACCTCAATCGCTTCAATTACACGATCTTTATTTAAGCCAGACATAATAAGTGTCCCCTCATCCATGCCTTCAGGGCGCTCATGAGCTTGGCGAATAGTCACTGCTGGAAGGTTCAAAATTGACCCCTCTTCTGCAATTGTTCCGCTATCCGATATCACACAAAAAGCATCCATTTGTAATTTATTATATTCATGGAAACCATAAGGCTTAGAAAAACGAATCAATTTATTCGTATGCTCATAACCTATCGATTCAAGCTTCTTGCGTGTTCTTGGGTGCGTAGAAATGATAATAGGCATTTGGTATACCTTTGTCATCTCATCGATAGACTCAAGCAAGTCTGTAAAGTTTTGCTCGGAATCCACATTTTCTTCTCTATGAATACTCATCAGCATGTATTTATTCTTTTCCAGACCTTCCTTTTCAAGGATATCTGATGCTTGAATTTTATCCATATTCGCATTCAATACTTCTAGCATTGACGAGCCTGTTTTGATGATGGTTTCTGGGCGAATCCCTTCACTAATCAGATAGTCTCTAGCTTGCTCAGAAAGTGGCATATTAATATCGCTTAAATGATCAACAATTTTACGATTAATCTCTTCAGGCACTCTTTGATCAAAACTACGGTTACCTGCTTCCATATGGAAGATAGGAACTTTTCGTTTTTTCGCAGGTATCACAGCCAAGCAACTATTCGTGTCACCATAAACCAAAATTGCATCTGGCTTCTCATCAACAATAACTTTATCAGCTTTTGCAATAATGTCACCGATTGCCTCAGAAACAGAGCCTTTGACAGCTTCAAGGAAAAAATCTGGTCGGCGTACACCAAGTTGCTCAAAAAAAAGCTCATTTAGCTCATAATCATAATTCTGACCTGTATGTAAAAGCACATGGTCAGTGTGCTTGTCAAGCTCTTTCATTACTTCACTTAGCTTAATAATTTCAGGACGCGTCCCTACAATCGTCATTACCTTAAGCATTTGTTTTTCCTTTTTCACAATTAAATTCTTTTAAATCATCCTGTATTTCACGTAACTCCAGCAGCACATCATGTAACTCTTTTTGCGTAAGCTGCTGCGTATTATGCGAGTGATATTCATGCGCCTGTGTGATAACAGCTTCGCCCTCCTCAACATATTTAGAATAGTTAAGGTCTCTGGTATCTGCAGGGATTCGATAGTAACCCTCCATATCTTCAGCCGATACCATCTCCTCTCTTGTTAATAGCGCCTCATACAGCTTCTCTCCATGGCGCGTACCAATAACTTTAATCGGGTGATCGGGTCGATCTAATAGGTTCGTCAGCGACTTGGCTAAAGCACCTATCGTTGCCGCAGGAGCTTTCTGGACAAATATGTCACCACTATTCCCATGTTCAAAGGCAAAAAGAACCAGTTCTACAGCCTGATCAAGCGTCATCATAAATCGTGTCATCGCAGGGTCTGTAATTGTAAGATCTTTGCCATCTCTGATCTGATCAATAAATAGTGGAATGACAGAGCCACGCGACGCCATAACATTTCCATAACGAGTAATCGCGATCATCGTATCATTTTCAGTCAGATTACGTGATTTTGCCACCGCCACCTTTTCCATCATTGCTTTGGATACACCCATGGCATTGATCGGATAAACAGCTTTGTCCGTACTCAATACAATTACTTTTTTAACACTTGCATTAATAGCACAATTTAAAACATTCTCAGTACCAATAACATTGGTTTGCACAGCTTGCATGGGGTAAAACTCGCAAGAAGGAACTTGCTTTAGTGCGGCAGCATGGAAAACATAATCCACCCCCCTCATCGCATCAATGATGGAATTCACATCGCGCACATCACCAATATAAAACTTAAGCTTTGGGTTATTGTACTGCTTACGCATATCATCTTGTTTCTTTTCATCGCGTGAAAAAATACGAATTTCTTTAACTTCTGTTTTCAAGAAGCGGCGAAGAACAGCATTACCAAATGAACCTGTTCCGCCAGTTATAAGTAATATTTTATTTTTAAACATTTAAACTCCCTCCCTCTGATACTACAAGCCATATCATTTTATTCACTAATCCATTAAACAGGTCAAGCACTAGCCATGCTTGAACCCAAATGTGCATTCGGATTTCAACAGCTAAAATCAAGACATCATCTCAACAGATTCTCACAAACCTCATGACATAATTGACCGTGTCTTTTAGCAGCAATCTCCCACGTATAATTATCTCTGATAAAAGACTGGGCCTTATTCCCCATCACTTCCAGCCTGTGTTTATCATTCATCAGCTCTAACAATACATCAGCTAAACACTCATCATTTACACCTACCTCTAGTCCCCCACCAGCCTCAACAAGTTCTGAAAAACCACACTGGTCAGTCATAACAACTGGCGTACCACATATCCCGGCTTCCAAAGCAACAATAGACATTGCTTCTAACCGAGATGGAATAACTAACATCTCTGCGGCATGATAAGCCTCAGATTTTTCTTCTCCAGATATAAAGCCTATAAAGTGCACGCGATTTTCCAAGCTGTATTTACTCAATATCTGTTTCAGCCCTTCCTGCATCCCACCATCAGGACCTGCAAAAACCAAATGCCACTCTGGATAGTGATCGACAACCCGAATAAATGCTTGAAGCAAAATGTCGGGGCCCTTTATTTCATTTAACCTACCCATAAAAAGAATAAAAGGTGCGCCCACCAAGCTATACTTAGCTCTAAAGCGGCCTGTGTCTGAGAATATAAAATCTAAAGGAGAAATACCATTGGGAATAACTGCAATACGCTCCCTAGAAACACCAAGCGTGAAAATAAAGTCTCTCTCCTCTTTTGGAATCGCAATGACACGATCTGCTCGGAGCAAAATACTGTTGCCTACAATTATATTGTAAATACGCTTTATTAGTCCTGATCGACCAAAAATATGCAAGGCACCTGCGGGACAAAACATATAAGGACGACCCAAAATTTTATTAACGAAATAAACCATCGCATTAAGCAGGGTCCAATGACTCGATAAAATAACCATGTCGGCCCACTTGATACTTTGGTAAACTTTGCCAAAATACGGGGCTGGCAAGTACCAACGCTTACTCAAACAGGGCAAAAGGATATATTCTGCTTCATCGAAGCCATGTGATTCGCTTAAGCCCGCAGTTGTACTCAAAACCTTCGCATTTGTATCGGGGAGGTTCCGTAGTTCTTTTGCCAGTTGAAGTGCTCTCTCCACTGTTCCACCTCCAAATACTGGATCAATCGACATATTTACTATCAATATATTCATAACGCAGTCTTGCTTCCTAGACAAACAGCTATCAACGAGCGTTCCAAAACTCTTCTCCTGCTTGGTTTCGCTACACTTTTAATTACCATTTTTCCCCAGTTTAGTCCAGTCAAGCATAATAATACTTATTACTATTCCACCAGCGATTAACTCTCTACTCATATCAAGGAGTAACGTATCATAGCCAAAACTATTCCACCATGCCACCACGCTCATCGCTATAATAAATTGGCAATAAAGCCCCAATGCTGTTTGTCGAAACAAACAAAACAAACTCATAAATAAAAAAGAAACCACAGCTATCGCAACAGGATAAAAGTTAGAAAATAAGCGGTAGTTTTCACCAACAATGCCTATTGCATCCGACTGGTACCCTATCGCAGTTAGGTTATATACATCACGTATTCTATGCTCAATCCTTTTGCTATCCTCGAAAAACTGACCCGGCACGCTATTATCCAATAACGATTTACCTATATTCTTAAAATTAAGAATACTATCGTAGTCACTATTTACATAAAACTCAGCACTATAATCAAGGTAGCCAGCCCTAGCAAAAGCATAACCAAACATCGCTCTTACGCTAGATTTCAATGATGACATACGGTTTTCTGAATCAATTTCTTCTGAATCAATTTCTTCTGAATCAATTTCTTCTGAATCAATTTCTTCATATAGCTCTTGGCAACCCTCTTTTTTTCCCAACAATAACTCCACCACCTTACACCCTGCATACTTCATGGATACTTGGCTATAAACACCTTCAGTTGCCTTCAGGTCCCTTTGGAAAGTAGCATAAGCAAAGATCAAGCTCATAAAAAAAGATAAAAGCATTAGTCCCATTATGGACTTAATGCTAAACGATGGCTTTTTACCTAAAACCAAAAGCATAATCAAAGTTGCTAAGATCAATGCTACAAGTGCACTCCGACTGCCTGATAACATCATAAAAAGTACAAACAGCACAAACGACACATAAACTAATAACTTTCTTTTACCCATTAACCTTGGGGAAAGCAATAGTAGCAACATGGCAAATATTGAGGTGCTATGATTAAAAAACAAACTCAAATAACCAACCCAGCGTGGCTGATCACCCACGCCAAAAACCATAAATACGCAGAAGTGGAAAAGTATAACCAAGAAGAAATAAACAATCACCGCAATAAACTTGTCCGATACGTCAATGTTTATACGATGACGACTCAACTGCAACAGCCCTTTTCCTTCATGTCTTATCATTTGAAATGAAATATATTTATAAGCCAAGTAACACCCTGAAATCGCTGAAATAAGAGTTCCCAACACAACAAGGCTGTAGCTATTAAAAGCATCCGGATTAATTGCTACTGTACGCGTAAGTACTAAATCATATTCAGGAAATATTGCTAACGTTAAAAACCTTAGATGCCAATATAAAAGATATACTAATATTAATACATCGAGTAAAGGCATCATGAGCTTTTGATTCAAGGCGATTCCAGCAATAGCAACGGCAGATATCGACATCACAACCCAAATAGTTGTAATATTCATATATGGGTTATTTTCACTTGGTACATTCCAAAACAACAGCAATGGAATAATCACAAGTACTGACCCAATCAACACATCATATGAAATTCTTTTTTGCACGTAATAATACCTCTATTTTCAAATTACACACATAGTATTGTAATCTGCCTCGTCATAGGAATAACGCATAAGATAGGCCAGTTTAAAACTTCTTAAACAAACACACTTGTTCCTTAATCCACCGCCCTGTCAATTAAGAGCACATGTTCATTTATTCCTCACCCCATACACCTCCCTTATAGAAGACCTTAAACCCAAAGGAAAATTAAATCCAAATGCACATAATTTAGCACCTGAAAATCTAACCCTGCCATGCAGGCTATTTCCAATACGCATTTTTCTTATTATATATGGGATGACATTAGGGAGCGAAAAAATGCAACCATCTCTATTAGCTGTAGAAAAAGAGCGGTACAACCTATACATTTCTGCGATAGTATTCCTCTTATCATCGTCATACGACACAAAAAAAGTTTCAACTTTTAACATATCTTTATGCAAAAAAAATATAGCCGCCGCCGCTACATCCTTAGCGTGAACCAAATGTGATCCTTCATTCCCTCTTAAAAACAATAACATTCTATCTTTAATTGTATCGTTTAAAGGCAAGCTCACTAACCCAGGTTTACCCGCATCAAATACGTTTCCAGGACGCAAAATACATACGTTCATATTCAAGCCTGCATCAACCACCATTCGCTCAGCTTCATATTTTGTTCGTTCATATAAATTGCTCGGATGACACTCGCTATTTTCATTAATGACATGTGATAAAGAAGGCCCAATAACACCCGATGAACTCATATAGTTAAAATACTTAACGGTTGGTGATACAAGCAGAGCCTGTAACAAACATGCTGTCCCTAAAACATTTACCTCATGCATTCGTGATTCATCCTGCAATTCTGCGGCACAATGAAAAACTGACGAAACTCCCTCTAAAAGCTCTTCTAAGGCATCTTGGTTATTTATACTAGCAACCACGACTTGCACATTTGGTTGCTCACTCCAGCCGTCGAACTGCCGACTTAAAACACGCACCTGCCAACCTCCTGCAAGCAAGGCTTCCACTATATAGCGACCAATAAGACCTCTAGCTCCAGTAACAGCAGCAATCATTTTTTACCTCAAAAATCAACATTCAAACTTGGTTCATATATTAGAGAGAGCACCACTTCGCAATAAGAAAATTTCAACTCACCCACAAACCACATCACAGCCAACAATGGACAAGCACATACCAGTTACTAAACCCACATACCCTGAACCAAATACTGTAAATTTCACCTTATCCTCTTACCAACACCAAATTTGAGTAACAATAATAAAAAGCGGCTCTTTAAATAAATAAAAAATGGCGCATTTCCAACTCTAATTAATAAGAGCCAGCGCATTGCTTCATCATATGCTTGCAAACTGGTATGAGCCTTTCCTGCAGCATAATTCATCCAATAAGGGACTCTATCAATGCCCAAACCGTTAAGAGCACCTTTATACTTCTTCTCAAAAGCTGTTATATTCATCAGCATTCTTTCTGGATTGCTAATATTCCCACCTCCAGCCCAGTAGTAACCAAGTGGCTCAGGAATTCGCTTAAATTTGTCTGTAACTCCAGAGATTCTTAACCATGCCTCATAGTCTTCCATCGCAATAAAATCTTTATCTTCCGAAAAACCTCCAACTTTTTGCAACAACTCCTGTCTCACTACAACACTTGAATTAGTAATTACATTCCCATTTTGAATAAGGTCATCAAACAAAGGGGTTCTCAAAGGGCGCGTCTTTACTTTTTTCTTAAAAGAAGTTTGATGAAGTTTATCTACATAAAATAAATCATGATAAATCAGATCTTCACCCTTATCTAAATACCTTACCGACTCTTCCAGCTTCTGAGGCACCCACCAGTCATCTGAATCCAGGAACGCTATATACTCTCCTATCGCTAACTGTAACCCTCTGTTTCTTGGTCTAGCTGGGCCGCCAAAATTCTCAGCATAATCATAGGTTAAATCAAGTAGGCCAATATATTCTTCCACTACACCTTTTGTTTCATCTGTAGAACCATCATCGCAAACAATTACTTCAAAGCTTTTGAAAGTTTGGCCTATTAAAGAATCCAAACACCTACGTAATGCTTCTGCCCGGTTATAAGTAGGAATTATCACAGAAACTCTGACACTTTCTTTTTCATCCATGGTCAAACTTACTCCTTTAATGATTCAACAAAATAAGCAACTATTTCTTTTAAGCCATCGTCTAGACTAACCGTAGGGACCCAGTTCAAGTGTTTTTTTGCAAGTGTAATATCTGGCTGACGTTGTTTAGGATCATCCAAAGGTAATGCTTTAAAAACAATATTGGACTCTGACTTTGTTAACTTAATTACTTTCTCTGCTAGTTCAAGCATTGTAAACTCAACAGGGTTACCAATATTGATTGGCCCCGTAACATCATCAGGCGAAGCCATAAGGCGAACAAAACCTTCGATAAGGTCATCAACATAACAAAAGGAGCGGGTCTGTAGCCCATCTCCATAAATCGTAATTGGTTTTCCAAGAAGAGCTTGCATAATAAAATTTGATACTACTCGTCCATCATTTGGATGCATACGAGGGCCATATGTATTAAAAATACGAGCTACTTTTATTTTAAGGTTGTGCTGACGGTAATAATCAAAAAACAACGTTTCTGCACAGCGTTTTCCCTCATCATAACAAGAACGTAAACCTACGGGGTTCACATGCCCCCAATACTCCTCAGTCTGAGGGTGAACTTTTGGATCTCCATAAACTTCACTCGTAGACGCTTGAAATATCTTAGCTTTCGTTCGTTTAGCTAACCCCAATAAATTAATCGCACCAATCACAGATGTTTTTGTTGTTTGTACTGGGTCAAATTGATAGTGAACTGGAGATGCAGGACAGGCTAAATTATATATTTCATCCACTTCAACATAGAGAGGAAAGGTCACATCATGCCTCAGAAGTTCGAACCTAGGATTGCTAAGCATTCCTATAATATTTTCTCGAGTTCCCGTGAAAAAATTATCTACACAAAGTACATCACAACCATCATCAAGAAGGCGCTGACATAAATGCGAACCCAAAAAGCCTGCGCCTCCAGCAACTAATACACGCTTAATATTTTTCAATTAATCTATCCTCCTGAAATTAAAAACTAGTACACTATTCATTTATTTATTATTGTCTTTATCAACATCATGTTCATACAATGTTTTCAAAAGAACACTTGGGGATGAAAAGAGGCTGTTATATTTCATTAGCCACTCATCCGTCTGATCCCACCATTTTATTGTATTCAGATTTATCCTTACATCCTCTGGAAAACGATACTTAATAAACGCTGCAGGAACACCTCCCACAATCGCATAAGGCTCGACATCCTTAATTACCACTGCTCCTGCTGCAATAATAGATCCATTACCAATTTTCACCCCATCCATAATCATTGCACTATTTCCGATCCAAACATCATGACCAATCTGAATTGTGCTAGATATGGAACAGCGATCTTCATTTGAAAATGTTTTAGCTAAAGGTTGGTTTTTTGAAAAAAATGCTGGATGCGTACTAACATGGTTAATAGGATGCTGACCAAGCCCTATGCTTACATTAGCTGCAATTGAACAAAATTTACCAATATGAGAATTTGTGATATTAGAGTTCTTTTGCACATAACTATGATCACCTAATGTTGATTGACACAAAGTAACATTCCCAAAAAGAACATTGTACCGACCTAACTTAGACCCCGCATCAACCACAACCCCCTCATAAAAAATAGAGTTAGGATATCGTTTTTCAAGCGAACGCTCAGCCCAAGGACACCGAATCGAACGCCATATATACCTCATATATCTCAGCAATACTAAATTCATATGCCTAACACTTTCCTAAGTACCTTCCTAAGTAAACTGAGTACCCGAAACAATATTGCCTGCGGGAAAAAAATAAGAGCCGTCGCATCTAAAGCAACAACTCGAGAAAAATGATAAGGGAAGTTAACAATGCCCGCCCAAGAGAGTGCTAACAAATGAGTGCTCCACAACTCCATGGCTCTTACACGAACACGGCATCTCTCAGAGAATGACATATCTGTTATTTTTAAATTTGAAAGAAGTAGACGCAAGTATTCTTCAAATATAATGCGGGATTTTGTTGAGCTACGAATAGTTGCTTCATGCTGCATAAAGTGATTCAAAGAGCTCGCTACATAAGTCACATCATACTGCTTCACAATACGGAAGTACCAATCCCAATCACTACAAACCTGATAATCATGCGAAAAATTACCCACATCCTGAAAACACTCTTTCCGTATTAAAGCGGCACTCAAATTTGGAATAACACATGCATTAAATAAAAACATAGCCATTTGGTGCTGTGTTATTAACGCATCACTTTTACACGTTTCTTTAAACGCGGGTTCTAGGTCATCATAATCTTCACCCAAAGAGTTGCCCTCTTCATCAACAAGCAAGCTACGACAAAAAGCAATGCCTGCTGAAGGGTGACTTTGCATTGATTCAACTAACCGCCCAATCATTGTAAGATCACACACATCATCACATTGGGCAAAAAGAACGTATTCTCCCTTGGCAAGCTCGACGCCCTGATTGTTTGCAGAAATCCAGCCACCATTTTGCTCGCGAACAACTAAAGTAACTCTAGGGTGAGGTGCATATTTTTGCAAAACTTCAACACTGTTATCTGTTGAACAATCATCAATTACAATAATTTCCAGATTTTGATAGGTCTGATTGAGAATACTCTCAATCCTTTTATCAAGATAAGAAGCATAGTTATAACTAGGTATCACCACACTAACCAATGGTGGTAATGGCAGATCAGAACTCACTTAAATAGCCCTTTATCTTTCAACTCTTTCAGGCTTTCCTCATAGCGATCTTTTTGTATGGATTCACCTTGAACCCAAGCGACAAATTGCCTTAAACCGTCTTCTAAAGTTACCGTCGGTTCAAATCCAAGAACTTTCCGGGCCTTATCTAAACTTGCGAAATTATGACGAATATCTCCTAAGCGGAACTGGCCCGATATCTCTACCTTAACCTTCTTTTCTAGCAACTTCTGTAAAGTTTCTACAATTGTCATCACATCAGTAGCCACGCCTGAACCAACGTTAAACACATCTACAAGTGGCTCTTTATATTCAATTCCACGAATCGTTGCATCAACCACATCATCAATAAAAACGAAATCGCGACTTTCTTTCCCATCTTCAAAAATATTAATGTCACTACCATTTCGAATTCTTGTAGAAAATATTGACAATATACCCGTATATGGATTTGAAAGAGACTGACCCGGCCCATAAACATTCTGGTAGCGATAAGCCAATGCTGAAATACCTAAGGCCTTGCCAACTGTAAGAACCATCTGCTCCTGATTCAACTTAGTAATTCCATAAACGGAAGTCGGAGAAACAGGGGTTTCCTCATCGGTAGCCTCAAGCTGAGCAGGTGTATCACAAATAGGGCAATGAACTGAAAAATCCCCCACTTCCATATCTTTTTGAGAACGTGAATGTGGATATACCGCGCCATGTTCAACACATCGATATTTCCCTTCTCCACAAACCGCCCTTGAAGAAGCCACTACGATTTTCTTCACTGGGAATTGCTCATTCGCAATCAAGTCCAATAACAAAGCGGTACCACCAATATTTACCTCAGAATAATGCTGAATAGCATACATTGACTGCCCAGTCCCTGTCTCTGCAGCCAAATGCACTACTGTATCAATACCTGGCAACACCTTCATCAAATCATCACGGCTAGTGACGCTACCGTGAATAAAATCCACTTTATCTTTAACTGAACAATACAGTGGCGATTGTTCTGGATTTTCTCCATGAATTTGTTTTTCTAGCGAATCCAACACTCGAACAGTGTGTCCCCGTTTGATTAAATTCAGTGCCAATCTAGATCCGATAAATCCTGCCCCACCAGTAATTAATATAATCTGTTTCACAAATTTTCCCAAATCATCATTTAGCACAGTTCCGAGTAACAGGAACCCACGACTTACTTTCAAAGTTATATTGCTTAATCACCTTCGCAGGACTCCCGACGGCTACCGAATAATCCGGTATATCATGTGTCACCACTGCATTAGCACCAATCACACAGTTCTTCCCAACACTTGCTCCGATAATACATACATTTTCACCTAGCCAACTACCTGAGCCAATAGCAACCGCAGACTTAAACTTGACATTTTGATGCATAATTGGACGTTCAATATCTTCATATTCATGAATGTTATCAGAAATATAAACATTGTTAGCGGTTAGCACATGCTCCCCAATGACCACACTCTGTACACAAGTAATATGATTATGGTAACCAAAAGTACAGCCCTTTCCTATGCTAAGGACTGCTGGTTTTTTAGCATCGATATCACAACAATACAGCCACACTCCACGCTGAAAAACACTTTTGGTACCAACCTCTATACCTTCCGCGCCATCCAACCGAAATGGAGCCACAAGCAGTGCTCCAGAACCTAAACTACGAAAAGATCTACGGTAAACGAGTGCAAACCAAAACGTTCGCAATTTTCCAATAACTTTTAAGCACAACGTATACATTTTCTTTTCCTAAACACAGGGGCTTACCAACAATCACTGTTTACCATCAAAGGGCTGGTCCCATAATTTCATTATCTTTCTTAATAATACAGGACATGTAATTTTCCATTTTACGCACCCTAATTGCTTGCCCATTTCTTTCAAAGAATTAAGAATAAAAACAAATACTCTACTACTAGTTTTTTAAATTGCCTTACAAATAAAATGCGTTAGATGTGGACCTTTTGTTTCCTTCACCGTTGCCAAACCACTATCTATCGTATCTACCACTTGGAAACCAGAACGTTGTATTGCCTCCAACCAATACCACAAAGGATAATCCTTATCTCCTAGGTAAGGGTTATTTAAATGCCCATTAGATGAAATATATGGGGAAACCGGTTTATATTTTCTTAAAAGCATATTCAGAAATACTTTAATAAATTCTTTGGTTAATGAATATACATGTCGTAAATGTGCTGATGGCGTTTCATTTGCAATAATTAAGTAGCCATCTTTCTTTAAAACTCTTCTAATTTCTTTTAGTGCTGCTTCTAAATTATCCGCATGATGTAATGCTGATGAAACAACAACTGTATCTAAATAAGCGTCTTCAAATAATAGTGGTGTAAAAAATCCTTCAATAGCCTTAACTTTATCCAGTGAGCCACCCATAATTCTCACAACTTCAGGCATCATAGTTGAAATAAAATAATGGCTAGAATCGATAGCATAAATTTTTTCAATATTTTCAAAGGCCGATAAAAACCCCGTCAACCAACCACCACCACAACCTAAATCCAAGACTGTGCTTCTTGGTTTTAAATAACTGTCCCACTTCAGTATTTTAACAGCCTCTAGAAAGTTACATTCTTCACATAAGCGGGAAAAGTGTTGCTGAGGATCACGCATATAACCTTTAGATTCTGGGTAATGCTGCTCCATAGCATTATCAAACTGCGAAATATTGATTTCTGTTTGCTTCTCTATCCATTTACCACTCATTTACCAATCACTCCTAATTCTTTCAAAATTAATTCAATGTTTCTGTCGCAATTTTTACCATCTAAAGGGCCAATATACTTTTCCATAACTGACCTTTCCAAAAAGGAATCAAAACGACTATGCCCAGCATAAGCATCTCTAACTGCGACTACAAGCGCATCAATATTATCAACAGTAACCAGTTCCGATTTACCATCAAAAGGAGGCGCCATAATTTCAGTATCTTTCTTATAATACAGAACAGGAATTCCCATACACGAAGCCTCAAAGAGAGTCTGCGAATAAATACTAATATAGAAGTCAGTCTTTTCTAAAACATCTCGCATCGGTTTGACATCAATAATCTCATCCACTACACCATAAAAATACTCTGCAACAAATGCTTCATATTGTTCACGATAACCATTAGGACGAACTTTAACAACTATCCTAGCGGCATAACCCGCCTGCTTTAAACGGCTTAATGCATTTAAGATATCGTAAAGAAAATCAAACTCAACAGCGATATAAGAGTTTAAATCCACCGGATTAAAACCTGAAGCACCAATCGTAATGATAGGACACTTCTTATTAAACTGTTTTCTAGGTTTGATAGGTGCATACGCATCCATTCTGGGGTCACCTAGACAAATTGTATTATCCATTCCTTTAAAATAATGGCTTTGAATACTTTTTGAATACGCATTTATGACTGTCGCGTACTTAGCCTCATCTTGATATTCTGGCCCTAACAACCCATTAATAATGAGATAACTTGGCACACCTCTTTTTTTACACACGCAATCAAGTAAAGACGGAAAACGACCCACATTTCCAATAAGCACTTCAAGCGCAATGGGGGTTTTGTCTACATATTTAATGATATTATCAAGAATTCTCAGTTGATTGGCCAGCTCTTTCTCAACCTTATTTTCAATCAGCGCATAAACTCTGTTCGTTACATCTGAACCATTATCAAGCACCAACTTCTTACAACGGTTATCACAAAAACTTTGTAATAAATCAGCCGCCTGCTCTTGATAAAATGACTGTCTTCCCCATAAAGGAACGGGTCTCTCAGAAAAGTAGCGCGACCAACCCGATGTTGCTGAAATACGCTCAACAACTACTCGCACTTTCTTTGATTCTCGCAATATTTCTAATATTTTTCTGGTGGGGTGATATTCATGGATAAATACCGAAGGCTTGGATCTATCTAAGCCAAACAATCGATCATACTTTGCTGCTAAACTTCCCTGAAAACGCATATACACATCTTTCAAGCGACTTTTCCAATGAAACGAGCGCGTGTTTTCATGCATATATTTAAAAATAGGAAAGGCATAACTAACCTTATTCTTATCATCAGAAGAAACCGTGGTGTGCTGAATACTTAACTCATTTAATATTGATACAACTGTGCCATCCTCAACACCAACATAAACCGAATCAAAGGAAATATCTCTTAAGGTTTCTAAGCAAAGTCTCGTTCGTAAGTAAAATGTAAAGTCATTCCAGATATCAACTCTAAATGAAAAGCCAAAATCAATACCTTTAAATGAAAAGATATCATTTTCATTATCATCCAAATTCCACGTCTTAAAAAATTCGTAAATGAGAAAGTTATTTTTTTGCATCGTACCTTGATCTACAAGATGATCAAGAAAAAATACATTCCCTTTACTGCTTTTAATCTCTTTATATAAACCAAGGTCATAAGTTAAAACCAAATCAGTAGAAACATTATACTGTGCCTGACAAGCACCAAAAAATGACCTGGACTCTAAAATATAAATATTGCGGAAAGTCTTACCTGATAGTTCAGACTGCATAATTTCTCTTGATTTTATTAGCTATAAAACTTAAAGCAGTTTTCAAATCCTGCCGTTCAAGACCAAACAATGACGGCCTCACCCAGACATAAATAATTACCCCAAACAGGTAGGCAACCCCCGTCCCCAGCATAAACAATACCAGTTCTAATGCTTCAGCCGCTATCAATAAGTCTCCAGCAACAAACACACATATAAATTTCAAACTAAACCCTAGAATAAGCAATGCTAAAACACCTTCTATTTGATACCACCAATCATATTTCCACCCGTGATAACGCGCCAACATATAAGCCTGAAGATTCACCATTAAAACATTCAGCCCTACCATTTTCAGCGCAAGCCCTAACGCCCCCAAACCTAGTCCTGAGATAAACCATTCACCACTGGGAACAAGCATAAAATAAGTGACAGGCATACTGATCACCATACCAAAAAGAGATAGCTTCATATAAGGACCTGTTCTTTCACAAGCCATAAACATGGCACCATTAATTTGTCCCAATGACTGATGAACTGGGTATAAAAACATGATAGCGAGAATAGGCCACGCATTCAAATATGCATCACCTAACATAAGCATTGTTAACTGCTCAGCCCAAGGCACAAGAAAGCAAGCCACGATTGCCCCCAGCATAACTAATGACCTACTGACCTTGTGATATAACAAACTAACACGCACATGGTTTTCCTGTTTATAAGCCTCAGCAATTTCTTTCCAGAAAATACTTAAAACTGAAGCTGTCGCAAGAAGACTTACCGCCGCAAATTGTGCTGAAATCTGATAAAAACCCTGCTGTTCTGAGCCACCAAACCGCTGCAACAACCAACGATCTATAAATTCATAAGCAAATGCTGCCAATGCAACAATAATCAATGGGCGACAAAACACCCAATATTGGGACAAAACCTTGCTTAGTTTTAATGGCTGCTCTAATTCCTCTCTTCGCGGTTGATTCTGATAGAACGTTAGCACCCACCAAATAAATAATGAAGCGAACACATACTCACCGAGCACTAAATACAAAACAGTTTGAATCGATAAAATACCATACCAGATAAATAGATTAACAAGCGCAAGGTGGACAAGCACAACAGCTAATCCTGATAACTGAACTAGCACCGTCATTCGCACTGCTTCACAAATTTGAATTATCGTTGTCCAAACTTTTTGCTGCATAAACGATGCTAAAAAAGCCAACAGAATTACATCACGAGACTGTTCTAGCCATATTCTATCAATCATGTCATCAGGTAGAGCGACAAGAACAAGCACCACAATGACCATAAACTGCAAGGCTAGCCAAGTAAAATACACCCAATAGAATACTCCTTGCTTAGATGACTGGGCAATAAAAGTATAAAAAGCTTGGGACGTCCCCATATCCATCAAAGCTCGGATAGCCGTAAAGCTCCCCAGCAGAAAAAATAGATCCCCATAGCCAATTGGACTTAAAGCTCGGGCAGTCAATACCCCTGCAAAAAAGCTAACCCCCGCTCTACCGACATTAGCCGCTAAAGATACAATAAATCGTGTTTTAACCGAATTTATATTCATTGGAGAAAAAAGTTAACGTAGCCGCTTGCCACCTAGCTTACTAGATAGAAAACGTTTATATACCCTACCTTTATTATCCTCCTATTTTTTTTATTAATTTAGCTGGGTTACCAGCATAAACTGCATGAGCAGCTACATCTTTTGTAACAATACTTCCAGCCCCAACAACTGAGTTTTCACCTATTGTTACGCCAGGTAATATTATTGTGTTTGCACCAATCCAGCTACCTTTACAGATGACTACACCTTCAGAAGGATAATAGCCCTGTTCAATAATTGGTATTCCGATGTCATCAAATTTATGATTATTTACATAAACGTGTACTCCAGCTCCTATCATGGCATTATTATTGATAGTGATTTTTGCAAATTCATCTGCAAATAACATAGAGCCAGGTCTTATAACGACTTTATCTCCGATAGAAATTTGCGATGTAAATACTGCATAAGCTCCTGCCCGAAATTCTGCTGTACTAGAAAAATACAAAAATTTACTTTTACATAATTTTCTCATCGTCGATTTAAAATGCAACATCCAATGAGTAAATGGGATATCAGGGCCTACTCTATTTGTATTTCTACAGAATATAATTTTTTCATATAACTCAGATAACAACACTATTTCCACCTAGCTAAATTGCATTCATTCTCAATTGCTTTGTTCCTAGCACCTGGTAACCCATTTCCCATGAAGTTAAATAGGTTAGCTGTAGCAACTGCATTTACGCCGTCTAACTTTAAACCCTCTATTAAGTGTTTCTCATTGCCAGCTCCCCCCGCAATTATTAAGGGCATTGAAAGTAGTTTTGATACTTGTTCGATGGTATCAATATCATACCCAAAACCCGTACCATCTTTTTCAATAGAGTTGAGATAAACTTCTCCAACGCTTAACTGTTCTATGTACTTGATATATCTATCCAAACTTATACCCAGCTTCTTCGTACCATCATTTATATAAACATCTTGACCAATATGATCAACAGCGGCAACGACACTCTGGGAACCATATTTTTCTACAAGATTTTTCACTAAGGTCTTATTTTCATAAATACTAGTGTTGAGTATTATTTTATCAGCGCCATGAGCAAACAGGATCTCAGCGTCTGCAAGGCTTCTTATCCCACCGCCAGCAGCGACAGGAATAAATACATCATCAACTAACTTCGTTAATGTGGCAGCAAACTTCGATATTTTTTTTTCATTCTTTGATGCATCCAATACAATTAATTCATCCAATGAAAATGCTATATCTTGGAATTTATAATTTTTTTCTAACCAACTAATATTTCCAACTTTCTGCAACCTGAAATTTCTACTTTGGTTAAAAAACCCATTGTCATAAATGAGGGTGAATATAATTCTCTTTCTTAACATTAAAAATTCTTCAAAAAGTTTTCAATCAATTTCAAACCATTAGTTTGACTAAGTTCAGGATGAAACTGAACACCAGCAATATTAGCTAGCTCATAACTGGCGATAAAATCAGAGTCATAATTACACTGAGCCTGATTAATTCTTTCATTACTCTGTAGCCTAAAACTGTGCGTGAAGTAAAAGTCGCTCAAATCTTTCATTCCCTCATACAGCCGTGAGCCATTATTAAAGTTTACTTGATTAAAGCCTACATGGGGAACCTTTAGACCTTGAACATCGAAACGCTCTATTTTACCTGGAACAAAACCCAAACCTTCAGTTAAGCCGTCTTCTTTACTACTTTCACACATTAACTGCATACCCAAGCAAATGCCTAAAATGGGTTTTTTATCTACCTCGACAGCCAACCTTAAGCATCGCTCAAGATCAAATTTCTTTATATTTTCCATGGCCTTTGCAAAGGAGCCTACACCAGGCAATATCAATCTATCTGCAGCCAAAATATCTGAGTGTTTGTTTGAAACTACAACATCATTTACTCCTAAGAATTTCATTGCACTAGAAATTGATTTAATGTTGCCCATTTCGTAATCAATAATTACAACTTTCATATATTTAAAGTCTTATTCTACAATAAACTTAGGCTCCCATATACCATCAACTTTCTCAAATAAATCAGTATTGGCATATTTATCAAACACAGCATCAAACGCCTCTTTAGTCATTTGGTAATATTCCAAATAATCAGCAATGAGTTCATGAGGGTATGCATTATCATACATCCTAACGAGATTAAGCCCTTGATCTCGAGTCATTGACCCACGCCTTATCTCAATTCCAGCATCCTGTGTTGCTCGACCAAAACCAAACTTCAAATACATCAAATATGCATGCAAGGCGTATAAGGCTTGGTCATTTTGCGAAAAGTTTGTAAATGTATCGTGGTTTCCCTCATCCTTTTCTACAAGACCACAATGCTCTTTGGCCACCACATAGTTTCTATATGAATCCCAAGCTTCAAAGTATGACCAGTGCGTAAATGATAAGCCCACTTCTGAAATTTCTTCTTCAGTTGGAAACTTAAAAAAGGACAAGTCAGACTCAGATATATCCCCATCAGCTTTTATTCTATCAAATACTTTCTCATGACCACCCTCTAGATACACTCTTTTCATATACTCTATATCATAAAGTGCTTTGTTCTTACTCTCAGTGGAGCCGCCGTATTCTGTTTCACCATCTTCACCATAAAATATCAAAGGAATTTTAAAATTAGCGGCTGTTTTAATTACTGCTGTCATTATTGCAATGAGCCAACCATAATATGGAAATCCTTTTTCAATAAAACCATATTTATTTAACCTATCAAGTACGATTGGATTACATGAAATATGAATATGATTAAATCCTGAATGAATAAAATTATATAAATTTTGGTCTCCTATTTCTAAGGCCAGAGCAGGCCTTACAGTTATAGTTAACGGGTTCATGTTGTATTTTGTTTTCAACGTATGTGCAACATAAGAACCATCTTTCCCCCCACTAACTGGCACAATACAATCAAATCCACCATTATTTGATCTATACTTATCTAGCAGACTATCTAACTCACCTTGCCTTGATGACCAATCCATATCTCTTTTTTCTTCCATCCATTGGCACGCATTACACCACCCCCTGTCATCAAAAGAAATTCTAGGTCTTGTTGACATATTTAAACAATTTTTACATCTGAATACTTTTTTACTTTCCATTAAATCTTCTCACTTTTATAATGTAAAACCATCATCAACAACAATATTCTGCCCATTTACAAACTGACTCATATCACTTAACAAATAAACCAAAGTACCTTTTAAGTCTTTTTTATCAAGCATTCCTTTATTCAAACATTTTTGCTTATATTCCTTTAGAAATGACTCTGGCTGACTATCTAAAACCCCACCAGGGCTTAAGGTATTAACTCTAATATTCATTCCTTTAAAATATTTAGCCATATATTTTGTGAGATGAATTAAGCCTGATTTTATTGCTGCATACTCAATAGGAGTAGTCATTTTTGTACCCGCATAAACTTCAAACCTTGGGGCAACCACGCCATAAATTGAGGAAATGTTAATTATATTGCCATAACCTTGTTGTTGAAAATATTTTGCAAATTGTTGTGATGAAACAAAGTAGCCACCAAGGTTTAAACCTGTATTTTCAACAAAATCATCATATTCCACATCAAAGAAGTGTTTTCCATAATTTTTATTCCGTGGGTAGGCATTATTTACTAGCGC
>ENA-ORXI01000842-ORXI01000842.1-sediment-metagenome-genome-assembly--contig:-NODE-842-length-25170-cov-11.341091_pt1 | contig 25170 bp, 24 predicted proteins | sample MGYA00237861_ERZ511468 | MGnify/ENA primary metagenome ERZ511468 (study PRJEB26299, sample SAMN06266213) | sediment metagenome | isolation source: Hudson Canyon methane seep mesocosm | place...
GGCGGATGCCATTACAGGTGGTTTCTACTTCAGGTAATTCGGGCATTATTAATAATAAAAGTTATTTAAAGCAGTAGATATTTTTTAGCACCAAGTACACGACTGCCATAACAGGCATCAAAAAGTGGTGTGACTGGCATGATAGTCAGCTAGCTGATGAAAGTCCAGCCTTTGCCTTGTGATAAGGGAGGCTCAGTATGTTGGGTTAAGGTGAAAAACCTAACATGTGGGCATAACACAAGACGTTGGGGTTCCTTTCGGCAATTTAACTATTTGAGAAAAATCAAGCTGGCTGCCCCTTGATATCAACCCTTGATACCTGTGGTGAGGGCTGGAGAGAAACCTGGTTAGCTGATTTTTCTTGTATTGAGTATATATTTTCGAAGTTTTTTTTCGCTACGCATAACATATACTATATATAGTATGTCTTCTTCAATACGGTAAAAAATACGACAAGGATTTACAACTACCTCTAAATATCTTGATTTTTTAAACTCTGGTGGTTTGCGACCTGATTCTGGGAATTGTTCAAGCCTTTCTATGCTAGAAAAGACTTTTTTAACTAAATTTATAGCCGCGCTTGGTTTATCAAGTGCTATATATTCTGCTATTGCATTGAGGTCTGATAGAGCAGGTTCCGTCCAGATTACTTGAGCCATTTACTCATTTTTTCTTTTGCTTCAGCTTGAGTATAAATGCGGTTTTCTATAATAGCCATTTCACCTCGTGCTAGTCCATCTAGAATTACCATTCGATTCTGCATCATTTCATAATCTTGGACATCAACAAGGTATGCTGATGGCTTACCATGCTCAGTAATAAGAACAGGTTCTTTTGAATCATGTAATTCAGCTAATATTTTGGTTGCTTGACGTTTTAATGTAGTAACTAATTCTGTCTTCATAAGTAATACTATACTATCACTTTATGTATATTCAAGTGTTTTATCAGCTAACGCTGAAAATCCACCTGACGCCAAAAAGCACCGCTTTTTCAGCATTAGGTCTTTGATTTATGATTAATTAAAGGATAATATGACATTGAAATAATCAATGGAGAAGGGAGGGTATAATAAGATGATTATCATAAATCAAAGACCTGACCCTAATCTTTCCTAATCTTTCTCTAATCTTTCTCGCAATAACACGCGATGCTTTATCTGCCGACAGGCATTTATAATGGCGTTAACCTCACTGCGCATCAATAACTCCGGGATGCGTTGTTCACGACTGGGTACCGATAAAGTCACCCCAAAACTTTCACGTCCCAATACATGCCGATAGAAAAAGTGGATCGCATTTAAATACAGGCGACAGGTTGCAGGCGATAGTTCCCGTTCTTTAACTAAATACAAAAAGAACGCCTGCAGCTGTTCACCTGTTAGTTGATCCGGGGAACATTCGTAGTATTGACTTAGTTCTGTCACCGCATGCAAATAACTACGATGAGTTCTCTTTGACATGCCGCGTACCAGCATGATGTCGGTCATTTGTTGACGTAATGAATTCATAACAGACTCCTTAATAAAGTAACCGAAAGTGGTCATTAAGAAGTTTGATACATTTTAGAAAAAAAGGTAGTAAACGGGATAGATAAAGCTTCCGCGAAGCGGTTTAGTTCAACTATTCTTCTTAGGTAAATTGTCCTTGATAACCTGATATTACCCTGCTTTTCGGGCAGATTTTCTTTGATAATTAATTATCAGGTAAATTCGCCCTGATAAGTTGATATTAGCCTGTAAATCAGGCAAATTTGCCTATACTTTATATTATCCTGATCTTATTTACTAGATAAAATTATGTCGACACACAAAAATGGCAAATTATTGGATAATGTTAATCAGGTCCTTCGTCTTAATCATTATTCTATTCATACAAAAAGAGTCTACTGCGATTGAATAAAACAGCGACAATAGATAAAAAGGACACCGAAGGCCACTTTTTCGCAATGAAATTTCGTACTAAAGGAATCCGTCTAAAAATTCATCTTTGCCGCCTAAATTAGCGGCAATCAAACATAAGTTTTTTTCAATAGCGTAATTCATCAATTGGGGGGAAATAAAAAATCAATCATCATTCCCACTTAAAAACATGGCATCACCATAGCTAAAAAAACGATACTGTTGTTCTATTGCATGTTGGTAGGCATGCATAACATGTTCATAGCCTGCAAAGGCTGAGATTAACATTAACAATGTTGACTCTGGTAAATGAAAATTGGTTAGCATGGCATCCACAGATTTAAAGGTGTAGCCTGGGGTAATAAATAAATCTGTATCACCAAAGCCAGCCTCTAACTGGCCTGATCTTGAAGCTGACTCAAGCGCTCTGACGGCTGTTGTGCCAATCGCAATAATACGCCCGCCCTCTTCTCTGGTTTTTTGTACCGCATCTACCGTCTGTTGTGAAACAGAATAGTATTCTTTATGCATGATATGTTCTGACAACTGATCCACTCTTACTGGCTGAAAAGTACCACTACCAACGTGTAAAGTGACAAAAGCTTTTTTTACAGCTTTTTGCTCTAACTTATCCATGGTTGACTGATCAAAATGCAAACCCGCTGTTGGGGCTGCCACTGCACCTGACTGCTTTGCAAACACGGTTTGATAACGTGTTAGGTCTTCCTCGTCATCTTCACGGGTAATATAAGGTGGTAATGGAATATGTCCAATTTGGTCAAGCAATTCTAACAAGGTTTTTTCAGTATTAAACTCCAGGCAGAACAGATCATTTTCTCGCCCCGTAACAGTGCAAGTAAAATCATTATCCAACTCGATAATTGCGCCAGCTTTGGGTGATTTACTTGATCTAATATGAGCAACAGCATGATGCTCATCCAGTACCCTTTCGATCAGAATTTCAACTTTACCAGCTGTTGTTAGTTTCTGACCATATAAGCGAGCAGGAATCACTTTGGTATCATTTAAAATCAACAAGTCATTTTCATTAACCTTATCTATAAAATCAACAAATTGTTGATCCTTAAGATTACCTGTTACTTTATCCATGCACAGCATTCGACTGGCAATGCGATCGGGCAAGGGTTTTTGGGCAATCAGATGCTCTGGCAAATGATAGTTAAAATCACTTTTTCTCATAATTTATTTTTAATAATGAAACAGTATTTTGTCATTTCTATCCTTTTAAAATCAGTTAGGTCAGAATGAACTGGTCGCTTGGTTTAATAGTAAGTTTCAGCCTATAACAGGATACTCATCTGATTTCTGTTATCATTTTTGCGGACTGAAGTCCGCTCTACAAAACCTATCTAGTTATCCCAAAACGGATAAACTACCAGTATACCATTTGCATCACAGCAAAGACTTCGCTATCAGCCAATACACAGGCCTCTCAACTCCTTCAATAACACTGTGATTTTCTCTAACTCTATCGCATCATCAGAATGCACCAAGGCCAAAAGCTTTCTATATCTTGAAATCGCTTTATCAGACTTGTCGAACCAATTACTTAGCTTATTGGCTATAGCATTGCCGTCTTCTAATAACGTTGCCAAGGCTAAATGACAACAGACTGAATTAAACTCTTCCCTGGCCGTTCTTCTAGCTAGTGACTCCCAGACTGATTTCTCAGGCAGTGTATTGATTTTATCCCGTAACCATAATAAATCCAGTTCATGCAATAATTCGAAGAACACCTGAGCACAATCGGATAAAGAGCTATGGGTTTTTTTATTCAGCCAAATAACATCAAGACATAAGTACAACACATCGAGTGATACAACATTAAAGGCTACTTGCTCTGGTACACCTTGTTTTTCAAGTTCATCAACCTGTTTATTGAGTAATTCTTTAATCGGTTCTGAAATAAAAGAAGATAAGTTATCTTTTAATTCTGCAATCCCTTTTATATACAGCTCGATATCTATCTTGTCCTGGTCTTGACTTAAGAACCAATGCATTGCTCTTTCAATAACTTTTCCAATATCGGCTAACAATGCCTCTTCAACCCCTCCTGATAATTGCAAGTCTGGGGATTCTACCTGATGCCACAAATCAATAATAACAAAGGTATTACAGACTTGTTTATAGACATTAAAGATTGAAACAATAGAGCAACCTGTCTCTTCTATTAACCTAAAGGCAAGTACCATTCCCATACGATTAACAAAGCTATTGACCAGACCATTAACCACTATTTCCTGAGCCAGGCCATGTTTTTTAATTTCTTCGGGAAATTTCTGTTGTAGCTGTAAAGGAAAATAGTGCATTAATTCTTGCTGAAATAATTGTTCATCCAGCTCCTCTAATTCCAGCAGTAGCTTCTGTTTTAATGCTTGTTTACTATAAGCTAATAAAACAGAGATTTCGGGTCTAGCCAATCCTTTCCCCTGTAGAGACCTTTCCTGCAATTCATCATTATCGGGAATAACTTCTAGCGCCCTATCAAGATTACCTGTTTTTTCCAGCACCTCAATTAGCCATTGAACATCATTCATTTGCTTAACCGAGTGTTGTTCTATCATGGTGATCGCTCGATTTTGGTAATAATTATGCTTTAGAACCAGTTCTCCCACCTGGTCTGTCATTGACTCTAATAAGATATTGCGTTGTTTTTCTGTTAAATCACTTTGTACAACTAATGAATTGAGTAAGATTTTGATATTAACTTCATGATCGGAACAATCAACCCCGGCCGAATTATCAATTGAATCAGTATTTATATTACCGCCATGAATCGCATACTCAATTCGCCCCGCTTGTGTAAAGCCTAGATTCCCACCTTCGCCAACTAATTTACACCGTAACTCATTACCATTCACTCTGACTGCATCATTGGCTCTATCACCTACATCAATGTTTTGCTCCTGAGTTGACTTCACATAAGTACCAATTCCGCCATTCCATAGTAAATCGACAGGTGCTGCTAATAATAATTTAATCAATTCCAATGGCGTGACATTTTCACGATGAATATTTAAGCGTTGTTTGACTTGTGGGCTCAAGGGGATTGATTTTAAAGACCTTGAATAGACCCCCCCCCCTTTAGAAACTAGAGATTTATCATAGTCTGACCACTTCGATTTTGGCATCACGAAAAGGCGTTGGCGCTCATGAAAACTTTGTTCGGGATCGGGGTCGGGGTCAAGAAAAATAAATTCATGATCAAAAGCTCCGACCAGTTTAATTTGGTCTGATAACAGCATACCATTACCAAAGACATCCCCCACCATTCCACCTATACCAACAACAGTAAAGGGATTTTCTAAGTGATTAAAGGACAATCGATTAAAATGATGTTTAACTGATTCCCAGGCACCACGGGCTGTAATCCCCATTTCCTTATGGTCATAGCCAACAGAGCCACCTGAAGCAAATGCATCCCCTAACCAAAAACCATATTCAATTGATATGGCATTTGCATAGTCTGAAAATGTTGCAGTGCCCTTATCTGCAGCAACAACCAAATAAGAATCATCTTCATCGTAACAAACACACAACTCTGGCTTAACTATTTCTCCAGCCACTTGATTATCTGTTAAATCCAGTAACCCACGAATAAGAATTTGATAACAAGCCACCACTTCCTTATATCTTTCTTCATTACTTTGTAAAGCCTGCAACCGTTTTGCAATGAAACCGCCTTTTGCTCCAGTTGGAACGATCACTGCATTCTTGGTCATTTGGGCTTTCATCAACCCTAAAACTTCTGTTCTAAAATCTTCAGGTCTATCTGACCAACGTAAACCACCACGAGCCACAGATCCTCCACGCAAATGGATACCTTCCACTCTGGGTGAGTATACAAAAATTTCAAAATATGGAATTGGAGAAGGTACCTCGGCTATTTTTGATGAATCAAATTTAGTGGAAAAATATGGGATACCCTGCGCATCTAAAGGTGTTTGAAAATAATTTGTTCTGACTGCAGCCTGAACTAAATTTAAATAGCGTCTAAGGATTCTATCTTCATCCAGTGACTTTACTTGATCAATAGCTTGTTCAATCGTTACATATAATTCATTGATGCTGTTTTCTTGTTGCTTTAATGATGGGTCAAAACGTTGTGTAAAATAATGAATCAGCAATCTAACAACATCAGGGTTATTAGCTAAAGTTGTTTCTACATAAACCTGACTAAAGGTAATGCCAATCTGCCGTAAATATAGATAATAGGCTCTAAAAATATTAACTTCTTGCCAACTAATTCCAGCTCTAAGCACTAATTGATTAAAGCCATCATTTTCGATTTTACCAAACCAGCACTGTTCAAAAGTCTCCTCAAAACAGGGTTTTAAATTATTTAAATTTAATGATGTTATTTCTATATCCAGCATCAAACCAAAATCATGCATCCAAAACTCATCTGAACAGTCTTTTTTTGTTATCTCATAAGGTCGCTCATCACAGACTTTAACGCCCATATTTTCCAGCATCGGAAGACTTTTAGATAATGATGCCTGTCCATTACTAAATAGCTTAAAACGTAATGTTTTCTTTTCGGTTGCCGTTAATGGACTATACATTAGACTCTCCGCTTTCGATTGCGAAGAAATTAAATATTCAATCTTATCTATATCCAGTAATGCAGTTCTACTCGAAACATCCTCTCTGTATGCCGCTGAAAATCCTTCGTGATAACTATTAAATAATTGAATCCCCTTTGCTTCACCATGATAGTTGTGTAATTCATTTCTTAATTCATCATTCCAGTCTTCCAATGCTTCAATAATTTGTTCTTCAATTTCTGCTGCATTAAAATCAGAACAGCACCCTGTACCACTATGAATAATAAAATGTAATCTTGCTAAGATTGATTCTGATAATTGCACACTAAACTCAACATTTTCTGCTTTAAAAATGTCCAATAAAATCTTTTCAATTTTCTTTCGTGTTTCAGTGTAATAGCGTTCTCTAGGTACAAAGACCAATAGAGATGCAAAATGCCCATAGAGATCATTCCGTATAAAAACCCTAACTCTCTGACTCTGCTGCAATTGCAGCATACCGACTGTAAACTCTAATAGAGAATCAAAACTAGCCTGAAACACCTCATCTCTTGGTAAGGACTGCAAGGTGAACAATAAAGCTCTGGCTCTGTGAGAACCTGGCTTAAAGGAAAAGCGATCTTGCAATTGCTTAATTTTTGTTGAAACCATCGGAATTTCATTTAACAAACAAAAATAAGCCGTTGAACTATACAAGCCTAAAAATCGTTTTTCCCCTACTACCTCGCCTGCCTCGTTATATTGCTTAATACCAATATAATCCATAAATACAGGACGATGAACGGTTGCCTTGGAGGTAGCTTTTGTAATCATCAAAGGATGACTGGTGTTAATCGCTTTAAATGTTTCTTCAGTTATAGGCGTAACAAAATCATCAGGTACTGAAACTATTGAATCGCGTAAGATACCCAATCCAGTTCCAGGAAGAGCTTTAAAGCCCATCACTTCACCTTTTTTAACAATTTCGTATTCGCGATACGCCAGAAAAACAAAATGATTATTATGAAGCCATTGTAAAAACTCAAGCTCACCACTGTAGTGTTTTTTTAAGTCATTGGATTGCTTCAGTTCATCAATGACTGTTTGCATTTTGTTCAAACAAGGTTGCCAGTCTTCGGTTGATGCTCTTACATCAATTAACACCCGGTTCAAACTCTTTTGTAATGAATCAAGTACATTACTGTCACTTTGCCGATCAATTTCAAGATGTACAAAACATTCGGTTGATATATCAGCTTGGGGGTCTTCAGCTTCAGAAAAAGAGATAAATTTTCCATTACTATCTCTTTTTATTGAATAAACAGGATAAATGACTAAGTGATTGGTAAATCCATGTCTATTCACTTCCATACTGAGTGATTGCAGTAAAAAAGGCATATCCTTAACAACAACTTCAATAATTGTGTGTTTAGACTGCCAGCCATGCTCTTCAAGTGAAGGGTTATACACTCTTATTTTATGCTCTGAAGAAAATTCTAATGCCAAATTCCAGTGAGATAACACTGCACCATATAAATCTTCTACGACAATTTTTTCAAAATCATTGAATACAACAGACTGATAATAATTTCTGGTAAATTCAACCAGGCATTCAACTTGCTCATGTTGTAGCTGCTTCCTGATATAACTAAATAAATCACTCAATAATTTATTATTTGCTTTATTTACCATGATTTTGCCCTTCCTTTATCAAAACTACATAAGCTTATTTCTAATAGTAGTACAACTCAGCATTTAAAATACATCTAAATATTATTTCATTAATATATCAGACAGTTACAGCCTGGAGTAGTTGTCACACTATACAAACCAACATCAGAGCAAGATATTACTTTTTAAAAATAATCTGATAATACCTAGATTAATATTGAAAACTAATTAGACAACGGGTATGAGGGTACTCGTGGGGACGGTTCAGTTTCTACAGCCGAATGGGCACTTGCCGTCAATATCACAGAAGAAAAACAATTTGTTTTACTGACTGATATTCCAGGCCTTAAACCTAAAGATATTGATGTTCATATGGAAGCGGGTGTACTTAAGGAATCTCTGATCAAGTCTAATTATTTTTAGCTTGCTAAAACAGCCGCTATTTTCCACCAAGATCGGCGCAATAGAATGACTATTACTGCTCACTTCGTGAAAAATAGTGACAGTTTTTTCGGCGCTAAATTCTAATCGACTTAATCAGAGACTCCTTAATGTAAAAAGGTGAAAAAGATTAATGTAACATCGGAAGATGTAACACCCTTTTTTACGAACTGGCAGCTTAAAGTTTCATCACTAAAAATTATCTTGAGGCCTATAATATTTTCGTTATAGGCCTTTTTTATTGCTCAAATAAACCATCATTACATTATTTACGCCATGGCATAATTGGCACTGTGGAGATACTGTTGGCTGGTGCTCCATCAATCAACTTTCGACTGATTGCAACATAAACTAAAGTATTACGTTTAGCATCAAATAGCCTAGTTACTCGTGTTTCTTTAAAAAATATTGAGGTATCGTTGCTAAAAGCTATTTCCTGTTCAGGTAATTGACCTTTAACAATAATGGGACCAACCTGACGGCAGGCAATTGAGAATTTTGAAGGATCTTCTGCTAACCCAAAAGCACCAGAAATACCTCCTTTCTTTGCCTGGCTAATATGACAGCTAACGCCCTGTACTTTTGGGTCATCAAATGCCTGAACACACACCTTATGATTTGCTCCAATAAGCTTCCATGAAGTCGTAATACAGCCAACTTTTTCAGCAAGCGCATTGTGCGCTAGCAAACCATACAACATTAAATACCCAAGTAAAATTCGTTTCATTTGTTTTATTAAGCTAATTTAAATTTAAAGACAACTTTCTAATCAGAAAAACTCAATACAGAACGGTATTAATTTTTTCATTCATAATTCACTAATGACTGGCTGTTTTTTCATTGCTGATGCTAAAGCAATCAATGCCCAGCCTCTAAAACTAACATCCACACTTAGTGATAATGCCAAAAACCATGTCGCTGATGTAGGCCAATCAATCCATATTAATATTCCCAATATAATTGAAATAAAACCCGTTATTCTATTAGATATTGGATTTGGCGTTTTAGCTACCGAAAGAATAACATTTCGATAGATACCTTGAGAAAGCAGATAACCCACAACTAATAAATGCAAGTCATCAGGTTGACCACTGATACTAAAAAGCACCAGAAACCCCACCACAATATCGAGTATTCCGCCTTGCATATTAACTAAAAAACCTTGAGCAGTTTCTGTAGAAAGCGCATCAATACACCGAAAAACGCCAGCCAAAAATACCATGACTCCTGCTACAGGAACCCAAGAGAAATTTTCACCCAACATGTATACCTTGGGAGCAACAATACATAAAGCGGCTATGACCACACCCCCTAAAATCATAGATGCTCCCCTGATGGTGTACCACAAGGGTCTTGATGTGAACTGTTTTAATTCTGTCGAGTTTTTTGAATTCATTTTTTATACCAATATGTTACTTTTAAGTTTCAGTTACCAGTCTATCCGTATTTATATTAGATATTTCAATGTGTTGTTTTTTCTGATAATTTAAAGTTAACTGAGCGTTTAGTTTTGAATTGAGATTTTTTTCCATTGTAAGCGATACAAAAAATAACATCATAATTTTATTAATCTATCTTGTAGTAAAGACTCGGGTTATTGACCGAAATTCAAAGTACGTTATAGTTATGATTACAAATTATCAAATTTTATTATTATGAAAATACCTGAAACACTTCAGAACAAAAAAATTCTTATTGTAGATGATGTTACTTCAATAAGAATGCTAATCCGTTCCATTTTATTGGACGCAGGGTTTAAGCATGTCACAGAAGCTAAAAATGGTAAAGAAGCAATTAATAAGCTAAATCATAGGCATATAGACCTTATAATTTGTGATTGGAACATGCCTATCATGAGCGGTTTAGAATTATTTAGGGAAATTCACTCTAAAACAGAAGTTGAACCTGCTTTTATTATGTTAACTTCATCTTCTGAAGCTGAAAAAGTAAATGCTGCTATTAACAGCGGCGTAACAAATTATCTGTTAAAACCATTTAATGCAGTGACTCTAATAAAACATGTACTGCAAGCTCTTGATGACTAAGTACTTAGTTAATATTTGATACGGCTTTTATTCAGCCCTGCTATCAAAACATTTAGCAGTTTAAGATTTTTTAGCTTACTTCTATTGTGTTTATCAAGACTATTGACTGTACAAAAAAATGAAAACGACTTGTGATTTTTTATAGCCTCGAATATTTAAAATAACTTTTGCTTGGGGTTAATAATGGCCAAAATATCGAATGACTGTGTCAGCGCTTCATCAATACAATATTGCATTTTATTTGGGGATAACTTTAGATAGTCCAAAACACCTCGATAAAAATTTGGCTCAATTTCATTGAAATCAAAGTCATACTTTGCACAGGGCTCAATACTACTGGCAATCTTGCTTGCAACATGAAGTACACATGCATCACCTTTGAATTCAGTCGTATTTAATGGATCAAGATGATGATTGATCACTTGCCAAATATTTTCAGGTAGCTTCCAGTGTTTTAATAATTCTGCACCAACATCAGCATAGCTAAACCCCAGTTTTTCACGCTCAGCTTCAATCATGGCCTCTTCTCCCTGGTTTTTATAACTGAGTATCTCTCTTGATAATTCAGGACATTGAGTAAAATATATTAACCGTCCTACACTGTGTAGCAAACCACTAATAAAAATTCGCTCATAATCAGAATGTTTAAGCGTTTTAGCCAACATCTTTGCCAATACGGCACTGGTAACACTGTGATACCAAAATATATCCATATCAACTAAATCAGTTGGTATTCCTTTAAAAGTAGTAGCCACAGAGGTAGTAATAACCAAATTTCTTAGCTCTTTAAGTCCAATGACAGTTATAGCTCTAGAAACGGTATCAATCGTTGCAGGAAAGCCAAAATAAGAACTATTAACTACTTTTAGGATTTTTGCAGTCAGAGCAGGATCATTAATAATAATTTCTTCTAACTCTGCATTGACAGGGTTAGAAGAATCAAGCACTTCATTAATCCGCAAAGCAACTTCTGGTAAAGTAAATAATGTGTCGACCTGATTAACTAATAACTGAGCATTCATTAACCCCCTCCTCTGGAATCTTACAACAACGTTAGCATATGAAAGATATATTCTAATCCTTCATCTTTAAAAATACACCTGATTATAATATAAATCAGGATTTAGAATTATTAATGGGGTTTAGCTGGTATACTGCGCGCAGAATTTTAGGAGCCTAATTTATGTCAGAATTTAACAACGTCACAATCATTAAAAAAGCTAATATTTATTTTGATGGTAATGTTAGTAGCCGCACGGTTGTTTTTGAAGATGGCTCAAGTAAAACATTGGGCTTTATGTTGCCTGGTGAATACACCTTTAATACGGCAGATAAAGAGTTGATGGAAATTTTTGAAGGTGACCTACAAGTTTTATTACCTGAAAGCAATGATTGGCTAACAATAAACGGTGGTGAATCATTCCATGTTCCTGCTAATGCCAAATTTACTGTAAAAGTTAAATCAGCAACTGATTATTGTTGCTCATTTATTAAATAATTTCATTCTAAGTAACAAAGGTTAAATTTATTTATTGTTATCGCTACCCTGCCAAAAACCGTCATCTTGGCAGGGATGCCGAGATCCAGGATCCAGGATCCAGGGATGGGATGATTATATACAAGTATAATTTTAGCAATTACACTGTTATATGTGTTTTTGCCTATGCTAATGCACCTTTTTCTTTTAACAGTCTTTCATCAGTCTAAGAATTAATTTTCATCTGCCATTTATCGCTTTTTCCGAAAGGCTTTCACTATTTATTTAATATGGAAAAAATTGCTATTTTTGTTGACGTTCAAAATATTTACTACACAACGCGTCAACAATATCAAAAACATTTTAATTACAAAGCTTTTTGGACTAAAGCAACCAGAAACAGAGAAATTGTCGGTGCATTTGCCTATGCAATTGATAAAGGAGATGCTAAACAGCGGAGCTTTCAAAATACGCTTAAAAAAATTGGATTTCAGGTTAAATTAAAACCTTATATTCAACGTAAAGATGGTTCTGCTAAAGGTGATTGGGATGTTGGTATTACTCTGGATGCAATTGAACTGGCCGCAACAGTAGACACTATTATTTTATTGTCGGGTGATGGCGATTTTGATTTGTTATTACAAAAAGCACGTCATGCTTACACAACAAAAAGTGAGGTCTATGGTGTTACGGCATTAACAGCTCCCAGCTTGATTAATTCAGCTGACAAATTTATAGCCATCGAAAAAGAGCTTTTGATGTAGATGCTGTTCTGTTAGTAAAAAAGTTTAGCCGCAGATGCTAAAGCACCTACTATTATTCTAAAGTGAACAATTTATCAAAATTTGCTATTTCCAGAATTTTTCTAACATCTGGTTTAGCACTTTTTATGCGTATAGCACTTTTACTTTCCCCTACTTTGTCACGTAAAACTAACAACATACCTAGTGCAGAACTATCAAGATAATCTACCCGCCCCATATCTACAACAATAACACTGACGCCACTCGAAGCTTGCTCTGTTGCATTACGAAAGTCCTGATGAATTCCAAAATCAAAACGACCTGAAATTGAAATTGTTAATGTTTCTGAAGCTGTATCCAACCTTGTTTCTAATGCCATTATTAAATTCCTACTATTTCTTTAATGATGAGGGTAGACCCCATGCCTAATTTAAAATAATTCAATATCACCTTCGTCCATAGAAGATTGAGAAACTGCTTTTTTCTCTTTCACACTCCATTGTTGCTTCATATCATTTAAACGGGTAGTTCCTTGCTCTAACTCATCAATCCAAACAGAACTATTTCCGGTTTTAAAAGCGCCAACGCCAACCTTTAACTCATCACTCATTGCCTGAAAGTGCTGTGTATTTAATGCTAAAAATTCAACCATCTGTCTAGCCATATCTTCAAACTGCAGTCCCCTGACAGCATGACCAACATTAGATTCTATTTGTTCAGTCATCCCCGATACATCGGCTATTTTTATGGCTATTGATTCATTCATGCTACCTATATCCACCATCATACTATCAATATTTGACTTAGATGTAATCGCAACATTCATATCTTTCGAGGCCATTTTCTCAATCATATCATGTGCAAGGGTAATATTTTTCTTTGATGCATTAACAACAACTCTAATTTCTTCACTGAATTTATCAGAGTTTCTTGATAAATTACGAACTTCATCAGCAACCACAGCAAATCCTCGGCCGGCCTCACCTGCTCGTGCTGCTTCAATCGCCGCATTGAGTGCTAATAAGTTCGTCTGATCTGCAATACCCTGAACATCAGTCAATAGTTTTTCCACCTTAGACATATGCTCACCGACATCATTAATCACGCCAACCATTTCCATACTTTGTTTACTAACTTGCAAGATATGATCAATAAAAAACTTAAGTACACTATCCGTTTCCTTGGCAAATTTACTAAAATTCAAACCTTCTGTTGTTGAATCTGAACCTTCCCCCATACTACTCATCAATGAATGTACAACCTCTGACTGCCCTGAAGTTAAACCATGTAAACTATTAAAACTGTCTGACATCGTTTGAACAGCATCAGCAATAACCTTTTTTAATTGAGTCAATTCATCATTAAACGAAGAAATTTCCTGTTCCATACAAGACTCAACACCCGAAACATATTGATCAATAGCTGAATTAAGGGATTCATCATTTTCTATCGCTGAGGCATTATCCAGCTCTTCGTCATTATGATTTTGAGCGTTGTATATTGAAATCAGACACACAACAAATACAGCAGGTAAAGCTATCCAGTACAGCACATCTATTGAAATAAAAAGTGGTAATATCATTGTTATTAAAAACAACACCAAAGGAAGCCATATTTTTTTTAAAAACATTTTATTTCACCTTAGTTAGCTAAAGCTAAAATTTGTGCGGCAACTTCATCTAGAGATACTACATGATCAGCTGCTCCCAGTTTGAACGCTTCACCGGGCATTCCCCATACAACACTACTGGCCTCATCCTGAATTACATTAATTGAGCCAGCATCTTTCATTTCTTTCATCGCTTTCGCACCATCAGCTCCCATTCCAGTCAACATCACTCCTATTGCATTACTTCCTACATTTTGTGCGACGGAGCGAAACATCACTTCAACCGATGGTTTATGTCGATTTACAGCTGGACCATCATTTAGTTTACAAATATATCTGGCTCCATCTCTAATAACTAATAAATGTTGATCTCCCGGGGCAATATATATATTACCAGGTAAAATTTGCTGGCCATTTTCAGCAATACATACTGTCATTTCTGTTGCTTCATTAACATGCCTGGCAAAAGACGCACTAAATGAAGCGGGTAAATGCTGAGAAACCACAATAGCAGGAGTATTCATAGGCAATCCTGTCACTACTTGCTTTAAAGCTTCGGTTCCACCAGTTGATGCCCCTAACGCAATGATCTTATCTGTTGTTTTGAAATGCTTTTTCCCTGAACTTGATTTTAAAATAGCATCAGCAGAATGTTTCACGGGAGCCGAAGAAACTACTTTTTTTGTGACTGGTTTTGTATCAGCAGTGCGTATACGCGCTTTTGCTGCCATTTTCACTTTAGCAATAATATCTTCCGCATATTCATTAAGTGAATTCGATACGTCAACTTTTGGTTTTGCCACGAAATCTACAGCACCAAGCTCCAAAGCCTCCAATGTAATTGCTGCACCTTTATCCGTCAGCGTAGAAATCATTACTACGGGCATGGGTCTTAATCGCATTAAATTGCGTAAAAAGGTTAAGCCATCCATCCGAGGCATTTCTACATCTAAAGTGAGTACATCAGGGTTTAGCCTCTTAATTTTATCTCTTGCCGCTATTGGGTCAACAGCAGTACCAACTACTTCAATATCATCAGATTGATTAAATATCTGTGTCAGCATTTGTCTAATTAAAGCTGAATCATCAATGATTAACACACGTATTTTATTACTCATCCATCAATTCCCTATCATTCCTAAAATAATTCAACATCGCTTTCAACCGTTACATCTTTGATAGATGAACGATACTGTTTTTCACGAGATGCAATTGTTTCATTATGTAAATCTTTAATTTTTTTCATTCTTACTTTCCCTGTCTTTGGAAAATAAATAACCTTCCTGGGATAAATATCACCTAAATCCTGAGAAACAAGTTTTAAAGCCTCTGTATCAATATATTCAAGTACAAAGTTAATATTATTTAATCCAACATCACCTAATGTAGGAATAATTTTACCTCCACCAAACACTTTAACTTCCAGGTTTTTCCTTTTCCCTCCATTCGCCAATATCATATTAATCAAATGTTCCATAGCGTAATTACCGTAACGAGTCGCATTACCCACAACAGCCTCGGCACCAGCACTTAATTTATGTTTATTAGTTTCTGGAAGCATAAAATGATTCATTCCACCAATGCCAGTTACTGTATCTCTAATACATGCTGAAATACAAGAACCTAACACAGTCGTAATCCCCTCATTCTCAGTTGTTACATAATATTCACCCGGTAAAATCTTGGCAAAAATTAAATCAGACTCCCTATCCAGATAACGTGAAATATTGGAAAATTCAAGTATTGATGGCGCACTAACAATTTTTTTATGACTCATGCATTTATTTTTCTTAATTTGATATTAGCAATAATTGCTTTTTTTACAACGCTTAAAAAAATAACCTTAACCAAAACAAAGTCCCTTGCGAGCAGAAAGTTATATGGTTATCAAAGTCACCTTACTTTTTTATAAATCGTATTGCCAATTAAGTCAAAACAGGTATCAAGTTGATGCAATGATTCTGAATGACCAATAAATAAATGAGAACCCGTCGCTAAAAAATCCCCATACCTTTGAGCCAATGACTCTTTCGTGTCTCGATCAAAATAGATAAGAACATTTCTGCAAAAAATAAAATCAAAGTAGTTCTTTATGGGCCATTCTTTCATTAAATTAAGTTGCTTAAAATGAATGATTGACTGAAGTTCAGGATTCATTTTTACTTTAATAGCATTATTGCCTTTGCCTTTTTTAAACCATCGCTTTAACATATCAGAGGACAAACCAGTCACTCTGTCATTAGTATAAATTCCTTCTGCCGCTGTTTGTAATACATTGGTATCCAGATCTGTGGCTAGAATTTTTATCTCCCAATCATTTGGTACATTTTCTAATAAAGTCATTGCCAGAGAATAGGGTTCCTCACCTGTTGAACAGCCAGCCGACCAGACTCTAATGGTCTTTTTTGTACCGTTTCTTTTCAAAACTTCAGGAATGACCGTATTTTTTAAATACTCAAAATGATGATTTTCTCTAAAGAATGAAGTTAAATTTGTCGTTACAGCATTTATAAATTCTGTAAATTCTTTTTCTGGGTTATTTTTAAGATATTGGCAATATTCATTAAAGTTTGCCAAGCCAAGCAATCTGAGCCTTTTTGACAATCTAGAATAAAACATATCAAACTTGTCATCTGGAACTAAAATACCAGAATGTTCGTTGGATATTTTCCTTAAAAAATTAAAGTCATCCCTAGTATATAAAAATTCACGTTGATTATCTGACACAGTCATCCTCTTAGACAGAGTGGTTTTTCAAAATTGATACAGACAAAATAATAACAGTCATTTGCACCAGTTAACGCCCTATTATTTGTAGTCTCATAAGTCTAAAAAAGACCTGCCGCAGCCTGATCAACATCAAGCATTTCAGCTAAACCTAATAATTCAGCTGACTCAATAAATTTATCAGATGGGAAGTCAAAAACCACTTCTTTTTGTAAATTAATTGCTGTTTGTTTGAACACAATTAACAATTGTAAAGTAGATGTATCAATGACAACCACTTCAGAAGCATCAATTTCAACTTTACCCTGCCCTTCTAACAGCTTTAATAATTGCTCATATAATTGAGTCACATTCTGAATATTAAGTGTGGCATCTAAAGTTAGCTTACAATCATCCATTGATTTATCCTCATTTTCTAATGTTTGCTCAACGGTTATTTCTGCCACTCTCTGTTCAGCAGTATTTTGCTCAATAGATTCAATGACCGGCTCAATAATTTCTGGCTCTTTAGCCTGTATTTCAGTTTCATCTGTTTTGCTATCATCATCCATCCATGCCAGTGGGTCAAAACCAATTAACCCCTTATCATTACTTTCTGCCATTACATCACCTTTTCTTCCAAAAAGTCTTTTGCCAGACTTCTAAAATCTCTTGCTGAACGACTTCCTGGACGATATTCAAGTATCGTTTTTCCAAAACTGGGACATTCTGCTAATAATGCAGCTTCTCTAATAACCGTGTTTAACACTTGATGAGGAAAATGCTCTAACATTTTATTCAGCACTTGTTTTGATATTCTTCGTGTTGAAGAATATCTAGACATGACTAAGGATAACTTATACTTTTTCTTTAACACCTGCTCAAAACGCTTAATTGTTCCCAACATATGAGATAACCCTTGCAATGCTAAAAAGTCACTAGTCATTGGAATTAATATTTCATCAGCAGCAAATAAAGCATTTGCAACTAATACACCTGATGAGGGCGGACAATCAATAAACACAAACTCTTGATCGTTTAAGTTCTCATGTAAAGCTTTACGTAGTAAATCCCCCCGTTTAGCGCCCCCTTCAGATAATTGTTCAATTTCTTGTAACCTTGGCCCTGCAACAATTAAATGTAAATTTTCTCTGACTGGAATTAAGTTTTTAGAGATATCTGCTTCACCTAACATAACCTCATCAATCCCAGCTCGATTTTGATTAACGACGCCATAAGAAACGGCTAAATGTCCCTGTGGATCCAAATCAATAACGGTCACTTTTTTACCTGCTCTTGCCAGTGCATGAGCCAGGTTAGTCGATGTTGTAGTTTTACCTACCCCACCCTTCTGGTTAATAATTGCGACAACTCTTTCCGCCATTACAAACTGCTAATCCCATCAAACTCTTCTGAGTCTAATAATTTATCAACATCTAAGAGCATAACCATATGTTCTTTACCAACATACATACCTCGCATATACCGAGTATCTATTTTTGAGCCAAGTTTTGGACTCTCTTTAATATCAATTTTTTTTATATCCAGCACATCGGAAACTGCATCAGCAACAATCCCCATAACATTTGAACCCTGAGAGTTTTTCACACACAGTACGATAACAACGGTTACTGGTGAGTACTCTTCCGTTTTCATAGAAAAGCGCTCACGCAAATCAATAATAGGAACAATTGCCCCTCTTAAATTTAAAGCGCCTTTTATATAGTCTGGAGTATTGGGGATTTCTCTTACTGGTTCCCAACCTCTTATTTCCTGAACTTTAAGAATCTCTACACCATAAGATTCACCTGCAAGCTCAAATGTTAAAAACTGTTCCACCTGGGTATCACTAACCATTTTGATTATTCTCTTTCATCATATTTACTATCATCTGCAATATTAAACAATTGTAGGTCGAGTTTGCTTGTTAAACATTAAGGAACCTCTAAAGTTAACCCAACTTTGAAAAAATCACTTTGCAGCTACCCTGGTTTATTTATCAATTCAACCTTAATTAGAGAGCTAAAAAATTATTTTGATGAATCAATTAAAGTGGAATACATATTTCATTAAATTATTAAACCTCAGTATTAGCGGACTAAAGTCAGCTAATACTGAGCCAAACACAAAAATTTTTTCAGAACGCTAAAACTCTTCCCACTCATCATTACTACTAGTCGAAGCCGAAAAAGTTTGAGCTTCAGCTTGTGGTTTTTGAGGAGTTGCAGCCATTACCGGTCGAGAAGTAGCCACACTAACCGGTTGCTGAGTTGCTGCAACAGCTGTTACTGGTGCTGAATACCCCCCGGCTTTAAAGAAACCGAGTAGCTGAGTCATATTATTTGATTGGTCACTCATTGAAACACTGGCTGCTGATGCCTGTTCTGCCAACGCAGCATTTTGTTGAGTAATCTCATCCATTTGAGAAACAGCCTGGTTAACCTGCTCAATACCTTGGGACTGTTCAACGCTGGCTGCAGCAATTTCTGCGACAATATCGCCAACTTTCTTAACACCCGTGACAATTTCAGTTAAGGACTTACCTGTTTCATTAACAAACTCTGTTCCAGATCTTACTTTTTGTACACTTGTTTGAATGAGTTCCTTACTTTCTTTAGCAGCCGTTGCACTTCGTTGCGCTAAATTTCTTACTTCTGTCGCTACAACAGAGAACCCCCTACCTTGCTCCCCTGCTCTTGCCGCTTCAACTGAAGCATTTAATGCCAATAAATTAGTCTGGAATGCAATTTCATCAATTACACCAATAATTTCTGCAATTTTATTACTACTTTGATTGATTTCTTGCATGGCTGAAACGGCTGAACTAACAACATCTCCCCCTTTTTCTGCTAATTGTCTGGCTGAAGTTGCAACCTGATTAGCCTGCTGAGCATTATCCGCATTGTTTTTAACTGTACTTGTTAATTCTTCCATGCTGGATGCTGTTTCTTCCAGATTTGCAGCCTGCTGTTCAGCTCGTTGTGAAAGGTTGTTATTACCACTGGCAATTTCTTGTGAGGAATTATTAATGAATTCTGCTGACTCATTAATCTGTCCGACAATCTCTCCAATTTTATCAATTGAAGCATTAATACTGTCTTTACATTCCAGATAAACCCCTTCATATTCTCTGTCAATACGATTAGTCAAATCACCTGTTGCCATGCTTTGCATGGTACCGGAGACATCTGAAAAAACTTGATCAATAACATCAGTCAGCTCATTTATACCTCCACTCAGTTTTTCAAAAAAGCCTTCTTTATCAGACATTTCAATGCGAGAACCAAGCTGCCCTGCTTTTACGCCTTCTACTATTGCTTCAATTTCTCTTTCGATTTTGACTTCATGAGTTCTATCTAACCACTCAACCACCGTACCAATACGATCACCATCAGCATTAGCTACAGGGTTAGCAACAAAATCCATAAACCTACCACCAATTTCCAGGCTTGAGTTAACTGTTCCCGTTAACCCCGCAATTATACCTCGTTGATACTCAGGGTTTTTATGAAAATCATCGATATTTGCCCCTAATAATTCATCTGCTTTAAAATTTGGTAAATCCTTCTGTATATCTGATTCAGCATTTTTAAAGGTTTCCAATACCTTGTCATTCATATAGATAATATTCAGGTTATTATCTGCCACCATCACACCGGAACTGACATTATCTAATGCTTGTTTAATACGTTTTGCTTCTGCTGAGACTTGTTTGGTATGTGCCAAATCGGCATTTAATTTAACTTGCATACCATATACAGCCTTATAGAGATCACCAACCTTATCATTTCTAAATAAGTCAAGTTCATTTCTATATTGACCATCGGCCAAACAATAACTAATCCCAATAACTTTTTCTATTGCCTTATTAAAAGTAGAGACCATCCCCATATTAACCAATGTAGAGATAATGGTTAATAATGCTACACCAACTAAAGCTGGAATATTTCCACTCTGGAACAGTAGGAACATTAAATAGGCAATAGGTACAATAAAACCTAATATTGATAAGGCATTTTTCAAGCCTAAATTCATTTCCTTGATATTTTTCACCAACAAGGCAAAGCCCTGAGGCCTAATACTGGTCGCTTTATTTCTGTTTAACTCTTGATAAAGCTGCTCTGCTGCATTGATTTGTTGGCGACTTGGCGCATAACGAACCGATAATAACTCTTGAACGACACCATTTTTATAAACAGGACACACATTGGCTTCAACCCAATAATAATCTCCATTCTTGGTTCTATTTTTAACCGGGTTTGTCCACGGCTCTCCTGCCTTACAAGAAATCCACAAATCATCAAATGCAACGGTTGGCATATCAGGGTGGCGAACCATATTATGGTTTTTACCAATCAGTTCTTCCCGACTAAAGCCACTAATTTCAATAAAAGCATCATTAGCGTAGGTAATAATCCCTTTTAAGTTCGTTCGAGTAACGAGAATAGTGCCAGGTTTCATTAGCACTTCTTTATCAGTTACTGGCATATTAATTTTCATTACTTGTCTCCTTACACATCAAGGTAATTACATTTTGTATATTAGTTTTCATCTTCATCTTCCAGAGCATCTAATTTAAGCAATTTATTAACATCAAGCAACATCACCATTCGTTCATTGACTGATGCAAGACCATTGATGAATTCAGTACTGACTTTTGTTCCAAAATTAGGGGGATCTTGTATTGTTTTTTTATCAACATCAACAACATCCGACACTGAATCGACCACAACCCCCATGACTCGAGCTTGCCCTTCATCAGTGAGCATTTGTAATACCACCACCACTGTCAAAGGTGTATATTCCAAATGACCTAAACCAAACCTCTCACGTAGGTCTATTATAGGAACAATCGCACCCCTCAAATTAACTACCCCTTTTTCATAAGAAGGTACATTAGGGATTCGAGAAACGGGTTCCCAGCTACGAATTTCCTGGACTCGAAGAATATCAACACCATATTCTTCATCACCCAGCGTGAAGCTTAAAAATTGAACCAGATTTTCTAGTTCTTTTTCTTCAGCTTGTTCTATTTCGTCATTTTCAACTTGTTCTGCCATATTGTGTTCTATTAGTTTACTGATTAGATAAACGAACTAATCCAGGAATATCCAGAATCAGCGCAACGGAACCATCACCCAAAATTGTAGCGCCAGAGACACCTTCAACTTTTCTATAATTTGCTTCCAGTGATTTAATAACGACTTGTTGTTGACCCAAGAGATCATCTATAAATAATCCACAGCGCATACCTTGACCGTCAACAACCACAATTAACCCTTCTGTTAATTTTTTTGCTTGTGCAGTTTTTACATCAAAAATTTCATGCATTCTGACGATTGGCAAATATTCATCTCGTAAACGAAAAGTCTCACCTCTTCCGGCCACTCGATTAATCATGGATTCATCAATATTGATTGACTCTATAATTGCACCTAACGGGATAATAAATCGCTCATCCCCTACGGCAATTGATTGCCCATCCAGGATAGCTAAGGTCAACGGTAAATGAATGGCAATGGTAGAGCCTTTCCCTAGCTCTGAAATAATTTCAATATTGCCACCTAATGACTGAATATTTCGTCTAACCACATCCATGCCGACACCACGCCCTGAAATGTCAGAAAGCTGTTCGGCAGTGGAAAAACCAGCCATAAAGATCAATTCGTAAGTTTGTTTATCTGACAGAATAGTATCTTCATCAATTAAGCCTTTTTCTATTGCCTTGGTTCTTAACATATCCTTGTTCAAGCCTTTACCATCATCTTTTACTTCAATGACAATATTGCCTCCGCGGTGATAAGCTTCCAGAGTAATGGTCCCTGTCTCTGGCTTACCGGCTGCAACACGATCCGCTGGCATTTCTATACCATGATCAAGGCTATTTCTAACTAAATGAACTAATGGGTCACTGAGTAATTCGACAACAGTTTTATCAACTTCTGTATTTTCACCTACCAGTACCAGTTCTATTTTTTTATCTAGTTTGGTACTTAAGTCATGTACTAATCGAGGAAAACGACTAAAAACAAAACTAATAGGTAACATTCGAATATTCATCACACTTTCTTGCAATGATCGAGTATGACGCTCTAACTGTGACAAACCATTTTTAAGCTGATCTAATTTATTTAACTCAAAATGCTCACCCACCAGACTTAACATGGATTGAGTAATCACTAATTCTCCAACCATATTAATTAAGGTATCAATCTTACCTGTATCGACACGAATAGAACTTGAACCTTTGGCCGCTGCTTTTGGCGCTTCTTTTTTTGCAGTCGCTGGTTTAGCTTTAACAGGAGCTGGGGGAGCAATAGATTCAACTTTTTTTTCTGAAGTGTTTTCAATACTTGCTTCAGAGGGAGCGTCTTTTGGGGTAGAGGGGGCGGAAGAAGTAAATTGGTTTTCTATATCACCTGGCTCTTTTAACGACTGAATAGCCAAATCACAGTCGTCTTCAACCCAGTCAAAAATATCATCAATTTCAGAAGCGGGAATATCGCCAAAAATCGTTAAATCCCACGACAAATGGCACTCTTCTGGATCCAGGTCATAAAAATCAGGAACACCTTGAAAATCAACTTTTGCAGTCAATTCACCGAGAACAGCAAGCTCTCGAAACATTCTGACTGGATCATTTCCTGTTTTTAGTAAGTCAGCATGGGGACTAAATGCAATACGCCATCCTGTTTCACCTTCTTCGTCAACACTCTGCACTGTAGAAGAAGATTCATCAACCGTTTCGGCTGGCTCAGTAGAAACAGCTTCTGGCGTTTCAACCGAAGCACCATTAAGCTCAACTTCCAGGGCTTTTTTGTACTCAGAAACACTGGCAACATCAACCTCTTGCTCATCCTGAATAGCCGTTAACATCTCTTTTAGACAATCAACTGAGGCTAAAAGCACATCAACAGCAGGTTGCGTTACTTGCCTACGTCCATCCCGCATTTCATCAAGCAGGGTTTCCATGACATGAGTAAAATCGGAAACAGCAGAAAATCCAAAAGTTCCACTCCCTCCTTTTATTGAGTGAGCCGCCCTAAAAATAGTATTAATATCTTCATCGTCAACATCCCCCAAATCAAGGTTTAATAACCCTGTCTCCATTATATCCAGGCCTTCAAAACTCTCTTCAAAAAAGACCTGATGGAACTGTGCCATATCAATTGACATAGACTACCTACTCATCAAAATATTCACTTAAAAAAGCTATCGGCTAACCCAGCACTTTCTTTATTGTTTTTAACAATTGATCAGGGTTAAAAGGTTTTACTATCCAGCCTGTTGCTCCTGCAGCCTTTCCCGCCTGTTTTTTATCCATGCCAGATTCAGTCGTTAACATCAGCATGGGAACAAATTTATAATTGGGCAAAGCACGTAAATCTCTAATTAAAGTAATACCATCTTTATTAGGCATATTGACATCCGTTACTACACAATCAAACTTTTGTGTTTTCGCTTTATTTAAAGCATCCACACCATCAACGGCCTCAACAACTGTATAACCAGCCCCTTTTAAAGTGAACGATACCATTTGTCTCATGGACGCTGAATCATCTACTGCAAGTATACTTGCCACTACTCTCTCCTGAAAATTTTCGATGTAATTTGTAAGTAATATATTACAAAATTTCACTCTAGATTATAGACTAATAAAAAACAAATAAACAACGCTATTGGCAATTGATTGTTTCTTTACACTAAATAAGCAATCCCTTGTATAGCCTTACTTTTACTCGTTTATCCAAGTTTAAAAAATTAGACCAATATTAGCCAGCTATTTTTTTAGTTTTCTAGCTTATTAATCCAAAATACATAGATACCTTTCAGTTACCTCTATATTGATAGTAGTAAAAAATTGGCTCAGTTCATTAAGGAACCTCTGATCAAGTTAGAAATTTTTCTATAAAAGAAATTTTACTGAATTTTTTGAAATTTTCTCATTTTTCACTCTAAAACACCTTCTTTTTACAGATAAATCCGTCCAAAACTCGATAAAATCGAGTTTTGGACGGATTTATCCTGCGA
>ENA-ORXI01000844-ORXI01000844.1-sediment-metagenome-genome-assembly--contig:-NODE-844-length-25154-cov-10.369661_pt1 | contig 25154 bp, 23 predicted proteins | sample MGYA00237861_ERZ511468 | MGnify/ENA primary metagenome ERZ511468 (study PRJEB26299, sample SAMN06266213) | sediment metagenome | isolation source: Hudson Canyon methane seep mesocosm | place...
GGTTTCCGGCGATCCTTGCCGGAATGACGGTGTTGGGCAATTGGGTATTTTCTCTTGGCTCGTCATCTTGGCAGGGAGTCACATTTTGCTCTCCTGCATAATGCCCTTTGGGTAAATGCAAACCTGTTCCTGACAGGTTTGTGCCGAGATTCAGGTTACAGGGATGATTTGCATGCGGGGGGGATGGTTTGTTACTAGTGTTTCCATTTTTTCGTCTTCCCATCCCTGGGCTCTGGATTCCAGCGATCCTTGCTGGAATGACGGGGTTGTGAGATGTGCTGTATTCTTTTGGCTCGTCATCTTGGCAGGGAATGCCGGGATTCTGGCTTCAGGGATGACTGGTTGGTGGAGTTTGATTTGTTACTGGTGCTTCCATTTTTTGTTCTTTCCATCCCTGGTCTCTGGGTTCCGGCGATCCTTGCCGGAATGACGGTGTTGGAAATGGTGCTGCTTTCTCTTGGCTCGTCATCTTGGCAGGGAATGCCGAGATCCAGACTTCAGGGATGATTGGTTTGTGGTGATTGATTTATTGCTGGTGTTTCGGTTTTGTTGATCTTCCCATCCTTGGTCACTGGATTCCGGCGGTCCTTGCCGGAATGACGGTGTAGTGTGAGGTGCTGTTGTCTCTTGGCTCGTCATCTTGGCAGGGAATGCCGAGATCCAGACTTCAGGGATGATTGTTTTGTGGTGATTGATTTGTTGCTGGTGTTTTTACTTTTGTGGTCTTCCCTTCCCTGGGCACTGGTTTCCGGCGCTCCTTGCCGGAATGACGAGATTGAAAAGGGTCCAGCTTTCTCTTGGCTCGTCATCTTGGCAGGGAATGCCGAGATCCAGACTTCAGGGATGATTGTTTTGTGGTGTTTGATTTGTTGCTGGTGTTTCTGGTTTCTTGATCTTCCCATCCCTGGCCTCTGGATTCCGGCGTTCCTTGCCGGAATGACGGTATTGGGTATATGCTTTTTTCTCTTGGCTTGTCAGCTTGGTAAGAAATCAAACATTTGATTCTTTGTCTTACTTTACATCACTTATTTTTATAGGACTGCATAAAAAGTCAGTCAAAAATTGATATTGTTTTTTGGTGATTAACTCAAGAACCAATCTCATCTCAATATTCATATACTCATGTACGATTCGATTACGCAGACCAATTGCTAAATTCCATTGCTCTAAACTAGTCTCATTTATATCACCTCGTCTAGCAAGCGTATCAAAAGCATCATATGCAGAAACGGGGACGGGTTCATTCACTGCTTTTAGTAATTGCTTGGCTTTGCCAATCGAGTTTTCAATTAATACTTGTAATGCATGCAATACACCATTCTGCTCTAGGCGTGATAATTCAACACCAGATTTTAAAATACTTTGTGCTTCATCTAATAATGCCGTTTGCTCTGCAGCAATACGTGCTGTTTCAGCCTGATACAGTTCCAGTCGCATAAATTTTGTCCCAATAAAATTCTTCTAGTTCACGCCAGGTATGTTGTAAAAAATGCGTCCATTCTGGGCTATCTCCACCTTTTAATACAACCCCCTCTTCTGCTACAACCGCACGCATAGCTATTTTTGCTGTTGTTAAATCAACTAAATCAATTTTTGTTTCGGGTTGCTGAAGCTGTACTGCTAATAATCGCCTAAGTTTTTCTGATTTACTTAGCCGTTGTATAGGTGGAATGTTTTTTGCCCAGCGTATTGCAATATCCCAGTCACTGTTTATTGTTGCCGTTCCTTTTGCCTGACTTCCAATTAATATTGCTAGTTCAAGGTCTTCTTGCTTACTTAATATTTGTTTGAGTTTATTTAATACCATAGTAGTAGTCAGAGTAAATTGATTAATTTCAATACTTCATTGTGTCTTTCCATCCTTGGTCCCTGGATTCCGGCGCTCCTTGCCGGAATGACGAAGTGGGGAAACCATCCTCTTACAACTCAAACAAATCTGAGCCTTCGTCTTCATCCATCACGGGTCTAATATCAATATTTGTTTCTTGCTGAATCAATTGCCTAATCTTGGCTTGTTCTTTGTTTTCTTTGTCAACCATTGGAAAAATACCCCCGTACTGCTTTCCTTTGATAACATCTAACATGATATCCAGGTTAATGTTCTTCATCCCTTCCGAGAAGCCAAATACCAAGGCAAAATCACATAAGGTATTAATCAACCGTGGAACACCCCCACTATGATAAAAAACAGCGGCTAATGCGAATTTATCAAAGGTGTTCTCGTCTCCACCAGCAACGACTAGACGATGCCTTATATAAGCGGTTGTTTCCTTATATCCCAATGCTTTTAGTTTATAGTCAACAGACACTCTTTGAGCTAACTGTCTTAATTCATGTCGTTGCATTAATGTTAATAGCTCGGGTTGCCCGACCAGTATTAATTGCAACACCAGATGTTTATCTGCATTGATATTAGAGATCAGGCGCAGTTCTTCCAATGTTTCTGCATCCATATTTTGAGCTTCATCAATGATCAGTATGGTTTTTTTACTTTTAGCATAATTGCTAATTAAAAAATCCATTAAAACCTGATATCGCGTGGCTTTGTCTTGCGCTTCTGTCTCTATGTTAAATGCCATTAACACCCACTGCAACAAGTCGCCAAAGGCGCTATGAGCGTTTGATATTAAGCCAACTTCCGAGCCTTCTTCCAGGTTTTGCAGCATTTCTCTGATCAGTGTGGTCTTTCCTGCTCCCACTTCGCCCGTTATTACTGAAATTCCTGCTTCGCTCTGAAAACCATATTGAAGCATCGTCAAGGCCATTTGGTGCTGCTTGCTTAAGTATAGAAAAGCTGGATCAGGTGTCAGGGCAAATGGTTTTTCCTGAAAACCATAAAACGTTTTATACATTTTATTTAGTACGCTTCATTAGCCGGATTAACTTCGGCAGACTTGTTTAAAACGGTTCCAATCAACTTATCGTTATTAATCATTTGCATACTTTGATTAATTTCACCTTCAGTACTTTCTCCTTCTGCAACAACCAGGACACAAGCATCAACATTTGGCAAATAGATCATCGCATCATCTGTTTGTAATAGAGGAGGAAGATCAACCACCACTATTCTGTCTGGGTATCGTTGCTTTAACTCATTAGCCAATGCCTGCATTTTAGGTGTTGATAGCAGATCTGAAGATCGCTTAACAGGCCTTCCTGCGGGTAATACCACCATTTGCTCTATCCCTGGGTATACCAATAGTTCCGATATGGTTTTTTCACCTGAAAAATAATCTGTTAACCCTGGCCCTGCGGGTATTCCCAGATAATCATGAATACTGGGTTTTCTTAAGTCAAGATCAACCAGTAAAACAGAATAATTAGCATCCATCGCAATACTAATGGCCAAATTGATTGCTGTTAATGATTTACCTACACCTTGAGTTGGACTGGTGACAGCCAGTACATTCCAGTTATTACTCTGCATCCTTTGCAAAACTTTTGTTCTGAGTATTTTGTAAATATGCGATCGGGGATCATCATCTAACCCTGCAATGATTCGGTTATTATTTAAAAGCTCTTCTGAAACCTCTATTTTTCGTGTTTCTGAATAGTCAATCTGCTGGGTATCTTGTGCTATTCCTGTAGCAAACTTATCAGTCGACGGCTGTTGCTGTTGACCAGCAGCTTCTTGCCTTTGCTGCTGCGCTTTTTCTAAGGCTTTTTTGATTCGTTCCATTTTATATCTTTATTTTGCATGGTTAATTAAGGAACCACAGGTTAAAGAGGCATATACCACCAACTTCTTAGCAGTATCTAAAATTTTGTCGATAAATGTAGGAGGGGCCTATTGGCCGCGACTGCTTTTGATCTTGTTCCGGTCGCGACCCATAGGTCCCTCCTACCGATAGGAATTTACTAGTTTTTTATAGACCTGTAGTTTGTATAAAACCATATAAATAGATCAACCTACCTGGCTAAGTCCCATCTTTCTGAAAAGCACATACCATAATACATCCAACGGCATTATAAAAAAGTGAAAACCAACAATACAAAGAATTATCCCGCCCAATGTATAAGATAAAAGCTTCACTTTTCGTTTCTTTCTTTCTGCAATATCTTCTGCATTTTCTATATAGGGAACAACCACTAAAGGATGTACACCCGTCACAGCCAAAAGTGCTCTGGAACCATAAATAGCAGGGTTTAATGCCTCTTTAATAATAGCAAACCCTACTGCAAGCCCTATTGATAAAATAAAGCCTAAAAATACAATCGCTTTACGATTAGGTTTAAACGGTTTTTCAGGGAGAATAGGCGGTTCTATTAATGAAAACCTTTCCGCTTTACGGTCTTTTTCCATTGCTTGCGCCATATCTGCTTCCATTTGCTTGGCTTTTACTTCCCGGAACTTCAATAATGTATTGTCGTACTCACGAGTCATCTCCAGGTATTCTCTTTCAACCTGCGGTGCTTTAAGTAAGCCTTGCTCATATTTTTCTAGCTTGGCAAGTAATTTATTTTTTAGTGTCATCATTGTTGAGCGCTCAACTCTGGCAACATTTAACTGCGCTAATAACTGAATATAAGCTGGATTATCAGGCTTTGCATCAATGGTTTTCTTCGCTTTTGTGGGACGATCTATCGCCTGTTCCAGACTTGTCAGCTGTTGCTTAAGCTTTTTAACATCGGGATGATTAATAGAATAGCGATCCGTCAGGATTGTTAGCTCTGCCTGCTTCCCTTTAAGCTGTTTAACTAGCTCTAATTTATCTACGCCGCCTACCTCTGCTTCTAACGCCGCTATTTCCTTTTGCATTTTAACCACATCAGGATGGTTAGCTGCATACTTGGCTTTTAAAGAGACTAGTTCAGCTTCTAAAGTTTTAAGCCTGTCTCTTGAACCGTAAATTCTTTGTCCTGTTTCTGAGAAAACAGTCATATTGGGCTCAATTTGAGACAACTCAGCTTCTAGATAAAGAACCCGATCACTGGCTGAAGAAACCTGACGATTAGTTTCCATTAATTGTTGCTCGGTTCTATCCATTAGGTTCATATTTAATGATTGTAGCTCGGGTAAGCTGCCTTCATTATCTTCCTTAAACACGGCTAGCTGTTTTTCCAGCGTAGACATTAACTGACCCAGTTTTTTTGATTCAATGGCCAAAAAGCTTGTTGCTTCTGTGGCTATTTCTGAGCGTCGTTTTAAGTTTTCATTTAAATACAAATTTACCAATTCATTTGCTACCTGCTGAGCCTTCTTGGCAGACTTGCTTTCAAATGAAAGCGTAAAAGCAATTGTAGCTTGAGTTGGCCTCCCACTCATTGGATCAATAACATCTGCACTCACCATGTCCAGATGGATATACTCTCTCATTTGCTCAAGCACAACACTAATCGGTTCAGTTTTTTGCTCTTTTTGATAAAGATTAAATTTTTCGACAATCTTTTTTAGATTCATCGAACTCATCACTCGTTGACTGATGACCTGAATACGTTGATCAGCATAACTGGTCACAGTAGAGCGAACTAAATCTTGAGGTATTTCCTGCTGCTCAATCAAAATCGTCGCTGTTGATTTATAGGTAGCAGGCCATTTAATGGCAACAATAACGGTTAATACAAATGCAACTAAACCAATCACTAGCATTTTATTTTTATTACGCTTTAAAATACCGAGATAATCCTGTATCCCTTTTTCTGCTTGTTCTTCCATCATTCACCCTCTAGCAATCTATTTTATAATTTAGTTTTAAAACCATTATCTACCCAGACAATGATTTAATCTTTAATATCGTTGTGTCGCAAACTTATCCCATTGATAATTAAAATTCAGGAATATGGAATTTGAAGTTGCTTCTTGGTCATTTCTTTCAAATGATTGAGCACGGTATTGATACCCCCCAGTTAAACTGGTTTGTCTATTAAATGCCCATCTAAGTGAAGGCCTAATATAGAAATAGGTTCGACCATTACCATCATCAACACTACCCGAAGTCGACTGATCATTCATCCCCCCAGTAATAGAGAGTTGCATTTTTTGAGTTAATTTATTTCTAAAGTTAGCCGTAAAATTATCTCGCACTTGCAACCGCCCATCGCCCTGCGCACTGGTTGACCGAGAATACGTTATGCCTGCGGTGCCTGCTTCAAATTGCTTATCCACACTAAAAGAAAACACTAACCCCCGTACATCATCTGATGCTGTGACTTCTTCAAACCTCAAGGTATTAAAATTAAATTTTTGTGTTGTTTCTGTATTGGTAAATCGCTGCCCAACATTTAATGATGTTGACCAGGTGGGTAAGAATTGATAATCCACACCTATATTTATACTGTACTCTGTTGTTTCTCGGCTGCTTTCAAAAATGCCACTACCAATTTTAGGTATATCAAAAACCATAGCCGAAACACTCAACACATTACTTAATAAAGGTGTCCATTGCTGCTGAAAATTTAGTGATATATTATCAATAGTGTAATTTACAAAAGAACCTTGCTCAGACTCTTCATATTCAATATCTAAATGGGTATAGCTAGCTTGTAACGATTGCGTATTGGATAATGAATAACTCCAGTCTGGTGTAATAGACCATTGTTGCCTTATTATATTATCTTGAACTAAACCCGTTCCTGTTGCTTCAAGTTCGCTGGTTAATGTTGTGTCTTGAGTGAAATTACCACTTAATCCGATGCGACTTCTTTCTGTCGCATTGTAGCTAGAAGTAAAATCAACCTTAAAATTTTCACTGTCTAAGTCAAATTCACTTTCATATTTATTAATAATAACCTGGCTGTCGAGCGCTATATCATAGTTATTTGAGCGTGCGCCCAACTTTGCTCTTGCACGAGTAATAACACCATAAGCTGATGTATCAACACTATCAAACCTGTCGGTTCTTAATCTTTTATTATCATCATATTCTGTTTGAATATTGATTGATGGCTGGATATATATTTCTTTTGCCTTAACTGACCCAGCCCACGCAATAGAACTCACTATAAGTGACAAATACAGAGGGTTATTATTCTGTGACAACAACTTAATAAAACTGTTTTTCATATAATTTAGGTTTTTCTTAGCAAGTTCATTCAAGAACAAACCCAATTAAGGTACAACGACCACGTCTCCAGCTTGCATCAGTATATTTTGTTCTAACTCGTCACCATCTTCCAGTTCACCATATTCAAATTCGATTGCTTGCTGCTTGCCGTTTACATCTCTACGAAGAATGATAATATCATTGACTGCTGCAAACGGTGTCATACCTCCAGCCATACTCAGTACCTGCATCACATCAACATATCGACTGGCAATAAATTCACCAGGTTTATTTACCTGTCCAATAACATAAATTTTATTGCCTAGTAATTGCTTAGCAGATACGGTAACTACTGGGTCAGCAAGATATTGCCCCAGTTTTTCTGATATTGCCTGTTCAATCTCAACTAAACTTAAATTTTGTACAATTAAGTCGCCAACCAAAGGGAATGAAAGCCCGCCATCAGGTCGAACCATAACTTCTTGTTGCATGCCCTCTTCTTTCCAGACATTAATTTCTAGAATATCACCTGGATTTACTTTATACGCTACCGTGTTAACACTATTTGTTGATTTTTTAATATCATCTTCAGCGAAACTGCCGCCAGAAAAGATCATCATGCCTGTTACTGCTAATAAACTTACAACCTTTTTTAACTTGATCATTTAATTTCCCATTGTTTTGACAAACAATTAAAGTTTACACAAAAAATAATATTGTAAGAGGGGTATATCCAATGTCGTTAAATTAAGGAAAAAAGAGTCTATTTTAATTTCTCCTCACCCAACCCTCTCCATCAGGAGAGGGCTTAAGAGCAAAAAGTATTTTCTTAAACTCCTTAACTTAAGGACATTGAGGGCTATACCCTCCTACTAACAACTCACTGTTAATTTTACATCTAATTTGATTACGAAATAATGACTTGCCAAGTACTTAGCAAATTAATTTATAAGACCGTCATAACATAACTAATGCATCTTATGCATAGCCAGAGCAAACCGTAACGTAATGCAACAATCGATCCACTTCTCAATTACCTTATTAAATATAGCTTATCCTTAAAATATATCACATTAAACTGTGTTATATAACACAGTAATAGTTGAAATAACCTATTTTTCGGCACGGGGCAGCTTAATTGTTTTAGGTTGAAAGCAGCATAACCAAGCGCCATCAATTAATCATCCTGAAGCATGGGTCTCGCCACAAAATATCTGTAACTGGATATATAGCTGCAAAAAAGTAGGAGGGGCTTCCAGCCGCGATTTTACCAGCTTCGGTCGCGGCTATAAGCCCCTCCTACTCATTTCAATAAAACTTTCGGTGTACATAGCCATAAAAACAACCCTTTAATACATAGGAATTGAAACATCTAAAAACATTTGCTGTCTCGCTTCCAGATCAACACATTCAATCGCCTGCTGGATGGTATTTTGAGTTAAATGTGGTGCAAACATTTCAATAAAGGGATAAATATACGGTTTAATATACCTATCCTTTTTTATCGCAATTTGACTGGTACTGATACCAAACAAATGTTCAACATTGACTACACATAAGTCACTATCCTGTTGTGGATTAAATGCCATATCAGCAATAATACCAATCCCCAGGCCTAATCTGACATAGGTTTTAATAACATCTGCATCGACTGCCGTTAATACTATATTGGGTTGTAATTGATGCTGTTTAAAAACTTCATCCAGCTTATAGCGCCCAGTAAAACCTTGTACATAAGTCACAATAGGGTATTTCACAATATCCTCTAGTATCAGTTCTTTCTTCTGTGCCAAAGGATGATTTTTCTTGATAATAACACTTCGACTCCACCGATAACAAGGCAAAGCCACTAATGTTTCTCGGGTCGCTAACACTTCTGTGGCTATCGCAATATCCACTTCATTCTGCTCTAATAATTCAGCCACTTGCTCTGGCGTGCCTTGTTGCAAGTTTAAATTAATATCTGGATATAGGGATAAAAATCGCTCCACAATTGTGGGTAAAACATACCTGGCTTGAGTATGCGTAGTGGCTATGCTTATCGATTTTTGTTTGTCGGTAAATTCATCTGCTGTGTATTTAATATCATCAACTTTATTTAAAATTTCTTTTGCCAGTTGCAAAACTCGTGTTCCAGCAACTGTTAGTGCTGTCAATTTTCTAGCATTGCGCTCAAATAAATCTATGCCCAACTCTTCTTCCAACAAGCTTATTTGTTTGCTAATACCAGACTGCGATGTACATAAAACCTCTGCTGCTCTGGATATATTTAGTTGTTGATTTTCAATTTCTACCAGGTAACGTAATTGTTGCAATTTCATCGTTATCTCTTTTTGGAATAACACTATATTTTTAAATTACTTTTAAATATATACAACTTCCGTTATATTTGCTCGCTTTTTGCTTACTTACTCTTAATTATTGTGGAACTTTTTCATATAGCCGCTGGTGCGCTGGTTGGTTTAATTATTGGCTTGACCGGTGTTGGTGGCGGCTCATTAATGACCCCTATCTTAGTTCTGGGCTTTGGCATTCCTCCCGCTATCGCTGTTGGCACTGATTTACTGTATGCCGCGCTCACTAAATGCAGTGGTGTCTATTTCCACCATAAAAATCGTACGGTTGACTGGAAAGTCGTTTTACTTCTTGGAAGTGGAAGCGTGCCCTGCTCAATGATTACCATTTCAATTTTGGAGCATTTAAAGCAAGCGGGCATTAATTTTGACAACATTATTATGCTGACACTGAGTGTGATGCTGATTTTAACGTCTTTTATTATATTGATAAAAAGTCGCTTACTTGCTTTTATCCATTCTAACCATGGCGATAGTTTTGTGGTTAACTTTGTTAGAAGATTCAGACCTCAAATCACCATCTTCTGCGGCTGTCTATTGGGTTGTGTGGTGACTCTTTCTTCCGTTGGTGCTGGCGCTATTGGGTCCGCAATTCTTTTTTTATTGTATCCGCGCAAATCCTCCATCGCCATTGTTGGGACAGACATTGCCCACGCCGTTCCTTTAACTGCAATTGCCGGATTAGGCCATTTACACTTTGGTAGTGTCGATTTCAGTTTGTTGTTTGGTTTATTAGTTGGCGGTATACCAGCCATTTATTTAGGCAGCTTAATTGGAAAACACTTACCCGATAAAATACTGCGCCCTTTGATTGCCTTTCTTCTGTTAGGCATGGGAATTAAACTGATGTTTTCACAACCTTTGGCTATTAATTTTATTGATGCCTGGTATCAGCAATCAATGCAGTTTTTTTCTACTCAATTTTCTGAGCTGCAATTATTGATTGACCAAGGAATATAGAAAACTTTCAAACTAGTATTTAAAAGTCATCATCTAGACTGGGCTACCGAAATCAAAACTCATGATGGGACTGTCAATGTTGCTAACTTCCCATCCCTGGTCAATGGATTCCAGCAATCCCTGCTGGAATGACGTTGTTGCAGGGGTTTTCCTTGCTCGTCATCTTGGCAGGGATGCCGAGATCCAGTGACAAGGATGTTCAAGCTAATAAAACGTCTGATTAAAAAACAAGTTTATTTATAAGATCTTTCACCAAACAATGCTGAACCTATCCGTACTATTGTAGATCCTTCAGCAATAGCCGCTTTTAAATCCCCAGACATACCAAAGGAAAAAGTATCTAAATCTGCCCCCTTTAATTCTGTTACTGCCTGGTAAAGCTTTTTATAGGGCTGACATTGATCTTCATAATCAGTTGCTGGTTCTGGAATAGCCATAACACCTCGCAACCGAATATTGGGTAATTGGCTTACCTCTTCAATGAGTGCAGGTAATTGTTCAAGCATTATCCCTGACTTTGTAACTTCATCACTGATATTCACTTGCAAACAAATATTTAACTTCGGCAAATGACTGGGACGCTGTTCACTTAGTCGTTTTGCAATTTTTAACCTATCCACACTGTGCACCCAGCTAAAGTGCGTTGCAATTGCTTTGGTTTTATTTGATTGTATAGGACCAATAAAATGCCAGCTTATATCAAAAGCAGCTAATGCTTGTTGTTTTAATAAAGCCTCTTGCAGGTAACTTTCACCAAACAATCGTTGACCTGCCTGATAAGCTATTGCAACATCTGCTGCTGGTTTTGTTTTACTGACTGCCAATAACTGCACTGTGTTTTTTGCCCGCCCCGCGGCATACTCAGCGTGACGAATCTGGGAATTTATTTTTTTTAAACGCTGCTTTATCTGGTTCATCTTAAATAATGACTAAAATTGAATTGAATCTATTAAACCTCAGACCTTTAAAAATACAAAGAGATGAGCTATGTTTAAAGAATATTTTTTATTTTTGCTTTATATAATGCGGAGACACTTATGGATATTGCTGAATTATTAACTTTTTCAGTTAAAAACAAAGCCTCAGATTTACATCTTTCTGCTGGCCTGCCTCCCATGATTAGGGTAGACGGGGATATTCGCAGAATTAATATTCCTGATTTAGATCATAAAGAAGTGCATGCACTCATTTATGACATTATGAATGATAAGCAGCGTAAAGATTACGAAGAATTTCTTGAGACTGACTTTTCTTTTGAATTACCTGGTGTTGCTCGTTTTCGTGTTAACGCATTTAATCAAGAACGTGGGGCTGCTGCGGTATTTAGAACCATTCCTTCTGAAGTTTTATCTCTTGAAACCTTAAACGCACCTAAATATTTTGAAGAGCTCTGTAAACATCCTAGAGGGTTGATTTTAGTTACTGGGCCTACGGGTTCAGGTAAATCAACCACGCTGGCGGCAATGATTAATCACATCAATGCCAATGATTATGCGCATATTTTAACAGTTGAAGACCCGATTGAATTTGTTCACGACAGTAAAAAATGTTTAATCAACCAAAGAGAAGTCCATAGAGACACCCAAAGTTTTAATAATGCCTTACGTTCTGCACTAAGGGAAGATCCAGATATCATCATGGTTGGTGAAATGCGAGATTTAGAAACCATTCGTTTAGCATTAACCGCCGCCGAAACAGGCCATTTAGTTTTTGGTACATTACATACCACGTCTGCCGCAAAAACTATTGACCGGGTTATTGATGTTTTCCCTGCCGCTGAAAAGGACATGATTCGTTCCATGCTGTCAGAGTCATTACAAGCGGTAATTTCCCAGACACTGCTTAAGAAAATTGGTGGTGGACGAATTGCAGCCCATGAGATTATGGTCGGCACAGCAGCTATCCGTAACTTGATTAGAGAAGCCAAAGTGGCTCAAATGTACTCAGCCATTCAGACCGGCCGTAAAGATGGTATGCAAACATTGGATCAAAACCTTAAAGAACAAGTCGATAAAGGTTTGATTACGGCTAAAACGGCTATGGTTAGAGCGGTTAACAAGGATATATTCCGTTAATTATTTCATATTACCTAAACACCTCAAAGTAGAGACGTTGCATGCAACGTCTCTACAAAATAATCAGCTGCTTTCTTTAATGACTTCGTAAGCCTTCCTTATTTGTTGCGTCTTTTCTTTTGCAATGGTCATCATTTCTTCTGGCAATCCCTTTGCCACTAATTTATCTGGATGGTGTTGACTCATTAATCTTCTATAGGCTTTTTTAACCTCGGCATCTGTAGCCGTTTTGGGAACCCCTAATACCGCATAGGCATCATCCAGTCTATTTCCTGCTTGACGATGCTGGTTTTGTCCATAAAATCGTTGCTGAGCTTGAAACTGCAATTTAATTCGCTCAAATTCAAATCTTGAAATGCCTAGATGCTCACAAATTTTATGTAAGACACTTTCTTCAGCTTTATCCAATTGACCATCGGCATACGCTGCTTGTATTTGCAACTCTAAAAACATCCGTATTAAATGAGTCCGCCTATGACATTCCCTACGAAATTGTTCCAGTACATCGCTAAGAGGAAAGTTGGCTGATTTACCCTGGTCAAATAAATTGATCGCAGTTTTTCTCATTTCCCCTGTTAATGCCAGCTCATCCATCACTCGCTTGGCAAGATTAATTTCATCAGCAGTGACTCTACCATCCGCTTTTGCAATATGCCCCATCACAGAAAAAGTAGCGGTAAAAAAAGCCATTTGAACACGATGCTGATCACCAGGGTTCAGCCTTTCATCGTCGCCCATTCCTTGCAAGCCTTCATCAAACTGATGCCCAACAGAAGCGCCAAGAATTGCACCTAGCGGACCTCCCATTAAAAAACCAAATGCACCACCTACTACTTTACCCAACCAACTCATTGTTTTCGTCCTTTCTATAACAGTTATAAGCTATTTTAACATCTGATAGCATGACGACTTTCGTCTATCTTTGATTTTAATGATAAAATATCGGCATTTATTGTATCAATTAATTAACAAGCTTTTATGAATGCTCCAGTTGCACTTTTTGAATCGTCTATTTCAAACTTAAACCTGTTATCTCGTGGCAAAGTCCGTGATATTTACGAAATTGATGACAAGCATCTGCTCATCGTAACAACTGACAGATTATCTGCTTTTGATGTGGTTCTTCCTGACCCTATTCCTGGTAAAGGACGTGTTCTGACCAGTGTCTCAAACTTTTGGTTTGAGAAAATGAAGCATGTGATTCCCAACCATTTAGCCGATTTAAACTTAGAAGATGTTATTCCAGATCCTGAAGAACGTGCGCAAGTTACCGGGCGCTCCATTATTGTTAAACGTCTAACACCTCTCCCTGTTGAAGCAATTGTTCGAGGTTATCTGATTGGTTCGGGCTGGAAAGATTATCAAGATTCTGGCGCTGTTTGCGGCATCCCCTTGCCCGAAGGACTACAGCAAGCCCAACAACTGCCTGAAGCGATTTACACCCCCTCTTCCAAAGCGGCTGTAGGCGACCACGATGAAAATATTACTTTTCAGCAAACCATCCCTTTATTAGGCGAAGAAATAGCTGAAAAAATCAAACAAGTCAGCCTGGCGCTATATACTGAAGCGGCCAAATTCGCCAAAGAAAAAGGCATTATTATTGCCGATACTAAATTTGAATTTGGCCTTGATGATGAAGGGACTTTATATCTGATTGATGAAGCACTGACCCCTGACTCTTCAAGATTCTGGCCTGCTGAGCAATACCAGGTAGGCATTAGTCCACCAAGTTTTGATAAACAATACATTCGTGACTATTTAGAAACTCTGGACTGGGATAAAACAGCACCAGGCCCAAGCTTACCAACTGAAGTAACAGAAGTTTGTGCGGCTAAATATGCTGAAGCTGAAGCTAAGTTAACTCAAGCCTAATCTTTCGAATTGTAGAGACGTAGCATGCTACGTCTCTACTTTTATAACAAACCATGTTCTGCAAAAGAATACGGTTGGCCGTCGCCAATGATAAAGTGGTCTAGCACTCTAATATCAAACAACAATAATGACTGCTTAAGCTTATCGGTAATCTGTTTATCAGATTGACTCGGCTCACTGACTCCAGAAGGATGATTATGAGCAAAAATAACGGCTGCCGCATTATGAAATAAAGCTCTTTTCGCGACTTCTCTTGGATAAACACTGGCACTGTCAATTGTTCCTCTAAACAATTCTTCTAACAAAATAACTCTGTGTTGATTATCTAAAAACAAACAGGCAAACACTTCATAACTGTAACCTCGTAACTGGGCATATAAATAAGCTCTTGTTGCTTCAGGACTGGTTAAAGCATCCCCTCGCTGTAAAATCTCAACAAAATGACGTTTAGCCATTTCCAAAACAGCCTGAAGCTGTGCATATTTTGCATTACCTAATCCTTTTCCCTGGCAAAACCGGGTTTGATCAGCTTCTAACAGTGCTTGTAATGAGCCAAATTCAGCTAATAACTCTCTGGCCAAATCAACCGCTGTTTTGCCGGCAATACCCGTCCGCAAAAAAATCGCTAACAACTCTGCATCGGTTAACGCATCAACGCCTTTTAGTAATAGTTTTTCCCGTGGACGCTCTTCCGCTGGCCAGTCCTTAATAGACATAAAACTTCCCTCCTAAAAATTAAGCTGATGCCCCATAATTTTCCTGCTTTTTTAAAAACAATCTTGTCCCTCAGCTTAAGTGAATAAAGCCTGGAACATTACCACTGTGTTATTTTGGTAAATAAAAAACCAGTAAATTCCTGAATTATTCTTATCGGTAGGAGGGGCCTACTTTTATCAACAAAGCCTTAAATACTGCTTAGAAGTTGGTGATAAATGACTCTTTAACCTGTGTTTAATTAAAAGCCATGATAAAAATCAAGCTTTAGAGAATACGTTCACTATCTTTTAGCCTCGTATATTGCAATCTGTCGATGCTAGCACCCTAACGCTCAAACAATTTAAAAACCCTGTGGATGCCATCAGAAAATTTAAGCATAGAAGAGTTTGTGTAAATTTGCCATAATTACCAGCTATAACTTTTTTTTGGATAGAACAATTAACCAACGTATTTTATTAGGGATTTGTGGAGGAATTGCCGCATATAAATCTGCCGAACTGGTCCGTCTACTACGTAAACAAGGATGTGAAGTCAGGGTTGTGATGACCTCCTCTGCTCTGCAATTTGTATCTGCGTTAACTTTTCAGGCATTATCTGGCAACCCTGTTGCCACCCAGCTACTAGATGCCGAAGAAGAAAATGCAATGGGCCATATTAATCTTGCTCGCTGGGCAGATTTAGTTGTTATTGCACCGGCTACAGCAAATACTCTGGCTAAATTTAGCTACGGTATAGCTGACGATCTTCTTTCCACTCTTTATTTGGCTACAAGCTGTCCTGTGTATATTGCACCAGCAATGAACCAGGCCATGTGGAGTAAAGCAGTCACACAGGAAAACATTCAACGCTTAAAAAGCCACGGAGTCCAATTTATTGGTCCAGAACAAGGTAGTCAGGCCTGTGGCGAAACTGGCTTTGGTAGAATGACTGAAGCAATAGACATCTGCCAGGCTCTATTGCAAGCAACAGTAAAACCTAAGCTGTTAAAAAATATCAATATTTTGATCAGTGCAGGCCCTACAAGAGAACCTTTAGACCCTGTTCGTTATATTAGTAATCGTAGTTCTGGAAAAATGGGCTATGCTTTAGCAGAGGCTGCCAAAAATGCAGGGGCTAATGTTAGCTTAATTAGTGGCCCTGTATTATTACCTATATCAGAAAACATACAGTGTATTAAGGTCGAAACAGCTGAAGAGATGTATCATGCGGTTATATCCAGGGCCGATAAACATGATATTTATATTGGAGCCGCCGCAGTTGCTGACTACAGCCCTGCAACTTTAAGCGCTTCAAAAATAAAAAAACAGCATGATGATAGTGTTATAAAGTTACAAAAAACCAAGGATATTTTAGCTGAGGTTGCGGCTTTAAATAATAGACCATCCTTTGTCGTTGGTTTTGCAGCTGAAACGGATAATTTAGAACACTATGCTAAAGACAAGTTAAAAAGAAAAAACATTGATATGATTGCTGCTAACTGGGTAGGCAAACAACAAGGTGGGTTTGACTCAGACGAGAATGCACTCCAGGTCTATTGGCCTTCTGGAGGCAAAACCCTAAAAATGACCAGTAAAAAACAATTAGCTGAGCAGCTAATGACCCTGATTGTAGAGAAAATGAATGAAAAAGATACAACTTAAAATTATGGACAGCCGTCTAGGCAATGAAATTCCACTGCCGGAATACGCCACGCATGGCTCAGCAGGCCTGGATTTACGCGCCTGCCTAGATGAAACATTGATACTAGAACCAGGCAATACATTTCTTATACCTACAGGTTTTGCTATCCATATAGCGGATAACCAAACCGCTGCAATACTCCTTCCCCGCTCAGGGTTAGGGCATAAGCATGGCATCGTTTTAGGTAATTTAGTTGGCTTAATTGATTCTGATTACCAAGGTCAGGTTTTTGTTTCATGCTGGAATAGAGGAAATTCCCCATTCACCATTGAAATTGGTGAGCGTATTGCTCAAATGGTTTTTGTCCCTGTCATACAAGCTGAGTTTGAACAGGTCTTTGAATTTGGAGAAAGTCATCGTGGCGATGGTGGTTTTGGCCACACTGGACGCCAGTAACATTTTAGCAGGAGAGTAAAATGATCCGTATTTTCACCCTATTGTCTATAGCCACTGTACTTTTGTCTTTACTTGCTGGTGCTGGCGTTTACTGGTTGTCTCTTTCAGATGTTAACCAGGCAAAACAAGAAGCGACCAAAGCAATGGCTCAAGGTTTGGCTTTAAGCATTTCGGGACAAATTAATACATTACAAAAAACTGTTTCAAAAATGGCTGTAACCCCTGTGGTCATTGCTGCTATTGAAAGCGAGGATGATCAGCAAATTGCTGAAACAGCCTTAATGCTAGAACAGTTCTTACCTAATGTCATGAAAATCAGGATCTTACTCCCGACCGTTTCAGAACTGGATGAAACAAGCATTCCACATATGGGTAATGCTGACCTTATTATGGCTCAAGAAACACTAACAAAAGCTCAGCTTTCAGTTATTCAAGGACAAGGTAAAAATAGACATTTAGCAATGACTGCTGCGATAGTAAAGGATAATGAAACCATCGGAATCATCCTTGCCAGTCTTAAATTTGATTTTCTACAATCTATTTTAGATACAAGCCAGTTAACAGATAGTGTTATTGAACTTAAACAACAAAATACCTCTCTAGCTAAAACTGGAAGCTCTTCTGAGGAAATAGATTCAAGCAATACAATAAAAGTCGCTCAAACATCCTGGGCTATACACTATACACCTGCAACAAAAACAACGTTGCTTTCAGCCTCTGTTATTACAGGCATCATACTGATACCTGCTCTATTAATCAGTTTGGCTTTTTTTGTCTCCTATAGGATTATCACTCAAACATTAAGACAAGACCAAGGCACTATTCTAAAGGCTATTAAAGACCTTATGTCAGGCAGGAATGTCGGAAGCTATCCTGTTAAGTTTACTGAAATGAAATCATTAATTTCCACCATGGTCCAATTTAAAAGAGTCCTTGATAATGATGGAAAAGATTTTTCCTCGAACGCTGAAGGAGACACCGAAATTGATGATTTCTTTGATGAACCTGAGGGCGTAAGTTTTCTTGATATGAACTTGGACACAGACCTAAGTACTGAATCTGAATCTGAAGATGATGCTTTCACTGTCTCTAGCACTCCAATTTCTATGCCTGACATGGAAGAGATGAAGGACTTTCCTGATCTATCAGTTATAGATCCAGAACCAGGTCAAAAAAAAAAACTGATTTCGACGATATATAGAGAATATGACATCAGGGGAATTGCTGATAAAACCTTAACAACAGAAATAGTTTTTAATATCGGTAGAGCCGTTGCATCTGAAGTTAAAGAAAAGAATATCAACACTATTGTCATTGGAAGAGACGGCCGACTATCAAGTCCTTCATTTTCTGAATCATTGGCCAAAGGTATTATCTCTACAGGTGTTAACGTACTGGATGTCGGCTTAGTTCCATCGCCTCTGGTTTATTTTGTTGCCCAGCATACCGAAGGAAAATCAGGTATCGTTGTTACAGCAAGTCATAATCCTGCACAATATAACGGTCTAAAAATTGTTATTGATGGCGTAACACTTGCTGCAGAAAGAATTCAACAAATAAAACAACGTGTCGATAGTGAAAATTTTGTTACCGGACCAACGGGTAAAATAGATACAAACTCAATGTTCACTAATGAATATATTGGGATTATCTCTGAAGACATTCACCTTGTTAGACCTATGAAAGTTGTGGTCGATTGTGGCAACGGAGCCGCGGGAGAACTGGCTCCAATATTATTAAAAACACTCGGCTGTGAAGTTATCGAGTTATATTGTGATATTGATGGCAACTTCCCCAATCACCACCCAGACCCAACTAATCCAAAAAACCTAACTGACTTAATTACATCAGTTCAACATTATCAGGCTGACCTTGGTTTAGCATTTGATGGTGATGGCGACAGGTTAGGTGTTGTTGATGCAAAAGGGAAAATAATTTGGGCAGACCGGCTGCTCATGCTATTTGCGCAAGAAGTATTAGCTAGCAAACCAGGTTCAGACATTATTTTTGATGTTAAATGTACTCGCCACCTTAAAGAACACATTATTAAACATGGTGGTCGTCCTTTAATGTGGAAAACTGGACATTCTCATATGAAAGCAAAACTAAAAGAAATAGATGCCTCCTTGGCGGGTGAAATGAGTGGGCACATATTTTTTAATGACCGCTGGTTTGGTTTTGATGATGCTATCTATGCTGCTGCTCGTCTTATTGGTATTCTATCCGCAGATACGCGTAGTAGTGATGAAGTTTTTGCAGACCTCCCAGAAAGCGTCAGCACCCCAGAAATAAACATTGAACTAGAAGAGGGGGAAAACTTTGTTCTAATGGAACAATTACTGTCTAATGCCAAATTTGATGATGCAAAAATCATCACTATTGATGGTATGCGTGTTAATTTTGCTGATGGCTGGGGGCTTATTAGAGCATCAAATACAATGCCTGCCCTGGCTCTTCGTTTTGAAGCAGATGATACAACAGCATTACGCCGTATTCAGTCTCAATTTAAAGACCTACTCACCCAAACCAAAGCAGATATTAACCTGCCTTTTTAACTTATCAAAATAAGAAATTTATCACTCATTCGATACTCATGAAAGAAAATACAGCCCACCATATAGCTCACGTCCTTATTGAGGCTTTACCCTATATAAAGAAATTTAAGAATAAAACCGTCGTCGTTAAATTTGGCGGCAATGCCATGATTGATGATGAACTTAAGCACAGCTTTGCCAGAGACATAGTGCTTATGAAACTGGTCGGCATTAACCCAATAATCGTCCATGGTGGTGGTCCTCAAATAGGCAAGCTTTTAGAAAGGCTGAACATTACAACTCAATTTGTTAATGGCATGCGAGTCACTGATAGCGAAACTATGGATGTGGTTGAAATGGTTTTAGGAGGGCAAGTTAATAAGGAAATTGTCAACCTGATCAATATCCATGGTGGTAAAGCGGTTGGCTTGACCGGAAAAGACGGTGATTTTATCCATGCACGAAAGATAAATTCAAAAAACTCATCCCCAGCATTACAAGCATCCGAAATCATTGATTTAGGCCATGTTGGTGAGGTCAGCAGTATTGACCCTGCTGTGGTCAATATGCTCTGTAATAGCAATTTTATACCTGTTATTGCCCCTATTGGTGTCGGAGATGATGGTCATTCTTATAACATCAATGCAGACCTGGTCGCAGGTAAAGTGGCTGAAGTTTTAAAAGCAGAAAAGCTTTTATTGCTAACAAATACCGCGGGTATTTTAGACAAGGATAAAAATTTACTGACCGGTTTATCTATTTCTGATATTGATGACCTAATTGCCGATGGTACGATTGAAGGTGGCATGATCCCAAAAACCCAATGTGCGACGGATGCTCTAAAAGGCGGTGTTTCAAGTGTACATATTTTAGACGGTCGAGTTGATCATGCTGTTTTACTTGAGCTGTTTACCGATCAAGGGGTTGGAACATTGTTAGTTAGACGCTAACAGCTCTTCTAAAAACGTCATCTTGGCAGGGATGCCGAGATCCAGTGACAAGGATGTTTACAAGCGAACATTGTTGAGTGACCGAAGGATGCCCTAATTGACGCCCCCCTTATCGCCAGCACATCCTAAAACCACCTTTAATTCAAAAGTAATACCTATTCAAATGTTTCTATCGGTAAGGTCGATTGAATATAATCACTAAATGAATGCCTTATTTCCTTTACTTTTGCACTTCGGCACAGCGCAGTCCCCAAGGAAGACTTACGACAGCGAATATCAAGAAACAGTTGTTGAGACCCATCATCCTCATCCATTTTAGAAACAGATAGACTTAAATCTGCATCTTTATAAGGTGTCCGGCTCATAATGAGGGTATCAGTTTCAATATTTAATGTAACCGTTGAATGGATATGTACAAATTCTTTGGCACTCACCCAGGCTCTATTACACTGGTCTATTGATTGGCAAACAAATAATCCCAACTCATTTGCAGCTTTATTTTCTGCCGTTAAGTACCCAGAATCTGCATCATCTTCATTCGATTCAATTAAGAATAAGAAGCGTTCAATATCCCTTTCAAACTGTTCTCTTATCCTTTTCTTTTTCTTAAACTGATTAGCAATTTCAACATAAGTATTTTCAATCTGTTGCTTACTAGAGGCTATATCAGTTAATAAATTGATTGGCACTCTGCGCCCATCTCGTTCAAACTGAGCGGCTTTTCTTTGTTTTTGCAATAGTTGTTTCTCAAGTCGATTTAAATTACTCCGAACCACTTTTCTTTTTCCATCAAGCGCTAACATTTGGCCTTTTAACGCCAACTTCATATCACCAACATTACGAAAAGTACTTAATAAAACCTTATCATGAGATTTTTGTTTATTAATAATTGCTTCTTGCTGCTTCCTAAGTAATGACAAACGCTTTAGCAATTCTCTCTGAGCCTTTGTTTTCTCTTTTTCAACAACTGCAACTACACGGGCGTTCTCATTTAAAGACTCTCTCCTATGCTTAACATCTTTAGGAGGAATCTGATCCGAATAAAAAACATTCCCTTTATCATCTACCCATCGATACATTTTTTTTGCATTAACAGGTGCCATCAGACTACTTAGCATGATGACCAAGACGGCTAACACAATATTATTTTTTGAGAAAAGGGTCTGCATAAGTAATTATTTTTTATCTATTGTCCAAGTATATTAATATAAATTGAAATATTAAGTCACCAAATAAAACATTTCATTGACTAAAGCAAGCTAAAATCAACCTAAAATCACTGCTAACTGGCTTAATGGGGGCAAAAGCATCATTTTTGCTAATTGCAAAGCAACCAAGGCAATAAGTGGGGATAAATCGATCCCTCCCAAGTCGGGGATAACCTTTCTGCACAGCCCTAATAATGGCTCGGTCAAACTCTGTAATATAGAACTTGCCGGGTTATAGTTGCCTGGGTCAAACCAGCTAAGCAATGCCCTTGCAAACACAGCAAACACAAAAATATTTAGGACCATTTCCACTAATTGTTTAAATGAGTAGATAATCAACGCAGCAATACCAACTATTTCGCCCTGTAATGCCAAAATCAAAAAATCTGCCAGCATTTGTAAACTTAATGCTAATACAATTGACGACACATCTATTTTACCGATAGAAGGTACATAGCGACGCAATATCTTTAATGGCGGATGCGTTATTTTTACTAAAAATTGTGAGATCGGGTTATAAAAATCAGTTCGCGTCCATTGAAACAAAAAACGTAAAACGATTGCCAAAATATACAGTGAAACCACAGTATCAATTAAAAAGACTACCGGGTTTGTCATATAACTCGCGCCCATCATTTTTCTCCTAGTTCTTTTGACATTTCAATAGACCGATCTCGTGCTGCATGTAATGCTTTAGAAACCAATGGAGAAAAATCCCCCTTCTCAAATGTTTTAATGGCTTCTTCTGTGGTGCCTTTTGGCGAAGTCACTCTATGCCTTAATTCTCGAGGTGTCTCATCGGATTCTAAAGCAATTTTAGCGGCTCCCAGTGCAGTTTGCTGAATTAACAAGCGTGCCGTAGATTCACTAAGCCCCAACTCTAAAGCAGCGCTTTCCATTGCTTCCATTAACAAGAAGTAATAGGCCGGACCGCTTCCTGAGACAGCAGTTACCGCATCTAATTCATTTTCATTTGCAACCCATAAAGAAATACCTACGGAGCGCAATATATTTTCTGCTAAATCTTTTTGTTCATCACTAACAACAGTATTTGCATGAAGCGCCGTTGCCCCCGTCAGTACAAGTGCTGGAGTATTAGGCATACAACGAACTATTGCCGTCTCATCCCCTAACCACTCAGTAAGACTCTGTTGAGAAATACCTGCTGCAATAGACACAAATAGCTGGTTTTTATTAATAAGATTCCTAGGTATTTGTTCTGTCACTATACGCATGATCTGTGGTTTAACAGCTAACACGACAACATCAACATTTTCAACCAATTCATCATTATCAGCAGAAATATTAACTTTTAAAGTTTCAGCCAAAGACTGCAAAGTATCCGGGTTTGTATCTGATACCCATAACTGGCTGGGACAGTGTCCGCTAGCAATTAGTCCATTAATTAAACTCGACGCCATATTACCGCCACCAATAAAGCCAATTTTTTTTGTATTCATTTATAAAAGGGAAAAAGTTTAAACTAACTCTATTTTACTGCTTATTTTAGTTTAAAGTAACTTTCTGCTGACCCTTACAAAAAATAAAATGATAGCTTTATCAATTACTGTCCATAATATATCTAAAAGCGTTAAAAACAAAACCAACTAAACACATATGATTCACACACTTTATATTGAAGAAAATGTCCGCCAACACCCTCGTACACTTTTAATATGTGATCGTTTTCCTAAGGCTAAAATAATCATTTGTGAGCGTTATGGGGAAGTCTTTAACCCTAAGGCACAAAATTTTCGCTTACAAAAACAGGCTCCCGCATTAATACTGGCTGAAAAATACAAAAGTTTTGCACTTCCTGCCCCTCCGAACTATGGCATAGGTTCAGATCATAACTATTATTTTTCACATATGCTGAACTGTCTGTACGACTGTCGATATTGTTTTTTACAGGGCATGTATCAATCAGCCAATTATGTCTTATTTGTTAACTTTGAGGACTATCAACAGCATATCCGTCAAATTTGCAACGCGAGTCCTGATAAAGATATTCACTTTTTTTCAGGATATGATTGTGATAGTTTAGCGCTGGAGCCCGTCACCGGGTTTGCTGAACATTTTTTACCTTTTTTTGCTGATATCCCAAATGCCTGGCTAGAATTAAGAACCAAAAGCACCCAAATCAGAAGCTTATTAAAAAGACCTGCTGACCCACGCACAATTGTCGCCTTTAGCTTATCGCCGGATGAAATTGCCTCTAAAGTTGAAGATAAAGCCCCTAATCTAGCCCGCAGACTTGATGCACTTTGTAAATTGCAAGACCAAGGCTGGCTAATCGGCTTACGCTTTGACCCTTTACTTTATCAAACAGGCTATCAACAACAATATAAAAAGCTGTTTGAGCAAGTCTTCAGCAGAATAAAACCAGAATCACTTCATTCTGTCAGTTTAGGTGTCTTTCGATTACCTGAAAAATACTTTAAGAAAATACATAAGCTGTATCCCGAAGAAACTCTATTTGCCAGCCCTCTCGAAACAAAACAAAAAATGACTTCATATAAAACAGAACTGGAGCAACAGATGCTAGAGTATTGTACTGAGCAATTATTAAATTACATTCCAGAATCAAAATTTTTCCCATGCTCTCTGTAAAAAGAACGCTACTGATCACAGGTGCCAGCTCTGGCATTGGGCGAGCGATTGCAAAAAGATTATTACAAGCGGGTCATACTGTGATTGGTACATCAAGAAATTGCAGCCAATTTAATGTCAATCACCCCAATTTTAGTTTTATTGAACTGGATCTTTCACAACCAAAGCAAATATCACCTAAACTTAAAGCATTGGAAAAAGCTTTCCCTCAATTAGATGGGGTTATTTTTTCAGCTGGTTATGGACAGTTTGGTGCGATAGAACAGTTTTCCTTTGCTCAAATAGAACAAATGATGACTGTCAATTTTACCAGTCAAGCGTTGATAACACGTGCACTCATTCCAAATTTAAAAAGAAAAACTCAGAGTAACCTGATCTACATAGGTTCCGAAGCGGCATTAAAAGGCAGTAGAAAAGGCTCAATTTATTGTGCCAGCAAATTTGCTCTACGCGGGTTTACTCAGGCATTAAGCGATGAATGTGGTTCCAGTAGTGTTCGTGTCTCATTAATCAACCCGGGCATGGTAAAAACCAACTTTTTTGATTCCCTGTTTTTTCAACCAGGGGATGGCGAAACCCACGGTTTATTAGCCGAAGATATTGCAGAAACAGTGGATTACATACTAAACTCAAATAAAAATATGGTTATTGATGAAATTAACTTAAACCCGGCAAATAAAGTCATTAAATTTAAAAAATAACACCGACTTAACCGATATACGTCATCTCGGCAGGGAGTCACATTTTGCTATCCTGCATAATGCCCTTTGGGTCAATGCAAATCTGTTCCAGACAGATTTGTGCCGAGATCCAGA
>ENA-ORXI01000845-ORXI01000845.1-sediment-metagenome-genome-assembly--contig:-NODE-845-length-25122-cov-12.050270_pt1 | contig 25122 bp, 29 predicted proteins | sample MGYA00237861_ERZ511468 | MGnify/ENA primary metagenome ERZ511468 (study PRJEB26299, sample SAMN06266213) | sediment metagenome | isolation source: Hudson Canyon methane seep mesocosm | place...
TGTCGTGATGTTGCCAATCAAATTGCTCATGGTGAAAAACGTATCATGGGCTTAATGCTTGAAAGTAATTTAATTGCAGGTCGTCAAAATACAGAGGCTGACAAACCATTGGTTTATGGACAGAGCATCACTGATGCCTGCATGGCTTGGGATAATAGCGAAGTATTATTACGAGAACTTGCCGAAGCAGTTCGCCAACGTCGTTCAAAATAAAACGTTGAAATATCTATATAACAAAAACGTATAAGTCTTTAATTAAAAAGCATTAATTAAAATATAATACTTCGAGATTCAGCTAAAATAAGCTATACTTATCGGCTATTAAAGTTAACTACATTGCTCATATCAGGGCTATTACGTTAAAACCCGATTAAATCAGTAGGTTATTACATGGCAGACTATGCCCTTATTTTAATTAGCACCATTCTGGTCAACAACATTGTCCTAGTTAAATTCCTAGGCTTGTGTCCGTTTATGGGTGTATCTCGCAAATTAGAAACTGCGATGGGTATGGGATTGGCAACAACCTTTGTCCTAACATTGTCATCTATTAGTAGTTATTTAATTAATGAATATCTACTTGCTCCTCTTGGCATTGAATTTTTACGCACGATCAGTTTCATCTTTGTTATTGCTGTCGTTGTGCAATTCACTGAATTAGTAGTTCATAAAACAAGTCCCATTCTGTATCAAGTGCTTGGTATTTTCTTACCATTAATCACGACTAATTGTGCCGTATTAGGTGTCGCATTATTAAATGTGCAAGAACAACATGGCTTCTTAGAATCTGCCTTATATGGTTTTGGTGCTGCAATTGGTTTCTCTATGGTGCTAGTTATCTTCGCATCTATGCGTGAACGAATTGAAGCTTCTGATGTACCCGTTCCATTCCAAGGTGCTGCAATTGCTTTAATTACTGCTGGTTTAATGTCTATGGCCTTTATGGGCTTTGCAAGCTTGGTGAAATAAGTCCATGTTAACTGCAATTTTAGCCATTACAATCATGGCATTAATCTTCGGCCTATTATTAGGTTATGCCTCTATTCGCTTCAAAGTTGAAGGCGATCCTATTGCTGATCAAATTGATAAGCTACTACCCCAAACACAATGTGGTCAATGTAGCTTTCCTGGTTGCCGGCCTTATGCCGAAGCAATGGCCGCAGGTGAAGCAGATATCAATAGATGTCCTCCAGGTGGCGAAACAACTATTCAAGCATTGGCTGATTTATTAGAAGTAGAAGCCAAACCTTTGGATGATGAATGTGGTGTAGAAAAACCTAAAACATTAGCAGTGATTGTTGAAGATCGCTGTATTGGTTGCACACTCTGTATTCAAGCCTGCCCTGTTGACGCTATCTTAGGCGCAGCAAAACAAATGCATACTGTTATTTCTGACGAATGTACGGGTTGCGAGCTATGTGTGCCACCTTGTCCTGTAGATTGTATTGATATGGTTGAAACAAAAATTAATCCAAACACGTGGCGTTGGCCTGATCCTTCTCATGTTGATTTAACTCTGGAAGACCAATCATGACAACACCTCTCAGCTCATTTCCAGGTGGACTCGTACTTGATGGTCAGAAAAAACGATCAACATATGATGCAATACGTAAAACACCACTTAGTAAGAAGTTAATTTTACCTTTACAGCAACATATCGGTGCAGCCTCTGCACCTATTGTTCAAGTCGGTGACAAGGTACTTAAAGGTCAGAAAATTGCACGAGCTGATGGCCACGTTTCAGTCTATTTACATGCGCCGAGTTCAGGAACGATTACTGCTATAGACGAGCAGCCCATTCCTCACCCTTCTGGACTATCTGCACTTTGTATTACTATTGAAACAGATGGTGAAGACCGCTGGGTAGATCTTGAAGAAACAGCCGACTTCACAGTATTGTCAGAACATGAGATTCGCCATCGCATCCGTGAAGCCGGCATTGTTGGTCTTGGTGGTGCTGGTTTTCCAAGTTTCATCAAGCTAAACCCAGGTGTTCATCATCATGTTGAAACACTGATTATCAATGGTGTGGAATGTGAGCCATATATCACCTGCGATGATATGATTATGCGTGAACGTGCTGAAGGCATTTTGGATGGCATTGAGATAATGCGTTATGCCTTACGTGTAAAAACATGTGTCATTGCCATTGAAGATAATAAACCTGAAGCTATTTCAGCAATGGAGTTGGCATTAGCTCGCCGTAGTGATTTACACAATACTAGCGTTGTTGTTATACCTACGCGCTACCCGACAGGTAGTGAAAAACAACTCATTCAAGTGCTGACTGGCAAACAAGTTCCTAGCAATGGTCTACCCATTGATATTGGTATTGTCTGCCACAATGTGGGAACAAGCTACGCTATTGGCCGAGCCATTACCCATGGCGAACCCTTAATTTCACGAATTGTTACTGTAACGGGCACAGATGTTAAACATGCCGGTAACTTTGAGACATTATTCGGCACACCTATGCACGAATTATTATCATTTTGTGACACACACCGTGAAGCTAATGAGCCTTTCATCTTAGGTGGACCTATGATGGGCTATAACCTATCAGGTGACCACTTACCCATAACCAAAACAGCAAACTGTATTTTGGTTGGCGTTGATAATGCAGCTCCAAAAACAGATCCTTTGCCGTGTATTCGCTGTGGAGAATGTGCCACCGCCTGCCCTGTTAGCTTATTGCCACAACAGCTATATTGGTATTCTCGATCTAAAGATTTAGAAAAAACACAAGAATACAAGCTAATGGATTGTATCGAATGTGGTTGCTGTAGTTATGTTTGCCCAAGTAAAATCCCCTTAGTTCATTATTTTCGTTTTGCTAAAACCGAAACAATGAATCATGAGCTAGAGACTCAAAAAGCAGATAATGCTCGTGTGCGCCATGAAAACCGTCTAGAACGGCATGAAGCAGAGAAAAAAGAAAAAGAAGAACGTCAACGCCAACGTAAACTTGCTTTGGCAGCAACAAAAGCGGCAAAAGAAAAAGAAGCGGCTGAAAAAGCCAAGACTGCTGAACCCCAATCTGATAATCAGGAGAAATAATCGATGCCTTTAAGTCGTCTGTCATCACCCTTTTTATCTGGAACTAGTCGTGTAACGCTACATATGTTGCAGTTATTGCTCGCACTTGTGCCGGCTGTATGTGCACTTGTTTATTTCTTTGGTCCTAGTGTTTTAATTACGATGACTTTAGCTGTTGTTGTTGCCTTATTAGCCGAAGCACTCATGCTCAAACTGCGGGGTCGTCCACTTAAGCCATTTTTAACTGATGGTAGCGCTATCGTGACGGCCGTATTACTAGCTATCGCCTTGCCACCTCTTGCACCATGGTGGTTAACGGTTGTAGGTGTGCTGTTTGCTATCATCTTCGCAAAACATCTTTATGGCGGACTTGGCTACAACCCATTTAATCCGGCAATGGTAGCTTATGTATTATTACTGATCTCATTCCCGTTAGAAATGACAACTTGGCTACCCGTAGCCAGTTTAAGTGAACAGCCCCTCAACTTTGCGGGTGCTTTTCATGTGATATTTAATGGCCAACTTGTTAGTGGTTTAGGCTTTGACACAGTCTCAGGTGCAACACCACTTGATGCAATGAAAACGCAAATTGGTTTATTACAACATCCATCATTCATTTCACAACAACCCTTATTTGGCCTATTTGCTGGTAAAGGCTGGGAATGGATTAATATTTGGCTTGCTCTTGGTGGTGCTTTCTTAATTTACCGTCGTGTTATTAGCTGGCATATTCCCGTTGCAATGTTATTGGGTTTAACAACTATCAGCCTTATTACATGGTTGCTTGCACCTGAAGCAACGGGCTCGCCTCTGTTTCACCTTCTTAGTGGTGGCACAATGTTGGGGGCATTCTTTATTGCCACTGATCCTGTTACGGCTGCAACAACAATTAAAGGTCGAATTGTATTCGGTGCTGGTGTTGGCTTATTAACTTATATTATTCGAGTTTGGGGTGGTTATCCTGATGGTGTAGCTTTTGCGGTATTATTAATGAATATGTTGGTACCGCTAATTGACTATTACACCCAACCTAAAGTGTATGGAGGCCAAGCTCGTGGATGAAGTTAAAACTAAAATCTTGCAGGTTGGACTAATGTTAGCCTTGTTTGCCATTGGCGCAACAAGTCTAGTATCACTCACTGAGGCCAATACGCGAGACAAGATAATAGAAAATGAGCGTCAAACATTATTAGCAGCGATTAATGCCCTAGTCGATAGTAGTGACTATGATAATGATATCTTAACTGATACCTTATTAATTCCGAGAGTGAGACAGCTGGGAACGACAGACTTTACCGATGTCTACCGTGCTCGTAAGAGTGGTAGCCCTGTTGCAGCAGTATTTACTAGCATTGCACCCAATGGCTATAACGGTAAGATAAAACTACTTGTCGGTGTTTATTTTGATGGTACCTTGGCCGGTGTTCGTGTAATCAATCATAAAGAAACACCCGGGCTTGGCGATAAAATTAATGTCAAAAAATCAGACTGGATTCTACAATTTAAAGGTTTATCTCTAACAAACCCTAGTGAGTCTCGTTGGAAAGTGAAAAAAGATGGTGGTGATTTTGATCAATTCACAGGGGCAACCATTACCCCACGTGCAGTTGTTACTGCTGTAAAGAAATCATTACAGTATTTTGAAAAGAACCGTGATGAACTCTTTGAGGAGGCCAAATAATGAGTAGTGTATATGGCTTTATAATCTCACTCTCTCGTCATTCCGTGCTTGACACGGAATCCATAGGCTTGATTTCAAACAACAGCCCAATGGATCCCCGCATGCGCGAGGATGACTCTAACTTCTTTAAAAGGGCTAAATAATGAGTAGTGTATATGGCCCAATAATCCGTGAAGGTTTATGGAAAAACAACCCTGCCTTAGTACAATTATTAGGTTTATGTCCTCTACTTGCCGTCAGTAATACTACTATTAATGGCTTAGGTTTAGGTTTGGCAACAATCCTAACCTTGGTCGCCTCTAATGGACTAGTATCATTGCTTCGTAAGCAAATACCCGATGAAGCAAGGTTGCCTGTCTTCGTAATGATTATTGCATCCATCGTTACAGTCATCGAATTATCAATGAATGCATGGTTTCATGAGCTATATTTAATTCTTGGTATTTTCATCCCTTTAATTGTGACTAATTGTGCCATCACGGGTCGTGCTGAAGCATTTGCAGCTAGAAACCCTGTTGGCCCTTCACTCGTCGATGGTTTAATGATGGGACTAGGTTTTACTGCTGTACTTGTTTTATTAGGTGCTGCTCGTGAATTAATTGGTCAAGGTACTATTTTAAGTGAAGCTCATTTAATGTTTGGCGAGTCAGCAAAAAACCTAACTATTGTAGTTTTTGAAGATTATCGAGGTTTCTTAATGGCATTATTGCCACCCGGTGCATTTATTGGTTTAGGTTTGATTGTTGCTTTAAAAAATGTAATTGATGCTCGCCAAAAAACAAAACAAGTTAGTGTTGCTACAGCAGAAGCTGTTCCTGCTGAAGCATGAATCAAGCACAACGTCACGAGTTCTTCGCTACACTAAAAGCGACTAATCCTGAGCCTACGACAGAGCTTAACTACACCAGTACGTTTGAGTTATTAATCGCTGTTATTTTATCTGCCCAAGCAACAGATATCGGTGTCAATAAGGCGACTGACATTCTCTATCCTGTTGCTAATACACCGCAAAGTATTCTTGATCTTGGTGTTGATGGCCTTAAACAGTACATTAAAACCATTGGCCTTTTTAATAGCAAAGCTGAAAATGTTATTAAAACTTGTCGTCAATTACTCGAACAGCATGATGGTGAAGTACCCGATGATCGTGACGCATTAGAAGCCCTACCAGGTGTGGGTAGAAAAACGGCTAATGTCATTCTTAATACCGTATTCAAACACCCTGTTATAGCTGTCGATACACATTTGTTTCGTTTATCAAACCGTACTGGTTTAGCTAAGGGAAAAACAGTACGTGATGTTGAAGATCGTTTAATGAAAGTAGTTCCTGCTGAATTTAAACAAGATGCCCATCATTGGCTGATTCTTCATGGTCGTTACGTCTGTATTGCTAGAAAACCACAGTGTGATCGCTGTGTTGTCTCACACCTATGTGATGACTTTCGTCGTCAACAAAAGAAGGTTAAACCAACATAATGTTCGGTCAAAATAGACAGCAACTTCGTCAAATGTATCATGATGTTTGGCAGAAAAGTCAGGCTAGTGAATCAATGTCGGCATTAGAATCAATGGTCGCACAAGTTATCAGTGAGCATCCTGAATATCATAAAATATTTAATAGTGATGCCAGCCTAGAACAAGAATACTTTGTCGAAGATGGCGACACGAACCCCTTCTTACATATGGGTTTACATATTTCTTTGCATGAACAAATATCAACAGATCGCCCAGCAGGAATTCGTCAGGTATATCAACAACTACAAGCTAAATTTGCCGATGCCCATGAGACAGAACATCAAATGATGGAATGTTTAACGGAAAGCCTGTGGTTATCTCAAAGAAATAATCAGCCCCCTTCTGAATCAGACTATTTAGCCGCATTAAAGAAACTACTATGAATAAAATTACCGCTAGTATCGAGTTTAGTTTTAAAGGTGAAGAGCACAAACCTAGTGCCATATTAGATCTTGATGAGATCATGCAAAAACACCGTACTATTCCTCCACTACATCAACATCTTGCATCATTAAATAATATTGATAGTTATTCTTATGAATATGAAATGCTTACTTCTGAAGATATACTCTTTAGTGATGCACAAGGAAAAGTCACTGACTTTATTCAAAATGATCATTTTGACCAAGCCGCTTTTGAACATTACTGGCTTGAACAAGAGCTTCTCGAAAAATTGGCTCCAACAATTAAACAGCAGCTTGATATTGATGATATTAATCAACATCCCAAACTTAAATCAGTGATCATTTCTGCCTATGAAATAGGGTGTGATAGTCAGTAATGGGCCGTATGGGTGACAATTGGGCCACTCAGCATAGAAACTGGCGAGCTATCTTTGTAGCTATAGGTTTATCCTTTGTTCTAATTTGGTCTTTAGCATTAAAACACCAAGATGATGCCCGCCTATTCATAGAAACCCAAAAAGTAATCGCAACTGTTAAAGATATTTCAACAACAGAAATTGACTCTCGCTATGGCGGGAAGAGTATGACCTACTTTGTAACACTCGACTTGCCGGAAGGTAAAGTGATTCGCTTTATGTTACTTCGTCCCCCACCTAAAGTTGGATCTCAAGTGCCCGTTTCAATTGATATTTATGATGATGGTAGTCAGTATCATCACTACGATGAAATTGATTGGCAGTTGCTCTAAACACACTAAATTCATATCTAAACAATGGAAACTATTATGAAAGCTTATGGCTTTACTAGTAATGATGCTCAACCCCAGTTAGTAGAACAAATTACACCCCAAGCTACTGGATATGATTTATTAATTAAAATTGATGCCATTGCGGTTAATCCCGTTGACACTAAAGTCATTGCAGGTATTAAAGAGCCATTAACCACCCCTAAAATAGTTGGCTGGGATGTATCGGGTACTGTTGCTGCTGTAGGTGAAAAAGTCGAATTATTCAAAACTGGTGATAAAGTATTTTATGCTGGTGACGTCTCTCGCCCTGGTTGTTATGCAAGTCATCAATTAGTTGATGAACGTATTGTAGGTCACGCACCAACATCATTATCTCCAGCTCAAACAGCAGTGATGCCATTAACAAGTATCACAGCATGGGAAGCTTTATTCTCACGGCTAAAAATCATTGCTGATTTAGATCAAGGTAAGAATATTCTCATTATTGGTGGTGCAGGTGGTGTTGGCTCCATTGCGATTCAATTAGCGAAAGTAGTCGGAAAACTTAATGTCATTACTACCGCTTCACGTACTGAATCAGAGAAATGGTGCCTACAATTAGGAGCAGATCATGTGCTCAATCATCATAGTGACCTTGCTGTTCAATATCGAACACTAGGTATTGCTGATCCTGACTATATATTGTGCCTAAACAATACTGATCGACATTTTCAAGCTATGGCTGAACTTATTGCTCCACAAGGCATGATTTGTAGCATTGTTGGCACTCAAGAAAAGCATGACTTAGATTGTTTAAAGTCTAAAAGTGCCGGCTTTGTCTGGGAGTTTATGTTTACCCGCCCCATGTTCAAAACATCAGATATGCTAGCTCAGCACCACCTACTTAATAAAGTCGCCCAATTACTCGATGAAGGCCAATTAAGTAGTACTCATACATCAACAATAGGGCCGATAAATGCTGATAATATTGCTAAAGCACATCAGCACTTACTGTCAGGTTCAACCATTGGCAAACTGGCTTTAACTGCAATCAACTAATTCTATAGCTAAACTATTTAAAGATGTATGACAAAGACTAGTCATTGCCTGCGCATTACGCCTTGCTCTAGCGTTCGTGATAAGCTCTGAAAACCTACATCTTCAAGTAGCTTGAGTATAGTTGTTTCGCACAAAGCATTATCATCGTATAATCACTCGTTTAGATATTTATTTAGTTAAGGTTACATCATGAGCACTCAAAATTCAGGCAAATTCTTTGTTGGCAGTATCGTTACATTCATCATTATATTTGGCTTAGAAAACGTCCTACTTTCAACGATGCAAAATGTTGCCAAAAACATTGTTACGCCAACAAGCATGACAGCTGAAGATGTTGCCGAACGCATTAAACCTGTTGCTGAAGTTTATGTTGGGGAAGCACCTGCTGTTGTAGCAGCACCTGCTGCAACAAGCATGAGCGGTGAAGAGATTGTTTCTCAAGTATGTGCCATGTGTCACAGCACAGGCATGATGAGCTCACCTAAATTAGGTAAAGCTTCTGATTGGGCACCTCGTATTGAAAAAGGAACCGATGTACTTTACTCAAATGCTATTAACGGTTTGAACATGATGCCTGCTCGTGGTGGTCGTCCTGATTTAAGTGATGATGATGTTAAAGCTGCTGTTGATCATATGTTATCGCAAGTTAAATAAGATTTATTAAAAAAGCCCGCAATAGCGGGCTTTTTTATACATCAATTTCAACATATGAAAACTATTAATTTTCCTTATATTGCTCTCGGCTTAGGTGCCTTTTTATTACTATTGGTAATCGGAGGCAGTGAAATAAATACTGATGGCACCACGGTACTACCGTTACTAACTTTATTAGTTGTCAGTGAATTTTCCTTCTTTGTAACAGCCATTGCAGTTTATATCGGTTCCCAGAATATTAAAGCTATGGGGCTTAAATCTTTTTATAGCCTAACAACCCTATTATGTTTGTTTTTATCCATACAATTCATGTTGTTAGGAATAAAACTTTGGCCTCTTTAACGAGGGCTCGGCACTTTACTAATCAACTATTACTCAAGCTTCTAACATAAAGAGATTCAACTTTTTCTCTTGCCCAAGCTGTCTTTCGCAGAAACTTAAGACTCGACTTAATACTAGGGTCACTTTTAAAGCACTTTATATCTACCTGACTAGCCATTTCTTGCCAACCTAATTGGTCAACCAGTTTGATTAAGATTTGTTCTAGTGTGATGGCATGCAATGGATTATTGGCTTGTTTTTGTGTCATATTTTTACTAAGTCATTAAAAGATTATCGTTTAAGCTTAGCAGAAAACAAGCATTAACTATATTGCCAAAAGCCACTTAGGGCTATACTGGCAACTTTAAATACTCAAACTACTCGAAGATTGGGTATATACAAATAATTTAAGCAGTCCGCTATGTCCACTGCTATTCAGAACAGGAACAACTTGTGACTAATAATGATGTTTTACGCCGTCTTCGTTATACCTTTGATTATAACGATGACAAAATGATGAAAATCTTTGCTGCCGCAGAATCAGAAGTAACTCGTGCACAAATTAGTAGCTGGATGAAAAAAGAAGGTGATGCTGATTACGCAAATTGTAGTGACGTATTGTTAGCCACCTTCTTAAATGGCCTCATTAATACTAATCGTGGCAAAAAAGAAGGTGAACAACCTGCTCCTGAGAAAAAGATAAATAATAATATTGTCTTCAGAAAGTTGAAAATCGCCCTAGATCTTCGAGATGAAGATATTTTAGAAATCCTACTGCTTGCTGACTTACGTATAAGTAAACATGAGTTAAGTGCATTCTTCCGTAGAGCAGACCACAAACACTTCAGACAGTGTAAAGATCAGATCTTACGTAACTTCCTTCATGGTGTTCAGATAATGTATCGCCCTGAAGACGAAGATGATGATTAAAACGCAATCGGTAGCAAAATAACGTATTTTATACGCTTCAATTCAAGAATCATGTAAAGGAGAATACCAGTGGCTAAGCCCAATTATGCTTTCGAAAAGCGCCAGAAAGAAATAGCTAAGAAGAAAAAGAAGGAAGAGAAGCGCTTGCAAAAAGCGGGGTTAGACGATAGTCAGCCGCAGGACGTTCAAGCTACACCAGAAAACGAAGATAAATAAGCAACACATCACAAAATTACCGAATATTAAATACAAATAGGAAAATAAAAATGAGTTCAGGTACAGTGAAATGGTTCAACGCGGATAAAGGTTTCGGTTTCATTACTCCAGATGATGGAGGCAGTGATTTATTTGTTCATCATTCTGAAATCCAAGCTGACGGTGGCTATGCAACCTTGAACGATGGTCAGAAAGTGGAATATGAAGTTGGTCAGGGTCAGAAAGGACCGTGTGCTAATAAGGTAGTGTCAGCCTAACCGACGTTAGACACATGCTACACGAATGATAGCTTTTGACATCAAGGAAAAGGCTAAAGTGATTCTAGCAATATATAGACTTACTAAATAAAGGCCATCGAGTATTCTCGATGGCCTTTTTGTGTTTAGTCACCCAAAAATATTTATTTCTTCTTTTTGGCTGCCTTTGCCGCTTTCTTTTCTTTTGCTGTTAAAAGTGGTTCCTTCTTAGTATTTTTTTTACTGTCTTGTCCTTTGCTCATGATACTTTACACCTATTGTAATGCCATCAACCGAAGGCCAGATTGAACCAGCCTAAGAACTATTGTTACCAGTGACTTCCATTCAAACAGCCAAGTCAATGCGTAACGATATCAGTATGACCCTATAGGCGGTCAATTGATAGAAATAGCTTATATTAGCTATTTTCATGTGTATTAATGTCTCTTCGTGGCACAGCGACGGGTGAACGATCCTAAGTTTCAAAGGGCAGTTTTCGACTGTGAATTCAACCGGTCAATTACTCCATGATTCAGCAATGAAATCAACAAAAGCGCGTACCTTTGTAGAAATAAGTTTACTGTATGGATAGACAATATATAGTCCTGTAGTCATCGGTGTGTATTGGTCCAAGACAGTTTCTAATAGCCCTTCTTCTAAGGCACTAGCTACCATAAATGTCGGCCCTATGAATATGCCGCTACCGTTCTGCGCTGCGTTCATCAGAATACTCCCCATACTTGAACGAAGGTTGCCATTCACTTTGATACTGATGTCTTTCCCCTGATCATCTCTGAACAGCCAGTTATCCGGGTGAGGCAGCGGTGAGTAGATCAGACAGTTATGTTTTTCTAGTTCACGGGGGTGTTCGGGCTTACCATGCTTTTTTAGGTATTCGGCTGATGCACAGGCATGTAAGCCACATGGCATAACCTGTTGCGTAATCAAGCTCGAATCTTCTAGTTTGCCAACCCTAAGCGCTACATCAATACCCTCTTCTACAAGATTCACCAACCGTCCGGTGACATGTATGTCTAGTTCAATCTTGGGAAACCGCTGTTGAAAGCTCAGTAATACCTCAGGAAGTAATGATATCGCAAGACTCTCGGGGGCCGAAATTCGTAATCGGCCTTGTGGTTCACTTTGTAAGGGCAAGACAGATTGCTCAGCTTCTCGCACATCTGACATGATCCGATGCGAATAACTCGCAAACACCTCCCCTGCATGAGTGAGGTGTAATCGCCGAGTGGTGCGGTGAAGAAGCTGAACCCCAAGATGTCGTTCGAGCAAAGAGACTTGCTTACTCACTACGGGCTTGGATATACCCAGTGCATCGGCAGCAGCAGTAAAGCTACCATTATCAACAACAGCAGAAAATGTCTCGAGATAAGGAAGGATTTTCATATTAGTTAACATTTAGAAACAATAAGTTTCTTTTTACCGTATTTATCTCTTAATTGCAATCATATAGACTTATTTGCAACATAATAAGAACCATACGGTTGTACTCGAATCATTGGCTATAAACAAACAAAGAATTTATTCAGGAAAAGATCATGATGAAAAATACTGCTAATACATACGGAGTAGTCGCTAAAAGCTTCCACTGGCTGCTATTCCTTATGCTTACCTTCTCAATTGTAGCGGGTAACTTTCTTGCCTCCATGCCCAAAGGGGCTGAGAAAATGCAGGCCGCGGGTATGCATAAATCATTTGGTTCTGTTCTGTTAATGCTAATCATGCTTCGTCTCGTGTGGCGATTAATCAATGAAACACCTCGACTTCCAGATGAAACAACAGCAGGTGAAGCTTTTGCCGCTAAAGCGATGCACTGGGGACTTTATGGTCTGATGTTTGCACAGCCACTAGCTGGAATCATGATGAGCCAGGCCGCGGGTATCCCTGTGAGCTTCTTTGGTTTATTCGAATTCCCTGTTTTTCTGGATAAGGATCTAGAACTAGCGAAAACATTTCTCACCATACATGGCACCGTGTGGATATTACTTGTAATTGCAGTGTTCGGTCATGTAGGTGCTGCATTGCATCACCATTTCATTAAGAAAGACAATGTATTAAAGCAAATGACTACGGGTGCGTGAGCACCAAAATAGAACATTCAATTTAGTTAAAGGATGAAAAAATGAAACGATTATTGTTACCTTCAGTATTTATCTTCGGCTTATTGCTATCATCAATAGCAACGGCCTCAAATTTTCCAACAGAGGAACCGGTGGGAGGAGAACCGTTCGGCACTAGTACAACCAATATTGGTGACGGCTTGTACGTATTCCGCTGGTGGGTTTACCGCAATATTTTCCTTGTCACCGATGAAGGCGTTATCGTTACCGACCCGATGAATCCTAAAGTCGCTAATAAGTTGCTCGGTGAAATTCGCAAGATCACTGACAAGCCAATTAAGTATGTTATCTATAGCCACAATCATCATGACCATATTTCTGGTGGTAAGGTATTCAAGGACCAGGGAGCAACATTCATTGGTCACAAAAATGTGCTGAAGGAACTAGGTGATCACCCCAGTGCTGCTACACCTCTACCTGACATCACATTTGAGGATGAATATACAGTACAGTTAGGCGGCAGGACAATCGAACTGAAATACTTCGGCCCGAACCATGGTGAAAGTCTGGTCGTTATGCGACTTCCAAAAGAGAAGATACTATTTATTGTGGATATCGTTACACCACGAAGAGTAGCATTCAGAGCCATGCCAGATTTCTGGCCAGATGAATGGATTAGATCGCTGAAAGAAATAGAGAAATTGGATTTTGACTATGTTATTTCTGCTCATGGGCCTGAAAATCAACCGGCAATCGACCCTGCATCGGTAGTTGAAGATCAACGTATCTATTTAGAAGATTTGATGACAGCAGTAAAAAAAGCAATGGATTCTGGTACTCATAACCCTGATGTATTAAGAAAAACCGTGAAACTTCCTAAGTACAAAGATTGGCAATACTACAATGAATGGCTGCCAATGAATATTGAGCGCATTTGGGCTTATTACCATATGGGGTGGTAATCGTTCATATGGTGGACAAGGTGTTGAGCGTTTTATATGCAAAACACGTCGCTTAGCGAAGCGTCGCCGTTATACACTTTAAGGAAGAATAAATATGAGTAATCCAGTAATAGCAGATAACAAACCAGTTAAAGTAAGCCTTTCTAAAGGTCAGGAATATCATTTCTGCACTTGCGGAAAATCTAAAAGCCAGCCATTTTGTGATGGTTCACATGCCGGCACATCTTTCAAGCCCAAAGCCTTTGTTTCCGAGAAAGATGAGGATGCATACTTGTGTGCATGTAAACATACTGGTAATGCACCTTTTTGTGACGGCACTCATAAACAATTCAACGCCGATAAAGTGGGTAAAGAAGGACCGGAAGTAACAGCAAAAACTTCTGATAGCCCGGTGGCAGTTACCACGCCAGAAGAACCCACTGTCGAATTTATCCATCAGCTTGCAAGTGATGGTTTGTCCAAATTAGGCCATCATGGACCAATGACATCGATGGGTGTTCCACGTCACCAGCTACCCCATTGGGATGATTTGCAAATAATGGTCGCACAAATGGCGACTAAACCTTTATTAGAAGATATGGACGTAGGTACTGAGTTGATAATCGGGCCTGAGGCTAAAAAACCATTGGTTTTAAAAATCCCTCTATTTGTTTCTGACATGAGCTTTGGTGCATTGTCCGAAGAAGCGAAAATAGCTTTAGCCAAAGGTGCTGAGCTCGCAGGAACCGGCATATGTTCAGGTGAAGGTGGAATGTTACCTGAAGAGCAAGAAGCAAATGCGCGTTACTTTTATGAATATGCCAGTGCTGGTTTTGGCTACAAAGAAGAACTGTTAGATAAAGTACAGGCCTTCCACTTTAAAGGTGGGCAAGGTGCAAAAACAGGTACAGGTGGTCACCTTCCGGGTAATAAAAACATAGGCAAGATATCTCAGGTAAGAGATATACCTGCGGGTGAGTCAGCTATATCGCCACCTACATTTAAAAACCTTTCTACGGTAAAAGATTTTAAACAGTTTGCAGACCGAGTCAGAGAAGTCACAGGCGGTATCCCTATTGGCTTCAAACTAAGTGCTAATCATATCGAAGAGGATATTCAGTTTGCACTAGATGCTAGTGCAGATTACATAATTTTAGATGGCCGTGGTGGTGGCACAGGCGCAGCTCCCGAGATGTTTAGAGACCATATCAGTGTGCCAACCATACCAGCACTTGCACGTGCACGTCGTTATCTAGACAAACAAGGGGCTAGTGGGCGTGTAACACTTATCATTACTGGTGGCTTACGTGTCCCCATAGACTTTGTTAAAGCTATGGCACTTGGCGCGGACGGCATTGCAATTTCAAATAGTGCTATGCAGGCAATTGGTTGTGTTGCGGCAAGAATGTGCAACACTAATAACTGCCCTGCAGGGATTGCAACACAAAAAGAAGAGTTACGTAAAAAGCTAAATATAGAGAAATCATCGGCTCAATTAAATAACTTTTTTAACGCTTCTGTAGAGTTAATGCAAGTTATGGCCCGTGCTTGTGGTCATAATGATTTAAGTAAATTTAATAACAATGACTTGGCTACATGGCATCGGGAAATGGCTTTATTATCTGGAGTTGAATATTCGGGTTTTGCTCTAAAAACATAGAGACTTGAATGTGTGCCTCTGGTCAATAATCGACTAACAGTCTGTTCAGTTATAAGTGTGTCTTGATTGAAAGCATAACTTAAATTAGTAAGAACAGGAGGCATACAATGATTAACCATTATCCCTATACAAAGCTTGGTCATGCCAATCATGGTTGGCTTGATGCAAGGCATCATTTCAGCTTTGCCAGCTATCAGGATATAGAACGACAGCAGTTTGGGGTGTTGCGCGTCATCAACGATGATGTCATCAAAGCGGGCGCAGGTTTTGATACTCATCCACACAAGAACATGGAGATCATCACCTACGTCAGGGCCGGTGCGATCACGCATCGAGATAGTAATGACAATGTTGGTCGCACCGTGGCAGGTGACGTGCAAGTGATGAGTGCTGGCACCGGTGTATTTCACTCAGAATTCAATCTGGAAAGCGAAGACACCAACATCTTCCAGATATGGATTGAGCCAAACGAACTGGATGTTAAACCTCGATGGGATAGTTATCAATTTCCCAAAGAGCCGACTGTAGATACGCTGATGTTACTCGTGTCCGGTGATGGTAGTGCACCGTTATCGATCCATCAAGATGCCTTTATTTATGCGGGATATCTTTGCCAAGGCACACAGCTGACTCATCCGATAAAACACCAAGTCTATATTCTAGTGTCTGAAGGGACTATTGAAGTAGAGGGCCGTTTATTGAATAAGGGAGACGGTCTAGAAGTTACAGAGCTATCATCTATACACCTGAAGGCACTGAATGATACTAAGGTGTTGGTAATCGATGTGCCGCAAAACAAAACGCAGTGATTTTTGTTCATAATCCAGAAGGGTTCCAATGAATAATATATGGGACTGTCCTAGATAACTAACCTAGTTCACAGCTAACACCGTCATATAAACAGCATCAACTCAACATCATTATTTTTTTACCTTAGGTCGAGGTTTTACTACAGGTAATTGCACTGGCTTTTTCTTATTCTGATTTACGGTGTGCTTGGGAGGTGTAGCATCGGGATCTTCAACTTTGACGCAGTCTCGACGGGTTGGTTCTTCATTACATGTGGGGGGAGTATGGGCTACCGCCACTAGGGTAGTAAAGCCAAAAAACATAATTATCGATACAAAATATTTCATAACCTTTCCTTTATTGGAATCGAATTAATAAACTAACATACTCTTAGTTTAGTTGATTTTCATTATTTAATGGGCTATTGTTTTGGCAATATTTTCAGCTGCTGTGCCAAAGACTTTTTTTAAGATATTATCTGGTTGACTTCATGGGGTCACATCTTGATCGAAAGAAAGAATATTGTTTAATTAAATCAATTGCTTGTATTTTATTTTGGGTTTTGTATTTACTGCGCTTTAGTGTTGTTTAGTATCAGTTATTAAAGTCATCTACATACATGACTACACATGCGATAACATTATGCACCAAAAGCACTGTTTTATTGCACCGTAGTGGTGCGTTCTTAGTGTTTTTGAGCGTTAATTATTATTCTGTAATATTGTGATTATCAGCAATATCAATGATATAGCTTGTTGGCATGATATGTGTAAAGTATTATGAATAATATTAATCCTTCTATTGAGGCTCGGATGAGTAATAAACAAACATTGGTCGTAATTGGTAACGGTATGGTTGGCCAAAATTTTCTGACTAGCTTAATGGCAAGTGAAATAAAGGATAACTACGAAGTTGTTACCTTTTGTGAAGAAGCGCTTCCAGCCTATGATCGTGTTCATTTAAGTGAATATTTTGCTGGTAAATCAGCAGAGGATTTATCACTAGTAGAAGAAGGTTTCTTCGAAAATAACAATATCACTATTCACATGGGTGATAAAGCTTCTATTATTGATCGTAGCAGTAAAATAGTTATCTCTGAGAAGGGTGTTGAAATTGCTTATGACAAGCTTGTTTTAGCAACAGGTTCAAGTGCATTTGTTCCGCCTATTCCAGGTAATGACCGTGAAGGCTGTATTGCTTACCGTACTATAGACGATCTTGATGAGATGATATCTGCTGCAAAAACATCTAAAGTGGGTGCAGTAGTTGGTGGTGGTTTATTAGGCTTAGAGGCTGCTAAAGCACTACAAGAACTAGATCTGAAAACACATGTTGTCCAATTTGGACCTCGTTTAATGGGGGCTCAGCTTGATGACGGTGGTGCTGACTTACTTAAGAAAAAAATAGAAGACTTAGGTGTAAGTGTTTTAACAAATAAAAATACGATACAAATTGTTGATGGTGAGACTTGTAAGCACAAAATGATTTTTGCTGATAATAGCGAATTAGAAACAGATTTAATTTTATACTCAGCAGGTATTCGTCCTCGTGATGAAATTGCTGAAGCGTGTGGCTTAGAAATAGCTGACCGCGGTGGTATTGTTATCAATGATCAATGTTTAACCTCCGATGGAGATATTTATGCCATTGGTGAGTGTGCATCGTGGAATAATCAAACCTTTGGTTTAGTGGCTCCGGGCTATGCAATGGCGCGTGCCGTTGTCAATCAATTAGCCGGTGGTTCAGAAGAGTTTACTGGTGCTGATATGAGCACTAAGTTGAAACTAAATGGTGTTGATGTTGCTAGTGTGGGTGACCCTCATGCAACGACACCGGGCTCTTTAGTTTATACCTACCAAAATGGTGTTGATGGTATTTATAAGCGACTCGTTGTAAGCCAAGATAATAAATTATTATTGGGTGCAGTCTTAGTGGGTGATGCCTCTGGCTACCCAACATTATTACAGTACTACCTCAATGGTATTGAACTTCCAGCAAACCCTGATGCATTAATTCTGCCATCACGCAGCGATGAGTCAGTTGGCTTAGGGCCTGATGCATTACCTGCATCAGCTCAAATTTGTTCATGTTTTGATGTGACTAAAGGTGATATTTGTACCTCGATTGAATCTGGTTGTACAACATTAGGTGCATTAAAAGATGATACGAAAGCGGCAACAGGCTGTGGTGGTTGTGCTGCTTTATTAAAATCAGTGCTTGATTGTGAATTAGAAAAAGCAGGGATTGAAGTCAATACTGATATTTGTGAACATTTTGCTTATACACGCCAAGATTTATATAACTTAATTATGGTTGAAGAAATCAAAACCTTTGCTGAGTTATTAGAAAAACATGGTTCAGGTAAAGGCTGTGAAATCTGTAAACAAACTATTGGTTCAATTCTAGCGTCATACTGGAATGAATATGTTCTAGAAAACTCACATGTCAGCGTGCAAGATACCAATGATACTTTCTTAGCCAATATGCAAAAAGATGGTACTTATTCAGTTGTGCCAAGAATGACTGGTGGTGAAGTCACACCTGAAGGTCTTATTGCTATTGGTCAGATTGCTAAGAAATATGGTCTTTATACCAAAGTAACTGGTGGACAACGTGTTGATTTGTTCGGTGCTCGAGTAGACCAACTACCGCCAATATGGCAAGAATTAATCGATGCAGGCTTCGAAAGTGGCCACGCTTACGGTAAATCATTACGTACAGTTAAATCTTGTGTAGGTAGTACTTGGTGTCGTTTCGGTGTTGATGATAGTGTTGGCTTAGCAGTTGAACTTGAAAATCGTTATAAAGGTTTACGTGCACCACACAAAATTAAATTTGCTGTTTCAGGGTGTACTCGTGAGTGTGCTGAAGCACAGAGTAAAGATATTGGTATTATCGCTGTTGAAGGTGGTTGGAACTTATACGTCTGTGGTAACGGTGGTATGAAACCTCGCCATGGTGATTTGTTTGCCACTAACCTTGATAAAGAAACACTTATTAAATATATCGATCGTGTTTTAACTTTCTATGTTCAAACAGCTGACAGAATGCAACGAACTTCTGTCTGGATGGAAAATATGGAAGGGGGCTTAGACTATTTGAAATCAGTCGTGATTGATGACAAATTAGAAATCTGTGACAAATTAGAAACTCAAATGCAACGTGTTGTTGATACTTACCAGTGTGAGTGGAAAACGACTATTGCAGATGAAAACAAACTAAAACGTTTCCGTACTTTTGTTAATAGTGACAAAACAGATGAAAACATCATCTTTGTGGAAGAGCGAGGTCAAATTCGCCCGGCAAATGTCGAAGAACGTGAGCTTGCATTAGCGGAGGAAGCATAATGAGTCAATGGGTAGATGTATGTAGTGTAGACGATTTAGTTGCAGACTCTGGAGTGTGTGCTTTAATTGAAGAAACACAAGTTGCCATCTTTTATATGCCTCAAGATGATGCGGTATTTGCAATCAATAATTATGATCCGTTTGGCAAAGTACATGTACTTTCTCGTGGTTTAATCGGTGATATTAAAGGTGAACCAATGGTGTCATCACCTTTATATAAACAGCACTTTAATTTGAAAACAGGTGATTGTTTCGAAGATGATACTGTTAGCGTAGATGCTTATGGTGTTCGAATTACTGGTGAGCGAGTCGAAGTTAATTTAAATGGAGCAGCATAATGACACTTAACTATTACATTGCTGATGTGTTCACTAATCAGATATTTGCAGGTGCTCAAATTGCCGTTTTTCCAAATTCAGATGAATTAACTTCTGAACAAATGGCAGCCATTGCTATTGAAATGAATTTATCTGAAACGGTATTTGTTTTTAATCCAAGCGGTGAAATATCATCTCGTACCATGCGTGTTTTTTCACCATTAGGTGAGATTGATTTTGCAGGTCATCCTATTATTGCTACTGCCTTTGTTTTAGGTGAAAGTGGTGATCTAGCTTTAGCAGACGGTGTTACATCATTAACCTTGACACAAAATGTTGGCGATATTGAAGTGAATGTATCAGCAACTGCAGGTAAAGTTAATTTTGTACAATTCTCACGAAAAGTGTCATCAATAATCGATAGGTTTACCCCCACTGTTGCTGAACTTGCTGAGCTATTATCAATCAATCCTGAAGACATTGATCACAAAAAATATTCAACACGACTTGTGTCATGTGGTTTCCCTTATTTGATCGTTCCAGTATGGGATTATGAGACGGTTCGGAAAGCGAAGTTCAATTTTGCTTCATGGAGTCTGTCTGCTGCACCACAAACGGCAGCTCAAGAAATATTGTTATTCTCACCTAAAACACCATTTAAAGATGCAAACTTTAATGCACGTCTTTTAGGTCCAAATATCAGTGTTAATGACGATCCTCCAGTAGGTAGTGCGATGCCTGCTTTTGCCTCTTATTTATGTTCATTTGATTTCACACAACAGGGTACTCATACCTTTGCTGTAGATCGTGGTGATGATAACAACCGTCGCAGTGTTCTTAACATTGAAATGGATAATAAAGCTGAAGCAGAATTGGCCTTAAGAATTGGTGGCGAAGCAGTGATGGTTGCTGAAGGGAAAATGCACATTCCTGCATAAAGTTTGAAGAAAAGCAGTGATTTTAGGGTTTATACTTTCTACATAAATCAGCAATACTGGCCCGTTGTTTGGTAAGTCTAGAATGTCTACCTTATAGTCTTGTTTAATGGGAAAACCCCACTACTTAACGGTGGTGGGGAGTTCTTTTTCATTATGAATATTTAATATTGGTGCACTCTACAATAATGAAAGAAAAGTTAGTCCTTATTGGTAATGGTATGGCAGGTATGAGAACAGTCGATGAACTGTTAAAACTTGCACCTGAAAAATACGATATAACGGTATTTGGAGCCGAGCCACACGGTAACTACAACCGTATTATGTTGTCACCGGTTCTCGCTGGAGATAAAACCATTGGCGAGATTGTTATTCATGATTTGCAGTGGTATCAAGATCACAATATTACCTTACATACAGATACAACCATCACAGCAATAGATAAAGCTAATCAACATGTTATTACTGCTGATGGCACACAGACAGAGTATGACCGTTTAATTCTCGCAACAGGATCAAACCCCGTGATCTTACCCGTCGATGGTAAAGAGCTAGAAGGTGTCATCAGTTTCCGTGATATTAATGATGTCAATATCATGATTGAAACAGCCAAAACACATAAAAAAGCCATTGTTATCGGTGGTGGTTTACTGGGTTTAGAAGCGGCCAATGGTTTGATGATTCAAGGTATGGATGTTTCTGTTGTACACCGTAGTAATACACTGATGAATCAACAGTTAGATCAAGCAGCCTCAGATTTAATGCTTGCTGAGTTACAAGAAAAAGGCATGCACTTTCTAATGAGGCACGATACGGCAGAGTTAATTGGCCAAGATCGTGTTGAAAAAGTTCGTTTTAAAGATGGAACAGAGGTTGAAGCTGATTTAGTTGTTATGGCAGTAGGTGTTCGACCTAATATCAAATTAGCACAAGACTCAGGCATTGCTTGTGAGCGTGGCGTGCTAGTTGATGACACACTCAAAACCTATTCAGCAAATATTTATGCTGTGGGTGAATGTGTGCAATATCGTAATGAAACATTTGGACTTGTAGCACCACTTTACGAACAAGCAAAAGTCTGTGCGAAGCAATTAGCTAATGTAGGTGGTTCTAAATACGTCAGTTCCGTGACTGCAACAAAGCTTAAAGTAACGGGCATTAATTTGTTCTCTGCAGGGGACTTTATTGGTGACGAAGAATCGGAAGAATTGGTCTATCAAGACCCCTCACGACATATCTATAAGAAGATAGTGCTAAAAGATAACAAGATAATTGGCACGGTACTTTATGGTGATACAACGGATGGGAACTGGTATTTTTCATTATTGGGTGATGAGAAGGATATTTCAGGGATCCGTGAAGATATTTTATTTGGTCAACATCAGGTTGATGAGGATCGATTATGAGTGAGGCAGTGACAACATCAACAACATGTCCATACTGTGGTGTGGGTTGTGGCGTATTAGCGACTAACAAAGCAGATGGCACTATTAGTGTGAAAGGTGAGCTAGCTCATCCTGCCAACCTAGGCAGACTATGTTCAAAAGGCTCAGCATTAGCTGATACTATTGGTCTAGATGGTCGATTACTTCATCCTCAAATAAATGGACAACAATCTTCGTGGGATGAGGCTTTAGATGCCGTAGCGAATGGCTTTAGAAAAGTTATTGATGAGCATGGTCCGGATGCAGTGGCTTTTTATGTGTCAGGTCAGTTATTAACTGAAGATTACTATGTTGCTAATAAGCTTATGAAAGGGTTTATAGGTAGTGCCAACATCGATACCAACTCTCGTTTATGTATGTCATCCGCAGTAGCAGGTTATAAACGTGCATTCGGTAGTGATTCGGTGCCCTGTAATTATGAGGATTTAGAAAAAGCAGATCTCATTGTTATCGAAGGCTCTAATACTGCCTGGTGTCATCCTGTGGTTTACCAACGTATTAGTAAAGCAAAGCAAGATAATCCTAATTTAAAGATTATTGTTATTGATCCACGTAAGACAGCAACTTGTGACATTGCAGATTTACATTTGCCTCTTAAACCGGGAACAGATGCCACATTATTTAATGGCTTATTACGTTTTATAAATAATAACGATGCTATTGATTGGGATTTTATTAATAATCATACAGAAGGTTTTTCTGAGGCGTTAATTTCAGCTCAAGAGTCTGATCTTGTTATTGCTCATGTTGCTAAAATCTGTGAGTTAAATAAGCAAGATGTTGAACAGTTCTTCCTGTTATTTTCAAATACTGAAAAAACGGTCACTCTTTATTCTCAAGGCGTGAATCAGTCTTCTTCTGGCACGGATAAATCAAATAGTATTATTAACTGTCACTTGGCAACAGGTCGTATTGGTAAACTAGGAATGGGACCTTTCTCCATTACGGGACAACCTAATGCCATGGGCGGGCGTGAAGTAGGGGGCTTATCAAACCAACTTGCTGCACATATGGATTTGGATAAACACGATCATCATGACTTAGTCTCTCGTTTTTGGAATACAAAGAACTTAGCAACAACAGCTGGCGCTAAAGCGGTCGACATGTTTAATGATGTTGCTAGTGGAAAAATTAAAGCTATTTGGGTCATGGCGACTAACCCTGTTGTGACCTTGCCTGATGCTGATAAAGTGCGTGCAGCACTAGAAGCATGTGATCTTGTCGTTGTTTCTGATTGTGAGCAAAATACAGATACTACCGCCTGTGCAGATATCTTATTGCCAGCATTAGCTTGGGGTGAAAAATGCGGCACTGTAACAAATTCAGAACGTCGAATTTCACGTCAACGTAATGTCTTGCCTCATCCTGGTGAGGCTGAAGAGGACTGGTGGATAGTCAGTCAAGTAGCGGATAGACTGGGCTTTAAAGAACAGTTTAATTATTCATCAAGTGCTGATATCTTCCGTGAACATGCCGCATTATCTGGCTTCGAAAATGCTGGAAAACGTGATTTTGATATTAGTGGATTGGCTGAGCTCAGTGATGATGAGTATGAGGAACTTCAACCAATACAGTGGCCTGTAACCGCTGAAAATCCACAAGGTACTGAACGTTTATTTACCGATAATAAATACTTCACAGCAAGTGGTAAAGCACAGTTTATTGCTATTACACCTCGCCCACCTGTAAATGCAATTAGTAATGACTATCCCTTAGTATTGAACACCGGTCGAGTTAGAGATCAATGGCACACCATGACTCGTACAGCCCGCAGTGCCAAGTTAAATGGTCATATTCCAGAACCCTTTGTTGAAGTTCATCCTATTGATGCTGAAAAATATGCAGTAGAACAAGATGACTTGGCTCAAATTGATAGCCTCTGGGGAACCGTATTAGCACGGGTACATATTACTGATACTCAAAGAGTGGGCAGTCTTTTTGTGCCGATGCACTGGAATCAACAGAATTCTTCATTGTCTCGGGTTGATGCTGTCGTTAATCCGGTTGTTGATCCAATATCTGGTCAACCAGAATCTAAACATACACCGGTTAAAATAAAGCCTTATCAGGCGGTATGGCATGGTTTTATTTTATCTAGAAAGTCATTAAGGCTGCCTAACACACATTACTGTGTCAGTATTAAAGGTGAGCAATTCTGGCGTTATGAGCTGGCAGGTGATTCAAAGATTGATAATTATTCTGCGTGGGCAAAACAACAAATAGGTGAAGACGGTCAGTGGTTAGAGTTTGCTGATCACGCAGCACAACGCTTTCGTGCCGGAATCATTAACAATGATCAACTTGATGCCGTTGTATTTGTTGCTCCTAATCATGAGTTACCAACACGAACATGGTTGAGCCAATTATTTACAGAATCACCTTTAAGTGATGAAAGTCGATCTAATTTACTGGCAGGTAAACCAGGGGCCGATCAACCCGATGTGGGTGCTTTAGTGTGTGCTTGTTTTGGTGTTGGTGAAAATACGATTAAAGAAGCAATTGCCTGTGGTGCAGCTAAATCTGTTGAAGATATTGGCAAGCAACTTAAAGCAGGAACAAACTGTGGTTCATGTATTCCTGAGATAAAGAAATTATTTAATTAAACTCATCATGGTGCAGGCTATTTTATCCTGCACCATTTAATTAGTGTCCGCACTAAAAGAGTGCCTAATGGCACTTTATATGGAGCTGAATAAGTACGAATTAAAAACAAAAACCGATATATAACAGTTGCTTATTGTTTTTACGTGCCTGTGGCATAGTTATTGTAATAGTCCTAGTGCATATACGAATACGTGTATTAACTTCGATTATAAAGAGAGAACTATGTC
>ENA-ORXI01000849-ORXI01000849.1-sediment-metagenome-genome-assembly--contig:-NODE-849-length-25030-cov-15.605017_pt1 | contig 25030 bp, 18 predicted proteins | sample MGYA00237861_ERZ511468 | MGnify/ENA primary metagenome ERZ511468 (study PRJEB26299, sample SAMN06266213) | sediment metagenome | isolation source: Hudson Canyon methane seep mesocosm | place...
ACGAATTCCAAGACAGCTATTGATGTAGGAGCGTCCGCCCTCGGCGCGATATAAATTAGAGGCTTTGCTTTAAAAACCATCAATTATCATCCCGCCGGGGACGGATGCTCCTACCTGCTCATCAATCATTAAAAGGTCTGTGTAGTGATACCTAATCAGCTACATTTATTATGCATTCCTCTATTTACTAAATAAACCACATCACAATATTATCATTCTCTCAGCTGTTGCTTCAATGCTCTCGCATTTGCAATTTCAGCAAATTCCCCTTGCTTCTTAATCAAAGATAAAGACTTTTCCAAAGCTATCAAGGCATTATTAACATCACCAAGCTGCTGATATGTCTTGGCTAAATGATATAAAACTCTGGCATCTTCAGGCACGGCCTTTACTGATTTTTTCAATGCTTCTAGTGCTACCTTACTATTGCCAGATTTCAATTGCACCCAGCCATAAGTATCCAGGGTTACGGGGTTTGACGAATATTGAAAACGCTGCACAAGTTGTAGAGCCCGTTTTATTGTCTGCTCATCATCACCTTGATGAGTAACAAGCAAGTCGGCCAAATTGTTTGCCGCTTCATTATTATCAGGATATAGCTCGATTATTTTGTCATACACTTTGATCGACTTAATATATTCTTTCTGAAAGATATAAAACTTAGCCAATTCATTCATTAACTGTAAATGATCACCTATGGCTGCTAAGCCCGATATATAAGTCTTTTCAGCTTCAAGTTGCTTATTTTGACTCTGATATAAACGTGCCAACAATATATAGGCATTAATATCTTTCCCTGCCCGCTTTATTTGCTGCTGAAGCACTCGCTCAGCTTCTGGCCATTGCTTATTGGTGCTATAAGCCAGCGCCAGCGTATGATACAGAGCATCAACCTCAGGGTTGTTATGTAACAGCGAGTTTAAATAAATAATCAGCTGGGCGTTTTTTCCATCCTGCTGTGATACTCGCCCCAAAGCCATTAAAGCGTGCTGGTTATCTGGAGCTTTATTCAAAATCTCTTGATATAAGGCAATGGCTTTATCAAATTTCTGCTGCTTTTCTGCTATCCGTGCCGTCCATATTGTGGACAGCAACTCACCATTAGGCTGTTGTTGTAGTCTGGCAATAGCTTTTTCGACTGCGACCCAGTCTTGTTTTGCTGCCTGCAATTGAATAATTAATTCGGTAATCTGGGTATTCTCTCCATTCACTTTGGCCGCTTTATTTAAGCTATTTTCTGCTTGCCCCCAGTGCTTCTGCTTTATAAATTGCACAGTTAAGAACTTTAAGGCTGCAAGGTGATCTGGTTTATTTTCCAATACCTTGCGCCAAATTTGCTGCTGTTTTTCAAGCAGACCTTGACGCTGATATACCTTCGCCATCATTAACAATGCAGGTTCATATTCTGCATTATTTTCAAGCACTCGTTTCAAATCTGCTATAGCATCATCATTATTATGCTGTGCAAATAAGATTGAAGCGCGCATCATCAAAGCATTGTTATACCAGGGACTTTTATTAATGGTTTTATCCAGTAATGCCAGGGCAGTTATGGCATCATGTTTTTTCCAGGCTAATTCTGCCAGCTTCACTTGTGCTAACAAAGCTGCTTCAGAGTGCAAGTCCAGACGAGTAATATCTGCAAGCAATTGCTCACTTTCGGCATAGCGCTTTTGATGTATATAAAAATCAGCAAGCCGTTGTTTTAATTCTAACTGCTCTGGATGGTCTTGAACCCAGGCCTTTAACATTGTTTCTGCCCGTGATGAACTCTGCGGCTCTACTGAATCCAATAGCGCAAGCATATTAGCAGTATCATCGGGGCTATTTTGCAAAACCCTTTGTAAAGTCTCTTCTGCTTGCTGCCAATTATGCTCAGCAGCATAAATAGAGGCCAGAATCTTAAGTGCAGGTTGCGAGGCAGGCGCTTTTATCAACAATTCCTTTAGATAATTCTTAAGTTCTGACCGCCGCTCATTTGTTTCATAGAGTCGCACCAGGCCATTCAAAGCCTGCACACTTTCCGGGCGAACGGATAGTATCGCTTTATATTTTTTTATTGCTTCTGCAGTACGACCTTGAAGCGCCGCAATATAGCCCTGCCAATAATTAACACTTTGCTCTGTCTCTGGAATAGTTGCCAGTTTTTCTATAGCCTTTAACGCTCCAGCCCAATTTTTTTCTGCCAACTTAAGTTGTATTTGTAACTCTACTAGACCGGCAACATTAACACTTGTCTCCATCGCTTTAAGCAGCAACTCTTCTGCCTGTACGTAATCACCCCGCTTTTGCAATTCATTGGTTAACTGAGTGATCGCTAGCCTGTTATTTGGATTAAGCAGCAGTATTTTTCGCCATTGACTTTCTGCAACTTCTTTTTCACCCTTCATAATACTGGCTTTAGCATACAGAACCATTGCTTGCTCCGAATCTGTACGATTAGCCAGCACGATTCGCAAATCAGATATTGCACCATCAGCATCCCTTCTTTTTAATCGCAAGCCTGCCCTTAGCAGAAGCGCATCACTGTGATTTTCATCAATTTTCAGTATTTCATCAGCTAGTTGCGCAACCTTTGTTGTGTCTTTTTGTTTTATCGCAATTTGAGCCATTTTTGCTCTTGCAGCCAACGAGTCAACACTGTTTTCAGATTGAGAAACAATCTGTTGCAAAACAATTTCAGCCTGGGCTAATTGATCATTTGAAACATAGATTTCTGCCAACCGAAATTTTAATACTGCATTTTCCGGTGTAGCTGTAATAAATTCCTTGAGTCGATGTTCTGCTTGCTTAACATCATACCTTTGTATTAAATCTACCAACTTTAGTTTTAGCTCAATATTCTTGGGCTGTTTTTCAATCACTTCTGCTAGAAGCTGCTCAGCTTCTTTTTGTCGATCTAAAGTAAGCAATAACTCAGCTAATGGAAGCCGAAGATTAACCTCTTCCGGGTATTTAACAATCAGGTTTTGATATTCAATCACTGCCTCATCAAATCGCTTGCTATCCATATCCAGGCGAATTTTTAATAAACGTAAATCCCGCACATCTGGATTATGCTTAATCCCTTCATTTAAAACCGCAAGCGCTTCATCAGGATTATTTTCAGTGTTCAGATAAACCACTTTTAACGCAATCGCTTTTGCAAAATAAGCTTGCTGACCCAACACATAATCTATCTGTTGAATGGCCTGTTCCTTGTTACCCTGCTTCAACTCTACTGCTGCCAGCATTAATTGAGCCGTGATATTTTCAGGGTTTAACGTCAAGACTATTTTTGCCTGTTGTTGAGCCTTGTCATATTCACTAGCCAATAAATAAATCTGTCCTAACTTGATTTGAGCTTGCAAATGAGTAGGGTCAAGTCGTACGGTATCAAGCAAGTTTCTTAACATACGCCCCCAATTCTGCTTCTTCTCCGCAACTAAGGCTAATTGAAAATAAGCAGTCGATAACTCTGGATCAAGTTGTATGGCATTTTGAAATTGCACCCTTGCACTTTCCAGCTCTCCTTGATCAAAAAGTAGTTCCCCTTCTTTTATATAATGCTCAGGGTTCTGTTCTTCACAAGCAGTCAATACAACAATCAGACAAAGAGTACAGAGTTTTAAAAGGGGAAAGTTATGCATAGAATTAAAATATAAATTAAAAAAGCACTAACAGTCGATCAATACTGTAAATGCGACAAGGACTTTAAATCCCGCCCTTGCTGCGAAGGCTTGGGTGAAGAGAAATAAAAATACATAGCTAGCTTTTCGGAAGTGAGGCTTCAGCCTCGCACGAACCTAGCGAGGCTAAAGCCTCACTTCCAAAGTAAAACAGCCGATTGAATCATTACACTGGCGAACATAAGATAGGCTTATTACCAAATAAAAAAACTTGAACAATTATTTGAGGCACTGGTCTTCAAGCTAGCATTTTAAACATGCAGCCTAAAGGACTGCGCCCCATCGTTGTCAAGGTTATTTCAGCAGGTTACTGTGAATAAAAATTACTATTTTATGCGAAACAAGTGAACGTATTATTGCATTTATAGCTAAGGTGAAACTAGTTAATAAACTTATACAACTAGTTTTTTCCTTAATGTTAAGCTTTTACAATCGAACTATGACTCTCTCAGTCTCACTGGCCTTACAAAAGAAAACAACCAGGCTAATGCAGGCGCAAAAAACCAGCTTGCTGCGGGTAATGGGGTTGCGTAGATTTCAGCCACATCACCTGTCATCACTGCCCATGCATATGTTCCTCCCATATTTACACCCATATTATATACATCGTAATTACCAAATCCACTACTAGCAAAAGTAGTCATCCAGGCTTGCTCAACACTGGTTGATGTACCCGACCAATACATTATTGGCTGAATATTATGAAATAAGTTGGTCAAATGATTGGTATTTACTAATTCTGTCATATGAGCCAACTCACTACCATCAGGAGACCCTGAATTATTAGTCGGCCCTGGATTATTCACATCCGCGTTATAAGCAGATGGAAGCCTCCAACCAGTAACTTGACCATAAATCTCATCATTAAATTCTAGACTACTAACCCAGTCCATTGATTGTTGCCAAGTCATTGTTCCCCCGGCCTGCCAAGGCTTCGTAGAGGTTGTATTATGTCCAGAGGTATTAGCATAATTTGCATCAGCCAACCATGTTAGGTTATAAATATCATCATAAACCATAGTATGATTGCCACCTTCATCCATACCTCTTGAAAACAACTGGGCGTGGGCTGTCGAAACCAACATTAGCAGTAAAACAATCGAAATATATTTCATCAAACTTTCCTCCATTAAAATTAAATTTTTTCTGACCCCGTCATACCACCACATAGCTATAAATTAGCTTTCTAAATGACTGTAAATTCCACTTTGAAATTAAATAAAGAATCAGAATACATTCTAGAGCAATTTTTATTCCACCTTATACTCAAATAGAATATAGCTCTTGGCTTTATTGGCAACTCATGCAAACAAACTCATCATCCACAGGCATATGACAGAATTCACTCTTAAAAATACGGCAAATGCCTCACCCCAAGTAAAATAGATAGCTTATACCCCCCCTCTTTTCAAAGGTATAATTCTTGCTTGTTTTTAACAAGTTAACAACACCTATTTAACTTTTAATAAAAACAGTAAGGGATAAAATAATTAAAATGAATAGCAAGGTAATTTATTAATGAAAAAGCAAGGAATTAATTCTATTTTAACTAGGAATTTATTTTGTATATTAGGACTGCCTTTTGATAAAGTTAATTTATCAGACTCTTGCAGCCTGATAACTTCAGATATTATAAGTAATCAACGTTGTTTTTTAACGACACCTAATCTTAATTTTCTGATAACTGCTCAATCCAACACACCCTTTTTTCAATCAGTTGCTGACAGCAACTTAATCGTTGCCGACGGCATGCCCATTATCTGGATAGCTAAGTTACTGGGCATCCCCCTAACAGAGAGGGTTGCTGGTTCTGATCTTTTTGACAAAATATCTAAACAAAAAGAAAGAAACACAAAAAAGTCTGTATTTTTTTTTGGTGGTCAAGAAGGTATAGCAAAACAAGCTTGCAAGGAATTGAATGAATCCAGCCAAGGCATGTCATGCTGTGGTTTTTATGATCCTGGATTTGTTACCGTTGACGAAATGAGTACACCTGAAATAATTGAATATATTAATCAAACCAATCCTGACTTTTTACTTGTGGCATTAGGGGCGGAAAAAGGGCAAGCCTGGATTCAAAGAAACCGTAAACAATTAAATGCCACAGTAATAAGTCATTTAGGCGCTGTAGTTAATTTTGTCGCTGGCAATGTGATCCGAGCGCCTGTTTTTTGGCAAAATTGTGGTTTGGAATGGCTATGGCGAATAAAACAAGAACCCTCATTATGGAAACGATATTTTTTTGATGGCTTAGCTTTTTTAAAACTAATTTGCTATAAGGTTTTTCCATTAGTCTTTTATGATCGATGGCTAAAAAAGTCGGCTAATTTCAAAATTCCAGCGACGATTAAACATGATTACATAAACAACAGCCATATCGTCAAGATAACTGGATCTATACATCACGCCAATCTAGCTATTATTAAGCAGGGTTTTGTAAATACACTTCAAGCTGAACCTTCAAGTGTAAAACTGGACTGCTCTGACCTCAACTATATTGACGCTGCTTTTCTCGGTTCACTACTACTATTTCAACGCCAATTAAATGAGCAAGGGGCCCAATTGTATTTACAAAATATACCTAAACGGATATTTCGATTATTAAGCTTAAACAATGTATCGCATCGTTTTCAGCTTTAGCTTTTTATCATACAGCTAAGATACAGAAAAACGACTCAACATAGAGGCTGTTAATAAAAAAACATGGATAAAATCCATCCCATATTAGTCAACGGGAACTCGATATAGCTATGAAATAAGTAGGGTGGGCAGTCTTTTATGCCCACCATCAACTTTACACCGCACAACAAACGGTGGGCAAAAAAAGTAGCCCACCCTACATATACTTTGTACACTGAAATATATAACAGATACGGTAAAAATCATGAAAAAATACGGTATTAAAACGATAATAATTTTATTACTTTTTCAGAGTAACATTTGTCTGGCGATTGATACCGTCAAAGTTAATGAAAAAGACGCCTTGTTTACCGCACTGAATCAAAGCCTACCGCTCATCACCTCAAATTATATTGGCTGGCAAGAAAACTGGAAATGGGCGGGCGCAATAGTTGAACCTTCTCATATTGTACAAAATAAGCAATATCAAAAATCAACCTTTAATGGACAAGTTAAAAATTTAGACATTGCATTTAATGGCTCCGTAACCCCAAATAACAACAACTTGGTTTGGACCTACAACTGGGATAAATCATCTTCTTTTCCAAATGCAATAGGTTTTGGCATAGAGTTTAAATTAACATTATCTGACTCCTCTCAAGCGCCTGAATTGTTACCTAATAATGCTGGCTGGCGCTGGAAAACAGTTGACAACAAATCTTTTGAAGTTATTTTTACCCCTGCTGCTAAAAAAATATATTTTGAACGGGGTAATAAAAATCATATAAGAGTCCTTTTCTTTTCTGATATTACCAGCGGCTCACAATCATCAAGCATGACCGTAAAAGTTGATGATACAGTTAAGCTATCAGGACCCGATAGTGTCGCTTACGATGAAACTAACAGCCCATGGCATAAAGACATCCTCTCCCCTTCATCATCTCCAATTGACTTATCTTTTTTAAACAAAAACGACAAACCTGCCGGTAAACAAGGCTTTATTAAAAGAAAAGGTGCACAGTTATTTTTTGAAAATGGATCAGCTGCCAAGTTCTGGGGAGCCAATATACAAGCATCTGCTCTATTTCAATCATCAAGTACTGATATAAAACGTCATGCAAAACGCATTGCACAATTAGGCTTTAATTTAATTAGAATTCATCACCACGATAGTAGCTGGGTAAACCCTAATATTTTTAAAAATCAACAAAATAATACCCATGAACTATCAGACGCAGCACTTAAAAAAATCGACTGGTGGGTTAAGTGCTTAAAAGAAGAAGGCATTTATTTATGGCTAGACTTACATGTAGGACGCAGGTATACAGAGAATGATGGTATCAGTAATTTCTCAGACTTCTCTAAAGGGAAGGCTTATGCAGAAGCAAAAGGATTTAATTACTATAACAATGATGTTATGGCTTTAATGCAGGCTTTCAATAAAGCTTACTTAACTCATATTAACCAATATACTCAACTCGCTTATAAAGATGATCCTGCCGTTATTGCATTACTGATCACAAATGAAAATGATCTCACTCAACATTTTGGCAATGCCCTGCTAGCCAATAAAAATGTACCAGCCCATCATGCAATCTTTTCTGCAGATGCTGATAATTTCTCCAGCAGCCATGGACTTTCTTCCTATAAAGTGAAATCCACCTGGTTAATGGGAGAATCAAAAATTTATTTAAATGATGTAGAACATCGGTTTAATCAACAAATGATTGAACACTTACAAGGACTTGGCGTTAAATCATTAATTTCAACAAGCAATAGCTGGGGAAATATGGGACTGTTTGGACTACCGTCGTTAACAGATGGTAGTCTGATTGACGCACATGCTTATGGAAAAGAAAATGAATTTAAACTCAACCCTCGACAAGCCCCTGGTTTTTTAACATGGGCAGGTGCGGCTCAAGTAACTGGCTACCCATTATCCATCACTGAATGGAATATAGAGCCTTTTCCCGCCAAAGATCGATTTACCGCGCCTCTCTTTGTTGCCAGCATTGCCAGCCTACAGAGCTGGGATGCAATTATGTTATATGGCTACAGCCAAATTCCTCTTGGTAATGCGGGATATGGGAGTAATTATTCATCCTACAATGATCCCGCTATTATTGGTTTAATGCCAGCTGCTGCACTGTTATACAGACAAAACCATGTTGCACCTGCAAATAAATCCTACGCATTAAAATTAAATAGAGAAAATTTCTTTTTTAACAGGCAAGATCCCACGACATCTAAAACTATTAGAACAATTTTAGAAACCAGTCGTTTAACTATTGATATGCCAGACACACCTGAATTACCTTGGCTTAACACGAATAATACAGATGAAGAAAACTCCATTGTAATTCATGACACAAATATTGACTTTATTCCATCTGGACAGAGCTTTGTAGAATCCGATACAGGAGAATTAAAACGTAACTGGGAAAAAGGAATCCATACAATTAACACAGAAAAATCACAAATTGCTGCTGGCTGGATTGGAGGAGAAACCGTTGAATTAAAAGATGTTACTTTTAAAATTGAAACTGGAAATGCTGTTGTTGCTGTCCAAAGTTTAGATAATAAAGCCATTCGTGAATCTAATAAAATATTCATTACTGTTATGGCCAGATCAAAACCAGAAAAAAACAATCACCCCCCCTTTCTCTCTGAACCTGTTACTGGCTTACTTGAAATTCATGCACCAAAAGGATTAAAGCTATACCCTATCAGTCGTATTGGAAAGCTGAAAGATAAAATCTTCACCCAGCAAGATAGCGAAGGAAGATACAGTATTAACTTATCTTCTGATATGGGGTATCACTGGTTTATATTGCAAAATAATACACCCACTTTTGAGATAACCTCCCCAGTTGATGGTGCCGAATATACAGAAGGTGACCTTATTAGTTTGAAAACAAACATTTTATTGCAGGAGGGTAATATCGACAAAGTAGAGTTTTGGCATGATGGTTTAAAGTTTGAGCAAGAAAGCGATACTTCCTATGAGTTGTCTTATAGAGGTTTTGCTCCAGGAATACATACCATTAGTTCACGCACCTTATTTAAGGATGGATCAAGCTTAGATACAAAAGTTATTAAAATAACTGTTAAAGAATCGCCTTTTAGGATTACATCTCCCTATGATGGAGATCAGTTTATTGAAGGAAACCCAGTTGCTATTAAAACAAATGCCTCGAAATGGGAGTTGAATGTTAAACAAGTTGATTTTTGGCATGACAACTGGGAATATCTAGCAGGAGTAAAAAATGCACCTTATGAACACATTATACAAAAGTTGCCAGTAGGAAATCACGTGATTCGTTCTCGCCTGTTATTTAAGGATGAAACAAGATCCGATGCAAAAGCCATTACACTCAATATCAATCCACCCCTTTTCGAAATTTCATCCCCACCTAATTTCAGCACAGTTATTGAAGGGGAACCGATTACCATTAAAACAAATGCTTCAAAATGGGGCTCTACTGTTAATCAAGTAGATTTTTGGCGTGATGACTGGAAATACCTGGCTGGTGTTAGCAGCGCACCTTATCAACTTACCATTAACAATCTACCCGTAGGGGAGCATGTTCTAAGATCCAGACTTAATTACGACAACGGAAAAAGCAGTGGGGCAACGATAACAATTACCGTGATAGAAAAGCAGTAAATTTATATTTAACCCAGTTTATAGCCTACTTACAACACAAATATAGAGGGATTTTTTCAGTGTCATTTAAGGGAAAAAGGTTCTAAAGGAGTATCCCGCTTACTTAATATATAAATTATCAACCTTATCAATTTTTTGCTTTACAAATATACGAAACTGATGATTTTTAATAACTCTTCGACTGATAAAATCTAAGAGCTTAAGATAAATCCCATAACGCTGGGTAGCAAATAATATTTTATTAATTCGAGATATAGCTTTTAAATAATGGCCATATGATAGGCTAACACTACATTCCAGCCCATCTATAGAATAGCCATATTTGATCATAAGGTCTTTAAGTTTATACTCTATTAACTTTACCTTTTTCTGATCTTTGTTTTTCCATTGCTTAATTAAACTTTTATCAGGCGACGAATATGTTGTATCTTTTCCATAGGTCAACATTTTATTTGAAAATTCACAGCCCATAAACTGACAAATCCTTTTTAGTTCTTCTACTGGTTGCATAACTAAATTTTCATAATGTACATTAATGAAATCTTCAGGAGCGAGTGAGGAAGAAAAAGATTGCCAAGCCTCTTCTGTTTGCTGCCAAACATCTGCTGCAGTCCAGACATGACCAGCCCACCCTTGCTGTACATAAGAAAAGGTTACGTCACGAGGATCTCTAATTAAATGAATAAACTTGGAACCTGGCCAGATCTTAGGTAGAAATTGAAAATTTCCATGAACAGTAGCACCTATCACTGGCTTCTGGGCATGTTTTTCATGGAGTTGACTCAAAAAGGAGTTAACTATTTCTACATAATCATCCGATTCTACAATCTTTAGTTTTTCCGCCTGAAAAATTCTATCTGTCTCCAGATAAGCTATATAATCCTTTATACTTGGAAACTCACCCAATTCATTTATTTTTTCTACTGAATATATAAATTCATGATGAAAAAATATTTCGGGATGATGCGTGAGCATCAACCTTAACATGGTTGTTCCCGAGCGTTCTGCCCCAACTAAAAAAAAAGGCGAATTTTTTGTATCTGTAGAATTTTGTTTGGCTTGTCTATTATTCATATATATCCTTGTTTAGATAAATCCTAAATTTTCAAATTCATTTTTCTAAAATACTTGTTTTTATTTACCCCTAAAATCTTAATGACAAAATAGTTTATATATTTTCAATGCCTTTCGGTCTTTACCCAATCCTTCTGTCTTTTTATTAGAAAAGAAAAATATAAAGGAATTTTTCGGAGCATATAAATGGGCACTGCACACATTGTTCTAAATGTTATGATTTCACGCCCAAAGAAATACCATGCAGAGAAAACTGCAGTGGTGAAAATAATACTTAAACTTGCCATATAGGCAAATACAGTTGAGTCACCAGTAAAAAATGCTTGCAAAAAAGTCATACTCAACATGACCGCCAGACACATCCCTAGTAAACTCAAAGGAGGAACAGATAAATCAAGTGCCATGCTCAACAAAGAGGCATCCCGCCGCTGTATAGCCGCCTTCAGTAAACTTGGTGTCTCACTGAATATGGTTGAAAGATGTCCATGTTCCCAACGTTTTCTTTGCTCATTGGTAATATGTTGTGCTGCCGGAAATTCGCTGCTAACCATCGCTTCTGGACAAAATAATGGTGGAAAACCCTGCTTAGCCAAATCGATACCTAACTTCATATCCTCAACCATATTGCCATGCGCGAGATTGGCCTGACGTAAAATATCCCAAGAAAAAGCCATCCCTGTTCCCATGAGTTGACATGGAAAACCAAGACGCTTCAACCCTAAAGGTCTAACATGATTTTTCACCACCCAGGCAAACTCGGCAATAGCCTGCGTTATTGATTTATTTTCTGGCGCTTCCATAAGATAAAGCGCTTGCACAGGCCGGCGTTCAATCTCTGCCCGCTGAGCGAGCATATCAATACAAGATGGGGACAAGGAACAATCGGCATCAATTATGATGACAATTTCAGGTGTACTATTTTCCTCCAGGAATTGAAGACCAAAATCCAGTGCATAGCCTTTTCCACGCAATGTATTATTCTGACGTTCGATCACATGCGATGTATATTCCTTTGCTATGGCTGCAGTCTTATCAGTACAATTATCTGCCACAACAATCAGCTGGTCATTCTCTCCAAGCTGTTGCGTAATAGATTGTAATGTATTGGCAATCACTTGTTCTTCATTATGAGCAGGTACCAGAACTGCTACCCTGGACGTCCGTCCAGTTAAATAAGCAAATGGATTCGTTTTCTTCAAAGCAAGAAAAACCTGCAAAACAAATACCAACGCAGGAACCGCTAGAAGGCAGGATATAACAATTATTAAGCCATTGAGAATATTCATATAAGCTCTTTATTTATCACAGTTGCAAATAATTCACTTAGTTTCTTGACTTCAATCTCAATAGAATGCTGTTCAAGCACACGTTGCCGGCCTATCTCCCCCATTTCAGCTAAAGTCTTTTCTGAAGCCTGTAATGCTGAACGCATAGCTATAACCAGGTCATCCATAGAACCTGCAGATACCAGCCAGCCATTCTCACCATTTTTTACCAACTCTGGTATGCCTGCAACGTAGGTACTAATGACTGGGCGACCCAATGCCAAAGCCTCCATTATCACCACAGGCAACCCTTCTGCAAAACTGGGAAGTACCATCGCTCTAGAATCCATGATTAACCGCCTCACATCATCACTACCCTGCCACCCAAGGAAATGAACACTTTCTTGTAATCCCAGAGTCTTCACATACTGCTCACAGCCAGCTCTTGATTCTCCATCCCCAACAACAAGCAGTTCGAAATCTATATTTTGCTCTCTCAAACGAGCAACTGCATCTACCAAAACCAACGTCCCTTTTTCGGGATCTAATCGCCCAACATAAATTAATTTGGAGGACTTTATCGGTTCGGACATGGCATCATTTAGAAACGTGTTATCTAAACCACAATGAACGACTTGTAGCTTATGCCAAGAATCTGATGGAGAGAACAACATGCATTGGCTTTTACCAAAATGACTAATACACACTGTTAATTTAGAGGCCGCTATCTTCTTTCCAAGGCCCCAATGTTCTGGGTCCATAAACTCATGAGGGCCATGAACAGTCATACTTAAGGGTATATCTGCCAGTATTGATGCTAATAAGGCTACCGTTCCAGAATTCATGGCTATATGATTATGCAACAGAGCAATATCTTTTTTAATCAGCTGATGAGCCAAACATGAGGCTTCTACTAAATAGAAAAGATGCCAAAAAAAAGACTTAATACCTGGCCAACGCACTTCACTCGCTTTACGAAATGCCCGCCCCATTCGTAGCGGATACTTCAAAGCCATCGCCATAAAGGTAATACCTAAACGCCACATACCCTGCTCAAGAATGTAAAAGGTGGAGTTTTGCTCTCGCAAAATATCGTCTGACACCTGCTCACTGGAACCTACTCGACGTATTGAAAATGTATCAACCGTCCATCCAAGATGGCGTAATTCTTCTACTTCACGCCGTATAAAGGTATCACCAGCACGCGCATAAGAGCTTGTAAGGTAAGCAATTGAGTATTTTAAATGGGATTTTTCAGGCACTGTTTTTTGCTGAGTCATTGATAAGTATCTTTATCAGATATAAGGAAAGTATTAGAAAGCTGCTCTCTAACAGAAACGGAGGAGCTTAAGGGTAAATATTTTCGCCAATTATTACTATCAAAGGTCACTGACTTAAATCGACTTGCTATTTTATCAGGACATAGTAAGCCGGGAACATAAGCATCCAATGCAAAAAGCTTTGCAAGCGGATAGATAAATTGAGCACTTAGCATTATGACTCTGTAGGGTATTGGTAGCAACAAAGTAAACTTGCCTGAAATACGTTTCATATCACAGGCGAATTCCCAAGCGCTGACTGGATCATTATCTACCAGGTTAACTTTTAACCCAGTTGACAAATTTTCTGAGCAAGCAGCGACAGTTGTTTCAGCAACCTGTTTGACATTAACAAGACGTAGCCAGCGCTGAGGGGCAATCACTATCTGCAATGGCCCAATACTGGGTCCGATATCTGCTGTATATGTTTTATCAACCGAAACAACTGCTCCAGGTCGTAAAACAGTTAAATTTATACCATATCTATTGCAATATGATTCGGCAACAGCTTCTTGCTGTACTTTTGCATGTGAATATATCCCTTGATCCCTGGCAATCTCATCATTCGCTTCTGCCGAAGACTCGTTCACAGTAGAAGAAATATTTAACCAGTCATAGACCATGACACTACTGACCAGAATCAAACGGGAAACAGTCGCTTGATGCATCGCATTTATCAGGTTCTTAGTACCGTCGACAAAAGTTTTGTGCATTTGAGCGCTATCACCCCACACAATTCCGGCCAAATGAATCACTACATCAATATTTTGTAAAGTAGCTAACAGAGTAGAGGAATCTGTAATGTCAGCAATCACAGCCGTGACAGCATATTCTGCCTCAAAAAGTTCAGCTTGCTCAGCGCTACGCACCATCGCTACAACATTACATCCTTGATGGCACAATTCACTCACTACAGCACGCCCAATAAAGCCAGTCGCTCCCGTTACCAGAATTTTCTTGGGCAAGGTATTCACTTTCTTCATATTGTCCAGTCCATTGGTGAAATCGGGTCAAAGCTTGATTTAACAAAATAAGTGTTTCCAGTAGTCCCGGCGTTATGAATAGCCAAAGCTAACTCTGTGACATGTAGAGAAAATTGCGCTGATAATCGACTAACTCGGTTTTCTTGAATAGACTGGGCTAATTCCGCAACCCCTCTAGAAAAATCCATACTAGCTGCACCTCGACGAAATTTATTTTTTTTATTTTTGTCCTCAAGTAAAGGTAACGTTTTCTTAAATGGATTGGTGAACATCTTACGCCGAATATTAATATATTTTCGCATATAAACAGGCGAATTATAGTGCCAGGTATCATCTACAAACAGAATACCCTCTCGACCAAAAATACTTAATCCATGGTCTGCTGGTGCGATAATACTACAACTAAGACGCGCTACAACACCCGATGAAAATTGGATACAAGCCACTGAAAGATCGGGAGCATGTCGAGTAAGTGGTTCATCTGTCTCTTTATCCTTTATCTGCTCTGATGAAAAAGCCGTAACGGATATGGCCGGACCAAAAAAAGCAGGCAACCAGCCTAATACATATCCAGCATGTTCTAAGGTACAGCCAATTTCAAATTCATCATGTGCAGGCCAAGGGATACCAGAAGCACTGAACCACTTTCGATAAGGCATGCGATGAACTAGACCATCATCCATTTCTGCATAAACAACATATACTTCGCCTGCTTTCTTATCTCTCAAAGCTTTCCATAAGGTCTGAGCACTTTCACCTAGCAAACTACATGGCGCACCTGAAATCTGCAAGCCTTTCCTATCAGCCATCTCAACCAGCTCACTTGCATCATCGAAGCTCATCGCCAAAGGTTTTTCCGAGTAGACATGCTTATCAGCTTCTAGGCAAATTTTTGAAACTTCATAGTGTGAATCTGGATTTGTGAGATTAAGGACAATTTCTACTCGTTTATCTGTCAGCAAGGCATCCAAAGTAGGGTAAACAGGCACACCATGGTGTTGACCAAATTGTTCTGCTCGCTGACCGTCACGATCCATAACACCGAGCAGAGTCAGTTCGGGATATAACTTTAATGTAGCAAGATAAAAATCTGCCACAAATCCACAACCTATAATTGCAATATTCATATTCTTCTTCCAAAAAAGTGCGTTTGGGTCATCGTTTACACCCTTGACATCAAGGTGGTTTTCAAATTGTCATTTACTTATATCAACAATGAGGTCCGTTTATTCCCTTCTATTTATATTCTATAATTTCATAGCGATTTCTCGATTTATGTATATTAAACTTTAGTGTGCCAATACATTCCGGGATTTTTGCTAACACTATAAAGAATGAATAAAGCAAAGCATCTGAATGATTATCATCACGTTTTCGATAGTAAAGATAAACTCTTACCCCAAGTATTAAATAAGCAACTAGCAACATTAATAAGCTAAAGCCATTTGTTAAAGTTACCAGTATTAAGCAAAATAGAGGAAGAATGCCTCCCCACCACCAAACACTGTTACGCTCCCTGACACCATCAGAAAGAGTAGTACTCGCATTAATATAAACTCGCTGACTAATCGCATGACCACTTCGAACAGTTCTCTTCCACCATTGTGAAAATCTATGCATTTCAGCATCATGTTTAGCCATAGCATGATCTACCTTTGTTATCTGGCAACCTTTCCGCGCCATACGCCCAGCTAATTCTGGCTCTTCTCCTGCAATAACTTTAGGATTAAACCCACCAAGTTGTTGAAATATACTTACCCTCATCATAGAAATCCCTCCTAATCCTCCTGATTTAGTTAAATCCCCAACCGGGGCCAACTTCCACTCCAATGAACATAGACGATTGTAAATAGACTGATCAGGGTGTAACTCTCGTAGATGCCCTACCACTGCCGCACAATTTTTATTTAAAAACAACTCTTTAACTCCAGCCTCCAGCCATAAGGGTTCTAACGTACAATCACCATCTATGAATTGAATATATTGAATCAACGGATACTGTTTCGACAGTTGCTCAAACCCTTCATTTCGTGCACGCGCAGCTGAAAATGGCTTTAAACAATCTAATTCAAGAACATCAACATTCATATCTTTAGCAATTAATACCGACTTGTCTGTGGATCCCGAATCCACATAAACGACGTGATTACCTGAAGAACAAACAGACTCTAAGCAATGACGGAGTCTTTCCCCCTCATTACGCCCTATTACAACAATACCAATATCCATTAATTCAACTCCCTAGGTACTTTTTTTAGATTGCTTCATGACTATATCTTGTACATTTGGAAGTTTAATTCCCTTAAAGAAAACACTGTTGACAATAAAATCAATCAGCATTTGAGGTGGATCATAATCTGGTTTATTTTGTAAGAACCTACGCAACCGCCAAACAGAAAAACCAAAAATATAAGCGACATCTATCCAAAATGTGCGGAATACTCCTTCATTTATTAAGTAATAACGCCTTCGCGCCTGAAACCAGAATTGAGGGCGCCTTTTTACAATCTGATGGCCTATACCACTGGAAGCACCTTCCAGATGAATTACTTGACTTTGAGGTACATACCAGACACCCCAGCCAGCCTGGTGAACTCGCTTACAAAGATCCATATCCTCAAAATAAGTAAAATAGCCTTCATCCAATAAGCCGACCTGTTCAAGCATATCTCTGCGAAGTATCATGCTAGCGCCTGATACCCAATCAACCGCTGTTGCTTTTTCTGGAGGTGGCATGGCAACACTCCATCGAGACAATAATTTTGAAATTATGCCTAGTTTCAAGCCTTGATCGAATTCAGAAGCTATACCGGGAAATCTAAAAGGAGAGCATTGATGCTCTCCTGTCTCTGTCAATAATTTACTTCCTGCTGCCCCAACGTGGGAATGAGAATCCATAAACTCAAGCAAAGTTATTAATGAATCATTAGTCACCAAAGTGTCAGAATTTAATAAGAGTACGTATTCAGGGCAATTTTCATTTTGTATTGCACGCTCAATCACTCGGTTATTACCGCCCGTAAACCCTAAATTCTTTGAAGAGATAAGCAACTCCACCCAACCGTGCCATTGATTCACCTCAATTTGTTCACTCAATTGCTTAACAGCAATGTCACCCGTGCCGTTTTCCCATACTACAACTTTTACCTTGCCGCTTTGTAACACATCACAGGATGATAATGAATGCAGACAATCTACAGTGACATCTGTAGCCAGGTAATTAAGAATAACGATAAGTAATTGTGGTTCCATTTATATCATCCGTCCAAGTTTTCTTTAGCCAAATTGTCATTCCCGTCCTCTTCCATATAATTCCAGCATCTTAACTGGCCAAATCTATTATTTTCTCGAATTAAAGAATGAATCATTTCTTACTCTTTTGTCGTGTTTATATTTATATAAAAAATGTAACTACTCAGCGTATATTAACTGTGGGTACAGAGTGTTGATTTATAAGGTTCTGCAACAGGACGTTGCAGCAGAGTTTACCTGGACGTCTTTACGCGTCCTTATAAATCAGTTCCTTGTACCTTCAGCATCTAAATACGCTGAGGCAAATCGCAATAAAAAATCTGCGCAATCTGGGTAGATTTTTTATTCAAAAATTCCAACTGCAGTAAATTTATATTGTTTTCATTGCCCATTTGCTTCAATTGAAGTGAGAAAAAGTTTAATCGTAGACAATGACCGCTGCTTATAGTATTCAAGTGAACTAAAATCTTGTTCATCAATAGCCCGAGAACTCGTTGCTAATAACTCTCCTTTTTCTAAATCTAAGTCCTTAAACCTGAAACCATAAGCGCCATCCGACTGTTCATTAGGTGACTTAACAGGTACAACACATTTCCTTAACCCTACCGTATAAGAAAAGCCAACAACTTTAGGATGGTATGATATTCCAACAAAAGGTGTTTTCTGCCCATAAGCCATTACACACCCATGCAACCGCATAGAAACAACAAGAATAGCGTCCCGATAAACTGCAGCTATATCAGTTGGGCAAGTTTCTTCATTGATACATGCAATAACTGCCTTACAATCACTATGCTTCTCCAGCATAGTCGCAATTTTTTTATGCTCAACCCGATCATCATCACCTCTGATTGACATAGGCATAAAAACTATATTTGCATTATGTTCCTTTGTTAATGCAAGCAACTCAGCCACAATCCAGTCATACCATTCAGGCTCATCACTCCAGCAACTGGATAAAGAAACAGCAATATATTTCTCTCCCAGCTGTTTTGGAAAACTTATCGGCTTAAGTTTACTAGCTTCCATCCATAGAACCAGATCACCTATTGTTTTAATATTAAGTTTGGGATAGAGCTTTCTTAAAGTAATTTCAGAAAGCATATCTCGTGTATAAATACTTGGTAATGATGATTGACTAAGAACTTTTTTAACTTTTCTTTTTATAGCCCAATCATAATCCACTCCAGGCTCAACAGATACACCAATAAAAGCTATATTAGAAGAAAAACTCTGGGACAAAAAATTGCTACACCTTAATACAATTGCCCCTTCATTATGCTCAATAGCACCACCTCCTGAAACAACAATTGCTTGATTTCTAATAGCATTAACACGGTTAGCATCACTAGTTCCTATAACCTCAGGCATATCGGGCTTAGCATACCGAGAAAGAACATCAACACTATAATCAATCCCTGCAGCCTTTAACAAACTATGATAGGAAAGAGGGATAGCTTCATCACCTGCATTACCAAACCCAAAGGAACCACAAACAGTTATTTTTCTTTTAAAGATAGTCATGTTTATTTCAATAAAATAATTAATTTTTGTAATTGTTCACCACTCAATACCCCTATTACAAAAAATGGAGTAAATAATATTTCTCTAAATATTGATAAAAAATAATATTTTTTCATCAGGATAAGAGAAACAATTACTCTAAGGATTGAATTTAATGCAATAGCCCAAATAGCAGCTTCTACGCCATAAAAAAAGAACATTAAAGGAACAAAAACATATAGTCCAATCACCTGCGAAACAGCTAGAATGCTCATTAATTTAGATTTTCCATAAGCTAAAAATAACTGTCCCGCTAACATAAAACCAACAGAGACTAGAGATAAAGACAAAATTTCCATCATCCAGCCAGCGTCTTTATATCTCTGGTCATATAAACTATTAATTATTAGGCTTCCCGATGAATATAAAAAACCAGCAGAAAACATAGAAACAATATCTATTTTTGCTCTAATTTTGTAATACGTTTGCTGTATTGTTTTTGGTTGCTCTCTCACAACTTGGCTTAATACTGGAAAAAAAACCGAGGAAACTAGCTTAGTGATAACATCCTTTAATGCATTTGCTAAAAAGAAAGCAATTGTATATACCCCTAAAACCTCGGCTGATAATAATCCGCCTAATAACAATCTATCTCCTTGATTGAGTAAAAAACCAAATATAGATGTCAGAAAAACCCATTTACCAAAATGAAATATTTCATGCGCTGCTGCTCTTTCCCAGCGAAAACGACACACACCACCAATATTAACAATGTGTGACAACAACATTTTTGTACTAGCACTTATTATATTGCCATAAACCAAGGCCCATATTTCCTTGTGCTGCCATGCCCAATACAACATAAAAACAAGCCCTATCAACTGACTAAGTAGTTCGATAGTTACTAATTTGCCCATCATAAACTTTCTATTTAACACCAACATATGGATGGAATTAAACCCAGAAATAGCGGCTGTTACTGATACAATCGCAAGAATAAAAGGCAACTCAACATTACCGTAAACCGATTCTTCAGACAAATAACCTGTTTGACCCAAAAAATACAAGCCATAACTTAAAGCTAAAGCAATTACAAATACCAAAAAACCCCTGACAATTTGAATTGTCCATGCTGTATCCAAATAATCAGTTTCTTCGCCACGCTCACTTTGAATAATATTTTGCAATAGTCCTACATCTGAAAACATTGCTAAGCCGCCCATAATAACGGTGACAATAGCCATAATGCCAAACATTTCAGGCACAAGTAGGCGTGTCAAAATAAGATTTCCTCCCAGTCGAAGCCCTTGAGAAAAAATATGACCAACAATAACCCAGCTACCTGAGCGTACAGCCTTTTGTTTTAATGTTTTTGTCATTAGCGATGAGGATTACAAATAAATTTTAAAGTTATTTTTTTCTTTGTTCTAAACAGGCCAACTCAAGTGCTTCCTCAAACTTCGAAGCTGAATTCTCCCAAGAATAGTCAGCAACTGTTTTTTCTGCATGACTAGAAACTACTTTCCATTGCTCTTCAGGTAAATTTAATATCCACCGCACCCCCTCTGCAACTGCTTCAATATCATCTACATCAACTAAGACACCATTTTCACCAGACACAACACCTTCTTCTGGCCATCCTGCTTTCGTACTAACCACGGGTGTTCGACAAGCCATCGCTTCCATCGCAGGCAAATTAAACCCTTCTGTTCGGCTTGTTGTTACCCAAGCATCGCATTGCGCATATAATTCACGTATCTGTTCTTGCGGCGGAGAATAATGAAATTCAATCTGCTGATCAAACCTATCATCTGGTGTATAAATACCAAAACAAATCACTCTCAGTTTAGGGAAATATTCACGAACCTTTTCTATTGCCTGAAGAGTAATATCCATACCTTTAGAAAAAATAGTCCCATACAAAAAACCAATAGTCGGAGTATTTTGTTTGCCTCTGGGAACAGCAAAAAACTGTTTATGGTCTACAGCATTGCTAACTAGCATCGAGGAATAATCATCATATTCTTTAGCCATAATCTCTTGGAGCCATCCTGCAATAACAATTTTTTGCAGAGGTAATTTATACGTAGCACGGACTCTTTCTACAGGTAAATGAGGAAAAACTTCATGACCTTGTACAAAATAAACTTTTACACCTTTTTCTTCGCTTAACTTGTTAACCCATTCAGCAGTTTCCCACCAAGTAGCGATTACAACATCCGAGTCAGGTACATCAGAATTGATTATGGGTCGAAAACAATCTAAAACCCTATAATCAAGATTTAATCCATCCAAATGAGATTTATAAAAAGGTTGCCTAGCAAGCCATCCATTTCCTTTAAGTAACGATTTAAAACAATCCTTATAAGCACGCTTTTGATGCATTGGAGAAATAAGAGTCACATCATGCCCTCGAACTACAAGCGCTTTAGCATAAATAGCTGTGACCTTAATTCCACCAGATAAATTTGGAGGCGGCAATATAAAACTAATTTTCATTTATTGAATTATTGATTGATATAAGCACTTAATTTTTCTAGCCTAAACCTGTTCAGTTAAGCTGCAATAAAATTGACAGTAGCGGATTAATAAAAAATTGAGACCACGAAATAGCTCATCTTTAAAGAGAAATTTTGATTTCATATCTATACTCGAACTGAATTACCATTCTGTTTATTTCTTTTCTTGGAAAAATTGCTCTTCCTATTACCCTTAATTTGTTCAGCTCGCCCAATTAATGCGCCTGCTAGAAGCCAAGTCCAAGGTGTTTCTGATGCATTCGGTAGTAAGTCAACCATACTAATAGCCATTAACAAAGACAATCCAGCTAAAGTGACCCTTTCACTTCTGTTGTTGAGATATCGAATAGCCCTAGAACTTCGAATAACAGATAAAGCGAGAAGACCGAACTCAGATAAATAACCAATCAAGCCGTACTCTCCCAAAACAATGATCCAACGCCCATCTGTAACACTCAAATCTTTTCCTGTACTTTTATCATAAACACGGTTTCGTCCCCACGTCCCCCAGCCAAAGAAAAGCCTCTCACGCGCATGAGTTAATAATTTATCTTCATTATCAAATCTAAACTGCAATGATTGGCCTCTTTGTTCATTGTATGATGTCACCGTACTGGCTATCTCGTTACCTGGAAAATAATCAGCTATTCTTAATAGTGGAAACAGTACTACAAACAAAACAATATACTTAGCTAGTTTGGCTTGCTTATTCGCTCTTATAAAATAGATTAAAGAAATAATAAATATGGCATAAATTATCGATGCCATGCTTTTACAAAGATACAAAACTACACAAAGGTAAATTAGTATCATTCCTGAACTAAATCCTAATACTGTACTGCGATTTTTCCAATAAATAGAGCTTGCAACTACAGTGGACATGGTAAAAAAAGCAACCCATAGACCATGTCCCAGAAAAACCACTGGCCGAAACCCCCCATTCCTCATTTGTTGACCAAAACCGCGAGGATAAATACCATAAATCCATTTATGAAACTGTGGGCTTAATCGAATTTCCAATAACATAGGAACCGAGTAAAAGATCCCAGCAACAACAAGTACACCTAATAATGCTTCATGTGCATTAGAATTACCTAGTAAATTCATTCCTAGTAAAAAGGGTATGATAAAAATCATCTGGCGAATAACAGCTGATAATGCATCGTAAGACTCCATACCTTTAATAAAAAGTGGGCCTGCAATTATTGGATCAGAGTTTAATAAAGCCGTAACAAAAGGACTAAGAATATAGATAAATAATAATCCTTTTACTACACCAAGATTAGGCAGTAATTTAATTCGTTTTCCTACAAAAAAATAGCAAACAAAGAAAGCCGCAAGGTTTGGCACAGACGCTTTATTCAGTGGAGGAATAAGTGGTAAATCCACTGCTGTTTCAACAGGCAATATCAATGCCCCAGCCAATATACTCCAAAGTGTTGCAGTTATTATTGGAAGACGCTGGTAAAGAAAAAAAGTTACAACAGGCCAGCTAAATAGCATTAAATACGCAAACCAATTCGGATTAATAATTCCACTCCATTTTCATAATTTCCTATATCTCATTGAGCCATCTGCACGGTATTAAAAAGTTGTTATACAATCTAAAAATATTAATCTATAGGGTATTTATAAGGATTAGTAGCCTTCCCCCGGCTTTTGTTTAACACCATCCCTGCAAGATTAGTTTCGTCAAGGATAGATAGTGACCGACTCACTTCATCGGGTGTTGTTTTACCCTCTTCAACCACCAGTAAAGCTGCATCGAACTGATTCATAAATAATACCGCGTCATCCGAAGATAACAACGGTGGTAAATCAAACAAAATAATCCTCGATTGATATCTACTTTTAAGCTCATCTACCAAAGAGTTCATTTTTGGCAAAGAAAGAAGTTCTGATGATGCATTAGTAGTATGTCTACCAGGTAATACTACTAAACGATCAAACCCTGGATTAATAAGCATATCTTCAACTGGAATTTCAGAATGCAGATAATCAAGCAATCCTTTTTCGACATCTAACCCAAACTGCCAGCCTACTCGTGGGTTACGTAAATCGGCATCTACAATAAGAACAGTCTGATTAACTTCCATTGCAATAGCTATAGCTAAATTTGCGGTTACAAAAGTTTTTCCACATGCTGCTGTGGGTGCGACTATTGCAATACTAGTCCAATCTTTTTCACGCATCTGTTTTAATACATTAGTGCGTAATTGGCGAAAAACATCAGCATGAGGATCATTTCTCAACCCCATAACCAATCGTCGTTCTCGCATAATTGCAGGAGTTGCCAAAACTTTTCGTGTACGAGTGTATTGTATTGCTGGAAATGCCTGATGAGGTTCAATATTAATAGTCAAAACTTATACCTAATAAACAAAAAATTACTCAATGAAATTTCATATATTAATTAACAATATATTCAACTAATAACATGAGCAGGAATACCTACAGCAACACTATCACGTGGTACATCTTGAATAACTACAGAATTAGCACCAACCTTAGAGTGCCTACCGATATGCACTTCCCCCAGAATCTTAGCACCTGCCCCAATATCAACATGACCTTCAATAATAGGAAGTCTCTCGCCACCTCTACTACCTATTGTGACTTGTTGAAAAATAAGACAATTAACCCCGATTTCAGCTTTAGGATGAATAACAATTCCATTTGGGTGAGTTATTAATAACCCACCGCCGATATTACAGTTCAAGGGTATATCACACCCAGTAACAACACTCCAAAACCGGTGTCGAATAACTACTACTTTCCGTATAATATTGGAGATCATTCCAGGTTTTTTATTCCAAAACTGATATTGCCTTATTGTCAAAAGAAGCTTGCGTCCAGGATCCCAAAATCTTTGTGGTTTTTCTCTGCCCCAATCAGGAACTGTGGCTGAAATCTCTTTTATTTTCATATTCTTAATTAATACTAATTTTTAATTCAAAGAAACTTATTCATTCAGAATCGCCCCAACTTCATCATCACAGTTGCCCAAATCAAATCAAGAGACATAACAAAAAAATGTGTCACTGCAATAATTACTATTACCGAAACTACAGCTAGAACTAGTACCAATTTCTTCTTTCGATTACGCATTGCTATATCTAAGGGTGTTTCTATATAAGGTATAACAACAATAGCGGGTATCC
>ENA-ORXI01000851-ORXI01000851.1-sediment-metagenome-genome-assembly--contig:-NODE-851-length-25010-cov-12.316408_pt1 | contig 25010 bp, 23 predicted proteins | sample MGYA00237861_ERZ511468 | MGnify/ENA primary metagenome ERZ511468 (study PRJEB26299, sample SAMN06266213) | sediment metagenome | isolation source: Hudson Canyon methane seep mesocosm | place...
ATCCTTGGATTCTGGATCTCGGCAATCCCTGCCGAGATGACGTATAGCTGCTAAGTAGGTGGTTTTGTTAAATAGCTGAAACTCGTACGTAATCAGGTATTTTTTTATAGTTGCTTAAAATACATTAGAAATACTCCAATTTATATAATCAGTTATAATTTACGGTTATTTTAGATAAACAGATTATTCAAAGAATGTCAGAATTACTTTCAGAAATGCAGCGTCGCCGCACTTTTGCCATTATCTCTCACCCTGATGCGGGGAAAACTACAATTACTGAAAAATTATTACTTTTTGGTGGTGCTATTCAGTTAGCAGGCTCGGTAAAAGGGCGTAAAGCTGCGCGTCATGCTACTTCTGACTGGATGGAAATGGAGAAAGAACGGGGTATCTCGGTAACAACCTCGGTGATGCAGTTTGAGCATAATGATTGCGTATTAAACTTGCTTGATACACCGGGGCATGAAGATTTCTCTGAAGATACCTATAGAACATTAACTGCTGTTGATTCTGCTTTAATGGTTATTGACGTGGCAAAAGGGGTTGAAAATAGAACCATTAAATTAATGGAAGTGTGTCGTCTAAGAACGACGCCTATTTTAACCTTTATTAATAAGCTGGATAGGGAAGGGAAAGAACCTATTGAATTGCTGGATGAAGTTGAAACTGTTTTAGGTATTAAGTGTGCGCCAATGACCTGGCCTATTGGGATGGGTAAGCGATTTAAAGGGGTTTATCACTTATATAAAGATGAAGTTTTATTATTCAGCGCGCAACATGCAGGCAAAATTGTTGAAGCGGAAGTCATTAAAGGGCTGGATAATTCAAAATTAGATGAATTACTAGGCGATCAGGCTGATGAATTGAGGGAAGAAATTGAATTAGTACAGGGAGCAAGCCACGAGTTTGATCTGGATGAGTATCTGTCTGGTGAATTAACACCTGTCTTTTTTGGTTCTGCAATTAATAACTTTGGCATTATCGAATTATTAGATGCTTTTGCAGAATATGCACCATCACCTAGGCCTAGAATGGCTGAACAAAGGGAAATTTCGCCAAAAGAGGATGAATTTTCTGGTTTTGTGTTTAAAGTTCAGGCAAATATGGATCCATCTCATAGAGATAGGGTGGCCTTTTTGCGGGTTTGTTCGGGTGTATTTGATAAGGGAATGAAAGTAAACCATGTGCGTTTAGGGAAGAAGATTCAGGTTGGTAATGCGATTACCTTCCAGGCTGATTCACGAAAGAGTGTTGAAATTGCATATCCTGGCGATATTATTGGTCTACACAATCATGGGACTATCACTGTCGGTGATACTTTTACTCAGGGCGAGACCTTAAAGTTTGGTGGAATTCCTTTTTTTGCCCCAGAACTTTTTCGTCGTGTGATATTAAAAGATCCTTTACGAGCAAAAGCTTTGCAGAAAGGTTTAGTTCAATTAACAGAAGAGGGGGCAACTCAGTTATTTAAGCCTTTAAAAAATAATGATTTAATTTTGGGGGCTGTTGGTGTTCTACAGTTTGATGTGACGGCTCATAGACTTAAAAGTGAATACAATGTTGAATGTGTTTACGACACTATTGGGGTTAGTACTGTACGCTGGGTTAGTTCTGAAGATCCAAGAAAACTGGAAGAGTTTAGAACTAAAGCATTTGATAACCTGGCTGAAGATGGCGGTGGTTACCTGGTCTATCTTGCAACCAGTCGAGTTAATCTACAGCTAACAGAAGAGCGTTGGCCAGATATTCAATTTAGTGCGACAAGAGAGTTGTAAAAATAAGGTTTTAACCATTTTTAAATTGGTTATTTTAAGGCTTAATGTGAATAAGGTGTGTTTTTGAAATTTTTTCAAATAACCAAGAAAGCTAATCTAATTATTGTTGTGGCATTGTTTTTTGTCATTTTTAGTAATTACTCTTTCTTTAAGAATGTGTTGGGTGTTTACCCTTTAATTTTAAAAAATATTGGTTTTTTAGCTTCTTTAGTTATTGTTTTAGTTAATGGGATTGTTATTCTGTTTACTTTGAGTTGTTCAAAGTATACGACTAAACCCGTACTGATATTTTTTCTATTAGTGACATCTCTATCCAGCTATTTTATGGATACTTATGGGGTGGTTATTGATGATACGATGATTGACAACCTGGTTAAAACTGATGTTGCTGAGTCGTTGGATTTATTAAGCTTAAAGTTAGGGCTTTATTTTCTGTTTTTTGGTGTTTTGCCATCAATTTACGTTTATAAGGCGAAGATAAATTACCTGCCGTATAGTAAAGAACTGTTTTCTTGTACAAAAAGAATCATTGTTTGTTTGCTTATTGTAGTCGCTGTTGCTCTGCCTCATAGTAGTTTCTATGCTTCATTTATTCGAGAACATAAGCCTTTAAGGTATTACACAAACCCAACGTATTATATTTTCTCTGTTGCAAAATATATTAATATGCAACTAAAAGTTGATAGCAATGTGCAAATGGCTACACTTGGAGTCAATGCATATATTCCTGAGACTGATACGGAAAGAGAGCTTATTATTTTAATTGTTGGTGAGACTGCAAGAGCGGATAGATTTTCTCTTAACGGTTATTCACGAAAAACTAATGCTTATCTTGAGAAGGAAAATGTCATAAGTTTTCCTGATTTTCATTCTTGTGGAACAACAACAGCCGTTTCTGTTCCTTGTATGTTTTCTCATTTGTCCCGCAATGATTTTTCTAATGAAAAAGCCAGACAAAGTGAAAACTTACTGGATGTATTAACTTATGCGGGTGTTAATGTTCTTTGGCGAGATAATAATTCTGATTCCAAAGGTGTGGCACTAAGGGTTAAGTACGAAAACTATAAAATTCCAGAAAATAATACTGTATGTGATATTGAATGCCGGGATGAAGGGATGTTGATAGGACTTCAGGATTATATTAACCAGCAGGCAAAAGGTGATGTGTTTATCGTGCTTCATCAGATGGGTAATCATGGGCCTGCATATTATAAAAGATACCCTGAGAATTTTGAGAGATTCACTCCAACTTGCCAGACAAATCAACTAGAAGATTGTTCTGTAGAAGAAATTGGCAATACTTATGATAACGCTATTTTGTATACAGATTACTTCTTGTCCCAAGTGATCGAGTTGTTGAAACAAAACACTGAAGAATTTGAAACTGCGATGTTTTATATCAGTGATCATGGTGAATCGCTTGGGGAAGGCGGCTTATACCTTCATGGTTTACCTTATATGATGGCGCCAGAAACTCAAACGCATGTCCCTGCAATTATGTGGTTTGGTGATCGTTTTCAATTAAATGAACAGTTAGTTCAGTCAAGAAGTGTAGATAAATATAGTCATGACAATATATTCCATACCGTTCTGGGTTTTATGGAAATTGAGACTAATGTTTATAATAAAAATTTAGATATTCTAAAGCATTAATCTTATTGATATACACATACTTTCTTGGCTATACGCCAAGAAAGTATGTGTTAACGAACTTAAATCATTAAGCGTTTAAGGCTTTTAGTACTGACTGCATACTTTCATTAGCATCACCAAATAACATGCGTGTGTGTTCATGTACAAACAATGGGTTACCTACACCTGCGTATCCAGCTGCCATACTACGTTTTAAAACAATAGTTTCCGCACCTTTCCAGCATTCTAATACAGGCATGCCTGCGATAGGGCTATTTGGGTCATCCAGTGCAGATGGATTAACAATATCGTTGGCACCTATAACAATAGTGACATCAACATTGGGGAAATCTTCGTTAATTTCATCCATTTCATAAACAATATCGTAAGGCACTTTAGCTTCAGCTAACAGCACATTCATATGCCCTGGCATACGACCAGCAACAGGATGAATACCAAAACGCACTGTTTTATCTTTAGAGAGAAGCAATTTAGTGATTTCATTTACAGTATGTTGAGCCTGTGCCACCGCCATCCCATAGCCTGGGATAATCATGATGTTTTTCGCATCAGTCAAAAGTTGAGCCGTTTCGCTTGTATCAATAGCTGATACCTCTCCTTCAACAGTTGCCGCTTCGCCTCCAGCAGAGCCAAAGCCACCCGCAATGACGCTTAGAAATTTACGGTTCATGGCTCGGCACATGATGTAGCTTAAAATGGCTCCGCTACTACCTACCAAGGCACCTGTAACAATGAGTAAATCATTGCTTAGCATAAAACCAGTTGCAGCAGCAGCCCAGCCAGAATAGCTGTTTAGCATGGAAACAACCACAGGCATATCAGCACCACCAATTGCCATCACCATATGTACACCAAAGGCAAAAGCAATAAGAGTCATTATTAGTAATGCAAAAGTACCGCCTCCTGTCTCTGCTCCAGTTAGAAAAACATTTCCTAGCCAGATAGTGAGAATTAATAAGCCTAAATTAAGCCAATGACGAGCTGGAAGCAGGACTGGTTTACCACTGAGTTTTCCGCATAACTTGCCAAAAGCAATGACTGATCCTGAAAAGGTAACAGCACCAATAAAGATGCCAATATATATTTCAACTTCATGGATGGTTTTTTCTATTCCAAGCAAACTATTGGTGTGATCCATGAAGTTTGCATAACCGACCAGCACCGCAGCCATCCCGACTAAACTGTGCATTAAAGCGACCAGTTCTGGCATTTGCGTCATTTCAACTTTGAGCGCGGCTTTAGTTCCAATAAAGCCGCCAATAGTTAATGCGGTAATTAAGATAATGTAAGAATTTACCGATTCACTTAATATGGTGGCAAAGATGGCAATTGCCATGCCTGCCATACCGTAATAATTACCTCGGCGTGCTGTTTCCTGGTTGCTTAATCCACTTAGACTTAAAATAAAAAGAATGGAGGCGACAACATAAGACATTATGACTAAACCTTGAGACATCATTTTTATTTTCCTATTTTCTAAACATTTCAAGCATACGGCGAGTGACTAAAAAGCCACCAGCAATATTAATGGCAGCAATAAGGATTGCCAGCCCTGAGAGTAAGGTGATGATAAATCCAGGGGTTGATACCTGAACCACAGCGCCAATAATTATAATGCCGCTAATGGCGTTAGTGACGCTCATTAAAGGTGTGTGTAAAGAAGCAGAGACATTCCAGATCACTTGATAACCAATAAAGCAGGCAAGTACAAAAACAGTGAAGTGCGACATAAATGAAGCAGGTGCTACTGAGCCCAGGGCAAATAAAGACCCACCGATAAGCAGTATGGGTAATAACTGTTTGATTGGTTCGGGAATGAGGCTGTTTTTGTTGACAGTTTCTGTTTCAGTAACGGCCGGTGCTTCAGTTTGTGGAGCAACGGTTGCGGATACTGGAAGAGGAGGAGGGGGCCAGGTTATTTTGCCTTGTTTAATAACCGTTGTGCCACGAATAACCTCATCTTCCATATTGACATCAATAACCCCGTTTTTTTCAGGGCATAACTCTGTTAGTAAATGTCTCAGGTTAGTTGCATAAAGCTGACTGGATTGAGCGGCTAGTCTACTGGGTAGGTCGGTATATCCAATTAACGTTACACCATGTTTAACAACCACTTTGTTTTTTTCGGTGAGAGAGCAGTTTCCTCCTTGCTCCGCTGCAAGGTCAACAATGACACTACCTGCTTTCATCGACTTAAGCATGCCTTCTGTTATCAGCTTAGGTGCAGGTTTTCCAGGAATCAGCGCAGTGGTTATAATGATGTCAACTTCCATTGCTTGCCTGGAAAACAAGGCCATTTCAGCTTTAATAAATTCTTTAGACATGGTTTTAGCATAACCGCCTTCCCCAGAACCATCTTCTTCAAATTCAAGCATTAAGAATTCAGCATCCATGCTTTCGATTTGTTCTTTTACTTCGGGGCGCGTATCAAAAGCGCGTACTATTGCTCCCATGCTTTTTGCTGCGCCTATTGCAGCCAGCCCAGCAACCCCAGCACCAATGACCAATACTTTAGCTGGAGGAACTTTACCCGCAGCAGTAATCTGACCAGTAAAAAAACGGCCAAAATGTTGCGCTGCTTCAATAACCGCACGATAACCAGCAATATTGGCCATGGAGCTAAGTGCATCCAGTTTTTGTGACCTGGATAAGCGCGGAACGCTATCCATTGCTAAAACAGTCGCATTTTGAGCTGTTAGCTTTTGCATTAACTCATCATTTTGAGCCGGCCAGATAAAACTAATTAAATGAGCATTTTTTGATAGTAGCTCTGTCTCATCTATTGCAAGTTCAGGGTGTGTTTCGGGTGGTCGAACTTTTAAAACAATGTCAGCATTTTTCCACAATGTTTTAGCATTTTTTCTTATTGAACAGCCTGATTCTTTATATGCTTCATCAGAAAAATTTGATTCCAGGCCTGCACCGCTTTCAATACTGACTTCAAAGCCTAGTTTGATGATTTGCTCAGCTACAGCAGGTGTTGTTGCAACGCGTTTTTCGCCAGGGTGAATTTCCTTGGGTATACCAATTTTCATTCTGCCTCCTTTATATTAATTAAAATGTAAGTTACTTATTTGCAATAAATTCCCTACTAGTTGTAAGGTATAGTAAGAATAAGATAGACTATATGGATTATTATAGTGAATTTTTCAAAATGAAAGTATTAGTTGTTGATGATAGTAAGGTAATACGCATGCTCATTGAAGAGTGTATTGCTGCATTAGGACATGATGTTATTCATGCTGAAAATGGTGAAGAAGCTTTGCTGTGTATCAAACAAAGTTCAGTTGATCTGGTATTAATGGATGTGGAAATGCCTGGAATGAATGGCTTTCAAACTACTTCAGCCATTAGAGAATTAGGTTCGGATGACTGGTTTCCTATTGTTTTTCTTACAACTAAACAAGATGATGAGTCATTTGCCAGTGGTATTTTAGCGGGTGGTGATGCCTATTTACCCAAGCCTATTAATCCACTGCGATTACAGTTAACTATTACTGCAATGGAACGGATTTATATGATGCGGCAGAAGCTGCAAGCTGCACAAAAAGAATTGCTTGTGGTCAATAAAGAGCTGGAACATTTGGCTATGTACGACCAGTTGACAGAGTTGGCTAATAGAAGGAATTTTGATGAAACGTTGGAGAAAGAGTTTAAATTAGCTAAAAGAAATAAGGTTCCTTTATCACTCATTATTTGCGATATTGATTTTTTTAAAATTTATAATGATACCTATGGGCATCAACAAGGTGACGATTGTCTGGCAAATGTTGCTAAAGTGATTGGTGAAACCCCTCAAAGACCCACTGATAAAGCTTGTCGCTATGGTGGGGAAGAGTTTACTGTTATTCTTCCGGATACCAATTTGCAAGGGGGGTTGTTAATTGCCGAAAATATAAGACAAGCTGTTTTTGATCAAGATATTCAACATGAAGGTTCTAAAGCCGCCTCTTGTGTGACCTTAAGTTTAGGATTAGTCACTTATATGGGGCAAGCTGCTTCTGGGGACGAGTTGGTTAAGTTGGCCGATGATGCTTTATATAGAGCTAAAGAAAATGGTCGTAATCGTGTTGAAAGTTCTTAATGACAGTGATTTTCGCAAAAGATTTTATAGAGACTGCTGAAGGGCTTGTTTTTGCAGTTGTAGAAAATGGTCTGGAACAGGGGAAAGTTCTTTGTTTTTTACGCTATATCAGAGTTAATAATCACTGGAAAAAAGTTAATACTGAGCAAGCAAATAATTTTTTAACAGAAAGTTACCCGCATTATTTATATTTTTCTAAGGTTAAACAGGCGCACTGCCATGCATTGACTTTAGAGCAAATATTTAAGCATCACCAACCTAAATCCAGACTTAAACAACTACTAGCATCTGAGCAAACCGATGCTGTTGAGGATGACTGTATCTCATTGTGTCGATTGTTTGGGCAACATGGACTAAATCTTGATCAAGTTGGAGTAACGGGATCAATTCTTATTTCTGCACAAAAACACAGTTCAGATATTGATCTGGTTTTTTATTCTAGAGACATTTTTAATCAAGCAAGACAAATTACTCAGCAACTGATTCTGCAGGGTGATTGTTCTGAGTTAAGCCAGGATGACTGGGCCGAATCTTATGATCGTCGCTCTTGTGAATTAAGTTATAAAGAATATTTGTGGCATGAAAAACGTAAGTTTAATAAAGCCATGATTAATCAACGCAAGTTTGATTTAAGTTTAGTGACGGAATCAGTGCAAGGTGATAAGCAAACAAGCTATAAAAAGTTAGACGCTATAGTTGTTAAAGTTAAAGTGGTCGATGATTCTTTAGCTTTTGATTATCCAGCTGAATTTATTATCAATCATTCGCAGATTAGTTCAATTGTTTGCTATACAGCTACCTATACGGGACAAGCTAAAAAAGCTGAATGGGTTGAAGTGGCCGGGGTAGTGGAAGAGTCAGATACAGGTGTTAAACGTATTGTTGTCGGGTCTAATCGTGAAGCTCGAGGGGAATACATAAAAGTTGTCAATGAATAAGCTTCCTGGATTTTCAGCCATTATTTTTGATATGGACGGACTGGTTCTTGATACAGAAAGAACTTATTGCATTGCATGGCAAAAAGCAGCCAGTGAAATGGGACTGAATTTTTCCGAAGCGTTTTGTTTATCCATGTCTGGTTTACATGCTCACGATGTCGAGAAAAAATTAATCAATAAATGTGGTGTTAACTTTGATTTAACACAATTTTCTCAGCTAAGTGGCCAGAAGTGGCGAGAATACGTGAATCAATTTGGGGTTCCGGTCAAGAAAGGTTTTTTTGTTTTACTGGATGTCGTTAGAGCTAATAATATTCCTTTTTGTCTGGCGACTAATAGTGCCAAGTCAAATGCGCTAGAGTGTTTGCAATTAGCTAATCTAAACGATATTTTTCCAATTATCGTTACCAGGGATGATGTTAAGCAAGGGAAACCAGCTGCAGATATTTTTTTGTTTGCGGCTAATGCTTTAATGCGCCCCATTTCTCAGTGCCTAGTTGTTGAAGACTCAACGACAGGTGTGCAAGCAGCAGTCAATGCACAGGCACCTTCTGTTTTTATCCCCTCTGTATTCCCTTATGATGGGGTCATTTCAAAGCAAGCAAACCTTTTGTTAAATGATTTGGATGAATTGGCACAAATTATTCTAAGTAAATATATTCATCCTGTATAATTTGCCGCTATTTTCCCCACAATAAAAATGTCAACGTGTCAGATAGAAAAATTTCCGTTATAGCGCCAGCAAGATTACACATGGGGTTCATCGATCTAAGCGGCTCATTAGGGCGTCATTTTGGTAGCATTGGTGTTGCGTTAAATGAAATAGCGACTCGGCTTTCTATTTCTAAAGCGACTCAATTACAAGTGAATGGTCCTTCTTCAGATAGAGCAATAAAATGTACTCGGGTTTTATGTGAGGCACTTAATGTTTCGGATCAAATACAGATTGATATTGATACGGCCATTCCAGAGCATGTCGGTTTAGGTTCTGGTACACAAATGTCATTGGCCATAGGCTCGGCATTAAATAGTTTTTATAATCTGGAGCTCTCAACCCGCCAGATTGCAAAATTGACTGCAAGAGGGATGCGATCAGGTATTGGAATTGGTGTATTTGAGCAAGGTGGACTAGTTGTTGATGGGGGTCGAGGCGAGCAAACAGTCACGCCGCCTGTTATTTCACATATGGATATTCCTGAGCAATGGCGCTTTATTTTGGTTTTTGATCAGCGAGGACAGGGTTTACATGGTGATCAGGAAATAAATGCATTTAAAGCATTGCCCACTTTTCCCCATCAAGAAGCTGCAAGACTTTGCTATCTGTTACTTATGCAGGGCCTTCCTGCCGTAGCAGAGCAAAATATTAATTTGTTTGGTGATGTTATTACTCAAATTCAGCAATCAGTGGGCGAACACTTCGCCTCAGTGCAGGGAGGGGTTTTTACCAGTCCTGAAGTTGCTGAGGTGATGCAGTGGATTGAACAGCAAGGAACCGTGGCGATAGGACAAACTTCTTGGGGACCAACAGGGTTTTGTGCGGTTGACAGTGCTGATAAGGCAGATGCTTTGGTCTTGGAAATGCAGCAAAGGTATTCTCATTTTGAACATCTTAGTTTTGTTTCTGCCAGTGCCCGTAATAGCGGGGGCGATGTATTTAGCAGCTGATGAGCTCAAATTTAAAAAACATCGTTATTGTTGCAAATTCAGCACGCATGCTAGCTCAGTCAGCAAGTAAGTCTGGAATCAGAGCGTTGGTTATCGATTGTTTTGCTGATTTTGAAACTCAGGAAATGGCATTAGAATCCATTAAGGTCGATAATTTGGCTGTAGCTAATGTATCAGTCGCTATTTCTTTATTAAATAAGCAATACTCTATTGCTTATGTTGTTTATGGTAGTGGGCTTGAATGCTATCAGGATACCTTAAAGTATCTAGAGCAAAAATTCATCGTATTAGGTAATTCATTTGATGTTTTTTCTTTGGTTCAAAATAAATATTCCTTTTTTTTAAGGTTAAATAAACTGGATATTCCTTATCCAGAAATATCATTTCAAGCTCCGAAACAAAAAACTGACTGGTTGATAAAACCGTTACAGGGTGAAGGTGGAATAGGAATAAAAAGGTATGCTGATGATTCAAATGCAAATGGCGCTTTTTTTTGGCAGCAGTTCTGTCAAGGGACGCCCAGTTCAGTTTTATTTATTGCAAATGAGACAGAGTATCAAATAATTGGTTTTCATAAGCAGTATGTTACTCAGATTAATGAAGATGAATTTGTGTTTTCAGGGCTTATTAATCAGCCAAAAATGAATGAAGTGATCGTTAATCAATTGAATGAAATGCTTCAGAAACTAGTTCCAGAGTTTTCTTTAAAAGGTTTTAATTCAGTTGATTTTATTGTTAATGACAATAAATGTTACGTATTGGAAATAAATGCCAGGCCTTCTGCTAGTCTTAATCTTTATGATTTTGATTTTTTCTCAGCGCAGATTAATAGCTGCTTGGGAAAAGGGTTGTTAAATTCTGTTGGTTTTTTAAAGGCTTATCAAGCTTATCAAATAATTTTTGCTGAAACAGACATTATTATTAACAAACATCTTATTTGGCCGTCGTGGGTTTCAGATATACCCTGGGAAGACTCAATTATTAACACAGGAATGCCAATTTGCAGTATCATTGCTGGCGGTAAAAATGAGCAGCAAGTTGAAGACTTGTTGCTAGTAAGACAAAAACAATTGAAGAATTTTTTAACATAGGTATCTATAAAATGCAGTACACAGCAAGTGTAAATAAACTAACTCAGCCTTTAGTGCAGGAATTAATTGATAATGCTGATAAATTAAGACTGGGTGTGCAAAAGTTGGAAAATGGATGCACCATTATTGATGCTGGTATAGATGTACCTGGTGGTTTGGAAGCTGGGCGGATTATTACTGAGATTTGTATGGGGGGGATGGGGACTGTCTCTATTTCACAAAGTGCCTATACTGACAAATGGCCATTAACTATTAATGTGCATGCAAGTAATCCTGTTTTGGCTTGCTTGGGCAGTCAGTATGCTGGTTGGAGTTTATCTCATGAAAAGTATTATGCTTTGGGGTCGGGACCTGCTCGTGCCATGGCAACAAAACAAAAAGAGGGGGTTACTGTTCCTGTTGAAGCATTATATTCAGAACTGGAATATCAGGATACTGCTGATTCCACAGCTCTGGTTATTGAAAACGATAAAATCCCCCCTGTTGAAATTATTGATAAAATTTCTTCAGCCTGCGGAATTTCAGCAGATAAGCTAACTATTATAGTGACTCCAACCAGTAGTCTTGCTGGGGCTGTACAGGTTGTTGGTCGAGTGTTAGAAGTGGCGATGCATAAAGCCCATGAATTACATTTTCCATTAGAAAATATTATTGATGGTAGTGGTAGTGCACCTGTTTGTCCTCCTCATCCTGACTTTGTAAAAGCGATGGGCCGTACTAACGATGCTATTTTATTTGCAGGACAAGTTCACCTTTTTGTTAAAGGCAGTGATGAGGAAGCTGAAAAATTGGCCAAAGAATTGCCTAGTTCAACATCAAAAGACTATGGCAAGCCGTTTGCTGAAATTTTTAAAGCTTGTAATTATGATTTCTTCAAGATTGATGGCATGTTATTTAGCCCAGCCAGTGTTATTGTAACGGCGGTTGATTCAGGAAATAGCTTCCGTGCGGGTAAGTTGGATAATGATTTATTAGAACAATCTTTTGGTGCATAAATAGTAAAAGTACCCTAAATATAAGTGTGGTTTGAGTTGGCTGTAGCTAATCCTAACGACAGTTTTATCATATTGGATGAGGTTGATTTTTGGGTCGAATAGCAATTTTTACAGATGACCCTGGCTGGCATGGCAAGCAATTACGACTTGCTTTTGCCAGTAGAGGGTATGCCTGTGAGTATGTTTCTTTAACTGAATGTGAAATATCACTGACTAGTTCTGGTTTGCCTATAGCAATACCAGGATTTGAGAATACTATGCCCGATGCTGTATTCGTTAGAGGTGTGCCTGGTGGTTCTTTACAGGAGGTTGTTTTCTATCTGGATATATTGCATGCCTTAAAAGTCATGGGTATTCCTGTATACAATCATGGTTATGCCATAGAAAAAAGTGTAGATAAAGGGATGACCAGCTTTTTGTTGAAAAATGCTGGATTAAATACGCCTGTAACCTGGGTGCTTAAAGATAGAGCTAAAGCTCTGGCAATTGCTGAAGCTGAATTAAGATCAGGGCACAGTGTTATTAGTAAGCCAATTTTTGGTTCTCAGGGCGAAGGCGTTAGACGCATAGAAAAAATGACAGATTTATTCTGGTTAACCAGCAGTCAAGGTGTTTACTATTTACAGCGATTTGTTGATTGTGAAGGTCAAGGGTATTCAGATATTCGTGTTTTTGTGGTTGCAGGAAAAGCGGTTGCAGCGATGAGAAGGCGAGGTAAATCCTGGTTAAATAATGTCGCGCGGGGTGCTAATTGTGAAAGCATTGAACTGGATTCAGAATTAGCCACAATAGCTATTAATGCGGTTCAGGCATTAAATATGGACTATGCAGGGGTCGATGTCATTAAAGACTCTAGAGGGTGTTACAGTATTATTGAAGTCAATAGTATTCCAGCATGGAAAGGCCTGGAAAGTGTTTGTGATCTGAATGTAGCTGATTTATTAGCAGAAGATTTAATTTACAGGTGTTTACTCGGAAATAACCAGGTTTTAGAGCAGGTTGCATCATGATATTGCAAGAACAGTTAATTAATCTCTATAAACAAGCGTGTATTTGTGATGTAGAAGCTTTTAAGCCAGGTAATGTCAGTGTTTATAATGATGGTCATGATATGACTGTTGAAGATTTTTATAAAAGTACAGAAGTCAGTGCTTGGGCAATAACTAATCCTGAATATTCTTTGGGAGAAAAAATATTTTATGCGGTAAAGGCTACCAGAGAGGCCGTGGGTTGTAATACTAATCTGGGCATTATTTTACTTTGTGCGCCTTTGTGTCAGGCTGCTCATCTGCAGCAGCAAGGCCAGACACTAAGAGAATCTTTAAACAAAGTGTTAGATAATACCTCAATAGAGGATGCTGACTGGGCATTTAAAGCGATATCATTGGCAGCTCCTGGCGGTTTGGGTGAATCTAATGATCAGGATGTGAGTGATGTAGCTGCTGTTTCTTTAACGCAGGCAATGGCAATTGCAAGTGAAAAAGATAGAATTGCCAAACAATACACAACAAATTATAAAGATATTTTTGATTTTGCCGTTTTAAGGTATAATGATGTCTTCGTTAAATTTGATGATCGGGCTTGGGCTGCCAGCGCTGTATTTACAGGGTTGTTAAGCAATTTTCCTGATAGTCATATTGAACGCAAATATGGCGATAAGTACTCAGAATGGGTGCGTAAGCAAATTTCTACAGTCGACGATGCCTTGTTGAATACAAATAACCCTGAGCAGTTGTTACCTATATTACATGATGTGGATAGGAAGTTTAAGGCGAAGAGTATAAATCCAGGTACTACGGCCGACCTGACGGTGGCGACGGTATTGATTATTTTGATGGAAGCATTTTCTGTTAGGTGGACTAGTTAATGCAGTAATGGAATGGTAAAATATTTGTGACATTTTTAATGTCTTTTTAACACTTTATTTTTAATAGGATCTAGCTCAATGGCTAAAATTAATAACTTACGCGTAGGCGAATCTTTAAATGGTGACGGAAACGAAGTTGCTCATATCGATTTAATGATGGGACCTCGTGGTTCAGCTGCAGAGTCTGCTTTCGCAAACTGCTTAACTAACAACAAAGACGGCTTTTCTAGCCTTCTAGCTGTTGTTGCTCCTAACCTTATGGTTAAGCCTGCAACTGTTATGTTCAACAAAGTAACAATCAAAGGTTCTAAGCAAGCTGTTCAAATGTTTGGACCAGCACAACGTGGTGTTGCAATGGCTGTTGCTGACTGTGTTGAAGACGGAACTATCCCAGCTGACGAAGCTGATGATCTGTTCATCTCTGTTGGTGTTTTCATTCACTGGATGGCAGAAGACGACGCAGCAATCGAGAAAAATAACTATGATGCTGTTAAAGCGTCTATCAAAAATGCTGTAGCTGGTACTCCAACAGCAGCTGAAGTTGTTGCTGCTAAAGCAACTTCTGAGCATCCATTTGCTGCAAACAAAGTATAATTTTTAAAATTATATAGCGTTTAAAGAATACCTCGTTTCAGGTTTAAACTTGATTCGGGGTATTTTTTTGTCTTGAGAAAATGGAATAGGCAATCAATTGGAAGAGTACTATTTAGTATCGAAATTTTTTTGCTATAAAAATAGACTTTTTATAGTCTTAGCATTAATTTCTCCAGAATGAAGTGCGCTTGCAACAAGAGCATGATTAATGCCGATTTCTTTTAGTGTTAATAAGTCATTTTCATTGCGAACTCCGCCTGCAGCAATGAAATTCTTATCAGTATTTTTTTTACTAAAGTTGTTAAGACGTTTAATATCTGGACCAGAATGAGCCCCAACATGATCTAAACTCATGATAATAATATTCTCAGGCCATAGTGTGGGGTCAGTTAATAGATTTTTAGGGCCTGTGTAACCAATATCAGGGAAAAAATCTAAGGATAAAATATAATTCCCGGCTAGTGAGTTAACTTGATTTTGATTAATTGAGGTCTGATTTTCAGAGCCAAGGATTGCTTTATACTTTAAATTTGCTGTTTTTAAGATTTGATCAACTTTTTTACCATTATCAATCCAGAATTCAATGTTGCAGTATTGTTTTATGACACTGTCAATTATTTTCTGATTGTCTCCGGTATTTGTTATGGCATTTAAGTCTGCAATATAAAGGATATTAAAAGCATGAACAGATAAGAAACCATCAATTATTTTTTCTATAGTGTATGAGTCTGATAGTGTTGATTCAATTGCCTGGTAGGAATTACGCTTTCCTTGCTGAGCGGCCACCACAATTCCATCTTTAAGATCAATAACAGGGATTATTTTCATAGGGGCAGTGTGAGAATGTTTTAAATAATATTGATTGTGGTTTGAATGTGGCTCTATTAAAGATTAAATTGAATGTGTTTCATAGTAGATAGTGGTATGTGTAATTGATACAAAATATTTTGGTTTTTGAATTTATCACAGGTGGTGGTCTTTCACGACAAGAGTTGCCGGACTCTTTAGTTAAAGAAGGGCTGTTAATGTTAAAAGCCCTTGTCAATGAGCTCGTTTTTTTTACTGATATCCAGTTAACTATCACGCTCGACTGGCGTATTTGCGGGATTGAGCTTCCAAAAAATATTAAAGTCATTAAGGTATCAAAAGAACAATGTATTTATGATTTATTACCTGATTTAATCGAAGACTCTGATTCTATTTGGCCTATAGCCCCGGAAATTGACGGTGTGCTATATAAAATAACACAACTAATAGAACAAAAAAATAAACAGTTACTTAATTCATCATCACAGGCAATTGCTATTTGTGGTGATAAACTGGCAACAATTAAATGCTTAAGCAGCAAGGGGATTGCAACGGTTGCTAGTCAGCAGTTAAATGAATTTTCCCAGGATTTTGACTCGCCATGGGTAGTAAAGTCAAAGGACGGGGTGGGGTGTCTGGATAGTTATTTTGTTTCTGATAATGATGAGTTGGTTCGGGTAAACAAACAAATAAAGTGTCATGTGGATTATCTTATACAACCCTATGTGAATGGACAGTCATTAAGTTTGTCTTGTTTGTTTAAAGAAGGGAAAGCCTGGTTGATAAGCTGTAATATTCAGGTTGTTTCCATTAACAATGGGGCGTTTGTGTTGGAGCGTTGTATTGTTAATATTGATACTGAAAACTTTGATGTCTATCAAAAATTAATTGATCAAATAGCCGATATAATTCCTGGTTTATCTGCTTATGTTGGTATTGATATTATTCAGCCTGAAGATGCTCAGCCTCTGGTACTTGAAATTAATCCTCGATTGACTACATCTTATGTTGGGATTAATCAGGCAATTGGTTGTAATGTTGCAAAAACTATTATTAAAATGACCGAGTTTGAACCAGTTATAAAAAAAACCTGTAATAAACAAATTACAGTATTAACGAATTAATTCTTTTTTGTTCCTAAGGAGCCTCTGATTAAGTTGATTAGAATTTAGCAAGCTAAAAATAATTGGACTTGATCAGAGGTTCCGTAAGCATTGCTTAGGAATGATCAATCAAATATAAAGGAAACTTAATGCCACAATGCATTATAGGCTGGGATATTGGCGGAGCACATGTTAAAGCGGTTGTGCTTGAATCCAGCGGTACGGTTTTAAATGTTTTCCAAAGCCCTTGTCCGTTATGGAAAGGGCTGGATTATTTAAATAAATCAGTCGCGGAAATACTTCATAAATGTCCTGAAAAAAAATGTAAACATATTGTTACCATGACGGGCGAGCTAGTTGATCTTTTTGATAGTAGAGATCAAGGGGTTGCTGCTATTATTCAGGCGATGAAAAATAACTTGCCCGAATGTGAGCTTGTTATCTACGCTGGAATAGATGGCTTTATAAGGTCTGAGAAAATTGAACAAAAGCATTATGCTTCTATTGCATCAGCAAACTGGCTGGCCAGTGCATCTTTGGCAGCAGATAAAAAAAGTGCTGGGCTTTTTATTGATATAGGTAGCACGACGACTGATATTTTGCTTTTAGCTGATGATAAGGTGCAGGCCATTGGCTTGACTGATTTTGACCGCATGGTGTCTGATGAATTGGTTTATACGGGTATTATCAGAACGGCAGTGATGGCAGTTGCCCAATCTGCTTGTTTTAAAGGGCATAATATGGGTTTAATGGCTGAGTATTTTGCTACTATGGCCGATGTTTATCGTTTAACGGGAGAATTAAACGAGGAACATGATCAAACAGATACTGCAGATGGCTCAGATAAAACAGTATTAGCTAGTGCAAAAAGGCTTTCTAGAATGACAGGGTATGAATATTCGGATGCTGATATTTCTGTTTGGAAACAGTTAGCAGAAAATATTAAGTCTCAACAAAAGAATAAAATAAAACAGGCATGTGAGAGGCAATTATCCAGAAACTTGATTCCAGCCAAGGCTGTATTTGTAGGTGCTGGTGTTGGACGGTTTTTGGTTAAACAGATTGCTGAAGATTTAGGCTGTTTATATGTTGATTTTACTGATTTATTTGCTGTTAAATATCAGCAAACAGGGATGGATGTGGCTGATTGTGCACCTGCCGCCGCAGTTGCTTTACTTGCTTTATCAATATAGTTGGTATAATGCACAATCTTAATGTATTTACTGGTTAAATGACGATAGCAAAACAACAAAAAACTTCCTTGCCTTACTTCGAGGATAGTTCGCTTTTATTTGCGACTATTTCTGATCAGCCGTGGGCAGTTTTTCTTGATAGTGCTTTTCCTTATAGTGAACAAGGGCGGTATGACATCATGTCTTATGCGCCTGATATTACACTTCAGACTAAGGGACAGCAGACGACCATTACAAATCAGGGTGAGATAAGCTATTCAGATAATGACCCTTTTATATTGCTTAAACAATATCTGGATAGAGGCTTTCAAGCCATTGAGGGGATACCTTTTAATGGCGGCGCTTTAGGTTATTTTTCTTATGACCTGGCCAGAAGATTAGAGAAATTGCCAGTAACAGCAAAAGATCAAGAAGATATTGCTGAAATGGCTGTCGGCATATATTCCTGGGCCGTTATTGTCGATCATTTACAGAAAAAAAGCTGGCTGGTTGGGTCTGAACCAAAACAAACTGAATGGCTGGATTTAGTCGAACAGTTCAATTCATTATCTGTTGACGATCAGCAAAATGATTTTAAGGTGTTGGAGAAGCCCCAATCCAATATGGATAAATCTTATTATCAACAAGCTTTTGAAAAAATTAAATTTTATTTGCAGGAAGGGGATAGTTATCAGGTAAACCTTGCTCAGCGCTTTTGTTGCTCTTGCTCCGGCAATCCCTGGGAGGCTTATAAAATATTGCGACAAATCAATGCTGCGCCGTTTAGTTCGTATTTGAATTTTCCTGAAGTACAGGTGTTGAGCTCATCGCCTGAAAGATTTCTTAAAGTCACCGATGCAGAAGTTGAGACCAAACCCATTAAAGGTACTCGCCCGAGACATCAGCAAACAATAAAAGATAATTTACAAAAAACAGCGTTGTTAGAAAGTAAAAAAGATCGTGCTGAAAATGTAATGATTGTGGATTTGCTGCGTAATGATATTAGTAAAAACTGTATAGAAGGGTCGGTAAAAGTCCCTAAGCTGTTTGATGTTGAATCATTTACCACGGTACATCATTTAGTGAGTACTGTTAAAGGGGTGTTAGCTGAAGGTCAACATGCTTTAGATTTATTGAGAAGTTGTTTTCCTGGCGGTTCAATTACGGGGGCTCCAAAAATACGATCAATGGAAATTATTGAAGAGTTAGAACCAAATCGTCGTGGGATTTATTGTGGATCTATCGGATATATTGGTTTTGATGGCAATATGGATACTAATATTGCGATAAGGACGCTGGTTCATTCAGACAATACCATTCGTTTTTGGGCTGGGGGTGGAATTGTCAATGACTCTAATCTGGATGATGAATATCAGGAAAGTTTTGATAAAGCAGCAGCATTACTTAATTTATTAGAGAAATTCAGGGTTAATGAGGGTCATTAAATTAGGTGGGAGTTTAATGAGTGACGTTGTTTCTTTAACTCATTGCCTAAATACTATTGAACAAAAAGCCTGTAATAAGGTCGTTATTGTTCCGGGTGGTGGACTGTTTGCTGATCAGGTGCGATTAGCACAGCAGCAATGGCAGTTTGATGATGTTTGTGCACATCAAATGGCTCTTTTGGCAATGCAACAAATGGCTTTACTGTTAAAGAGTATCAAGCCTGAATTTGTGCTTGTTAATCGCGTTTCAAATATTAAAAAAAATCCCTCGGTTATTATTTGGTCGCCAGATATTTCAGAGCTTAATTTGTGTGATGTAAAAGCAAGCTGGGATGTTACATCCGATAGTCTGGCTGCATGGTTGGCTAATCAGTTGCAAGCAGAGGAATTAATTTTGATTAAGTCTGCACAAGTACCAGAGCAACAAACGATACGACAAATGCAAGAACAGGGATTGCTTGATAAGGCATTTTCTGAGTATGTTAAGAATGCCCTTTATAAAATAATTTTAATTAATAAACATTGCTTTAATGAACACGCCTTTACTTAGTCAACTTATTTCATTCGTAAAACAAAGGATCGATAATTTATATTATCAAAGTAGAGAGTCTCTGCTGGGTCATCATAAACGCGATATTGTTGTTATTCAGGTTGAGCAGACTTGTAACAGCTTAAAAAATACCCGAGACCAATTTGAAGATGCTTTGCAGCAATTTAAAAATATAGTCAATGTCCCAGAGACCTCTTTAGAACATCGCTATAAATTATTGCAGCGACAATATGACTTTTGTAAAAACAGGTCTGAAGATGTCAGTCATCGAATATCGGCGATAGAAGAAGTGAGTCAATCTTTATTTAAAGAGTGGGAAGATGAATTAGGGCATTATAGTAATCGTGCTTTACGTGCCAAAAGTCGCCAACAATTAAAAGCATCCAGACAACAATATAGTCGTTTGATCAAAACTATGCGCAAAGCAGAAAATCGCATTCATCCCGTTTTATCAGCATTTAAAGATCAGGTTTTATTTTTAAAACATAATCTTAATGCCCAGGCCATTGCAGCTCTACAGCATGAGTTTATCGAAATAGGTATTGATATATCCCAGTTAATAGAGGTTATGGAGATGACTATTAATGAAGCAAGTCAATTTGTATCAACACTCGTTGATCAAAAAGCCTTGCCTTCGGCTTAGGAGCGATTATGCGTATACAATCTCTCCCAACCCAGCTTGTTAACCAGATTGCAGCTGGTGAAGTGGTTGAAAGGCCTTTTTCGGTGGTGAAAGAATTAGTTGAAAATTGTTTTGATGCAGGGGCAACACAAATTACCCTTGATATTGAGCAGGGCGGTATTCGAGTGATTAAAATTCGAGATAATGGCTGTGGTATTTTTAAGGATGACTTACCTTTAGCATTATCAAGACATGCAACCAGTAAGATTTCTAATCTGCATGATTTGGAGCATGTATCCAGCATGGGCTTTCGTGGTGAAGCTTTGCCAAGTATTAGCTCGGTGGCACGATTAACCCTGATCTCTCGAACTGAGAATGCTGAGTGTGCGTGGAAAGTCAGTGCAGATGGTACAGAAAAAGATTTTGATCCCCAGCCAGATCCCCATCCACCAGGAACAACTATTGATGTGAGGGATTTGTTTTATAACACGCCGGCAAGGCGTAAGTTTTTAAAAACTGAAAAGACAGAATTTAGCCATATTGAAAGCTTGATTAAAAAAATGGCATTAAGTCGTTTTGATATAGGATTTACCTTAAATCATAATCAACGCGAGGTGATGAACCTTAGACCGGCGGAATCAGAACAAGATCAAGAGAAACGAGTTTCCAATATTTGTGGGTCTGCTTTTATTGAAAATTCAGTAAAAATTGATTTTGCAGCTTCGGGGCTGCAACTTTTAGGTTGGGTGGGGTTGCCTACATTTTCTCGTAGCCAGCAGGATATGCAGTATTTTTATGTCAATGGGCGTTTGATTAAAGATCGTTTGGTGACTCATGCGGTAAAACAGGCTTATCAAGATGTTTTGTTTCATGGTCGTCATCCTGTCTTTGTACTTTATTTAACGCTGGACCCAGCATTAGTGGATGTTAATGCGCATCCGGCAAAACTTGAAGTGCGTTTTCGTGAAGGGCGATTGGTCCATGATTTTTTGTTTAAAGCATTGCATCGTTCTTTGGCTGATTTGAGGCCAGGAGAGCAACAGAATGGTGCCAGAAAAATTGAAGAATTTACACCGATGGAACCGGCTAATGAGGTTTCAGTAACACCTATAAAAAATAGAAGCTCCAGTTTATCCTCGCCTTCACCGGTACAGTCATCATTACCGATGAAAGTGGCAGAAGAGATTGAAGCTTATGCTTCATTGTATCCAAAAGCTGAAGTTAATTTGAGTAACAATTTAAATCAGGCTGAAATAGAACAACCGAAAGGAATGCCGCCTTTAGGTTATGCGATGGCTCATTTACACAGTATTTATATACTGTCGGAAACTGAAAAAGGTATTATTTTAGTTGATGCCCATGCCGCACATGAACGGGTAACCTATGAGCGCTTAAAAAAGCAATATCATCATGGTGTTGTGCCTAGTCAACCGCTGTTATTGCCACTTAAGATTCAAGTAACTAATACGGAAGCTGATTTGGTGGAACAGGAGCATCAGTTTTTTACTGCTTTAGGCTTTGAAATTAATCGGACAGGGCCTGAAGCTATAGTATTAAGAGCAACTCCTGCACTACTAGGTCGGGAAGATATGGATACTTTAATACGAGATATTTTGGCAGATATTGTGACTCATGGTATGAGTCAGCGGGTATTGGAAAAGTCCAATGAGATATTGGCAACAATGGCTTGTCATGGGTCAGTCAGAGCAAAACGAAAATTAACCATTGATGAAATGAATGCATTATTGAGAGATATGGAGCAAACAGAACGAATAGGGCAATGTAATCATGGAAGACCCACCTGGATTGAACTGAGTAATTCAGATCTGGATAAGTTTTTTCTGCGTGGACAGTAATGAATAATTTAATCTTACCCCCCGCTATTTTTTTAATGGGGCCAACAGCATCCGGTAAAACTGATTTATCTGTACAGTTAGCAAAAAAAATTGATGCTGAAATAATAAGTGTTGATTCTGCAATGGTTTATAAAGGCATGGATATAGGCACAGCAAAACCGACATTAGAAGAAAGGCAAGGTATTCCTCATCACTTGATTGATATTCTTGACCCCACTGAAGCCTATTCAACAGGGAGTTTTAGAAAATCAGCTTTACAATTGATGGATGATATTTGTCAACGAGGGAAAGTTCCTTTATTGACTGGGGGGACGATGCTTTATTTTAATTCACTTTTTAATGGTTTGGCTGAGTTACCAGAAGCTGATCCAGAGATAAGAAAGAAGCTGGATAAAGAATTGGAAGGAAATGGTAAAGAATCTATGCATGAGCGTCTTAAAAGCATTGATCCTGAGTCAGCAAAAAGAATTCACCCTAATGATCCGCAACGCGTTCAGCGAGCTTTGGAAGTGTATGAGATTAGTGGCAAGCCTATAACCCAGTTTTTTACTGAGGCTCAACAAAACCCTTTGCCATTTAAGTCTATTAAATTGATCGTTGCACCAGAAGATAGAAAACAATTGCATGCTAAAATAGCGCAACGCTTTAAAGTGATGGTGGAGCAGGGGCTGGTTGATGAGGTGAGTGCTTTATATCATCGAGGTGATTTAACAGTGGATATGCCAGCCATTAGAGCTGTAGGGTATCGGCAGGCCTGGTCATATCTGGATGGTGAATATGACTTGGATACAATGATAGAAAAAGGTATTATTGCTACTAGACAGTTAGCAAAGAGACAGTTTACCTGGTTGCGTAGAGAAACCGACGCTATACTGTTTGCTTCCTGGCAAGAAAGTCTCTCTGAACAAGTGTTTCAACGTATAAAATCTGATCTATAATTATATAATTTTTATTGTGAACTTGAATTTCAATGTTTTGTCCCAATTATCTCAGCTATTGAAATTTTAAATATTAATTGTGTAATGTCTGACAGGAATAATAATAAGGGGAAAGAGGATGTCTAAAACTCAAAATTTACAGGATAATTTTCTTAATACCTTAAGAAAAGAACATACACCCGTTTCAATTTTCTTAGTGAACGGTATTAAGCTACAAGGGCGTGTGGATTCATTTGATCAATATGTCATTATGTTAAAAAATACTGTGAGTCAAATGGTGTATAAGCATGCAATCTCGACAATAGTACCTGGGAAACCAGTGAAAATGATTAGAGAAAATGAATTTGTTGATGAATAAAGCTGGAGTATTTTTTGTTTGATCGTCCAGAATCAGGTGAACGGGCTATACTTGTTCATCTAACGCTACGAGCGGGTCAGGAAGACCTGTATGAATTAAAAGAACTTGCTAAATCTGCGGGTGCAGAGCCAGTACACGTGATAACGGGCACTCGGCAAAAACCAGATCCAAAATATTTTGTAGGGACGGGCAAGTTAGACGAGATAAAGTCTGAAATTGCCTTTCATGAGGCGGATATTGTTTTGGTCAATCATGCTTTATCGCCCAGCCAGGAAAGAAACCTAGAGGAAGCGCTAGAGGTTCGGGTGGTTGATAGAAATGGTTTGATTTTAGATATCTTTGCCTTACGGGCACAGACTTTTGAAGGCAAGTTGCAAGTTGAGCTTGCTCAGTTAAAACATTTGTCCACACGTCTAATTCGTGGCTGGACTCATCTTGATCGCCAAAAAGGTGGCGGGATAGGTATGCGAGGTCCTGGTGAGACTCAGTTAGAATCGGATAGACGACTGGTTAATAACCGGATGAAGTTGATTCAACGGCGTCTAGAAAAAGTTGGCAAACAGCGTAGTCAAGGGCGAAGTAAAAGAAAGAAATCTGAAACCCCGGCAGTATCTTTGGTTGGATATACCAATGCTGGAAAGTCTACCTTATTTAACACTTTAACCGGGGCTGATATTTATGTAGCTGATCAACTTTTTGCTACGTTAGATCCCACTTTAAGAAATTGTTCGCTAGAAAGTGGCGCAGATATTATTCTCGCAGATACTGTAGGATTTATTCGTCATTTGCCTCATGAGTTAGTCGCGGCGTTTCGCTCGACCTTGCAAGAGGCTAGTGAAGCTGATTTGTTACTGCATCTTATTGATGCCAATGCTGAAGACAGAGATGAAACAATCTTTCAAGTTAATCAGGTATTAGAAGATATTGATGCACATGAGATTCCTCAATTACAGGTATTTAATAAAATAGATTTATTAGATGATGTTGAACCTCATATTGATAGAGATGATCAAGGAAGACCTGTACGGGTATGGATATCTGCAGTGACAGGCGAAGGAACAGAATTATTGTTTCAGGCCTTATCTGAGTTATTTTCTAATACAAAAGTTAAGCGAAAATGTTTTTTACAGCCAAATCAGGGTGGAGTAAGAGCCAGCCTGTTTAATTATGCCAAAATTATTGATGAAAAAAGCAATGATTTGGGTGGTTGGGATTTATCAATTGAAATCGATAAAAAACATTTAGGTTTATTAAAAGAAGTTGAAGTTGAAGAAATTAATTTGTAGGTATTTGATTACAATGCTGGGTTTATAATAAAATTCAATTTAATTAATCAGAACCTATCAATTTGAGATAGAATAAACGACTTTGACTTTGTATGCTTTGTGTATTTACACAAGGTGTTTGTCCATAAAATTTATTAAATACAATCCAATTGGAGCAGTAGATGTCCTGGAATGAGCCCGGTGGCGATAAGAAAGACCCTTGGAGTGGCCG
>ENA-ORXI01000853-ORXI01000853.1-sediment-metagenome-genome-assembly--contig:-NODE-853-length-24941-cov-3.772241_pt1 | contig 24941 bp, 33 predicted proteins | sample MGYA00237861_ERZ511468 | MGnify/ENA primary metagenome ERZ511468 (study PRJEB26299, sample SAMN06266213) | sediment metagenome | isolation source: Hudson Canyon methane seep mesocosm | place: USA:Hudson...
TACGGCATTTACGGCCAGCGTTATGACAGTGCGGGGGCCAAGGCCGGTGCTGAATTTCAGGTCAATACCTATACCACCTACTCTCAAACATACCCCAGCGTCACCGCCCTCAATGATGGCGGCTTTGTGGCGACCTGGGAATCCAGTGGTCAAGGTGGCTCTGGTTACGGCATTTACGGCCAGCGTTATGACAGTGCGGGGGCCAAGGCCGGTGCTGAATTTCGAATCAACACCTATACCCCCAGCAGTCAATATTTGCCCAGCGTCACCGCCCTCAATGATGGCGGCTTTGTGGCGACCTGGCAATCCTTTGGTCAAGATGGCTCTGGTTACGGCATTTACGGCCAGCGTTATGACAGTGCGGGGGCCAAGGCCGGTGCTGAATTTCAGGTCAATACCTATACCACAAGCTATCAAGAATCCCCCAGCGTCACCGCCCTCAATGATGGCGGCTTTGTGGCGACCTGGTACTCCGATGGTCAAGATGGCTCTGGTTACGGCATTTACGGCCAGCGTTTTGACAGTGCGGGTCAGGCCGTTACGACCGGATCGACAACTGGTGTGAGTACGTTAGATTTCAGCTCTCTAGGGCTCAATGCAGGCGATCGAATTACCCTTAATATTGCAGGCGGATCTAATGTTACCGGTGTAATCGGCAGTGCCGGTCTTGATACTCTACTCACTAGCATGGCTTCTGATGTCGCCGCCCAAACCGGACTCTTCAGTGGCGCCTCAGCCAGTAGCGGTGTTTTAACACTATCCGGCTTAACCGATGGTTCTGCGATGGCTGCAGTCACTGTATCACTTGAAGAAGGTACCAGCAGTGCAGTCACAATTAATCAGATCATCAACGAACATACTGGTTTTGAAGTCACCGTAGCACCAGCATTAAATAATCAAGGCGCTTTAAGTGTCAGTAACGTGGTTAAAGCAGTAGATGTTTTTGTGGATGATACCGATGTGTTATCGGCCAGTGCGGCGATGCAAGCGGTACGTGTGGTCGATGATGCGGTGGCGATGATCGGATCAGAGCGGTCTAATTTAGGTGCGTTCCAAAACCGCTTAGAACATGCCGTTTCTAACATGTCTAATACTTCACAAAATACCCAGTCGGCCCGCTCAGTGATTGCCGATGCCGACTATGCCAAAGAAGCCACTGACTTAGCAAAAAACCAAATTCTCCAACAAGCCGGAACGGCGATGTTGGCACAGGCGAATTCGCAAGCCGAAACGGTATTGAGTTTATTGAAATAAAGCTGCGATTAACGAACCCTTAACAACCGTCAACGAAAGCAACCGATAACATCATGAGGAAATTTAAATGTTAGAACACTATATTTTATACGGGCTATTCATTGCGGTTGTAGTCTTTTTTTCCTATCGGTCCGGACGAAAACAAGGTACAGAATATGGTGTCGATTTATGTCTGGAACAACTCAAATATTCCGGCATTATCGTGATTAAACTTAATCAAGAAGGCGAAGAAATTATTTATGCAAAAAATAATATCCAAATCAATTCCACAGAATTTAACTAACTCATTTTTGGGATAGCAACGATTTACCAAACACGTTCCAACCGCGAGGTAGCCCGGCAAAACTCAGATAAAAATTTAGCAACGGTGTGATATTCATGGTGGCTTAGTCGACTTGATTTTTTTCTCTTGTTTTCGTGTTGCGGCAGAATGGTTTGGGGTTCAAATATCATTTTTATTTTCCTTGTGTTGTTATTGTTATTTGGTTTTTTTGTGTCGTCTGGCCCATTTCTGGACATCGTCCTGGTGCCATCGCCGGGTTGATCCTGGAATCTGGATCGGGTCCGGGAACGACGGCAGACAAACGATCCGGGCGCTGATGGATGCTTTTGACAACGATAAAAAAATGGCTATATCGTCGGCGGTCCACAATCGCCCAGGCCCGGCGGTTTGTTTTTTCAGTTCGGTTAAGATTTCAGTCAGTAGATGTTCCATAGCGATTACCCAGGATCACCGACCCGGGGGACCGGGGCGCCGTTGTTGTACATTAAAAAAAGGTCCAGTAAAATGATCGCCCGATCTCCGGACGCAAAACCCTGTTTGTCGCAATTAAGTTTCGATATAAATGCCTGGGACAAGCCTGATACTTCTGAAATTTCCCGAAAAGACGCCCCAGAATTGGCGCTGATGCGTCGTAAAAGTAACGACCAGTCAATCGGTCGGGCCATCGATGTTTTGAGTCTTACCCCGGGTTCCTGGTCGCCAGTTCCGTGGATGACTGAAACGGTTTTTACGTTTTCATTCCAGATGATTTCATCGATCATGTTTTCCCGCCGTTAGTCATAAAATTGAGGATTACATTTTTGTGAAACAACCACCGGCCGCCGACACGGGCGCCGGGGATTTGGCCGTTGGCGACCAGTTTCCTTAAAGTTTTCGGCGTCATTCGGAGCATGGACGCCGTTTCTTTGATGTTCATAATGTCGTGTTCGATCATGATGCTTGTCTTACCTTCTTGTTATTGTTATTTCCAGGCGTTGGTTTTTGGCCCAGATGGTGAAATCAACCAATGATAGAAACCCGGCGGGGTGGACAAAATATTTACCCTGGTCGTCCGGGTGGAAAATTTGGCCGTCCCTGGTTTTGAAAGTTGGAAAATCCTTTTCCTTCATGATGTGTACTACTCCTTAGAACGGTATATCGTCGTCGAATGATGCGTTATTATCAGTCGGCGCATAGCCGTTAGATTTGGCCGCGTTGTGGGTGTTTTGCGCCGGGGCCTGGGCCGCGTTTTGATCCTGGGTGGATTTACTTTCGGCAAAATCAATCGTATCAACAGCGCATTGTAATCGGGCGCCATTGGTGCCGTCTTTGGCCGTGTATCGGCGTAATTCTACATCGCCACAGACAAACATCTTTTTACCTTTGGTCAGATGCGGCGCCAGGTTTTCAAATTTTTTGCCGTGTAAAGCGCAGTCGATCCATTCGGCTTTTTCGTCGGGCGCGTCTTTTTTCCGGCGCTTATTCATCGCGATCGGGACGGTCCAAAACGAATACGGGCCGTTATTTGTATCGACGGTTTTTTGTTCGGCGTCGGCGCCGATGTTGCCGTCAAAAATTAATTTATTCACGTTTCAATTACTCCTGTCTGGTTAAGTTCGTTTTTTTATCGACATACATTTGTCGCGCTATATCTTGTTCTTTTCCGGTCAATTTCTGGCAGAGCGGATTGGCTATTGTTTTTAATTCGGCCGTTGTTTGGGCATCGCCGATGGCATGGGCGGCGCGGCAAAGGTCGTCGGCGTCGTCAGGAAGTGGCGCCGGTGTGGCCGGTTCGGTTGGGGTCCTTTCTGGCGGGACCAGGCGATTTAAAAGATTATCGGTAGCGCTTACCCCAGGGTCGACGACCCGCTCGACTGGCCCGCGATGAATCGGTTTATTTTGATAATCCTGGACTTCTTCACGGATCGCTAGGCCCGAAATGACGTCGGCGAAAACATCGCGAACCGCAAAGGCCCGGGCGCGTAATTGGAGCATCCTTTTCGGGTATTGTTTCCAGGGACCTTGTTTGTTTGCGAGTCCGGCCTGGGTCGCGTCGTCCATTGAAAAGGTCCGGGTTTCGGGATCACCACCCACCCGCTTAGCGACACAGGTCGCCGTCATATTTTGCGAGTCGAAAGTTTCTTTTATCCATTCGCATTTGCTCGACCCGCGAACCAGGGCGATCACAGAATCGCCCCACATAGTCGGGCGGCCATTGATAACCGCGATGTTTTGCAGACTTTGCAAGGGTTTTAATCCCAATTCGTTGCCCATCTGGATCGCGATCAATATATCGCCGGGTTTGTTTTTAAAATCTTTCGGGACAATATTGGACCCGGCAATTAGTTCTGAATACTGCATCGCTTGTTCTAGCGATTTTGGTGTTAAATCAAAGGTGTTTTCGCTTAATTTAAGATCACTCATGTCGGCGCCCCTAAGTTTTTGAAATTGGCCCGGAAGGTCCGGGAGTTATTTTTAGTGGTGGACCAGGTCGCCAGGCGGTTGCCGTCGTCATCGACTAAATATTTATTTTCGCCGATGATTATTTTTAGGTCCTTTTCGGTTTGTTCCGATAATTTTTTGTAGTCGTCGCGTTCGCCCCGTTGATGCTTGAGTCGTTGCATCAGGTCCAGGGCCGTTTCGTCAGCGATGACAGTCTGGTCGTTATCTTGTTTATAGAGTGAATTAACCGCCGCCAGGGTATTGGGTTCCGGCGCCGTTTTGTCCTGGACACATTGCCAAAAATGGCGGCAATGCTGAATAAAAACATCGGCCAGGGCCGGGTTATAGTCGACCGTGTAAATTCTGAAATCCTGGCCCCCGATGAGGACCGCTACATCCCAGGAGCGCCAACCGGTGACGATCATATAGTGCATAACCTGGGGAATGTAATATTGTGGAATTTGATCGGTCCCGGGTTCGCCCCAGTCGTCGGCGGCGTATTGGTTCGCCGTTTTGATTTCCAGGCCCTTTTTCTGGCCCAGGATGCGGCGATCGATGTTCGCCTGGAGGAATTTATATTTTTTATGCCGTAACAGACGGTTTTCGCGGATCACTTTAAAGCCGGTCTGGTTGGCATATTCCACCCCGATGGGGTGTTCCAAAATATTGCCCCATCGCATCCGGGGGGTCGGATCGTCGATAGGCGTTTCGGTCGACACTTTTTCATTATAAATATCGATGTTAGTGGACCACTTGGACAGGCCCAGAATGGCGGCCACATCCGATCCGCCGATACCCTGGCGCCTGGCTAAAAGCCAATCGGTTCGATTTGGTTCGTTAGTCATGTTCATGATTCACCCCGTTAAAAAGAAAGGGCAACGGCCCAGACATAGATAAAAGCGATATTGAGTAAGGTTGCCATGACGGCGACCCCTTGAAATGCTTTTTGCCACCCGGTAGGTGGCGGGGGGAGTGTGGTAAACGGTTGCGCGAAATCTTTTTTCATGGTCCTGGCCCCATAAGTTAATTAGTTAATTAGTTAACCTACAGAGTACAAAAATAGACTTAAAAGGTCAATAAGTTTCTTAAAGAGAACTTATTAATGTATCAAATGGTACAATAGTATGCGGACAGATGCCTGGGAAAAGGGGGTTATTCTGGTATTATTTTCTTGAGTTCTTCAAATGATCGGCGATTTCCCTGGGCCATTTCTTCAACTTGAGTGCAGATTGATTGTTGTTGGGCGGTCGTTAAATAGTCGAAATTTTTTAAACACTCATCCAGAATACCACAGGATTTTTTTGGCAATCCATCCCCGAAAACAAGCCAGTCGACCTTGCATTTAAGGGTTTCCGCGAGTTTAACCAGGTATTTAGCCGAGGGGTCCCGGGTGCCGTTGACCCATTTAGACACGGATGACTTACTGGCACCGGTGGCGTTCATCAGGTCGACGGCGCGAAGGTTAAGGACCGTCATTCTTTCTTTTATTCTGTTTTTTATCATCGTTTCCCCTGGCGGTTATGCAAAAAAAATCTTTACGTCGGAAGTTGACTTAAGTAAACTCAAGCAATGACTAAAAAAAAGGCCATTGCATTTTATGGATCACAACAAGAAATTGCCCGGGTACTGAAAGTATCAAAAGCGGCCGTTTCACGTTGGGGGGAAGAAATCCCGCCGGTCCATGCTTATCGCTTGGAAAAAATATCGGAAGGGCAGTTGGTTGTCGACGACCCTTTTTTCCATTAAAGCGACAAGTCGGCAGAAATTATAACCAAAAAAAGAGGGTTAAGTAACTGTTTTACCCAGAGAAAAACCAAAAGGTGCCAGTTGTTCCTAAAAGGGGATAAAAAAGCACAAATAGGGTGCATAAATAAACTTAAATGGCCTAGATGAGAACATTAAGGACGTAATAAGTTGACGAAAGAGGAAAAGACAAGGGATAAAAAAAAAGACCGGCACCCCGAAACCGCCAGGAGAAGGGGCGCCGAAAATCATATTAACGAAAAGGATCGATGACATGACGGCGAGAGTATATCACAAGAAAGGATTAATGAAGTAATGGCCCGGATAAGGAGCATCAAGCCGCAATTTTGGACGTCCGAACAGGTGGCCGAATGTTCGCCGAACGCTCGTTTACTGTTTATTGGCCTTTGGTCCTTTTCGGACGATGGCGGGGTCCATCCGGCCAACGCGATGCGGGTCAAAATGGAGGTTTTTCCGTCCGACTCTTTTTCCCGGGACGATATTTCGGCCCTGATTAATGAGTTAATAACGGTTGGATTACTCAGTTATTACCTGGTCGATGGTCGGGGTTTTTGGCGCGTAAGTGGTTGGAATCACCAGAAAATTGACCAACCGACTTACTTTCATCCGGGTCCCGACGGCATCATTCCAAAGGGGCCGGAAAGACGCCGGACAAGGTCCGAAAGTTCGCCGAAAGATCAGACCTTGTCCAAATGTTCACCCCCGGAGAAGGAGAAGGAGAAGGAGAAGGAGAAGGATACTAAAAAGACTTGTCCGAAATCGGACAAAGGGACAAAGGTCCGGGCCGACCAGGAAAGTGGCTTTAATGAATTTTGGGAAGTCGTGGCCGCCAAGGTCAAAAGAAAAAAAGCGCTAGAAAGTTGGATTAAACACAAGTGCGCGGAAAAGGCCGACCAAATCATCGACGCCTATGTCGATCAACTTACCAACCGACTGCAATACCAAGACGCAACTAAAATTCCGATGCCATCGACCTGGTTGAATAACCACCAATGGGACGATGAGGGATACGCCGAAATCAACTACCAACCGCCAGGGGGAAAGAATGAAACCAATCAGTCAATTTACAAAACCCGGAACCAATCAACGGCCGACGCCATCACCCAGGCCGTCGTCGCCGACTATAAACCAACTGTTTGCGAGGATGGCGGGAATTTACGGGACGGCCTGGCTCAGTCAGTTCCCGACGACCGAATTATTAAATTTGGCAAAAACTGAATGGGGAACGGGACTTTTCCGTTTTAGTGACGAACAGATCGCCCAAGGGATCGATAAAGCGGTCCAATCAGGCGCCACAATGCCGCCGACGTTGCCCAAATTTATCAGTTATATGTCGGGGTCAGATTTACATAAAACGGCCGCCTATCGAATCTATGACAGTAAAGCCTTACCGAAACTCAAGACCGAAAAACAAAAGGCCGCCGCTAGGGAACTGGTGCGGGAAATTAAAAAAAACCTGGGGAATTAATGATTTCATTTATTAAACGATTTTTTAAAACAACGCCGGACATTGATAAAACAGGCCGGTGCCGATGCGGGTCCCGATGCGTCCATTTTCAATCACTAAAATTACAGAAATGTGTCGGATGCGGTCGCAGTTACACCCTGGGCGACCAGGCGGTCGAAATAGTCCATCAACGATGATTGAGTTTGCCGAAACGATTTACTGGGTGGCCGTTGGTTATGGTCTGGTCGCGATCTTTTGTTATTTTTTATGTGGCCGATGAATTAAAGAAAGCGGTCGAGAAGGTCAAGAGGATTGCCCAGGCACAGCAAGAAAAGCGAGGGAAAATCTGGGCCGATATTCAAAACCACCCGGACCCGGCAATGGCTAATTTACTGAAGGAGTTACAGCGATTTGGACAACACAAAGCGGTTGAGATCGAAACCCAAAGCGGGACCTGGAAAACCGGCGAGTTCGACCGGCCCCGGGATAAGTCGGTCAAAATCAAAAAAAGGCCCTGGGAAAAATAAAATCTGGGAAGAAACCCTGGCGCTCCATATTCGGACCTATAAATTACCGAAACCGGAGCGGGAGATTAAATTTCACCCGGTCCGTAAGTGGCGTTTCGATTTTGCCTGGCCCGGCCAAATGGTCGCGGTCGAAGTGGAGGGCGGAACCTGGAGCGGGGGCCGGCACACCACCGGGGTCGGTTTTAGAAATGATTGTGAAAAATACAACGCGGCCACAGCATTGGGGTGGCGGGTTTATCGATTTACATCCGATCAAGTCAAATCAGGAATGGCGATCAAACAAATTAGCGAGGTAATCAAGTAATGAGTTTGTTACAGCAAGTGAAGGAGCATACCACCCGCGCCGATACGATTCTGCAATCGGCCGCGATTACCATCCAGTTACGCGCCCAGGAGCGTGACAGCAAAGGGGAAAGATCGATGGCCAAGACCGTCGACGCGTTTAACGCCCTATTCGGCCATCAATTGACCGAAACCCAGGGGTGGCAATTTATGGAACTGTTAAAGATCGCCCGATCGGCGGGCGGTAATTTCCGGCGTGATGATTTTCTGGACGGGGCGGCCTATGCTGCCCTGGCCGGGGAGTCGGCGGCCAAGGAGGACGACATAGATGACTAAGAACGATTTACCGCAATCATTGCAAGAGATCGCCGACGTTATCGGTTTGTCTGAAACCATTTTATTGGCGTCACGATTAGGGGGCGCCCGTTTTACGGTCCCCGGGCGGGCCGCACACGATCACCCGTTAACCCTGGCGATCGGCGAAGATGCCGCCAATAAATTATGTGATTTCTATCACGGCGACAGCTTGGTTATTCCGAACAAGGCGCGATTTATCGGGAAACGTAACGACATTATCCGCAATCGATACCGCGATGGGGCCACAGCGCAAAAATTAGCGCTGATGTTTGGCTTAACCGAACGGACCGTTTATCGAATCTTAGACAAATGACACCATTATAAAAAAACCAAAATCGATTATAAGGGGGTAAAGATGAGAACCAACCAAAACAATGAAGTCTGGAAGAATTACGACAACTGGATATTAAAAGGGCCTTACGATGACGAAGTCACCAAAGAGGACCCGACGCCGCCGGCGGTTGAGCGGGCCTATAAATTTGTCGATGACAACCAGGGCAAGACGGACGACAAAATAAATGAAGCGGTCGAAATTATTAACGAATTACTGGAGTTAATTTAATGGCGACGATCGGATTAAATGAAAAATTAACCGAAAACTTTACCCTGGGCGAATTTATCGCGTCGGAAACGGCGGCCCGGTTAAATATTGGCGTTTTTGTCGATGACGGTGGCGCGGTACATAGCAATTTAAAGCGCCTGGCGTCCACGTTGCAACCGATTCGCGACCACTTTGGACCCATATCGATTACGTCCGGTTTTCGTCCGCCGAAACTTAACCAGGCGATCGGGGCCGGTCGTAAAAGTTATCATCAATTTGGCCTGGCCGTTGATTTCGTCGCCCACAAGGCAACGCCGAAAATGGTCGGGGAATGGGTCCGCGATTCGGGACTGGAATTTGATAAATGTATTGTCGAGTTCGACCGGTGGGTCCATATCCAGATAACGCATGAAGGTTGGGAGCCGCGCGGCGAAGTGTTAACGGCTAAACGTCGGTGGGGCGTCCCGGTGTATAAACAAGGGATCGAATAACTAAAATTTAACCAGGAAAATAAATAACATGGACCCAGAAGATTGGCGCTCAAGGATTGAGCAAAAACTAGATACGTTATCGGAAGTTTTAATTCAGTTGGCCCGAATTGAAGAACGACAAATTGTTCATCTCAACGATATGCAACAGATAAAAGCAGAGGTCGGCGAACACGATGAGCGCATCCGAAAAATCGAACAAGTGACCCAGAAAAATGCCGTTTCGGTATCAAATATTGAGCGATTCGGATGGATCGCGATGACCGCCGCGATCGGAGCATTTGCCACATTCTTTGAATAAAAACAGACACCGTAAAAGAAAAGGGGGCCAGGATGGCCAAATATAAGAAAGTTTACGCAGAAAGGTTGCCGGCCATGTTTGAAAATGGCGAGTCGGTGGCCGAAGTGGCCGACGCCCTGGGGATTTGTCGAGCGACGTTTTACGATTGGCTTGAGGTTTACCCGGACTTTGCTAAAGCCTATGACCGAGGGAAACAAAAATCTGAAGCCTGGTGGACGAAGGTCGGGCGGGATGGCGCTATCGGGGCCATTGAGATTCAACCGACCACCTGGATTTTTAACATGAAGAACCGTTTTAATTGGCGCGATAAAGTCGAAGAAACCGTTACCATGCAGACCGAAATTACCCTGGCAGACGAAGATCGCCAGGTTTTGGACCGTTATATTGACCGCGTCAAAAAATAACCACCCCGACGACGTCCGGGCCTTTGATGCGCTCATGCGCGAGGATTTGGCGTCTTTTGTAGTCAAGACTTTTCACACCGTCGACCCGGGCGCCCCGTATTTGCATAATTGGCACATTGATCTGATCGCCGAATATTTAACCGCGTGTTACAACCGGGACATTACCCGCCTGGTGATTAATATCCCGCCCAGGTACATGAAATCGATTACCGCGACGGTCGCTTTTCCGGCCTGGTTGCTAGGTAAGGACCCGGCCGAAAAGATCATCGCCGCCAGTTATTCGGGCCGGTTATCGGTAAAACATTCGATCGACACCCGCCTGGTTGTTAATTCGCCCTGGTATAAAAGGGCCTTTCCAGGGACCGCCCTGGTATCAGACCAAAACGAAAAATCGAAATTCATGACCACCGCCAGGGGCCACAGGATCGCTACGAGTGTCGGCGGTACGGCAACGGGAGAGGGGGGCGACTTTCTGATCGTAGACGACCCGCACAATCCCCGGATGGCCGCATCCGAAGTCGAGCGACAAACGGCCCTGGACTGGTTCGATCAAACTTTTTATTCCCGTCTGAACGACAAGAAAAAAGGCGTGATTATTATCGTGATGCAACGATTACACGAAAAAGACCTGGCCGGCCATGTCCTGGAATCGGGCGAGTATGAACATTTAAAAATACCGGCGATCGCGGAGCGTAAAACGATTATCGATTTTGGTTCGGTCAAAATAACCCGGGAACCGGGCGACCTATTGCATAAGGACCGCGAAGGCCCGGCCGAAATGGAACGGACCAAAAAGGGCCTGGGGAGTTATGGGTTCGCCGGCCAATATCAACAAAACCCGGTGCCGGCAGAGGGGGGCATGATTAAACACGCCTGGATTAAGCGCTATAAGACGGCGCCTAAAAATCCGACCCGGATTATTCAATCCTGGGACACCGCCTACAAAACCGGGCAGATTAACGACCCATCGGTTTGTACCACCTGGGCAGAAACGGCAACCGGTTGGTATTTGTTGCACGTTTGGCGCGACCGCGTCGATTACCCCAGGCTAAAGTCGACGGTCAAAAGTTTATTTATGCAGTATTCGCCGGCGGCGGTATTGGTTGAGGATAAAGCGTCGGGCCAGTCGTTGATCCAGGAAATTAGGGCCACCACCCGCATCCCGGTGATTCCGATCCACCCGGAAACGGACAAAGTGACCCGAATGTCGTCGCAATCTGCACAGATTGAATCTGGCCAGGTGTATTTCCCGGAGTCGGCGCCCTGGTTGGCAGATCTGGAAACAGAATTATTCCGGTTCCCGTTGACGGACCACGACGACCAGGTCGACAGCATTTCCCAGTTTTTAAAATACGCGTCGGGCGGCGCCAATCAATACGCCTATACCCCGGTCAAGAAAGGAACGACCGGATTTAACCGAAAAGGAGCATGGTAATGGCAAAACAAGCCGCAACAAAACATTTAAACAAGGAATTGGCCACGGCCAACGCGATCCGTAACCCCTGGGGCGCCGGGACCGTCGCGTCCGGGTTAACGCCTGGGCGATTGTCGTCAATTTTGAGAGGGGCGGCCGAAAATGACGCCGATGATTATTTAACCCTGGCCGAAGAAATGGAAGAACGCGACGCGCATTATTCAAGCGTATTGCGGACCCGAAAACTGGCCGTTTCGCGTTTGGACTTAACGGTCCAGGCGGCAAGCGATGACAAGAAAGACCAAGACCTGGCCGACGAAATCAGAACGATCACCAAAACGCCCGCCTATCAGGAAATGATGGACGACGCCCTGGATGCGATTGGTAAAGGCTATTCGGTGACAGAAATCACCTGGGCCAAAGGCGCTAAGTGGACGCCGGAAAAATTCATTCACCGGGACCCGCGTTTTTTTATGTTCCACCCCGACGACCCGGGCGAAATACGCCTAAAGTCTGAAACTGACCGGGTTAATGGCCAGGAATTAGAACCGTTTAAATTTATCGTCCACCGGCCCCGGCTTAAAACCGGTATCGCGTTACGCGGAGGCCTGGCGCGATTGGTCGCCTGGTCCTATTTATTTAAACAATACGCGGTAAAAGACTGGATCGCCTTTTTAGAAATTTACGGGGTGCCGTTACGCCTGGGCAAATATGGCAACTCAGCCACCGACGAACAAATCGACACGCTAAAAACCGCCGTTGCGAATATTGGATCGGATGCGGCGGCCGTTTTACCGGAATCGATGCAAATCGAATTTCAACAGGTCGCCCAGGCATCAGGCGGGTCCGATGTTTTTAAATCAATGGCCGAATGGCTCGATCGCCAGGTTAGTAAGGCCGTTTTAGGGCAGACAATGACGTCCGACGACGGTTCCAGTCAGGCCCAGGCGAGTGTCCATAATGAGGTCCGCCAGGACTTGATCGATGCCGACGCCCAACAATTAACCAATACTTTAAACCGGGACCTGGTGCGTCCGTTCATCGATCTAAATTACGGGACCCAAGAACAATACCCCACGATTCATTTAGCGGCCCCAGAACAGGCCGACATGGCGTTATTATCGGATTCGTTGGCCAAGTTAGTGCCGTTAGGGTTGCCGGTCGATAGCGCCGAAATCTTGGCGAAATTGGGCCTGGAAATGCCGGCCGACGATGCAGTTTTATTGGGCCAGGCGATCCAGGGCGACGATGCGGCCCAGAACCGGGCGACCGGGTGCCACCATTGCGGCACCGATACGGCGATCAATAAAGAAAACCCCGACGATCCTATCCTTAACGACATGATGGCAGACTGGGCCGTCGGTATGGGTCCGATCATCGATCCAATAATGCAACAGGTCGAAGGGGCCAAAGATTTCGACGATCTTAAAAAACGCCTGGCAAAGATTAACGACAGCGTAAACCTGGACAAACTGGCGACGTCGTTAGCAAGCGCCGGCCTGGTTGGCTATGCCCAGGGGGTAAGCGGCAAGGAATAACAGTTACGGCCCCCGGCCAGTCGCGAAAACCCATCGAGTCGCGCAACTGGGGGCCACCCTACACGGATAAGGAATCAGCATGGCCAGGAAGGCAACACCGACGGCGCCTAAACAGGCGTTAGAATATTTCAGAAAGAAAGGCTATAAACAAAGTTTTAGTTACCAGGACGTATGGAAAACGGAACACCGCCGCGCGTTCACGGTAGCCAAGGCCACCAGTCAGGGCCTATTAATCGACATTCGTAAAAGCGTCGATAGGGCCATCGCCGAAGGTAAGACCCTGGACGATTTCAAACAGGACCTATTCCCGAAGTTACAAAAAAGGGGATGGTTAGGTTACGGCCTTATGGATGACCCGGTCCTGGGCGGAACTGATATTTATGAATTAGGCACACCCCGGCGCCTAAAGATTATTTACGAAACTAATATGCGGGTTTCGCGGGCGGCCGGCCAATGGGAGCGGATTAAAAAGACACAAGCTGCATTACCGTATTTAATTTATTCCCTGGGGCCATCGAAAGAACATCGGCCCGATCATGAAGGATGGGCCGGGACCTTGTTACCGGTGGGCGATACTTTCTGGAATACCCATTTCCCGCCCAATGGTTGGGGGTGTAAATGTAAGGTCCGACCGATTACCCGGGGCGAAACTAAAAAAAGGGGCGGCACCACTACGCGGCCCAGTCGATCGACGGTTCCCTGGACTAATGCCCGAACCGGGGCGGTGGAACGGGTCCCGATCGGGATCGATCCGGGATGGAACTATAACCCCGGGATCGGAACGGCCAGTCAGAAGGCCGTGGAAAAGCATGGAAAGGACGTCGAAAAGGTATTTAAAAAGGTCGTAAAACCGATAGAAAAGCCGAAACCAAAACCGGCCCCTGGTTATTGGGACACATCGACAGACAAAGGCCGATGGCACGAACAATCATTTAAGGATTCGCCGGACCAGTTTAAACGGATGATTAAGGCATGGGATAAGGATTTACATGAGGTTACTTATCACACGACTTACAACGGCAAAGAATGCGGCGCTTTTTATCATAAATATTGGGGTGATAATGAAAAAGGCGTAACGGTTGAGCGCTTTTTTATCAACATGAAAAACTATAAGAAAAACGAGGGTGGAGCGCATAGCAACACCTGGCGCCATGAGTACGGCCATTTTATTGATGAAAAGATCGGTGCTAAACGGGGCATGGAGGATCACTATATCCTAAAAGGTAAAAAACAAATTGTAGCCATAGGGCATATATCTAATAGCCATGAATTTAAGTCGGCGGCAGAGTTGGATAAAAAACTGTTTTTAAATGCGGCCGGTTACGGGCGTAAGAGTAAAGCGAATGATAAAAGGTTTGCCGACTCAGAAAAACGTCATAATGATCTGGGTCAAGAAATAACAAAGATTAAGGGCGACAAGGATGGTTTTGGAAAGGTCCGAAAAGTCGCCAAAGATTTAGCCAAGGACGTCGGGGTCGATTTTGATGATTTTATCGGCGGTTTAAAGGAGCAAACAATATGGGGCGCTTATGGGAATGAAGAAGTTTATTCCAGGGCGGCACATACGTTGTTGGCGATGAAAAACAATGACGCGAAAATGGTTTTAAGGTATTTGTCCGGGATAGACCTTTCCAATAGGAACAGACAGGGGAGTTATGAAACCAGATTAGCCGATAAAGACCGTGAAGGTAAGAATTTCGATAAAGGAAGTTTAGGCAATTATTGCGACACGATCGGGTCGGCAAGTAAAAACATAATAGGCGGGCATAACAAAGAAACAGGCGGGCGCGGGCATAGAACAAGTTATTATGAGCGACGAGATGGCGCCGCAGAAACCGAATCATGGGCCAATATAACCGATATGTTAGCGGGTCCCAATCCGGGATTTTGGGAACCAATTTTAAAAGCGACGACTCCAAAGATGTTAAAGGAGTATAAAAAAATAATGGAGGAAGAATTTGGCAAGTAAGGAAAGAATAGACAAAGTTACCAGGGCATATTTTGACCAGTTCGGGGATTTCCCGCCAGGAGCGCAAGGGGTCGAAACTAATTCGGATCATTACCTGGATATTATTGAGCAACAAACAAAGAACAAAGACCAAGACAATCCAGGATTTCATGACTGGTTGCCGCCGGGTGCGTGTAGTTAGACCATTGTCAGGATAATAAACCCCGTCCTGTTTGCCGCGACTTATGAATCAATAACAAAATTATTTTACGGTTCCATAACTCAACTTTATGTGTATATAATCAAATTGTGGGATTTTCCACATATTGAGAAGGTAGTAGTGATTGGGAAAACTGAAGTCAGTTGGTTTTCAGGGGGCGAGTAACTGATATTTACTAAGTGTTTGTTTTTGAAAACAGATGTCGCAACCAGACCACTCAGAAATGAGTAGACGATAGGAATGAAATAGGTACGTTAGGGTGCTTCTCCAGCCTTAACCACTACGGGTATTAGTTAAACAGTACGATGGGTAATACGACAGTGCTGATACCGTTAAACCATTCTATATCTGGTCGAGGAGACCTTTACAGGATGAATCTTTCGGGATTATTAATCTTTCGAGATTTTGACTGTGACGTAAGTCAAAAAACAAGAATGTATGAAAGTATTAGTAATAAGTAAGACCAAAAAACCATTAATGCCTTGTTCACCATCTAGGGCAAGACGGTTGCTTAATTCAAAGAAAGCGGCAGTCTATCGACGGGCACCTTTTACGATTATTTTAAAAGATCGATCTGAGGGTGATGTTCAACCTGTTCGTGTCAAAATTGATCCCGGTTCAAAAACAACGGGTATTGCCGTGGTGGGAGAATTTCCTAAACAAGGTAATGTTGTTTTGTGGGGGGCAAATTTAACCCATCAAGGGCAATCCGTACATTTAAGAATGCTTAAAAGAGCCATACTCAGAAGTGGCAGAAGGGGCCGTAAAACCCGATACCGTCCGGCTCGATGGGCGAACAGAGCAAGACAAGCGGTCACTTATGACAAATGGTTCCCCCCGTCTTTACGTTCCAGATTGGATAACACCCGTTCAATCATTAGTAAGTTAATGGATCGGTCACCGGTAACAGATTTCTCTGTTGAGATTGTGCGGTTTGATATGCAGAAAATACAAAACCCTGAAATTTCAGGTGTGGAGTATCAACAGGGTGAATTGATGGGGTATGAAGTTAAAGAATACCTGTTAGAGAAATGGGGGCGGCAATGTGTTTATTGCGATAAAGAAAACATCCCTTTACAGACTGAACATATTGTTCCCATAGCAAGTGGTGGTACGAATAATGTTTCTAATTTAACGATTGCTTGTGAACCTTGTAATCAACGAAAAGGTAATCAGAATGTCGAGGTATTTCTTGCCCGAAAACCTGAAAAATTGGCACGTCTAAAAAGACAAATGAGATCGACTGTAAACTTGAGAGATGCGGCTGTAGTTAATGCGACACGGGAGACCTTAGCGAACTATTTAAGAGATACTTATGGCCTACCGGTCGAGCATGGATCGGGTGGACGTACAAAATTCAATCGTGCTAATCAATCGATAGATAAAGATCATTGGAAAGATGCTGCTTGTGTTGGTGAATCAGGAGCATCCATTTCTATTCCTGAACCGTTCAAGGCATTAACCATTAAGGCACGAGGACGCGGTAATAGGCAAATGCAACGAGTGGATCGTTATGGATTTCCTAAAAGTAAAGCAAGGTCAATAAAGCGGTTACACGGACTTCAAACCGGGGATATTGTTCGATTAGATCAACCGAGTGGAATATATGAAGGTACCTATGTAAGTCGATTAAGTGCAGTAGATTCTCGAACTGAAAGAGGATCAATAAAAGTAAACGGCAAGGTAGTAATTTCAAATTGGTCAAACTTCACACGACTTCAATGTATCGATGGATATGAATACACGTTTGGGTAAAGGTACAAACGGGCGTGTCAAATGTCAGCATGGCCCCAGGGCGATCGCCTGGTAAAGTAAAGCCGCAGTTCATACCTTACCTACCCGACTAAGAAGGCCCTATCACTAGGGCCTTTTTTTTTGGGTTGGTTTTATGCATGACGTTATGATCTGGCCCCGTCATTAAAAAAGTTAAATAAATGTCAGATGACACCATTAACCCGCGCGGGTAGGCGTGTATAACCGCCCTATGGAAAACGAAATAATAGCGCTAAATGCGGAATTATCCGCGACCACACCGGACTGGGTCGAACTTATCCCGCCCGGGATGAATGTCGAAGGCCGCGACGGTCGGGCCTGGATTAACGACCAACCGGACGGCATTGTCGAGCAGTTTAAACAAGACGCCAGGCAAATCCCGATCGATTACGAACACGCCACCGAAATTAAGGCCCCAAATGGCGAACCGGCCCCGGCCGTTGCCTGGATCGATGAAATAGAAGTACGCGACCAGGGTGCTATCTGGGGGAAGGTAAACTGGAACGACGACGGCCGCGATGCAGTCCAGAATCGGGCCTATAAATACTTGTCGCCGGTATTCACATTCGCAAAGAATAGCGGGCGCGTGTTGCGCTTACTATCGGCGGGATTGACCAATCAACCGAATTTACATTTAACGGCCCTAAATCGCCGCGATGATTTAGCTTTAACTACAAAGGAAGATATTTTAATGGATGAAAAAATAACCACCGCCCTGGATTTGGCCGGGGATTCTAGCATCGACGATGTTGTCACGGCGATCAACTCAATAAAAGCGGCCCAGGATGAAAAAGTCGAGTCGGCGGCAAATACAGAATTTACCCCGGACATTGAGAAATTTATACCCCGGTCCGATTTCGACGCCGCAACAGAACGCGCGACCAATGCGGAAAAAGAACTAAACGAAATTAAAGAAACGGCCAGAAACGCAGAAATTCAAAGCGAAATCGACGCGGCCCTGGAATCTGGAAAGATTACCCCGGCAAGTGTTGATTACCATGTGGCGGCGTGTCAAATGGACGGCGGCCTGGAGCGTTTCAAAGCGTTCGCACAGTCGGCCCCGGAAATTGCCGGCGATAGCGGCATCGAAGGCACCGCAGAAAACACCGAATCAGCATTAACAGACGAAGAAACGGCGGTTTGTTCGATGCTAGGTTTAGCAGAATCAGAATTTAAACTTTGTAAATAGGGGAAACTCAAATGGCAGTTGTAACACCATCATTATTAACCAGTCTAATGACTGGATTTAAAGCGAACTACCAGGCCGGCGTGAGTATGGCCGAATCGGATTACGGCAAAATTGCCACCACGGTCCCAAGTTCATCGAAATCGAATACTTACGGATGGTTAGGCCAGTTCCCACAATTTCGCGAGTGGGCCGGCGACCGTGTCATCAATGACATTTCGGCGTCTGGTTACGAGATCACCAATAAAGACTACGAAAGCACGATCGGGGTTAAACGCACCGACATTGAGGACGACAACCTGGGCATTTATTCGCCATTGTTTACTGAAATGGGCAGAGCGGCAACAGCACACCCGGACGAGTTGGTTTTCAGCTTATTGGCGGCGGGTTTTGCAACGAACTGTTACGACGGTCAATATTTTTTCGACACCGATCACGCCGTCGGCACCGGTTCGGTTTCAAACATCCAGGCGGGAACAGAAACGCCCTGGTATCTTTTAGATACGTCAAGAGCGATCAAGCCGTTAGTGTTCCAGGAGCGTAAAAAAGCGGAATTTGTCAGCATGACTAAGTCAGATGACGAAAATGTTTTTACCGCGAACCAATACCGTTACGGGGTCGATTCACGTTGCAACGTGGGTTATGGATTCTGGCAAATGGCATTTGGATCAAAAGCGGCATTAACCGGCGCTAACTTTAACGATGCCTTTTCATCGATGGCGTCATTCAAGTCAGACGAAGGTCGTCCGTTAGGCATTAAACCAAGCATCTTGATCGTCCCACCGACATTAAGAGCGGCGGCGCTTGAAATAATCAACGCTGAAACAATTGGCGGAACTTCAAACACTAATCGCGGCGCGGTTGATGTTGTTGTTTCACCTTGGTTAGCGTAACAGTAACGGCAAAGGTCGAAGGTTTCCGGCGATGCGGGCGGGCGTTTAGCACCGTCCCGCAGACTTTCCCGCCGGGGACATTCACCGACAACGAATTGGACCGACTCAGGGATGAGAAGGCCCTTATTGTCGTAGTCGAAACACCGACGCCGACAAAAAAAAGAAAGTCGACTAAAAAGGCTAAATCTTGAAATATGCAAATACTCAGGACATTATTGACCGATACGGCGAGGACGAACTTTATACCCTGGCCGACCGCGATGGTAATAATGTTTTAGAACAAGCGTCAATCGATAGGGCCTTAAATGACGCCAGTCGGTTGATCGATGGATATGTAGCCACCCGGCACGAATTACCGCTAATAAAAATCCCGGATATTTTGGTCCGGTTTTGCGTCGACATTGCGGTTTATATGTTGAGCCAGGAAGGCGGCGGCGCGACGGATGAACGTCGTTTGCGCTATGAAGACGCGGTTAAATACCTGGCCCAAATTGCCGTCGGGAATATTAACCTGGCAATAAATGCCGGACCGTCGGCAGTTGGCGGCGGCGGGGTTGTTATGTCGTCAGAAAAAAGACAATTTAGCCGGACAATGTTACGGGGCCTTTAAATGGCCGAATATTCCGACGGCGGTCTGGGGGTTGATTTAAGTGTTTTAGGGACCCACCATTTAAACCGTCAGTTGGACTTAATTGTTAAGACTGGCAAGGCTAAAAAAAGCGATTTACTGGAATCGGTCGGCGCCCTGGTTGAAAGTCAGACCCGGCGACGGATTCAAGAAGAAAAAGAAGGACCAATGGGCCAGGCATGGCCCGAATGGAACGAACTTTATGCCCTGGACCGTCATGGCAATCAGTCGTTGCTCGAGGGATCGGGCGCCCTGGTTGATTCGATCCAGTCGTTAGTAACTGGCGACCAGGTCGAAGTCGGGACCAATTTAATTTATGCCGGGGTCCACCAGGACGGGGCCACAATCAAGCCGGTCAAGGCCAAAAAATTGCGGTTTCAGATGGGCGGTGAAAGTTTCGCCGTCGATTCTGTCACTATTCCGGCGCGGCCTTTTGTCGGGGTATCAAGTGATAACCTGGACGAATTAAAGGAATTACTTAATGACTGGATTAGGGACGTAATTAAATAATGAAATATACCGAGTTCAGAGATTCAATCATTTCTGGGATTGATGCAAAATTACCCGAACTTAGGTCCGTAGCGGGCCATCCCGGGCGTTTTAACCTGGAAGAACTCAAACGTATGACGACCCGTTTACCGGGCGTTAAAGTAGCGATTCTGGGAGCGTCACAAACCGAAGAATTAGGGACCGGAGAATACAAGGCGACGTTAAAATTTGCCGCGTTTATTTTGGTCGGCGATCGCCGCAATTTATCGAAAGAAATCGCCGCGTTAAACCTGGTCGAAATTCTGACCACCCTGATCGGCTCGAACCGATGGGGCCGGGATGATGTTTACCTGGGCGAAAATATCAGCGCCGACAATCTTTATTCGGGGTCAATCGATAAAAAAGGGGTCGCGATTTGGGCCGTCACTTGGTCCCAGGCGATTAAAATCGGGGAAAACACCTGGGCCGGCGGAGTGGTTCCGACTGATATTTATATTTCAGACAATGAACCGGACTGGGGCGAACACCCAGAAAATTACGATCAAATCGTCACCGACGGGGCGCCGACGCCATGATTTCCGAAATTATGCAACGCCTGGGCGATGTTGAGCGCCGTCTGGCCAATGTCATTACCCTGGGGGCCATTGTCGCGGCCGACTATGATAACGCCCTGGTCAAAGTACAGGCCGGCGGTTTAATTACCGGGTGGAGGCCCTGGTTGACTAGGCGGGCATCAAATGACCTGGATTATTGGGCGCCGGAAGTCGGCGAACAAGTTGTTCTATTATCACCTGGCGGGGAGCCGGAAAAGGCCGTCGTTTTGCCGGCCATTTACCAGGCCGATCACCAATCCGACCTAACAAGTCCCACCGTCCACCGGACCACCTATTCCGACGGATCGGTGATCGAATACGACCGGGGCAACCATAAACTAAAAGCGGCCCTGGTTACGGGCGCGACCACCGAACTGGTCAGCACCGGGGGCGTTGCGATTACCGGCGACGTCACCGTTACCGGTAACGTCAATGTGACTAAAAACATTACCGCGACCCTAGATATTACCGACGGGACCCGATCGATGGCGGGGGACCGTGGAATTTACAACGGCCACACCCATTCCGGGGATTCTGGCGGGACCACATCAGCACCGGGGGACACACAATGATCGGCGTGAACAGTACGACAGGAAAAGCATTAAAAGGTTATGACCATTTACGGCAATCGATCCGGGACATTCTAAAAACACCGATCGGGTCCCGGGTAATGCGGCGCGACTATGGTTCACGAATTTGGGACCTGGTCGATGCACCGATCAACGCCGAAACTTTAGCAGAATTACACATCGCGACGGCCGAAGCGTTGGACAAGTGGGAGCCGCGAATTTTAATCGAATCGGTCGCGGTAACATTTGACCCGTCGGCGGTAAGGGTTAGTTCAGATTATCCAATATTGACAATGGAAAAAATTGCGCCTGATATTGCGTTTGAAAGTGCAGATTTAACCTTGTATGCCGATTCGCCAGAAACTAATTTCTGGGACGATGTTGTTATTTCAACTTTTGGATACCTTCAAGGGGTGGGGTCAGTCTTTAGAGCAAATAACCTATATCCTTTTATGGGCGAAATGACCGAACGCGGTTATATGCGGGCCGATATTCAAGAAGATAACGACGTCGATATTTCTGACGTCATGGATTTTTTAAGGGCCTATGTCAACTTAGAAGATGAGGAAACGACGGCCCGGTTTAACCGTGTTAAAGAAATCGCTTTTAACCGATGGAAGGCGGGCGATACGATTTTTAATAAATATTGGGCGTCATCGGCGGGGCGGGCCACAAGTGCGGCGCTTATTGTTGACGTTGCCGGGACCTATTTACCGGATGGAAAAAAAATTAACTTAGAGGGTTTAGTCGTATGACCGAATTTACCGGCATTAACCTGGCGGAATTACCATTTCCGGGCGCGGTTGAATCGCTTGATTTTGAAACTATTTTTTCGGCCATGTTGGCCGACTTACAGGCCCGGGATGCGAATTTTTCCGCGTTGGTTGAATCGGACCCGGCTTATAAAATTTTAGAGGTTGCGGCTTATCGGGAATTATTGGTCCGGCAACGGGTTAACGACGGCATCAAGGCCGTCATGTTGGCCTATTCGACCGGGTCCAATTTGGACCAGTTGGGGGCCTTGTTTGGGGTGGTCCGGCAGACCGTGACGCCAGAAGATAATTCAACGATCCCACCGACCCCGGCCGTCATGGAATCAGATGATCGGTTTCGTTCACGGGTACAAATCAGTTTAGAGGGTTTCAGCACCGCCGGCCCCGTCGGCGCTTATGTGTTTCATACCCTTGACGCGTCGCCGAACGTCAAAGATGTTTCGGTGGTTTCGCCGGCCCCGGGGGTGGTGGATGTTTATATTTTATCCACGGATGGCGATGGCACCGCAAGCGATGATTTACTAAATACCGTTGACGCCCGGCTAAATGCAGACGAAATCCGTCCGTTAACGGACCAGGTGACAATCAAAAGGCCGACAATAACATCATTTAATATTACGGCGACCTTACATTTTAGCGACGGCCCCGACAGTCAGATCGTCAAGGACCTGGCGACGGCGGCGATCAATCAGTTTATTGAAGATCACCAACAGATCGGCGGCGTTATTGCCATTTCCGGGATTATGGCCGGGTTACACCAGGCCGGCGTCGATCGGGTTGAATTGGTGGAACCGACGGCCGATATTGTTTTAAGCAATACCGAATCGGCCCATTGCGCGGCGATAACAATCACTTAGAAGGTATAGCAATGGCATTATTACCATACACATCAGAACACGGGGAAAGGTCGCTAGAAAGCGCCACGGAGCGAATTTCAAACGTCGCCGGCCCCTTTTATGATTTGTGGAATTTTGATAAATGCCCGGTTGAGTTATTACCCTGGGTGGCCTGGTCCTTATCGATTGACGACTGGGATAGTGACTGGCCAGAAAGTGCCAAGCGCCTGGCGTGTAAAAATGCCGTTTCCATTCATCGACACAAGGGGACCCGGCAGTCGGTCCAGTCGATTATTGAACCTTTCGGCGGATTAGCTAATATTGTCGAATGGTGGCAACAAGACACCCCCGGAATCGCCCATACGTTTACCGTTGAATTTCACGCATCGGCGGGACAAGTGGCATCAGCAGAATTAACCAAGGTTGTCGCCGCGATCGGTAAAGTTAAACCGGTCCGGTCGCATTTTACGACGACAAATACGTCGGCCCATTCCGGGGAGATAGTCGCGACCGCCTGGGCCACCATAATTAATTTAAAAATAGTTTAAGGGGACAAAATGGCAGTCACAACCATAACAGGCGCGGGAACCGCCGCCGTTGTTAATGCCCAGGCGACCGGGGCGTCCGGCGTAGTCATTGCAACGTGTGGCGTTGTTGAAGCGGGGTTTGAAATTAAGACTTTGCCCGTCGACGGCGTCGAATTGATAACGCCCGGCCTTATTCGGGTGGGTATTAAAGATCAAAGCACCGACATTTATACGGCGGAAAAATTAAATTTTTACCTGGACGACACGCCGGCGACGTTATTCGCAACCATTACCGAAATGTCACAGGCGAAGGCGTCTGACAGTATTTTTATGGCGTTAATGGAAATCGATGTTTCGGCCGCCGGGTCGTCACCGGTAACACCAAGCGGCGCGATCACCATGTCGCCGCCGGTATCGACCACCGAAATAAAAGGCATTATTGAAACCGCAACGGTTGTCGAATCAACCGCCGGAACCGATAGCACCAGGGCGGTGACACCGGAAGGGATGCGATCGCATGGCGACGCCCGGTATTTGCAATCCGTTGAACCGACCTTGGAATCTACCACGGTGATTTCTGGCACGATTGAAACCGCCACGATTGAAGAATCAACCGCCGGAACCGACACCGTCAGGGCCGTAACACCGGCCGGGATGCGCGGCCACGGCGACGCGCGGTATTTGCAAAGTTTACCGGATCATGGCCACCCGCACACGCATGGGATGAGTTGGGGAACCAATCAATTAAGCGGATATATCAACAGTATGGACGCGACATTTTATTGGAATCTGGACAACGGTTACGTTATGACCGGCCTGGGCGGTTATCACTCCAACCACCATGAGGATCGGCAATGGCGGGTTTATTACACATCATTAAGCGCAACAACATCGGCGGGGTAAAAAATGTATTTATTAATTAATGACGACAATACAATCAATTTCGCCGGCGATCACCCGATCGATAAAGGTCTAAATTTCACCGGGACCCGGTTGGTGGAATTTAAGCGTAAAAAAATGACCGCCGTTGTTGGTGATGTTGCCCCGGATATTGCCTGGTGGAATGAAAAAACGAAAAAGGTCGAGCGGGACCCGCGTATCGCAGACCCCAGAAACACCCAGGCCAGGGAAAAAATATTACAGTTTTATCCCGTTTGGCGGCAGATGAATGTTTTAAGGTCCGGGGATTCGGTAGAGGTCGAAAAAATGGGATTATTTATCGATGTGGTCCGCGCCTGGGCCAATGATCGGGACCGCCCGGTTTCAGATTTAGAAAAAATAATACCGATGGACAAATGACACCATGTAAAAAGCCTGGTTAGGGTTCAAAGTGTCGGCAAGAACGGACAAATATTTAAAATTTAAAAGGAGTTAAAATAATGCCAGGTCAATTTTTACATGGCGTCGAAGTCTTAGAAATCGATGCCGGTTTACGCCCGATCAGGACCGTTAAATCGTCGGTGATTGGAGTCGTTGGAACCGCCC
>ENA-ORXI01000856-ORXI01000856.1-sediment-metagenome-genome-assembly--contig:-NODE-856-length-24911-cov-6.111259_pt1 | contig 24911 bp, 25 predicted proteins | sample MGYA00237861_ERZ511468 | MGnify/ENA primary metagenome ERZ511468 (study PRJEB26299, sample SAMN06266213) | sediment metagenome | isolation source: Hudson Canyon methane seep mesocosm | place: USA:Hudson...
CAAATAATCATAAATCAACTCATAGGGAAGTTTGTAGAAATATTTTTCTATTGCTGAGTGATTATTATTAAAATAATCAGCAAGAGTATTTAAATTATTATTCGCTAATTTAGATTTTAATTTTAAAGATAATATGCCATTACTTTTTATTCTTCTCGAAGCTAAATTATATTTACCTTTCTCATAATTCGCATATGCAAATTTATTTGAATTTATATGGTTCGGGCTTAATAGTGACACAAAGTCAAGGAAACCAATCACCTTCTTTCTAGTTGATGGTTTGCTCAGTATTTTTTTAATAAATATTTCTTTCATTATTTTAAACTTGTAATAACATTATTAAATAATACATCAATATCTTTGAATATAGCCTCGTAGCCTTCAAAGTTTTGATCCATTTGTTTTATTAGAAATGTTGTGGCTTTATCAATTGGGTCTTCTGAATCTAACGCATCGAATATGCCATAGTTCAGGACATTTGTTTTGTAGAAACCATAAGCGCGAACATCTTCAGCCATTAATATAGTGGGCTTTTTTCTTCTTAAAAATGAAATGTGGCCATGTAACCGATAGCCTACATGCAAATCAATATTATTATAAAAATCTAACTTATCTGCCTCTCCACATAAGTTTACATATTCAACATTGTGCAAGTTTGAAGTATTTTTTTCAAAATTACTTGTCACCACATTAGGTTCCGAATGGAATGTTACAAAGAACTTTACCTGTTCATCAAATAACGCACGTAATTTAGAAAGCAAAGTGATAGCTTGCTCATTATACTTAGGGTGATGCTGAACACTAAATGCAATATTCCTTATTTTTTTAGGAATTTGACTCCGGTTAGTATAATCACTATCGAATAAGACTAGGTCACCAAAGAACTTTGAATCTATCCCGTTAGACGCAAGCAACTCAACTATTTTAATATCTCGACACAATATAGGCCCAGTATTCCTGATGATTTTATGAAAAAAATTAATCTCTTTTGCCAGCAAAAATCCAGCGGCTTTTGAATCTTTATCAAAATACTTAGTGATTCCCTCAACTGACGAGTGAGCTCTGTGTGAAACTCCAAAAGCATCATTGATATATACATCTGCCATAGATGCTAATTTAGAAGCAAACTCTTCATCATTTTTAGTTTCACCCTTGTTGTATCTTAGGTTTTCTAAAAGTAAAATTTCACCGGCTTCTAAATTTTTTGCTGTTTCTAAAGTATCATCTTGAACACAATTTTTTGCCATTTTAATCTCTTGTTTTAAAAGAGTATGTAATCTTTTAGCAATAGGTTTTAAAGAGTATCTCTCTTCAAAAGCCTCTTTTGGTCTTCCAAAATGTGAAGCTAAAATAATTGAACAATCATTATCAATACAATATCTGATTGTATTCAAAGCACTTCTTATTCTTCTATCATCACTGATATTACTGTACTCATCCATTGGTACATTAAAATCACATCTAATTAATACTTTTTTACCAGATATATCAATATTTTTTATCTCTTGTAATTTCATCAAATTCCTTATTTGTTTGCTACGTAAACAGCCATATCAATTAATCTTGAAGAGTAACCCCACTCATTGTCATACCAAGTCATAACCTTAATCATATTTCCAGCAACAACTTGTGTTAAATCTGAAGCAATAATAGTTGAATTAGTATTCCCAACTAAATCAGAAGATACCATCATATCGTTGTCGACAGCAACAATTCCAGGAAGCTCAATTGCTTTAGCTTCAAACAATGCGTTTAATTCTTCTTTTGTTGTATCTTTTTTCACAACAATATTTAAATCTACCATTGAAACATTTGGCGTTGGCACTCTAACACTTTGACCGTGTAATTTTCCATCTAATTGTGGCATTACTAGTCTCATTGCTTTTGCAGCTCCCGTTGTTGTTGGAATCATATTAGCAGCACCCGCTCTAGCTCTTCTTTTATCTTTACTATGTTTAACATCTAAGATATTTTGATCATTTGTATATGAGTGAATTGTAGTCATTAAACCTTTTTCAATTCCAAAAGCATCATCAATGATTTTTGCAACAGGACCCAGACAATTAGTTGTACAAGAAGCATTTGAAACAATTGATTCACCCTTATATTCATCTTCATTCACACCTAATACAAACGTAGCGGTATCGTCTTTTGCTGGTGCGCTCATAACAACTTTTTTAGCACCATTATCTAAATATGCTTGCGCTTTTTCTTGAGTTAAAAATGCACCCGTACATTCTAAAACAACTTCAGCACCAAAATCTGAAAAATTTAATTCATTTACATCTCGTGTGCTAAACAGTTTTGCTTTAACACTTCCCATATTTAAATAACCGTCAACAACTTTTACTTCACCATCAAAAGTTCCATGTACTGTGTCATGTTTCACTAAATACTCAAGCATATCTACACTAGAAGTGTCATTTACTGCAACTAATTCAACATCATCTCTTTGATCAATTATTCGAGCAACACATCTACCAATTCTTCCAAAACCATTGATTGCAACTTTTAAAGCCATTGTTTACCTTTATCATATATAAAATTTTTAGATATTTTATCCAAAAGTTGCTATAATCAAATTTAAGCAGTTAAAAAAAGGTGAAAATAGGTGAAAGTAGCAATCTTTGGTGGCAGTTTTGACCCACCTCACATAGGTCATGAATCCATCGTACATGAAGCTCTAAAGCAATTAAGTATAGACAAATGCGTGATAGTTCCTACCTTTTTAAGTCCATTTAAAAAAGACTTTTTTTTAGAACCAAATAAAAGACTTTTTTTATTACAAAAACTCTTTAAAAACAAAAAAAATATTGATATATGTGACTTCGAAATTTCTAAAAAAAGAGCGGTATTCTCAATCGAAACAGTAAAATATCTACAACAATTGTATAAAGCAGATACTCTTTATTTAATTATTGGAGCAGATAATTTAGAGAAATTACATTTATGGCATGATTACGAAGAGTTAAAAACGCTTGTTACATTTGTTGTTGCAAACAGAAGTGGTTATTTAAATGATAATTATGATAATATACAAACTTTAAATGTGAATCTTAATATAAGTTCAACAAACTTGCGAGAATCGTTGGATTTAAACTATATTCCAAAAAACATAAAAGAAGATGTCAAGTTATATTGGCAAAACAGATAAAAGGCAAAGAAATTTTGAAAAATAGATTAGAAGAAATAAGACAAATATTGGATGACAAAAAAGCTGAAAATATTGAAATAATTGACTTAAAAGAAAATGACTATATTGTTGACACTGTAATTATTGCAACAACACTAAATGCTAAACATGGGTTTTCTTTATTAACATATCTAAAAGAAGGACTTAAACCATATGGTGAAGAGTTTCTTAGAGTAGAAGAAGATGATGACTGGACAATAGTTGATTTGGGTGATGTACTAATACACCTTATGAGTCAATCTCACAGAGATAAATATAATATCGAAGAGTTCTTAGGTGAACTAGAGAAGAAATAGTTAAAACTATTTCTTCCTAATTATTATTTTCCACCACCAGTTAATACTTTCTGATAGTTTTGTGTAGCACTTTTAGCTCCACCCATGTACCCACTGTATATTGCAAATGCAATAGCTACTGATATAATTATTAAAAACCATTTCATTACATTGTTTCCTTTGCAGTTATTCCTAACAATTTCAATCCTGTTCTAATAGATAATGATACCACAGATAATGCTTTTAAAATGTTATTTTGATTATCACTTCCAACTATTCTACAATCGTTATAAAATTTATGCAATGATGCACTTAATGAATATAAATAGTCTGTAACTTTTTGCATATCTCTTTTTAAGAAGGCTTCTTCTAAAATTGATTGTAAAAGTAAAGATTCATAAACTAAGTTTATCGCATCTTCGTTTAAATTTTCTAATTTTACATCTGCTACATCAGACATACTAAGTTCAGCTTTTTTAAATATCTGATTAATTCTTGCATGCGCATAATTAATATAAAAAATAGGATTTGAAGAATCATGATTTTTTAATCTGTCTAAATCAAATTCCAGATGAGTATCACTTTTTTTAGTTAAAAATATAAATCGTAAAGCATCACTGCCAATTTCTTCAGCGATATCTGAAAATAAAATTACATTTCCTGCACGCTTACTCATCTTGTAGGGTTCTCCACCTTTAAGCAGTGAAACCATTTGAGACAAGATAATTTCTAATTTTTCAGGATCATTACCTAAAAATTTTATTGCAGCTTTTACTCTAGTAATATACCCATGGTGATCTGCACCCCAAATATTTATATATTTGTCATAAGGTCTATCAAATTTATCTTTATGATAAATAATATCACCCGCAAGATATGTTGGAATTCCGTTTTCTCGAACAACTACTCTATCAACATCATCGCCAAGTTCAGTAGATTTTATCCAAATTTTTTCATCTTTTTTATATAAAGAGCCATTATCTTCTAAAACTTTTTTTGTCTTATCCCAATTAGAATAAAGTGATTTCTCACTGACAAAATTTTCAAATTCGATTCCGATATTTTTTAAATCTGTTACAATAAGCTCAAGAACTAAATCTTTTGCAAAAAATGCAATCTCTTTATATTTTGATTCATCATAAAGGATATCTTTACCAAATTTTTCAATAACTGCTTCGGCAATGTCTATTAGGTAGTCACCTCTATAGTAAGTCTCAGGATATTGTACCTCTTCTTTAAAAATAAACTCTTGCGCAGCTAAACTTATTGATAATCCCAATAAATCCATTTGTGAACCAGCATCATTAATATAGTATTCTGCAGTAATATCGTAACCTAAATGGTTTCCAACCCTACAAAGCGTATCACCTAAAATTGCACCACGTGCATGACCAATATGAAGTGGACCAGTAGGATTCGCACTCACATATTCTAATAGTATTTTACAGTTTTGATTTTCTTTTTTACAAAAGCTATCTTGATCGCTCAAAGCTTCATTTGCAAATTTTTCAATAAATGAAGGCGAGAGTTTAAAATTCAAGAAGCCTTTAATGGCTTCTACAGATTCAAACATTTCTGCATTTTCAAATTTTAAGGCCAAATCTTGGGCAATCATAATTGGTGATTTTCTTAACTCTTTTGCTAAGGAAAAAGCAATGGGCGTTGCAAAGTGACCCATTGCCTTATCTTTTGGTTTTTCCAAAACAATACTTTTTTGTAATTGTTCTTCAATATAAGTTTTAACAATATTATGCAATTAATTTATTCCTAAACAGTTTTTGTTGTATCGTTAGTTTCTTCAGATTTAGTTTCTGTTTTGTTATCTACGATTTTATCTGCAGTATCTGATTTTGTAACTTCTTCAGTTTCATCATCATCTTTTACTGCTTTTTTAAAGTTTTTAATTCCACTTCCTAAACCTTTAGCAAGCTCTGGAATTTTCTTTCCTCCAAATAATAATAGTACTACGAATGCGATTAAAACCCATTCCATTCCACCTGGCATACCCATTTTGTTCTCCTGATATATGTTTTTTAAATTTGTAGATTATATCTTCTTAATCCTTATACCAAATTAAACTAAATTATAACAACAAATTGGTCAATAGATTTTGACCTAGGTTAATTTTGTTTATTATTTTAAAAAGAAAAAAAGTAATTTATATCCACTTCCTGCTGCGAGTATTGTTCCAAATAGATTCAAAAACATATTTGCAACTCCTAGAAAGAATGAGGTTTCAAGTAAAAAAAAACTCTCAATTGCAAAAGTTGAATATGTTGTTAATGCTCCTAAAAACCCAGCTGTTAAAAATGCTTTCGTACTTTCACCTATATTGTAATGTATAAAAATGGCAAACAAAACTCCAATTAAAAAACTTCCTATTATATTTACAGTTAATATTCCAAATGGAAAATCATGTGGGAAAGCTTTTGTAATCGTTAGATTGAGGTAAACTCGGGCAATTGCACCAAGAAATCCCCCACATCCAACTGCAAGTGCAGTTTGCCAAGTAAGTGTCATTCTTTTAGCTCATTTTCAAGTATTGTTCTCATCTTAACTTCTGTTTCATGCAGCCAATCACTTTTTTTCTCTGCTTGTACTGGATCTAAATATACAACTTTCACAGTTCCTGGTGTAGCTTCTAATGTTTTGGAATCTAAGATTTTTCGAGTATTTATAAGTACCACTGGTTGAACTCTTAATTTATATTTATCTGCAACCATTTTAGCACCAAACTTAAATTTGGCAATTTTTCTCCCATTGTTTCGTGTACCCTCAGGGAAAATAGCAATAGGTCGTCCTTTAGAGAGCCTATCTTTAGTCTCTTTGAGTAATGTGACAATTCCTGATTTATCTTCTCTGTCAATTGAAATCATTTGTGGAGCTTTTATAATATGTCCAAAAAAGAACAAATTTGAAATCTCTTTTTTTGCAACCCAAGCAAGATTTCTATCATGCAAATATTCCATAATCACAATATCCATTAAGGATTGATGATTCATGATGACCATATCGCAACTCATATCTAAAGTTCCAACTTCTTCAAGTTTTATACCCAACAGTTTTATTTCAAGTTTCATCCATATTTTTCTTATTTTATGATGATGTTTTCTAAACAGATACATCAAGACTATCGTAATGGCTACAGTTATTGAAAACTGAATTAATATAAAATATCCTCTAATTTTTGACAATATTATTTTCCTTTATCCAACCTATTGTTTCTTTATTTTCATTTATTCTTTTAAATAATATTTTTAAAAAGTTACCTTTTTTATTTAATATTTCTACTTTTTGTGTTTTATTAATTTTATAAAATATTGTTGACTTATTCGTTGGTAATATGTATATATTACTTCCTTCTTTTATTTTAACTCTCTCATTGGGTAAATTATATAAAATAAATATAATTAAAAATATTAATGTAAAGAATATGTAGATAAACTTTTTTCTGTTCAAATAGAGTATAAAAAATAGAAAAACGAAAGAGGCAATAAAAATCTTTTTGTACAATAAAATATTACTTTTATTTGGGTTTAAATCTGTTTGAGTACTCACCAATTCATTTTTTAAAATGACCACAGATTCTATTCTATCAAATGAATTTGAATCACTGTTATAATAATCAAAAGCAATTTTTTTTGTATGTAAGGGGATTATCGCATAATATATTGCTGTTTGATTTGAACCATTTTCATTAATTGAACTCACGCCTTGATCATCAAAGCCCTTTAAATGGAAATCTTCAAGATTAGCTTGGGATGCTTTTATTTCAAGTATGGTTAAGAGTTTATTATTTGTATACTGTTTTGTTTTATGTGTAATAACTTCCAATTCATTGGCTATAACATTGGAAAATTTTTCATTATCTTTTGCAACGTTAGTGTATTTTAATTTTTTAGGTTTTAAGGTTGCAATTTCAAAGACTTTGTTATCTTTATACATTAAAACTTGAAAGGTAGGCATAATGAAGTCACTGTATTTAACTTTAAAATAGTATTTATTATAAAAATTATTTTTCCCACCATACTTCCAACTGTTTAAATGATTGATTATTTCTACATTTTTAAAGTTGATAAACCGTGTTTCAATTCTGTCAAATTCATCGGTAGCTATTGTTGTTTTTAAATTTATTTCAAATCGTTGATTTTGAAGAATAATTTTTGGTGTTTTTTCATAATCTACATATATATTTTTTGATTTTTTTAGATTAGTAAAAGAATTATCTCTGGATGCTTTTTTAAATAAGTCAGGCGGTGGTAGTTCTATATCTATTTTAAAACTGTCGCTATTAAATTCAGTCTCATCATTTACCAAAACTTTATTGGCATACGATTCGTCATCATCTACAGTATCAATATACTCTTTTTTGGGGAATTGTTCATCTATAATAGCTTGAATTTGAGCTTGTCTTTTAAAAATAACATCTTCATTTGTTACATTATTTTCATTCGCGAAGAGAAATTGAAAAAATAAAATAAATAAAACTATATATCTCATTTATAACCTATTAAATTACCCAGATAAAACAGTTACCTATTTTATCTGGATATTAATTATTTATTAAAAAAACCTTTTAACATCTTTACACCGTCATCACATCCTAAAAGTGATTCCATTGCACGTTCTGGATGAGGCATTAATCCAAATACATTATTTTGTTTATTTGATATTCCTGCAATTTGAGCAACACTACCATTTAAACTTTCAATGTTTCCGTTTTCATCACAATATTTTAAAAGAATTTGATTATTTGCTTCTAAATCTTTTAATCCATCTTCATCTATATAATAATTTCCATCATGGTGAGCAACAGGAATATTAACAACATCATTTACTTCTAATTCTTCTAAAAATTTATTTTTGTTATTGATAACTTTTAAATTTTTGTACTTAGAAATAAAATGCAAGGTGTCATTTCTTTTCATAGCTCCTGGTAATAAACCAGCTTCTAATAAAATTTGAAATCCGTTACAGATTCCTAAAACTTTACCACCAGCTGCCACATATTTTGATACTGATTCCATAATGGGTGCAAATCGTGCAATAGCCCCAGATCTTAAATAATCACCATATGAAAATCCACCAGGAATTACAACTAAATCTGTATTTGATGGAATTGCAGTTTCTTTGTGCCAAAGTATACTTACAGTTGCACCTAATTTTTCAAAAGCATATTGTGTATCGTATTCGCAGTTAGTTCCTGGAAATTGTAATACTGTTACATTCATATTCTTAACCTATAATTTCGATATCATAATCTTCAATAACTGTATTAGCAAGAAGTTTTTCACACATTTTTACAGCTTGAGCACGAGCGGCTTCTTGTGTATCACAATTTAATTCCATGATGATTTGTTTACCAATTCGAACGTCACTTACCACTTCTTTAAATCCTAAAGTATCTAAAGCATGATGTGTTGCTTTACCTTGATCGTCTAATACACCTTTTTTTAATGCTACATTTACAATTGCTTTCATTTATTACCTTCTATTTATATTTTTGCGATTATATCTAAAACAACCTTTGGCAGTTTTAGATAATCAGAGCATGATAACGCCCTGCTTTAAACTTATTTACTTAATCTGTTATGGATAGTACTGTATCCACTTAAAATTGTATTTTTGATTGAATCAGGAACATTTACATCCAGCTTTTCGCCAGCTTTTAATTCTTTTGATTTCTCTTTCCAGTTGTTCTTTTTACCAAAATCACGAAGTATTTGTTTATCCATTGAGATATAATTCTTGGCATCAAAATCTTCTTTCGCTATAAATCTTGAACTCTCTGGGGTTAAGACTTCATCACCAAGAACCCATTCACCTTTAGCATCAATAAATATTTCAAATTTTGTATCAACAACCACAATGCCGTTTTCTTCAGCATATTGAGTAAAATTTTTAAACAATTTTTCCATACTTGAGACAATTTCTGGGAACACTTCTCTCACCTTCGCAGTGTTTAAAGGCTCATCTTTGATTCCTTTAGTCGTTGGTGTGAAAATAGGTGTGTCAAATTTATGCCATTGTTGTAAATCATTAGATAAATTTAAACCATAAGGATCTTGACCATTTTGGCACGCATCAAATAACGAACCTGTCAAATAATTTCTGAAGATAAATTCAAATTGGACAACATCACCATCAATTTCAGCCTCTAAAGGTTTACACAGCTCCATGAGCTGACATCTTGGTGCGATACTTAATGTTTCATCCATAGTCTCGGCCAAAATAGCTGTTCTAATACCTGCTTGCCTTGCAAATGCTGCACCACTATTTGAGATAGTAGTTTGAGAAACACCTTTTCCTTCAATTTCAAGGTTTAATGGAATATCAAACACTGAACAACGATCACTTCTTACCAATAATACTTTTTGCTCATCTCCAGGACAAGTGTAAAGGTCTGCATTTTTACCAATATAAAATAGGTTATAGCCTAACTCTTCTAATTGTGAGATACCTTTTTGAGTTGTAGTTTTCTTTGAGTGTGGCCAAAGACCAAGTGCTACAATATCACTTATTTTCATTTATTCTCCTACTATTTATTAATAATTATTAATGATTTTAGAATATCAACAGCTGTTTTAAGCTGATTGTCTTTTAATATATCTTCTTGTTTTAATATTCCATTTTTACTTTTACTTTTTACTTCTTTTGCTTTTTTTACTTCTTTTTTCACTCCGTCAACTTTTTCAAGTTCACCTTCTAAATGTTTTTTTAAATCCGCTTCTTTAATAGAAAACTCTGAATCAGGTTCACTTACTGCTTTTCCTGGATATGAAATAATGTCAGGTGTAATCCCTTTTGCTTGAATTGTTCTTCCACTTGGTAAGTAATATTTAGCAATGGTTAATTTAATACCTTCACTTTTATCTTTTGTGATAGGAAGTACTACTTGAACTGAACCTTTTCCAAATGACTTTTGTCCCACTACTATTGCTCTTTTATGATCTTGTAATGCACCACTTACAATTTCACTGGCACTGGCACTTCCACCATTAACTAAAACAATTAAAGGAACATCAGTAAGTGTTGTTGAGCTTTTAGCATAAAATTTTTCTTCTTGTGCAGCATTTCTACCTTTTTGAGAAACAATAACTCCATCATTTACAAAAATATCTGTAACGTTTATTGCTTGATCCAGTAATCCTCCAGGATTATTTCTTAAATCTAAAATAATTCCTTTTTTATTACTGTTTTTCTCAATGGCTTGAGTTAAACTTCTTGATACTTTTTTATCAAAACTAGCAATTCTTACATATAAAATATCATCAATTGTTTTTGAATATACCGATTGTATTTTTATAATATCTCTAACAATTTCAATCTTAAGAGGTTTTCGCTCCCCTTTTCTAACCATTGTTAAAAAAATTGAAGTTTTAGGTTTACCACGCATATGCCCTACTGCTTCATCCAGTGTCATATTCAATGTAGAAATATCATTAATTTTTAAAATAATATCTCCTGCTTTTACACCTGCTTTATAAGCTGGGGTATCATCAATAGGCGAAATTACAGTTAACGCTCCATCTCTTAAACCAACCGTTATTCCTAAACCACCAAATTCTCCAGCAGTTTGTATTTTCATTTCTTTAAAATATTTTTTATCCATATAGGTTGAATGGGCATCTAACTCTTGCATTAAACCTTTTAAGGCTTTGCTTACAATTTCTTGGAGTTTAATATCATCAACATAATATTTTTCAACCGTTCCAATAACTTGCGTTAATTTTGACAGTGACTCAAATCTTGTTTTTGACAACTCTTCTTTGGAAGTTTTTGCACTCACACTTTGCATAAAAAGTAATGAAAGCATTGAAATAAGTAAAAAGTTTTTCATATTTTAACCTTGCATATATATTATATAAATAAGGAAGTATTATATTCAATTTTTTATAAAAGTAAGGTTTTATAAAAATTCCAGTAGTATATCAATTAATTTTTTATGAAGATAGTCTTCATATATTTAAACATGGTGGTAATAAAATATGAGTATGAAAGAAAATATAGATTTTGTAAAAGAAGAGCTTAACTCAGAAGAGAAGTTTCTTGAAAATTTTGTAAAAGTAGAACGATTTTACAAAAAGAACAAAGCCTTGGTTATTGGGGTTGCGGCTATTGTAGTTATTGCTATTGGTGGAATAAGTGTTAAGAGCTATACCGCTGCATCAAATAAAAAAGAATCAAATATTGCATTTAATAAATTTTTACAAGATAATAATGATAAAGTATCTCTTGATAAACTTCAAGAAATCAATCAACAATTATTTGAAGTTGCAACATATATTAAAGCAAAAAAAGAAAATAAAGATGTAAAAATAAACGTTACCTATTTAAAAGATTTATTGGAATATTCAAAAGCAGTAGAAGCAGAAAACATTGACAAATTGAGTTCACTTTCTATGCAAAACAATTTTTTATTAAAAGAGTTTGCCATTTTTAATAAAGCTCTGATTTTAGCTAAAGATGCAAAATATTTAGATGCAAAAGAGACATTAAAACTTATACCTCAAAAATCAAAAGTTAATGATTTGGTTGTTTTATTAAATCACTATTTATTAACTAAATAATGGAATAAACTGATGAAAACATTATCTTTAATAACACTAGTGCTTGCACTACTTTTTATAACTGGTTGTTCACAAAAACAATATTTTGAGCCAGAAGAGACTGACGGTGATTTTTCTCAAAGTCCAAAAAGTATGCCTGCAAAAATTATTGGATTTAATAGAAGTGGCGCAACTTTGGATAATGGACAAATTATTACTAAAGATAAAATGTCAACTTATAAACTCCCTGAAGGTTTTGAATTTATAAATAACAGCCAAAAAGGTGTGATAGCCACAGATAATAAAAGTAAAATTATCATAGGGAATAAATCTCAACCTATTGAAATAGGTGGAGTTGTGGTTGCTGCTACATTAAAAGATTCTACATTGGCTATGATTTACAGTGATAACTCATTTGCACTGTATGATTTGACTTCAAGAAAATATTTATTAAAAGAATATTTAAGTGAATCATTAGCAAATGATACGAGAATAACAAATCCAATTTTTATGAAGAATCTGGTTCTTTTTCCTACGTTAAACGGGAAAATCAAAGTAGCAGGAATCAAAGAAAAGAAAATTGTTAAAACGATTACTGTTGATGCAGAAGGTACATTTAACAACATTATATACTTAAATGTAATCAATGATACATTAATTGCAGCAACATCAAATAAAATCATCTCAGTTGGAACGCAAAATTTAAGCACAGCTGAATATGAAATCAGAGATGTAATTACAAATAAAAACAATATTTATATAGCAACCATTGATGGACAGCTTATAAAACTTGATCTTAACTTAACGCCCTTAGCAAAAAAGAAATATAAATTTGCACGATTTTATGCATTGGCATTTGGAACATCTTTGTATGCCTTAGAATCACAAGGTTTTATTATAAACGTTGATGAAGATTTTAAAGAAGATAAAATTTTGGAATTTTCATTTGATGAAGAAGAAAAAGCTATTGGGATTGAAAACAGATTGTATTTTGGGGATGAATACTTAGAAGTTAAATAACCCTGATTTAGTTTTAACTGCTCGTTTATTATTCAGATATATTTAAACGATAACCTTGTCCTGAAATATTTTCTAGAAAATCAATAGGTGTTTTGCGTCTTAAGTTCTTAATAATAGTTCTTAAGGCCATACTGGTCATCACTTCATCAAAGTCTTTCCATACATAGTTTTCAATTTCATCATAAGTAATAACTCTGTCTTTATTTCCAATAAGTAAATCCATGAGATTTTTTTCTTTTTTATTGAGTTTTATAGTGTCTTTATCTTGATATAAAAATATTCCATTTGCTTTATCATACAATAAATCACTGGATATATGATAAGTTAAATTTGCAGTTAATTGTAAAATCTCAACCACTTTATAGAGTGCTTCTCTTAATCCTTTAGACTCTAATGGTTTAATTAAATAAGCTTGTATATTCAAATTTGCTGCTGGTAATAAATACTCTTTATTGGTATAGGCAGTGAACATAATAATAGGCACTTGTAAATCAGTTGCTCGAACCTTTTGAGCAAACTCAATTCCGTTTGTTCTTGGCATTTCAATATCTGTGATAATAAGTTGGGGTTTTTCTTTAGAAAATATTTTAAAAGCTTCATCTCCATCAGATGCAGTAACAACTCTATTTGATAATAGTGATAAAACTTGAGCTACTTCGTCTCTTATTTCATCTTCATCTTCAACATATAAAATTGAAACTTCTTTCAATAATTTAGAAAGTTCTTTAATACTTGTCATAAATACTACCCTATTATGAGATTTAATATCTTACTGTTTCTTTCAAATTTTAACTCTTCTATCAAAGTAAATGATATAAATTCTATCTTAATTATTCTAAAAACACAATTTTGCCACTTTTTTTTGTTACATTTACTTAGTATAAAAAATTTAATATTTTGGAGTGTGTTATGAATGTCACAATTTTTTCAAACAATACAAAACTCAAACAAAATATTGAATCATATACTAATGATATTACCATAAAACAAATTAATAATCTTTCCTCTTTTTTAGAAGAATTACTGTTTTTAAGACCCCATTTATTTATAATTGATGCAAATGAAGATGATATTAATACAATATATATAAAATTAAAAAATGAAAGTCAATTAAAAGATATACCTATATTATTTATAGTTGATGTATTTAATTTCAATACTTTTCAAAAATTAGGATTTAATATTGGAGAAGTTGATTACGTACAAAATCCCATAGAAATAAGCCAATTGATTTCTAAGCTAAACTCATATTATTATCTATTAACAATAAAAAATAAATTAACAACTATGGAAAGTTTTATATCTCAATATTCACAATCAGTAATCAAAGGAGAAATGTTTAGCATCATATCACATCAATGGCGGCAACCATTAAACATAATTGCAACGGCAATAATTAATATTGAACTAAAATCTGAATTAGAAGAAATCAAACACCAAGATATAGAAAGTTGTGTTAACAAAGTTCATTCAACCTTAGAAAAAACAACAAATATCATTCATAATTTTGAAGATATTTTCAAAATAAGTTTATCAAAATTTGATTTTGATGTAAATAAGACTTTTTTAAAAGCAGTTAATTTAATCTTGCCTCAATTGAGTTCTCACAAAATAAAAATCACTACAAATATTTCGAAAAAAGCTTATATGACTACAAATTTTGAAAATGAATTGTGTCAATCAATTTTATGTTTATTATCTATTATAAAAGACAGCATTGTTAAAAAGTATAACATAGACTCAACTTTTAATGGAAATATCGAATTTAAAATAGAGGAAAAAGAAAATAAAATAGTTTTAAAAATCATCAATAAGAAAATTGAACTCTCAAATGATTTATTTCATAACAGTTTATCGTTAAATACACTGGATTCTTCTTCAACACAACACAATGCAAAGCTCAATATTGCAAAAAACATCATAGAGTATAAGCTAAATGGAAATTTAAATATTCAAAATGATAAAAAAGATGTCATTTTTACTATCATTATTTAATGGTATGTGTATGAAAAAAAAACTCTATTTAATTTACATTTTAATACTTACTCTTTGTCTAAATGTATTTGCCAAAGAAGAAAAAATAACTCTACAATTACAGTGGCTGGACCAATTCCAATTTGCAGGATATTATATTGCAAAAGAAAAAGGTTATTATAAAGATGTAAATTTAAATGTAGAACTGAAAAAATTCAATAATAATATAAATGTTGTTGATGATGTCTTATCCAATAAAGTTCAATATGGAGTGGGACGATCAAGTTTATTGGTCGCTAAATCACATGGAAAGGATATTGTGGCTCTTGCTGCAATATTTCAATCCTCTCCATTAATGCTTTTAGCATTAAAGTCATCCAATATAAACACCCTAGAAGATTTTAAAAACAAAAAAATGATGATGACCAATGATACATTAGAGACTGTATCATTAAATGCCATGTTGGCCTCAAGAGGTGTATTATTTAAAGATACCCTGCTTCAAAATCATTCATTTGATTTAAACGATTTAATTACTAAAAAAACAGATATTATGGTTTCTTATACTTCAAATGAACCCTTTAGATTAAAAGAAAAAAACATAAAATATAACATCTTTTCACCTACAAAATATGGGTTTGACTTTTATAGTGACATTTTATTTACTGGTTCAAATGAATTAACTAATCATCCAAAAAGAGTTGAAAAATTTTTAAATGCTTCATTAAAAGGCTGGGAATATGCGTTTAGTCATATCAATGAAAGTGTGGATATTATTCTCAAACATTATAACAGCCAAAATAAAAGTAGAAATGCTTTGCTATTTGAGGCAAAAACTTTAAAAAAATTGGCTTATTATAAAACAAATAAAATTGGAAATATTTCAGAAAAAAAACTTCAAAGAATATATGACATATACTCCGTAATGGGATTTTTAAATAACAAAATAAATTTTAATGATTTTATTTATTCCTTGATAAAAATAAATTTAAATAAAAAAGAAAAAGCATATATAAAACAATTAGGAACCATAAAAGTTCAAAATGATATGAACTGGGCACCACACAATTTTAATGAAAATGGTTTAGCCAAAGGATTTTCAGTTGATTACATGAATTTAATTGCTAAGAAATTGGAATTATCTGTTGAGTATATTTCTAATAAAAGCTGGGATGAATACTTAACCATGCTGAGGAAAAAAGAATTAGATGTGATGCTAAATATAGTAGATATGCCCAAAAGAAGAGAATTTATTAACTTCACTTCCTCTTATTCAAAATTATTACCTGCAGTATATACTTTAAGACATAAAAAACATATCCATTCTCTGGAAGATTTAAATGGAAAAGTGGTTTCTGTACCTAAAGGCTTTTACACCTTTGATTTATTACAAAAATATTATCCAAAAATTAAAATAAAAACCACTAAAAATATTTCAGAGGCACTTCACAATGTTGCTTTTAAAAAAGTTGATGCAGCTATTTCAGATTTTTCAGTTGCTAATTTTTTACTGGAAAAAGAGGGTCTTTCTAATGTAAAAGTAAATACCAATATAACAGATAAAAGGTTTCAAAAAAACTTGAATATTGGTGTAAGAAAAGACAAATCCATACTAAAAGATATTCTTCAAAAAGGAATAGATTCTCTTAGTGATGAAGAGATTCTCATGCTTAGAAGAAAATGGTTTGGAAATGAAATAAGACCCTCCCAAAAACAAATACATTTTACTATAGAGGAAAAAAGATTTATTCAATCTATTGATAAAATCAAAATTTGTGTTGATCCTAATTTTGCTCCTTATGAATCCATAAATAATAATAGATATGTTGGAATAGCTGCCGATTATTTAGATTATTTTTCAACATTAACGGGTATTGATTTTAAATTGGTAAAAACGAATAACTGGCAACAATCCCTGGATTTTATAAAACAAAAAAAATGTGATATTTTACCTGCTGCTGCATTTACATTTGAACAATTAAATTATTTGAATTTTACAAAGCCTTATATCTTTTCACCCTTTGCAATTGCTACGACTACAGATAAGGGATTTATAGGTAATATTAACCAAATAAAAAACAGACCCATCGGCATGGTAAAAGGATATTCATCCATTGAAACTTTCAAATCAAAATATCAAAATATCAATATTAAACAGTATGGCAGTATAGTTAAAGGATTAGAAGCCGTACAAAGAAAAGAAGTTTTTGGTTTTATTTGTACAGTGCCCACAATTGGATACTATATTAAGAAATACAAATTACATGATTTAAAAATTGCAGGTAAACTTAATGAAAACAGAGAAATAAGAATTGGTGTTCGTCATGATTACCCCATTTTATTGTCTGTATTACAAAAATCAATTGATACGTTATCTCAAAATGATATTGATCAAATTTCAAATAAATGGATTTCTATAAAATTTGAACAAGGTTTCAATTATGACTTATTTATAAAAATTGGTATTCCCATTATTTCGATCTTGGTCATTATTATATTTTATTTATGGACCATCAAATTAAAACGCGTAATTAAAAATAAAAAGAAATTGGAAAAAAAATTAAAGTCTTCAATAAATGATTTTAAAATGTTGGTAAACTCTACTCTTGAAGCAATATTTATTTTTGACAAAAATGGTTATTGCATTGAAGCCAATAATGAAGCCATCAAACTCTTCAAATTTGATGACCCCAATTGTATTTTGGGAAACCATTATCTTTCCTTATTGCATATGGATTCAAGTTCAAAAACAATAACTAAACTCCAAGAAAATGATATTAGCTCTTTTGAAGTAACATTAATAAGAAGTGACAAGACCTTTTTCCCAGGTTTAATTAAAAGTATCAACAGTTCAAGAGGACATAAAAATATTAAAATCATCTCTGTTATTGATTTATCTGAATTAAAAGAGAAAGAAGGCTTATTGTTCCAGCAATCAAAACTGGCATTAATGGGTGAAATGATGAGTGCAATCGCCCATCAGTGGAGACAACCATTAAATGCAATTGCCGCACTTAATATTAAAACTGAAACCGTACTAGAATTTAATGAAACAATCACACCCAAACAGTATGAACCTATTAGTCAAGGAATTGAAAATCAATTAAATTATATGTCTAAAACCATTGATGATTTTAGAGATTTTTTTATTCCCAATAAAAGAAAAGTTAATTTTAGCCTTACTAAATCTATTAATAAAGTGTATGATTTACTCCAACCTCAATTTAAAAATCACGATATACAAGTAAGTATAGAATCTGAAAATATCATTGTAAATGGATATCAAAATGAGTTTATGCAAGTAATCATTAATATTTTAAATAACGCAAAGGATGCGATACTTTCAAAACAAAGAAAAAAGAAATATATAAAAATTAAAGTCTCAAAAGAAAAAGAAAAAAATGCCCTCATTATAATCAGTGACAATGGTGGAGGAATAAAGAATGAAATAATTGAAAAGATTTTTGATCCCTATTTTACAACTAAATTTAAATCTCAAGGTACTGGAATTGGGCTTTATATGTCCAAAATGATTATTGAAAAAAGTATGTTAGGAAAATTGGATGTAGAGAATTCTAAAGAGGGTGCAATTTTTAAAATTTTAATTTGATACCACATATTTGCCACATTTTTACTCTATAATTTAGTTAGTAAGAAAAGGATTCCTATGGAACGCAGTGAAATAAAAGAGACCATAAAAGACTTGTCTGTACTTTTTGTTGATGATGAAGAAATTGTAATTGATATTATGCAAGACATACTACCAATGCTTTTTAAAAATTCATATTATGCAAAAGACGGTATAGAGGGAATAGAACAATTTAGACAAAACAGACCTGATATAATTATTACTGATATTAGTATGCCTCATTTAGATGGGATATCAATGTTAAAAGTTATTAAAGAGATAGATAAAGATATTAAAATTATTTTTTTAAGTGGGCATAATGAACAAGAGCAAATAAAACAATGTAAAGATTTAAATGGCGAATTTATAATCAAACCTATAAGTTCGAGTATTTTATATAAAGCACTTGGCAACGTATTAAGTGCTTAAAAGGTATTAAAGAATGAATATCAAAAGTTTATTAACTAAATCAAAATTTGTGGATGTGCTATACGTAGAAGATGATTCTATGATAAGAGATGATACAGCAGATATTTTAAAAGATATTTTTTTAAAAGTTGATACAGCCGTTGATGGTGTTGATGGACTTGAAAAATATATTCAATATAAAAAAGAAAATGAGAAGTATTACGATATCGTTATCAGCGATATTGAAATGCCAAATAAAAATGGTATTAGTTTATGTAAAGATATTTTTCAAACAAATCCCATGCAAATTATCATTATAATTTCAGCACATAATGACTCTTCTTATTTAATTGATTTAATAAATCTGGGTATCAATCATTTTATTCAAAAGCCACTTGAACTTAATAATGCACTGAAAGTTTTTTTCACAACAAGCAGCGCAATCTATTCAAATAAGTTACTCAATGACTACAATGAAAAAATCAAGCAAATGAATAGGGAATTAAAAACACTAAATGATGATTTAGAATTAAGAGTTAAAGAAAGAACCAGAGAGCTGGAAAATCAACTCTATTTTGACAAACTCACAAGAGTATTTAGCTATTCTGCACTTCTAAGAGATATTGGAAGATCCGAATTTTCTACCATATTTTTAATCAATATTGATTCTTTTAAAAATATAAATAATATTTTTGGATTTCAATCTGCGAATACAATACTTCAACAATTTGCATTATGTTTAAAAGGATTTGGCAATACCTATAAAACCTATAGAACACATGCGGATGAATTTGTATTACTAAAAAGTAATGAATCTTTTAATTTAAGTGAATTTGAAAATGATTTACAATCAATGAAAGAAAAAATTAGAAATCACAAATTTAAATTGGATGATAAGGAGAGCATTGATATAGATGCAACTATTGGTGTCTCCATTAACAACACCAATCCACTAGCCACAGCGGATATGGCGTTAAAATATGCGAAAAGTCATCGACTGGGATATATGATATATAATAAAGAGATTGATATAACAGATGAAATGAACAACATACTTATATGGTCAAAGAAAATCAAGTACGCCATTAAAAATGACATGGTATTTCCTGTATTTCAACCCATTTTAAATAAAAACAAAGAGATTGTCAAATATGAAGTATTAATGAGAATATCTGAAATTAAAGATGGTCAAGAAAAAATGGTTTCACCTTATTTCTTTTTGGATGCAGCAATTAAAACCAAACAATACAATACTTTATCCAATATTATTATTGAAAAAAGTTTTAAAACCATGAATGACAATGACAAAGATTTTTCAATAAATATCTCCTATGAAGATATATTTAACGATACATTAATAAAAATCATAAAAACAAATTTAGATATTTATCCAGATATAGGAAAAAGATTAATTATAGAAATATTAGAAACTGAATTTATCGATGATATTAGTGTTATGAATACTTTTATTGAAGAGTTTAAACAATATGGAGTTAGAATTGCTATTGATGATTTTGGAACAGGACATTCCAATTTTTCAAATATTTTAGATTTGAATCCTGACTATATAAAAATTGATGGCTCTTTTATAAAAAACATTGATACGGATAAAAAATCTTATTCCTTAGTTAAGGGAATCATTGAATCAGCTAAAGAGTTAGAGATAAAAACCATTGCAGAATTTGTTCACTCAAAAGAAGTATTTGAGGTAACCTTTGATTTAGGAATAGATGAATTCCAAGGGTACTACTTTTCAGAACCCTTGATTAAACCCATTGCTTATCTTAATCAAAAATCGGCAATTTTAACGCACGCTACAACTTAGTAAATTGAATATTCATCGCTGTCAAGTTTTTTCTTTTCAATGGATATTTCATAAGCTAAAGAAACCAAAGAAACTAAACCTGTTACCATTAATCCATAATACAATTCAGTCATTATTATCCCCTTTTAACAATTGATAATTGTACAAAATTATTGTGGCAAAATTGTGGTATATTTAGAGTTATTTGATTTTTGTAATTAAATAAAAAGACAAGAGTCATGGGCTTGTCTTTTTAAAATAAGAAAATAAGGAGTTTATATCTTATATTTTGTCGTTAGTATGTAAAGTACTACATAACAATGATGGAATAGTACATAAATTTTTTATAATTAAAATTTCATAAAAACATTACAATTAAAATTTAAAGAAAATTAAATAAATCATTATTTATATCTGCTTGATTAAGACATTTTTTATAAAATAGGACAAATTTTATCCGATTATTGATTCTAATCAAGATAATATTTGTCCTATTTCATTATAATCCGAAATCCGTATTTAGTAGTTTTGTCGCTCAATATTTTTCTGGTCAATTATATTGTCACTGAATACAAAATCTTTATTTTATCTTTTGGATGTATAATGAAAATTAGATATCCAAAAGAATTTCTTTAATGTGTAAAATTTACTTTAAATTCGCCCTTATAAGGAATATGTTCAACTGTTATTTCTATTTTATTTCCATTTTTATCTTTTCCCATTCGTGCATACGTGAATTTATTTGGATTTATCTCTGTCAACTCTAACACTGCACCATATTTATAGCCTTTTGAAACATGCGCACGAACTTTGTTTTCATTAAATACATCATAGTATCCATAGTCCCCACGAGACTTTCCTGTTTTTGAATTAAAAAACTCATACTTGTTTGTCATATAATCATACTTTGCAATTCCAATGTAGTTTTTATTATATGTTGTTACATCATTGCCATTTTTATCTAAGGCAACTGATCCTTGCCATAAGGTTGAAGATAAAATACTATCTCCATCTTTTTTTATATTGACAGTACCTGTTTGTTTATTTAAGGGCGAATTAGATTGACTGAATGATAATTTTGATTCATTATATGGAATATGGTCAACAAAAATTTCTATTTTATTTCCATTTTTATCTTTTCCCATTCTTTTGTAGGTAAACATTTTATTATTAAGTTCTGTAATGGTTACAATTGCTTGATATTTGTAGGTTTTAGAAATCAAAACCCTAATTTTTCCATCATTGGTTATGAAAAAAGTCCCCATATCACCACGACTTTTTCTTGTCTCTTTGTTAAAGAACTCATATTTTGATGTTTTTGCATCATATAAGGCCAACCCTATAAAGTTTGCATTCTCTTTTGTTAAATCATTTCCCTCTCGGTCATAGGCTTTTGTGCCTTGCCATTGTGTTCGTGATAATATAGCTGTTTTGTTCAAGCCAACTGATTTGTTTGATGTTTCTTGCACTGGAATATTGTTTGTAGATGAACTGCACGCTATAAACAGCAACACAGTTAATACCCCTAATGTAATGTTTTTTACTGCTCTTTTCATAATTTTCTCCTGTTTTATTTTGTATAGTAAAATTATGTCAGATCCAAGAGGGATAAAAGTGGGATTTAAATGGTTATTGTAAATTTTGCTCCATATTTGGTGTTATTGGCTACTATTTTTCCATTCATATTATTTTCAATTATCATTTTAGTCATATAAAGCCCTATTCCTGTACCTTGTGATTTGTGTTTTGTAGTAAAGTAAGGATTAAAGATTTGATCTAATATTTCTTCATCTATTCCTGTAGCATTATCTTCTATTTCTATATAACTTTTTTCATTTTTAGAATAAACAGTTATTTTGATGTGTGGATCTTTAATTTTTCGTTGTATCAACACATCTTTTGCATTTGAAATGATATTTAAAAGTGCTTGGGAGAACTCATTTTTAAAACTGTGTATTGTGATATTTTCATCTTCATAGTTGATTTGTACTTTAACAAACGAATTCTTTAAAGCAGAATCAATAATAAATAAAGCACTGTTTATGCTCTGCTTGATTAAGAAGTCCTCTTTTTGTTTTTCAGGTTGATAATAGTTTCTAAAATCTTCAATGGTTTTAGACATATAATCAATGATTGAGTTGCTTTCAGAAATTTTTGTTTGAAACTTCTCTTTGGTGAGCTTTCCTTTTTCATTGTAGGCATCAAAATACATGATAATTGCACTTAACTGCATCAAAGGTTGTCTCCATTGATGGGCAATGTTACCAATCATCTCTCCCATCATTGCCAATTTTGATTGTTGAATTAAGAGTTGTTCATTTTTTTGTTTTTCTTCCTGCGCTTTTTGTTGGATATTCATTCGTTCATTGATTTCACTGGTGACTCGTTGCTCTAATGTACGATTAATCTCTTTGAGTTTCTCTTCATTTTTATTAATTGTTTTAATGAGAACACCAAAGAAATAATTTACAACAACAGCTGCGAAAATAAACAGCAAGATAGAAGTTATTATTGATTGTCTGATGGTGCTGATGTAATTGAGTTTTTCTTTTGTCACATCTGAATAGAAAAAGAGTTGAAGTTTTTTATTGTGTATGTCATTATTACTATTTATAAGATCAGATACGTAAAACTTTCCATTTATATTAATTAAATTTTTCTGTTGAACAGTACAACAATTTTGAAATTGAGTCTCTAATTTATTTTTTGAATTCATGCTACTGTGTGACTTGTTATCACTAAAAATGAAAAAGGCATCACTTCCATCAAACTCTTTTATACTTGATCGAAGCATATCCGTACTGATTATATATTTGATATTCCAATCACTTTTAAGAGGAAAAATTAATTGATAATAAAGAGTATCCTCTTTTGCAATAATTTTGATTGATTCATTTTGTATATCTGATTTAAACAGTTTTATCTCCTTTAAGTAGGGATTACTGGGTTTTAATATGTTGAATAATTCTTTGGCTTTTTGTTGTCGATTTTTAGTTATTTCATCATTTTCAATAGTTGAAGATATATTTTTATAGGTATTAAAAAGATTATGATTAAAACTTTTATACTGAGTATCCATTGACTTTTGATAACTGCTTTGCAGTAAATAAAGATAGTTTCTGTAAGAGGTACTGTTTTGATAATATAAAGTCACCAGTAAAATTGATATCAATAGCAGTATGAATAACAAACTCTTTTGTTTGATAGATATATTAAAGAATTTCAATTTTATATCCTATCCCAGAAACATTTTTAATGCTTTCTTTGGATGTTTTTTTTCTTAAGTCTTTTATAAGTGATTTAAAAGCCTCTTTACTGACTTCCATATCATCCCACAAATGATACTCTATTGTTTCATAAGAGACGATATTGGGACTGTTTTTAATCAATAAGTTTAACAGTAAAGACTCTTTTTTATTTAAAACCGTTTGTGTGCTGTTTTGGGTTACTGTTTGAGTAGAGATGTTATAGGAAATCTCTTCACTAATTTGTACCGTTTCATCAAGTTTATTCACCATAACTTTAATACATTCATCCAATGCATCGAGTAAAGCATTTTTATCAAAAGGTTTTATCAAGTATTTAGTGATGTACAGTTCTACTGCATTCATCAAATACTTTTGTTCAGTATGAGCAGTCATAATAATAACAGGAACAAAGATATCTTTTTTTCTGATTTCTTTTAATACTTCCAGTCCATCTTTTTTGGGCATACAAATATCCAATAAAAGAATTGAGGGTTTATAAAGATTATATAACTCTAAGGCCTCTTGCCCATCTTGTGCGGTTATTACCCTATTAACATATAAATCCAATACGTCACTTACTGTATTTTGTATTCCACTTTCATCTTCAGCATATAATATTGTTAAATCTTCAAGTTTCATAATTCTTTTACCTTTTTATATATTCTATACAATTATACAATTTTATAAAATAAAAGGGTGAAAAAAGAGGGATTTATAAATCCATAGATAGAAATCAGAGTTAAGAGACTTACAAATACTGTTATAAAACTATTACGACATAATATTTAAAGAGGAACGGAATATTTCAGACA
>ENA-ORXI01000858-ORXI01000858.1-sediment-metagenome-genome-assembly--contig:-NODE-858-length-24889-cov-4.154764_pt1 | contig 24889 bp, 22 predicted proteins | sample MGYA00237861_ERZ511468 | MGnify/ENA primary metagenome ERZ511468 (study PRJEB26299, sample SAMN06266213) | sediment metagenome | isolation source: Hudson Canyon methane seep mesocosm | place: USA:Hudson...
ATTTCTGATTGATAAATTTATGGAAGAAAGACATTTTAACAAAATCAAATTAAATGGTGTACCCTATCAATCGTAATGATTTTATTATTACATTTATATATATATAACTGTATAATTTTATATAAATTTAAGTGGCTTAATAAAAATCATTGAATTTTTTGGATAAAATAATAAAATAATAATACATATCAAAATTGCTGGAGAAAATTTGACAAACATAATACTGTGCGGAGGAAATGGAACAAGGCTGTGGCCAATAAGTAGAACACTTATGCCAAAACAGTTTGTAAAGATGTTTGATGATAAATCACTGTTCCAATTAACTATAGAACGAAATTCTATACTTTGTGAGAAGAACTTTGTTGTATCTAATAGTGAACAGTATTTTTTGGCTTGTGATCAACTACTTGAACTTGCTACAGTACTTGAAAAGTCAACATATCTTTTAGAACCAGTTGGAAGAAATACTGCACCTGCAATTGCATTAGCTTGTTTATCACTTGATTATGATGAAATTGTTCTTGTAACTCCATCTGATCATTTAATTAAAGATGAAGATGAATACAAAAAAGTATTAGATACAGCAAAAAAATTAGCACAAGAAGATAACTTGGTAACATTTGGCATTACACCAACTTTTGCAGAAACAGGCTTCGGATATATTGAGTCTGATGGTTCTGATGTAAAAGCTTTTCACGAAAAACCAGACTTAAAGACAGCACAAAGATATATAAAAGAGGGTAACTATTATTGGAACTCTGGTATGTTTTGTTTTAAAGCTGGATTATTATTGGATGAGTTGAAAAAATATTCACCTATTATATTTGATACTGCAAAAGCTGCACTTCAAAATAAACAATTAATAACTAAGAATCAATTTAGAATTAAACATGATGATATGATTGCTATTCCTGAGAATAGTATTGATTATGCTGTGATGGAAAAGTCATCAAAAGTGAAAGTTGTACCATCTAATATTGACTGGAGTGACTTAGGAAGTTTTGATGCTCTTTATAAAGAATTACCAAAAGATGAAGATGGAAATACTAAAAATTTGAATCATATAAGTATAAATAGCAAAAATAATCTTATATATGGAAGTGAACGTAAAATTGCTACTATTGATATAGAAGATTTGATAATAGTAGATTCAGGTGATGCCCTTTTAATTTCAAAAAAAGGTGCTAGTCAAAAAGTAAAACAAGTAGTAACTCAAATAAAAAAACAAGGTAATGGATTACATAATATTCATTTAACTGCACATAGACCTTGGGGAACATATACGATTTTAGAAGATACCCCTGGATATAAAATAAAAAGAATAGAAGTTAAGCCAGGATCTAGATTATCATTGCAAAAACATTTTCATAGAAATGAACATTGGATAGTAGTATCTGGTACAGCAACTGTAACAGTTGAAGATAACACATACTTAGTACGTCCAAATGAATCCACATATATAAAAATGGGAGAAATTCACAGACTTGAAAATCAAGGTAAAATGCCAGTAATTCTTATAGAAGCACAAGTTGGTGAGTATACGGGTGAAGATGATATAGTTCGGTTGGATGATGATTATGCGAGATAGTACTAAAAAACTAATATCTATATTAATACCTTCCTATAATGAAGAAAAAAATATAGAACCATTGTATGAAGAATTAGAAAAAGTTATTTCAATTCATAGGGTGAAATATGACTTTGAATATATATTTGTTGACGATGGAAGTACAGATAAAACAGTAGAGGTACTTGAAAGTTATGCTAAAAAAGATGAAAAGATAAAAGTAATAGAACTTTCAAGAAATTTTGGGAAAGAAATAGCTTTAACCGCAGGTATTCATCAGGTAAATAGTGATGCTTTGATTATAATGGATGCAGATTTGCAGCACCCACCAGAATTAATATCTACTTTTATACAAAAATGGGAAAAAGGCTATGAAATAGTAGCTACGAAAAGATTGGAGATTGAAAAAAGAAGTTTTGTAAAAAAAATAGGTTCAAAAGTATTTTATAAAATGATAAATGCGATGAGTGAAACAGAGATGGTATCAGGTACTACAGATTTTAGGCTTTTGGACAAAATAATTGTAACACAGCTTAAGCAATTTACTGAAAGAAATAGATTGGTTCGTGGGCTTATAGATTGGATGGGATTTAAAAAAACTTATGTAGAGTTTTCTGCCCCTGATAGAATTCATGGAGAGGCAGGTTACACAGTATATAAGCTTATCCAACTTGCAATTAACAGTTTTACTTCATTTTCACTTTTCCCACTTAAAATGGCAGGTTATATAGGTACATTTATATTTATAATTTCAGGGTGTTTATTTAGTTGGATGTTAATTGATAAATATATACTATTTCAACATAGTTATAGCTCAATATCTTATGTAATAGTAGCAAACACATTTCTTATGGGTGTCGTATTAATGGCGCTTGGAATGATAGCACTTTATATAGGATATATTCATACTGAAGTCACAAATAGGCCCTTATTTATAATTAGAAAAAAAAGTAATTTTAAAGAGGAAGATTAATAATGGATAAAATTGTTTCGCTACTTAAGATAAAAGGCATTTACCTAAATAATGATTGCTATACTATAATGAAGAATAATGAAGAATAATGAATAGAAAAATTGCTATAATTACGGGAATTACTGGTCAAGATGGTCCCTATCTTGCCGAGTTGTTATTAAAGAAAAATTATAAAGTTATAGGAATATTGAGAGAGTCTTTTTCTATTAATTTATCAAATCTTGAATATTTAGGTATCAAATCTAAGATAATTTTTGATAGTTGTGATTTGACTAATATGGTTAGTGTTATTAACTTACTAAATAAATATCAACCGACTGAATTTTATAATTTGGCTTCACAAAGTTCAGTCGGTCTTTCTTTTTCAAAACCGACTGAAACACTAAATTTTAATATTTTATCCGTTGTGAATATACTTGAGAGTATAAGACTAATAAATAAATGTATTAAGTTCTATCAGGCTTCTAGTAGTGAAATGTTTGGAAGTATCAATGACTTACCCTTAACAGAAAACACTGTTTTTAATCCTGTAAGCCCTTACGGTATATCTAAAGCATCTGCTCATTGGATTGTAGTTAATTATAGAAGAGCGTATGGTCTTTATACTACATCTGGTATCTTATTTAACCATGAATCTATTTTAAGAGGTGATAATTTTATTATAAAAAAAGTAATAAAAGCTGCAATAGATATTAAAAATAATAAACAAGATATTTTAGAAGTTGGAGATATTGACATAAAGAGAGATTTTGGATATGCGCCTGAATATGTGGAAGCAATGTACTTAATGATGCAAAATAAAAATCCAGATGATTATATTATATGTTCAGGAAAATCTTTAAGTTTAAGGGAAATAATTTTTTATATTTTTAAGCATTTTGAAATTGATAAAAATAAAATAGTTATTAATAAGAATTTTTTTAGACCTGGTGAAATAAGAGATATTTATGGTGATTCTACAAAAGCAAAAAACAAGTTAGGATGGAATTATAATTTAAATTTTCTTAAAGTTATTGATATGATTATTGACGAAGAAGTTGGAAAGAGTTAGAAATGAATATTATATGGTTTACATGGAAAGACTTAACACACCCAAATGCTGGTGGTGCAGAGGTTGTTAATGAGGAAATTGCAAAAAGATTAGTAAAAGATGGTCATAATGTAACATTACTTGTTGGTGGCTATGAAAATTGTAAAAATGAAGAAACTATAAATGGTTATAAGGTTATTAGATCGGGGAATAAATTAACGACTTATTATTCATCATATAAACATTTTAAACACAAATTGCAAAATTGGGCAGATGTTATAATTGAAGAAGTAAATACAATACCATACTTTACTCAATATTATACAAAGGCTAAAAGAGTTTTAATAATTCATCAATTAGCTAGGGCGGTTTGGTTTTATGAAATGAAATTCCCACTTAATATTATAGGCTATATATTAGAATCAATTTATGTTAGATTATTAAATAAAAATAAAGTAATTACAATCTCAAGCAGTACAAAAAATGATTTAAAAAAGGTTGGGTTTATAGATAATAATATTGATATTATATCGATGGGAACTGACATAAAACCAGTATTGACTTTGGATAATTTAGAAAAATTTTCTGAACCTACAATTATTTCATTGGGTAGAATTACAAGTATGAAGAAAACAATTGATCAAGTTAAGGCATTTGAAATTGCTAAAGAAGAAATTCCCAATCTTAAATTAAAAATAGCTGGTTTTGGTAATGACAAATATTTTGACAACGTTAAGACATACATTTCTCAAAGTAAATATAGTAATGATATTGAATACTTGGGTAAAATAACTAAAAATGAAAAAACTGAGCTTATGCGAAAATCACATCTTATAACTGTAACTAGCATTAAGGAAGGTTGGGGCCTTATTGTGACAGAAGCAGCTTCACAAGGAACTCCATCTATAGTATACGATATTGATGGTTTAAGAGACAGTGTAAAACACAATATCACAGGTATAATTACTAAAGAAAATAACTATCATGTTTTATCACAAAATATTGTAAAACTATTAAATGATACGAAGTTATATAATGAGTTCCAGGAAAATGGATGGGAATGGTCTAAAAAAGTTACTTTTGAACAATGTTATAAAGATTTTATTGAAATTTTAAAGGAGAAAATAATTGAATAACATGCCTACTCTTAGTATCATTATTGTTACAAAAAATGCTTATAATTATTTGCAAGAATCATTACAATATATTAATCTACAAGAATATCCTAAAGAGTTAATTGAAGTTTTAGTTATTGATGGTGGTTCGACTGATAATACACAAGAATTAGTGGAAAGTTATGGATATAATTTTATCGATGGTGGTTATTCACAAAATCAAGAAGCTAGAAGATATGTTGCTTTAAGTTATGCTAGGAATGATATCATTGTATGGTTAGACTCGGATAACTATATTTCTGATAAATATTGGTTACATGATATGGCTAAACCATTTACAGAATATGAAAATATAGATTGTACTTATACTAAATGGTACTCATATACAGAAAATATGAGTAATTTAAATAAATACTACGCATTAATTGGGGGCGGTGATCCAATAGCATATTATTTAAATAAAAATGATAGATTACCTCTTTTTAGTGAAAAATTACCATCTAATATTTATCAAGTAAAAGACAAAGGTAGTTATCATATTGTTTCGTTTTGCAATGAACAAGATTTGCCTGCTTTAGGATGTAATGGATTTTTGATAAGACGTAGTGTATTAAACTTAGTAAAATATGATGATCCAAATGAGTATTTTCATACTGATATTCTGGTTGATATTATGAAAAAAAAGAATTTAGTAATGGCAATTGTTAAAAATAGTATTATACATAATACTGGAGATACTATAAAACATTCGATGTCTAAAAGAATCTCGTATATGAAATTACATTCACAAGAGTTGACAAAATTAAGAAAATATAAGGTTTTTAGTTTTTCTAATAAACTAGATATTATTAAAGGTATTATAATCTTTATTAGAATTAGTACAATAATTGAACCTTTGTTTTTTTCAATTGTACAATCAATAAAATATAAAAATAAAAATTGGCTTATTCATCCCTTTATGTCATTTGTAACAATGTATAGTTATTTAATAGGTTTATTTAAAAAGGTAAAAAAATGAAAGTATTATTATTAGCAGGCGGATTTGGTACGAGACTGAGCGAAGAAACTGAGACAAGACCAAAACCAATGGTAGAAATTGGCGGAAAACCAATTCTTTGGCATATTATGAAAATATATTCAAAACATGGTTTTAATGATTTTGTAATCCTTCTAGGATATAAAGGTTATTTTATAAAAGAGTATTTCGCAAATTATTTTTTACATCAAAGTGATGTAACAATAAATATGAAAAATGGAGAAATGGAAGTTCTTAATAATTCAAGTGAACCTTGGAAGGTTACGTTACTCGATACTGGACTTAATAGTATGACAGGTGGCAGAGTTAAAAGGGCACAAAACTTTATTGGAGATGAACCATTTATGCTTACTTATGGTGATGGAGTGAGTAATATTAATATAGAGGAACTTGTAAAATTTCATAAATCCCATGGAAAAGCAATGACTATGACTTCAGCACAACCTGAGGGTAGATTTGGTGCACTAAACATTACGGAAAATATGAATGTTACTAATTTTCTTGAAAAACCAAAAGGTGATGGGGGATGGGTTAATGCTGGATTCTTTGTATGTGAACCAAAAGTTTTTGATTATATAACTGGAGGTGATAACACAGTTTTTGAACAAAAACCACTTCAAAACTTGGCATTGGATGGAGAGATTTTTACATATAAGCATGAAGGTTTCTGGAAACCAATGGATTCATTAAAAGATAAAAATGACCTTAATAAACTTTGGGATAAAAATGAAGCACCTTGGAAAGTATGGTAATGATTAATTTGTTCGGTGGAGTTTACAATGATAAAACTGTATTAGTTACTGGACATACGGGATTTAAGGGATCATGGCTCGTTTATTGGTTAAAACAAGTGGGTGCTAATGTGATAGGATACTCTCTTGAATCTCCAACCTCACCCAATCATTTTTCTTTGTTAGAATTAGATATAGTCTCTATTATTGGGGATATCAGGGATTTAGAAAAATTAAATCAAGTTTTTAATGAGTATAAGCCAGATATCGTATTTCACCTTGCCGCGCAACCTCTGGTAAGACTCTCTTATGAAAACCCAATAGAAACATATGAAACAAATGTTATGGGAACTTTAAAAGTATTTGAAGCGTGTAGAATTGCAAATGTAAAAGCAATTGTAAATATAACAAGTGATAAAGCATACGAAAATAAAGAGTGGATATGGGGATACAGAGAAAATGACCCAATGGGTGGATATGATCCTTATAGTTCTTCTAAAGGATGTGCAGATTTATTAGTTAATTCATATAGAAACTCATACTTTAATACCCAAAAATATAAGAAAACACATAGTACCTTACTAGCAAGCTGTAGAGCTGGAAATGTAATTGGTGGTGGAGATTGGGCACAAGATAGATTAATCACAGATATTATGGTTTCTGTTTCACAAAATAAACAAGTAAATATACGAAACCCACATGCGACTAGACCTTGGCAACATGTTCTTGAACCTTTAAGTGGTTATTTGCATATTGGGCAAAAACTACTTGAAGAAAAAGTTGAATTTAGTGATGCTTGGAATTTTGGCCCAAGTGATGAGGGAAGTATAACAGTTGAAGAAGTAGTACACAATGTAAAAAAACATTGGGATAAAATAGATTACGAAATAAATAAAGACTCTAATCAACTTCATGAAGCAAATCTTTTAAAATTGGATTGCAGTAAAGCACATATACTTTTAAAATGGAAAGATGTATGGGACAGTGAAATAACTTTTGAAAGAACAGTAAAATGGTATAAGTCTTTTTATGAAAATGGAAATACTTTAACAAAAGAAGATTTAGAACGTTATATAATTGATGCTATAAATAAAAAAATTCAGTGGACTAAATAAGTAATGACTATATTAATTTCAGGAGCTAGTGGATTTCTAGGAAGCTATTTATTGAAAGAGTTTGTAAATAAAAATTTTAAAGTTATTGCTTTAAAGAGAAGCAGCTCAGATACACATAGAATATCAGAATATCTTGATAAAGTTACTGTTTATGATGTTGATAATATTGAATTGTCATTTATATTTAAAAATCATAACATAGATGTAATAATTAATACAGTTACAAACTATGGGCGAAAAGATAAAAAAATATCATCAATTGTTAATACTAACTTGATGTTTTCATTAAAACTTTTAGAAGAATCTGTAAATAATAAAATTATGACATTTATAAACACTGATACGCTTTTAGATAGAAATATTAATTCTTATTCACTTGCTAAGTCACAATTTGTGGATTGGATGAAAATTTTATCAAAGAATGATACTCAAATGGTAAATATAAAAATTGAACATATGTATGGACCTCTTGATGACGAAAACAAATTTGTCGGTTGGCTAATAAACCAACTTAAATCAAATGTAGATAAAATTGATTTAACAAGTGGTATTCAAAAACGTGATTTTATTTATATTGATGATATTGTCAATGCTTATTTATTAATAATTAAAAATATTAATAAATTATCTTCTTATGAAGAATTTGAATTGGGAAATGGAGAATCCCTTGAAGTTAGAAAATTTATTAATCTTCTCAGTTTACAAATTTCTAATAATCAATTAGTAACTACAAAGTTGAATTTTGGTGCAATAAAGTATAGAGATAAGGAAAATATGGATATGAAAGCAGATACAAGAAAACTTGAATCTTTAGGTTGGAAACCAAAAACTACATTAGATAATGGGATAAATAAAATATTAGATGGAGTACTATGACAAAACAAGAGCAACTTAAACAAGATATATTAGATAAAACTAAAGAATATTATGAAATGGTGCATAAACCACAACAAACAAAAATATTTGTTGAAGGTGAAAGTAGAGTTAATTATGCAGGAAGAGTATTTGATGAAAAAGAGTTAATAAACCTTGTAGATTCTTCTTTGGATTTTTGGCTCACTTATGGAAGTTATTCAAAAACATTTGAAAAAAAATTATCAAAATATTTAAATGTAAGATGGAGTTTTTTAGTTAATTCAGGAAGTAGTGCAAATTTACTTGCCTTTTATACATTAACTTCACCTTTATTAGAAGATAGACAAATAAAAAGAGGAGATGAAGTAATAACAGTAGCCGCTGGTTTTCCTACTACTATTACTCCAATAGTTCAATATGGAGCAGTCCCTGTATTTGTTGATATGGAATTAACTCATTTTAATATAGATGTATCGCAATTGGAAAATGCTATTAGCTCTAAGACAAAAGCTGTAATGATTGCACATACTTTAGGTAATCCTTTTAATATAAAAGCAATAAAAGAGTTTTGTACTAAACATAATCTTTGGTTGATAGAAGATAATTGTGATGCATTAGGTTCAATTTATGATAGTAGACCTACTGGAACATGGGGTGACATAGGAACATCAAGTTTTTATCCTCCTCATCATATGACTATGGGAGAAGGTGGTGCAACATATACTGATAATCCTCTTTTACAAAAAATAATGCTTAGTATGAGAGATTGGGGTAGAGATTGTTGGTGTGAAAGTGGTGTAGATAATACTTGTAACTCTAGATTTTCTAAAAAGTTTGGTAGTTTGCCAAAAGGTTATGATCATAAATATGTGTATAGCCACTTTGGATTTAATTTAAAAGTATCTGATATGCAAGCTGCTATAGGTGTAGCACAACTTGAAAAACTTCCAGTTTTTGTGGAAAAAAGAAAAGAAAATTTCAGAAGACTTTATTCAGGTCTGAAAGATATAAAAGAGTTTACATTTGTTAAAGCTCAGCCAAACTCGGATCCAAGTTGGTTTGGATTTATGATGACATTAAAAGATAATGTTAATTTTAGTAGAAATGATATATCTCAATTTTTAGAAAACAACAATATTCAAACGAGAAACTTATTTGCTGGAAATATTTTAAGACATCCATTATTTGATGAGTTAGAAGAAAGTATTGATTATAAAAAAATTGGGAATTTACCCAATACAGATAAAATTATGAATGATAGTTTTTGGATAGGTTTATACCCTGGTATGGGGAATGATGCAATTGACTATATGATAAAAAAAATAAAATTATTTATTAAAATGAACTAGTAGTATATTACTACAATATAAAAATATTTATTACAAAAAGGATAGAAACAATGGAAGAAAAAAAAGTAGCATTTTTAACTGGAATTACAGGACAAGACGGAAGTTATTTAGCTGAATTTTTATTAGAAAAAGGTTATGAAGTTCATGCAATACTAAGGAGATCTTCTGTTTTTACAACTCAAAGAATAGATTCTATTTTGGATCATCCTAATTTAAAAACATATCATGGTGATTTGACAGACTCAAGTAATCTACATACATTACTGGCAAAAATAAAACCAGATGAAATCTATAATTTGGGAGCACAGTCTCATGTTGCTGTTTCATTTGAAGTTCCTGAATATACTGCCGAAGTTGATGCGATTGGTACAGTTAGACTTCTTGATGCAATTAAAGATTTAGGATTAAAACCAAAATTTTATCAAGCTTCTACAAGTGAACTTTTTGGTGGGCTTCCTGGAACAGCTCCTCAAAGTGAACAAACACCTTTTTATCCGAAATCTCCATATGGTGCAGCAAAATTATATGCTTATTGGGTAACGGTTAACTATAGGGAATCGTATGATTTATTTGCCTGTAATGGTATTTTATTTAATCATGAAAGTCCACGACGAGGTGAAACTTTTGTTACTAAAAAAATCACGCAAGCAGTGGCAAAAATTAAGCAAGGTAAGCAGAAAAACTTGCAACTTGGTAATTTGGATGCAAAAAGAGATTGGGGATATGCTAAAGACTACATAGAAGCTATGTGGTTGATGTTGCAACAAGAAAAACCAATTGATTTAGTTATTGCAACTGGTAAAACATATACTATTAGAGAGTTTGTAGAATTAGCCTTTATGGAAATTGGAATTACTATTAAATGGCAAGGACAAGGTGTTAATGAAAGAGGAATTGATATCGCAACTAACGAAGAACTTGTAGTTGTAAATCCAAAATACTTTAGACCTGCTGAAGTCGAGTTACTTTGGGGAGATCCTTCTAAAGCTAAAAAAGTGTTGAATTGGGAAGCTAAAACTTCTCTTGAAGAGTTAGTTAACATAATGGTAAGGTATGATTTAGAAAATGATAATTATGGTGGGAAAGAATGAGTTTTGATTTTGAAGTAAAAGAATCAAATGTTTTAAAAGGTGTCATGATCATTAAACCTTCTGTATCAAGTGATAGAAGAGGAACAATCTGGACATCTTTTTTAAAAGACAAACTTGACAGCCTTTTGCCTGATGATTTGTACTTTAAACATGATAAATTTTCTCAATCTTGTCATAATGTTTTAAGAGGTATTCATGGAGATAACAAATCTTGGAAATTAGTTACATCAGTATATGGTGAAATTCATCAAGTTGTTGTTGATTGTAGAAAAGATTCTCCTACATATTTAAAATGGGAAAAATTTATTATTAATAAAGATAACCAGCATCTAATTTTAATTCCTCCAAATATGGGTAATTCATATTATATCAGTAGTGAAAATGCTGTATATCATTATAAATTAGCATATGATGGAGATTATATAGATGCTGATGAACAATTTACATTAGAATGGGATGATTCTCGTATTGGAATTGATTGGCCAACTAACACTCCTCTACTTTCTGACCGCGATATGTTAAAACAAATGCATAAAAAAAGCATCTAAAATGAATACGGAACCAATAGTTATTAGCAAACCTTATTTTGATGATGAGGATGTAGAAGCAGTAAAAAATGCCATGTTATCTACATTTGCAAGTGGGGATGGTCCTGAATGTCGTAAGTTTGAAGAAGAACTTGCTAAATTCATTGGGGTAAAACATGCTTTTTTCCTTAACTCTGCAACCGCAGGCTTGGATATAGCATTTAGAGTTAAGAAATTTCCTGCTGGCTCAGAGGTTTTAGTGCCTGACTTTACATTTACTTCAACGGCATTAGGTCCAATGTTAAATAACTTGAAAGTTGTTTTAGTTGATGTAAATCCTCGAAATGGAAATATAGATCCAGAAAAAATTGAAGCTAAAATAAGTGATAAAACGGTTGCAATTGTTCCTGTAGACTATGCTGGTATTCCAGCTGATATGAAACGAATCAATTCCATTGCAAAAAAACATAACCTTTACGTGGTTCATGATTCTGCTCAATCTATTGGTGCTGAACAAAATGGAAAGAAAACAGGATCTCTTGGTGATGTGAGTGTTTTCAGTTTCCATGGAACAAAGAATCTTGTTACAGGTGAGGGTGGTGCTATTACCACTGATGATGATGAAATAGCTAAAAAAATTAGGATTATTCGAGAAAAGGGTACAGATAAGCATAATTACTTAACTCACAATATTACAAATGGTTATTATGAATATACTGATGTAGGACATAGTTATGTTCAATCAAATATTTTGGGAGCATTAGCGCGAACACAATTGAAAAAACTTCCTTGGATTAATCAAAAAAGAAAAGAAATTGCACAATTATATTTAGAAGCTTTTTCTACCTTTAATATTAAATTTCCAATTTTAACCAAAAATAGTAAATCAAATTGGCATTTGTTTAATATTTTAATTCCTCACGAATATAAAGAACAATTTATACAAAAAACGAGAGAAAAAGGTATTATTACTAATATTCATTATCATCCTTTACATATTAATAAACTCTATAAAGAAAATTGTGAATTTGATGAGAATGAGTTTCCTGGCGCAATGAAGTTTTATGATGAGTTGGTTAGAATTCCATTATATCCGTCATTAACTCAAAATGAAATAGATACCATTATTGAAGCTGTTTCTTCTGTCTTAAGGGAATTGGGATTATAAATTATGATCATAACACTTTTAACTAATAATTTAGAAAGCTGGTTTTGGCAATATAATAAAGAATTTGCAGAAGAGTTAGAAAATCTTGGTTTTCAAGTCAATTTAATCACAAAAAATGAAGATTTAGTATGTGGTGGTGATTTTAGTTTTTTTCTAGCTTGTACCAACATTGTACCAGCTAAATACCTACAATATCATCAACATAATTTGGTGATTCATCACAGTGAATTGCCAAAAGGTCGAGGAAGCTCTCCTTTAGTGTGGCAAGTTATTGAAGGTGAAAATGAAATCGTATTCACTTTGTTTGAAGCAGAAGAAAAAGTTGATACCGGTAACATTTTTATGCAAAAAAACTTAAAATTGGAAGGGCACGAATTATTAGATGAAATATTTTACAAACGTTGGTTACTGGAACGCTCAATGATTTTAAATTTTTTAGATAAATTTCCTAATGTGAAAAGTTGCAAGCAAGAAGGTGAAGAGACTATTTATCGACGCCGAAATTTTAAAGATGATGAATTACCTATTAATCAAACTTTAGATGAGTTGTTCAATCGGTTTAGAATCGTTGATAATGATAAATGGCCTTTGTATTTTTATCGCAAGGGGCACAAATATTATTTAAAAATTTTCAAAGGATAAGTTATTAGTAAGAGTATTCTATTTCTTCACCCTTTTGCAAAGAAATTATTTTATGTTAATGACAGAGATAATGTAACTGCCCCTTATATTAAGTTAAGAGAAACATTTGAATCAATGGGTTATGAATTTCATATTGAAGTACAAAAGGATTTAGCTGATTATACCCATATATTTTTTATTGATTTATTTTCTGATAATTTTTTTAAAAAAATCTACTTTTATTTAAATAAAAAGCATGTGTATAATACTTATTTGGAGATTAAGAAAAAAAATCTTCTTCATAAGGTTTTTGTGTTATTAAGTGAATCACCCATAGTTAAACCATGGAATTACAAGTTAGAATATCATCAAGGTATTGGAAGATTTTTTACTTGGGATAAGCAACTTGTAGATAATAAAAAATACTTTCATTATCATGTTCCTTTTGGAGATACTGCTAAAGAATTTGAATGTGATTTCAATAAAAGAAAACTTTTGATGGATATTTCTGGGAATAAATTTTCTTCTGAAGAAAATGAACTCTATTCGTTTCGACGAAATACAATTCAATATCTAGATAAAAATTATGAAAATGATTTTGATCTATATGGTTTTTTTTGGGGTAGTGATTTTATTACAAAACTAAAACTATTAGTTCGTTATGGAAAATTAAGTATGTATAATTATCAAACTTATAAAGGCCTAGTTGATAATAAAAGTGATGTCATATCTCAGTATAAATATGTTATTTGTTATGAAAATGTGCAGTACAATGATTATATAAGTAATCGAATTTTTGATATTTTTGTCAATGGCAGTATCCCAATTTATTGTGGACCATCTAATATTTATGAATATATTCCTAAAGGAACATTTATTAATCGTACTGAATTCTCCTCTGATGAGGAATTAATGATTTATATTAAAACTATAGATGAAATGGAGTATTTAAAGATACTATTAAATATACAACAGTTTTTGAAAACAAAAAGTTATGAAGACTTTACTTCAAAGGGTTTTGTACAAAAAATTCTAACTGGATTGAACGTGGCAAATGATGGGAAAAGAGAGTAATAAGTATCTAAAAGGTACAATAAATTTTATAAAATAATAAAGGTTTAAAATGGCAGTAACAGAGATAATAAAAAATGATGTAGTATTAGCAAGACATATTCCAGATGAAGATTGGAAAGAAGGTCTTAGCTTTTATTCAAAAGATGAAGAATTTATCCAAGTAGGTGCTTGGGGGTATGATGAAGGAAAAGAACTTTTGGCTCATATTCATAATGAAGTAGAGCGTAAAGTATATTGGACACAAGAAGTTCTTTACATTAGAAAAGGTTCAATTAAAGCAAAAGTATTCGACACTGATGAAAATTTAGTGGATGAAATCACAGCAAAAGCAGGAGATACATTGATTCTTCTTAGAGGTGGTCATGGTTATGAAATTCTTGAAGATGGAACGCAAGTTTTAGAGGTTAAGAATGGTCCATATGTAGGTGCAGATAAAGATAGAAGAAGGATTTAAATTTGCATACAGTGGCTTTTTTTGCTCAAGGTTCTCATGCCGTCTATGCATTACAACAACTTTTTGCAACAGGTATCAAAGTTGAGAATATAGCAGTTATCACTACAGATGACAAAAATAATGATGTATTTAAATATTTTTTAGATTTTAATGGAATGGATTTTTATATATATGATGGAGTTAAGAATACTAAAGCATATATCATTAATAAACTTTCTAGTGTAGATTTAATAATAAGTATTGCAAATAGAGTTATTATAAAAAATGAGTTAGTTGACTTATGTAATTATGGTGCTGTTAATTTACATCCAGGTAAATTACCTGAATATAAAGGTTCTTTTTGTATTCCTTGGGCATTGATAAACAGTGACACTCATGTGGGATATGCTTACCATTATATTACTTCTGAAGTTGATGCTGGAAATATATTATTTAGTAATGAATTTATAATAGATAATGAAGATAATGCTCATAATTTACACTATAAAGTGATGACAGATGCCATTACAAATCTAAGCTTTGTTATCGAAAAAATAATCAAAAAGGAGCAAGGTATTTTACAAAAAAAAGAAGGAAATTATTATAAAAATCAATTACCATTTGAAGGTAGAATTGATCCTACTTGGAATATGGAACAAGTAAACCAATTTCTAAAAGCTATGTATTTTCCACCTTACACAGGAGCTGTTGTTGAACTCAATGGTAAAGAGTATATTGTAAATAATTTAGATGAATATATTGATTTAATAAATAAAGGATAATTATATGAATTTTATAATGCAGATGAGACCATGGTTTGCTGAAGAAGAAAAAAAAGCAATTTGTGAATATATGGATGAAGATGGTTTTATTACAGAATTTAAAAGAACTGAAGAGTTTGAAAACATGATTGCTGAATTCACTGGTGCTAAACATTGTATTGTTGTGAATAATGGAACAATCAGTTTAACACTATCTGCTATTGCAGTCGGTGTTAAAGCAGGTGATGAAGTTATTGTGCCAAATTATACTATGATTGCTACTCCTAACTCTGCGAAAATGTTTGGAGCGATACCTGTATTTGTTGATGTTGAAGCCGAAACATTATGTTTAGATATTGAAAAAGTCAAAGAAGCCATTACCCCTAAAACAAAAGCCATTATATTAGTTACTGCAAATGGTAGATATCCTAAGCAAAGTATTGCTGCTTTTGAGCAATTGTGTAAAGAAAAGAATATCCGTTTAATAGAAGATTCAGCTCAATCACTTGGGTCTTTTTATCCTGATGGGAGACATATTGGTACTGCAGGAGATATTGGAAGTTTTTCTTTTTCTGCACCAAAAATTATTTCAACGGGTCAAGGTGGCGCAATCATTACTAACGATGATGAAATTGCAGATAAAGTCAGAAGATTAAAAGATTTTGGACGAAGTGGCGGTGGAAATGATATTCACGATGTTATTGGATATAATTTCAAGTTTACCGAATTACAAGCTTGTATTGGAATTGAACAAATGAAAAAGCTTCAATTTCGAATTGAAAGAAAAAAAGACATTCTTAAAAAATATCATTCGGGATTAAGTGATGTAAAAGAATTAAAATTCTTTAATCAAGATATAAGTTGCACTACTCCATGGTTTATTGATGTTATTGCAGAAAAAAGAGAAGAATTACAGCAATTTTTAAAAGAAAATAAAATTGGCACAAGAGTTATGTATCCACCTATTAATAAACAAAAAGCTTATGATATTGAGGGAGAACATGTTGTGTCAAATTTAGTAGGTGAAAAAGGTTTATGGCTACCTTCATCTGGTCAATTAACTAATGATGAAGTTGAATATATTTGTTCAAAAATTAGAGAGTTTTATGGAAAATAACTTAGATGATTATGGTATTTTAATTTTAAGTTGTGATAAATTTGAAGATACTTGGGATCCTTTTTTCAAGTTATTTGATCAAAACTGGGCTGATTGTCCTTTTGATATCTATTTGGGAACTAATACAAAAGCTTATGAAAGCCAAAGAGTTACTAATATATTTTCTGGTGAAGATAAAGATTGGTCTTCAAGTTTAAAAAGTATTCTGGACCAAATTGACAAAAAGTATCTCTATATTATCTTGGATGATTTATTTATAGTTGAAAAAGTAAATAGCCAGAATTTTATCAATTGCTTTGAGTTTTTAAATGAAAATAATGGTAATTTAATGCATTATAACCCTAAGCCAAAACCTGAAAAAACTGTTTCTTCTTCTTACGGTGAATATGGGGTATACAATTGTGGAATGCCTTATACAGTTAATGTTGTGGGATGTTGGAAAGTGGACTATTTGAAAAACTTACTGCTTCCAGGTGAAAATCCCTGGAACTTTGAAATACTGGGTTCTTATAGGGCTTCATATAGTGATGGATTTTATTGTGTACTCTTATCACCTTTTGTTTATTTACACTCAATTGAAAAAGGAAAATGGTTTGAAGATGCTGCCATTTATTTAAAAGAACATAACTTATTTCCTGATTCAAATAGAGATATTATTAAAAACGAATTCAAATTGTTAAGTGAGATACAAAAAATATACTTTTCAATTTTTATGAAAATACCATGGCGATACCGATTAAAAGTAATGAATATTTTACGAAAATTGTTAATCAGTTATTAGTTTTAATTATTGGGATAGGAATAAATGAAAAAAAATTTAGTAAGTGTCATTGTTGTTAATTATAATGGTAAAAAATGGTTAAAAGACTGTTTTGATGCATTAAAAAATCAAAATTACAAAAATATTCAAGTGATTATGGTTGATAACAATAGTGTTGATGATAGTATTAATTATGTGCAAATAAATTACCCCAACATTGAAATTGTTAAGAGTTCCGATAACTTGGGTTTTGCAGGGGGAAATAATCTTGCCCTTGATATAGTCAAAGGTGAATATGTTTTTTTACTGAATAATGACACAATTATTGACAAAGATGCCATTGGTCACCTAAAAGATAAACTAGACAGTAATCAAAAAATTGGTTCGCTACAAGCGAAGCTTGTTTTAATGAATGAGCCAGACAAGATGGATAGTTGTGGTTCTTTTTGGACTAGCACAACATTTTTGTATCATGTAGGAAGCTATAAAGATCAAAGTTTGGATTTGTATAATCAATCTTTTAAAGTCTTCTGTAATAAAGGTGCTGCCCAGATGATAAGAACAGAACTGATTAACACATTAACATTATTTGATGATGATTTTTGGGCTTATTATGAAGAAACAGATTTTTGTCATAGGGTTTGGCTACATGGTAGTGAATGCTGGTATGAGCCAAAAGCACTTGTCTATCATGCCAATGGTGGTACAAGTTTGAACTTCAATAGTGAACTTATTCAATTTCATAATTATAAAAATAAACTGATGAGTTTTATTAAAAATTTTGAAACTTTAAATTTGTTAAAAATTATTCCAACTTATATTATAATGAGTATTTTAATCAGTTTTATTTTTATATTACAAGGAAAATTCAAAATGGCAATGGCTATTTATAAATCTTATGGCTGGAATATCAAGAATTTAAATAAAAATTTGAAAAAAAGAAAAATAATTCAGAATATGCGAAAGGTAACTGATAAAGATATTTTTTTAGAAGTAAAAAAAGAACCACGTTGGAAGTATTATGTCTATTTATTTACTGGCTTAGAAAAATACAGTGATTAAAACTATTAAAGGTAATTTATGAGCAATATCATATTGGCTTGCAACTTTGAAACACATGACCACAGCGTTGCAATTTTAAAAGATGGAGAAATCCTATTTGCAGCTGCTGAAGAGCGATACAGTAGAAAAAAAAGTGATGGAGGACCACCTCCTTTAATGGCAATCCGAGAAGGGTTGAAATCTTTAAACCTCAAACCCAGTGATATTGATTATTTGATTTTTCCAGAATATCCAGATCCAAAGTTGAAGTACTATGCTTTAGATGTGTTTAGTAAGATTAAATTGACATCGTGGAAGTGGCCATTTAAAATTAAAAATATAAAAAGAATAATTTTTGAATTGTTACTATCAACAGGGATACCCAGATATATTATTTATTACCTAAAACCAAAATATGAAATTCAAAAAGTGTTAAAAGGCTTTAAAGGTGAAACAAAGGTGTATAATCATCATTTGTCACATGCTTATTCTGCTTATTATACTTCAGGAATGAAAACTTGCTTATCCATAATAATTGAAGGATCTGGGGGAGACTACACAACCTCTTGTTACAAGGTGAATGAAGGGGTCTTTGAACCAGTATTTAATATTGAATGGCCCCATTCTTTGGGACAATTTTACCGACTTGTTACACGAATATTAGGTTTTAATGTTGGTCGCCATGCTGGGAAAATTACGGGATTAGCTGCTTTTGGAGACGCACAAAAATGTTATTCATTGGTTAAACCTTTAGTGACATATAAAAATTTTAATTTTGAATTGGATGAATTAGTATATTCATTACAAGCTGAATACTTGTCTTCGAAAACATTACCTACTTATTTTAAGGGTCACACTCCTGAAGACATATCTGCAGCTTTTCAAAGGGTATTGGAAGAAACAGTAGTGCAAATGGTCGAAGAGGCTATATCTCTAACCAAAGTTAATAAAGTTGCGCTGTCAGGTGGTGTTGTAGCCAATGTAAAAATGAACCAAAAAATAATGGAGATAGAAGCTTTGAAGGAACTATATATCCATCCAGCTATGGGGGATAATGGAATTGCTTTAGGTGCTGCCTTCATGTGTCAATCTGAGTTATCTACGAAACAAGGTCAATCCTTTGAGCCACAAAAGCTTAGTAGTGTCTATTTTGGTTCAGGTTATGCAGATGAATATATTGAAAAAGAAATTAAAAAATTTGGTTTCACGTATACCTTTCATGAGGAAGTTGAAGCAGAAATTGCGAAAATATTAGCAAATGAAAAAGTCGTGGCACGTTTTAATGGTAAAATGGAATATGGTCCAAGAGCATTGGGAAATAGATCTATACTATACTCACCCAAAGACAGAAGTGTAAATGATTGGCTTAATAAGCGACTGAAACGAACAGAATTCATGCCTTTTGCTCCTTCTACATTATATGATTATGCAGAAGAGTGTTATTTAAATGTGAATAAATCAAAACACAGTGCAGAGTTTATGACTATTACGTATGATTGTACTGACATCATGAAAGAAAAATGTCCTGCTTGTGTTCATGTGGATGGAACGGCAAGACCAAATTTGGTTCGTAAAGATGCCAATGAAAGTTACTATAAAATAATTGATGAGTTTAGAAAATTGACAGGTATTCCAACGGTAGTTAATACAAGTTTTAATATGCATGAGGAACCCATTGTTTGCTCCCCTTATGATGCTTTACGTGCTTTTAAACTTGGTAATTTAGATTATTTGGCAATTGGGCCATTTATTATTCAAGGTGAAGGTAACTTATAATCTTCTCCTTGAAAAAAAATTGTTAGTACATAATATAATTTAGGATATAAAGTATGGCTTTAGTGAGTGTAGTTATTACAGTTTTTAATGGTGAACAATTTATTGAGTCTGCGATTGTCAGTATTCTTAATCAGACACTAACCGATTTTGAACTTCTGATTATAAATGATGGCTCAACTGATAAATCACAAGAAATCATTGATAAATTAGCCAGTACGGATAATCGAATAAAAACGTTTATTAATGCAGAAAATAAAGGACAAGCCCTTTCTCGAAATATGGTTTTATCTGAAATACAAGGTAAATATATTGCTACTATGGATGCAGATGATTATAGTCTGCCAGATAGACTTCACGTACAGTATGATTTTATGGAGCAAAATAAGGACATAGTATTATGTGGAAGTTTTATTGATCTGTGTGATGAAAATTTAAATACAACTGGGATTAAAAAATATCCAATTTTTGATGATGAAATACGAAAGAAAATTTTTAGAATTTCTCCTTTCGCTCATCCATCAACATTTTACAGAACTGATATTGCAAGAAGTATTGGGGGATACAGTTATGTATTTAAAGCAGCGTTGGATTATGATTTTTACTTTAAAATTGGAAATTTTGGAAAATTACAAAATATAGATACCGTATTACTTAAGTACAGAGTACACAGTCAATCTATTTCTCAGTCAAAGGGAAGGTTACAACAAGAATTGACTTTATACATACGATTAAAAGCAATATTTGAATATTCATATAATTGGACATTTGGAGATAAAATATATTGGATCTTGCAGTATTTGGGGATAAAAGTATTTCCTACAAGTTGGATATTTACAATATATCACTTATTGCGAAAATTTAAATAGTTATATTACTATTATAGGAAGATTATCTTGATTAAACAAAACTTTTTTAAACACAAAAAATATTATATATTTATTTTTTTACTTATCTCTTTTACATATGTAAATTTAGTTTTTTCTTATTTTCAACAAGATGAATGGCATACCTTTGGTGGTTATATATTTAAAGTGAATGAATATGGTTCTTGGCAAACTTTTATCAATTCATTGACAGGACATTTACCTATACTTCATGTTATCTCTTTTACAAATTTTTCTCTTTTTGGTGTTCAGAATCTGTTTTCTTTTGCTTTAAGCTTTTTATTTATTTTTATAAATATTGTTCTTTGGGTTCGTAATATAGAAATACTATCTCAAAGTAAAATGGTTGCATATGGTTCTGTTTTATTTGGGTTTATTAATTTTAGTACATCACAAGCTATTACATGGACTATTCCATCTATGGGTTATCAGCTTACTTTTCTTTTTTTAAATTTAAGTTTTTTAATTCTATTAAAGATCTCTAAGGACTTTACTACAAAATATTTTATTTATTTATTGTTGTGTTTATTGTTTATTTATTTAACACGATTGAATGCATATTTTTTTATTGTATTAACACCATTTGTATATTTATTTCTGAAGGACGGATATTTTAGTAAATTAAATATTTCTTTGTTTTTAAGTTTATTTATTATTGGTTTATTGGTTGTTTATTTCTATTTGCCTTTTGGTGAACATCGATATGTTCCAAATTTTTTAATGTTTATATTTAATATTGTTTATATCCCAATAAAGTCATTATCACACATACTACTTTTAGATAGTACTATTATTTATGAATGGTCTGAGTATTTATCTACCAATAGATTTAATTTATTTGAAAGCGATCGTTATCATCAAACTATAGTTGCTGAAAATATCTCTGCTGTAATTTCCTTATTGATTATTATTTTTGCTTCTTTATTTTTCCATAATTTTGATAAAAAAGAAAAAGGAATTATTAAATTAATGCTTTTTATTTACTATTTTTCTTATTTTGGGAATTTTTTTGACAAACATTCTACTGGAGTGGGTCTACTTGAAAGTAGATATTATTATATTTCGGCATTTTTTATTGGTGTAATTGTATTTATGTATATTAATCTTTTAATAAAAAAAATAAATAATATGACAAACATTTTTTCTAATATCTTTTTGTACTTTACGTATTTATTTTTAGCCATATATTTTCTAGTGAACATTAATATTATTAATCAGCAACTTTTAACTTCTAATGATATTACAAATCATCGAAAAAATATTCTTCAATTTATTAAAGAAAATCATTTTAATCAAGTTAAAAATAATTATATATTATACTTTAAAGATATAAATTTACCACATGCTCATGCACGAAATAGAACAGGTACTATGTTTCAAACGGGTATCTTGTATCCTTTATTGGTTTACGTATATGATACAGGTAAAATTGATTATCGTGTATTTGGAGATGATGATCTTTTTTGGAATATTAATTATGAAGGTTATAATACGATAGATGATAAAACTATGGGAATCTATTATAGCTATGATAAAATCCAAAAAGAAGTTAATAATAAAAAAATAAATGTAAATGATGTTTATTGTATGGAATTTGATTATACAGCAATAAGTGATAATTTAAGAGTAAATTTATTTGATAAAGTAACGTACGAAGACTGTACAACCAATTTTAGAAAACAATTACAACACTAGGATTAAAATATTAATGAAATATCAAATTATTGTGAAAGCTTGTAGGTAAGTATGATTAGAAATTCAATTATAAATAACAAAGAGGTATTCTTTGTAAGCGTACTACTATTTATATTTCCTTTTTTCCATTTTTACAGTGGTTATAACATTGGGGGAGATGATACTAGGTTATATTTTATATCACCGTCAATGTATATGGAATATATGACTTCCAGCTCATGGTATTCACTTGGTAATGTTGGTGGTGAAAATTCCATTTATCATATTATCCCTATGCTGTATATATTGAGTTTTTTAGAAATGTTAGGTGATTATTTTTTTGTAAATAGTTCTATATATGGACTTTTATTTTCTCTATCTTTTTTCTTTATGTTTTTATTGATTAGGGTACTTAAAATTGATTATTATATAGCAATAATTACAGCTATACTATACTCACTATCTCCAATAATAATGTTTATGTACATTCAACCTTTATTTTCTATATTTTTAATTATTTACACACCATTGATTTTTTATCTGTTGTATATATCAGTTATTAAAGATAAATTAATTTATTGTATAATCATATCATTTGTAAATAGTATATTTTTATTGAGTATATTTTCTTTTCCTTTTTTCTTTCCTATTTTAATATATTTTTTAATTTGTATTTTTTTAATTTTAATTTTTAAACCATTTGATAAACTATATATAAAAATTTTGTTTAAAAATATAGTGATAATTTTATCTGTGACAATTGCTTTGTCTTTATTTGCTTTAATGCCTTATTTACATCTTTTGGTTTCTGATTCCTTTTTTAGTGATATGTCTTCAATTAGTACTGTAGATAGTTTTAAACCAATTGTTAGTGCTGTATCCCAAGGAATGAATATTTTATATCCAATTGAGGGCTTATTTCACTATTCAATACAAAAAAACTTTAATTGGCAAACCTTATATTTATATGATGACTATTATAATTATTTATTAGTTTTCAACATAATATTTGTACTATTAATTTTGACTCCAATTTTTTATTTAAACAAAATATTAATTTTTGAAAAAAAAATATATTTTATACTTTTTATTTCCTTTTTAATTCAATTGTTTTTCTTTACAGTTAATATAGGTATTTTTAAAGATTTATTTTATTGGATTGGAGATAATATTCCATTTTTTCAAATGTTTAGAAATTTTTTTGATAAATTTAGGTTAATCTATTTATTTTCTCATATATTATTATTAGCTTATTCTATCCATATTGTTTTCAAGTATGTTTATGCAAAAAAACTATTACTTATTATGTTATCTGCTTTGGTTTTACTTAATATTTATCCTAGTATTGCTGGAGAATATTTTAATCAAAAAATTCATTCAGCGAGTCCCTTGAAATCAAAAACTGTATTAGATAAAGAGTATTTAGAATATGCCAGCAAGATTAAACCTCTAATATTAAAAGATGAAAGAATAGTTTCTTTTCCATTAAATGAAGCGCAATATTCTATTATCGAATCATCTAATCATAACAGTGCATATATAGGTGTTGTCCTTTTGAATTATTTAATTAATAGAGATGAATATGGAGGCATGTCTTCATTTAGAAAAAATGGACCTCTATTAAAACAAGCTATATTGGATAATGATTCAAATACTATAAATACAATATTTTCTTTATATGGTATTAATTACATTTCTATTGATACTAAGTTTAGATACGATAAATTTGAATGGCCGTTTGATAAAAGAGTTAAAGATTATTTTGAAAATAAAAGATTTGAATATTTATTAGAAAATTTTGAATTAGTTAGTAGTTCATCTAATAGTAGATTTAAATTATACAAATTAAAAACAAAGATTGAATTGTTTACGATACCAAAATATTTTTTAATTAATAATAGTAATAGTGATTTCATTTGGGAACCAAATAAAATTCAGGTTGACAAAATAACAGATTTATCTAGTATAAAAAAAGTAATAACAGATAATAATGGAGACATAAATAATTATAAAAAAATATCAAATGATAAATACTTTCTATCTATTAAAAGTAGTAATGAATCCATTTTTGTTTATACTAAAATACCGTTTGATAGAGATTGGATATTAACTTCAAATAACAAAAGAATCAAGACTAAACTAATATCTGTTAACAATGGATTTTTAGGATTTGTTATTGATAAAAAGTTAA
>ENA-ORXI01000861-ORXI01000861.1-sediment-metagenome-genome-assembly--contig:-NODE-861-length-24846-cov-8.979289_pt1 | contig 24846 bp, 32 predicted proteins | sample MGYA00237861_ERZ511468 | MGnify/ENA primary metagenome ERZ511468 (study PRJEB26299, sample SAMN06266213) | sediment metagenome | isolation source: Hudson Canyon methane seep mesocosm | place: USA:Hudson...
TAAGAGATCCTTTATGACTGTTTTATAATGTTATATGTAGGATATGGAATATTTATTTTATTTTGTTTTAATGCCTCAAAAATTGCAAGATTTACTTTATATTGAGTTTCATTGTACTGTTGTGTTGGTGCCCAATATCTCAGCTCAATATTTATAGATGCATCTGCAAATTCTTTTATACCAACTTGTGCTTTTGACTCTTTTGATATTTCTTGAAATTGTTCTAAGACTTTATAAATCACTTCAATTGCATTTTTAGGATCAGCACTATACTCAATACCAACACTCATTTCTACAATTGTGAACTCAAATGAATTTACCAATACTTCACCAACAATATGTTTATTTGGGATAGTAATCTCTTCTTTGTCTTCAGTTTCTAAAACTGTATATGCTAGTTTTATTGTTTTTACGACACCTGTATGTCCTTGAATCTGAATTGTATTCCCTATAACAAAAGGTCTTGTAGCAATAATAGAAATACCTGCACCAAAATTTGATAATAGTCCTTGTAAAGCTAAACCAGCACCTAAAGACATAGCACCAATTGCAGCAACAAATGGTGTAACTGTAATTCCTAGTTTACCTACTGCAATTATTGCAACACCAGCAATTATAGTAATTTTGATCCCTAAAGCAATAAATTTAGTTAAAGTAATGTCCATATCTTTTGATAAACAAACTTTTTCTATAAAGTTAGAAACTTTTTTTGCAACATAAAAACCAATGATAAGTATTATGATTGCACCAACTATTTGGAAACTGTAATTAACAAAAAATTCTATAATTACATTGTAAAATTTTTGCATACTTTCTAATTCTTTTTCCATCTGTTTAGTCCTATAAATTTAATTTAGTTAAAGTCTTATTATATCATTAATTAGATATAATCTAATAAAAATAAAAGGTTTCCCTATATGAAAAAGATGTTATTATTTTCTTTCTCTATTTTATTTACTTCAGTTCTTTTTGCTGAATCTGTAAAAGAAAATAAGGTGGAAGAACCAGAACCTACGAGACTAGAATCATATACAAAACTACAAAAAGTAATAGCTGCAGTTGAACTACTTTATGTTGATGATATAAAGCTACATAAAATTGTTGATAAAACAATATCTGGTTTATTACATGAGTTAGATGCCCATTCCTCAATGTTAAACAAAGAATCATATAAAGAGATGAAGGTAGAAACAAAAGGTGAATTTGGTGGTTTAGGAATTGTAATCGGTCAACGTGAGGGTGCGTTAACAATTATCTCTCCCATTGATGATACTCCCGCATATAAAGCAGGTGTAAAAGCTGGTGATATTATATTAAAAATTGATGATAAATCAAGTATTAATATGAGTTTATCTGATGCTGTTGGTATTATGAGAGGATTGAAAGGGACACCAATCTCTATCACAATTGTGCGAAAAACGGAAACAAAACCAATCAAAATTGATATCATTAGAGATACTATTAAAATTCAATCAGTATATGCAAAAACAATAAACGATGATATCTTATATTTAAGAGTTGCTTCATTTATGGATATGAAAGTAGCTTCGGAATTACGAAAAAACATTAAAGATTATAAAAAAACAACAAAAGCTATTGTCTTAGATTTAAGAAATAATCCTGGTGGGCAATTAGGTCAAGCTATAGATACGGTTAATCTATTTGTAGATGAAGGTGTTATCGTATCTCAAAGAGGTAAAGATAAAAGAGATAATGAAGAATTTAAAGCAACTTCTGGTTCAACAGTTACTGATGTTCCTATGGTAGTTTTAGTAAATGGTGGAAGCGCAAGTGCAAGTGAAATTGTATCTGGTGGATTACAAGATTTAAAAAGAGCAATAATTATTGGTGAAAATACATTTGGAAAAGGTTCTGTTCAAAGAATTCTTCCTATCAATGATGATGGAAGTGAAGCTATTAAATTAACAGTAGCAAAATACTACTTACCAAGTGGTAGAACAATCCAAGCAAAAGGAATCGTACCTGATATTAATGTTTATCCAGGAAAAGTATTAACACAAGAAGAATCTGGTTTTAAACTTAAAGAATCAAATATGAGAAAACATCTTGAAGGTGAGTTAGAAAAGGTAAGTGATAAGAAAACAAAAAAAGACGAGAAGAAAAAAGAGATAAAAAAAGAAGACAAAAAAGTTATAACAAAAGAGATGATTATGTTAGATAATCAATTAAAAAATGGTATTGATATTTTAAAATCATTAATCATTATGAATAAATAAAAAGGGAAAAAATATGAAAATAAACGAAATTATAGAGCTAGGTCTTTGGCCTCTTTCAAAGAAAACAACTGATGAGAAAGGTATCTCAGAGTTAGAAGACTTAGGATATAACTTATTCTATATTGGTAAAAATGCAGATTTATACACTTGTCCAGGTAAGGATGCAAAAGTTTTATTAGTAAGAAGTGATAGATGTTCTGTATTTGATATTCCATTAAATCTTGAAATCGAAGGTAAAGGTGTATCTCAAACTGCTATTTCAAATAATGGTGCTGCTTTTGCAAGAGAAACAGGAATAAGAACAGCAATTTTAGCTGAAAATGTAGATAGCTCATTAGAAGTAGCTCCTAGATGTCAAATGATGGAACTATGTAAGCCTTTAGAAGCTGAAATTGATGGTGAAGTTGTACAGTTTGAATTTATCTTTAGAAACTATTTAACAGGTTCTTTATACGAAGCATGCCAAACAGGAAATGATCCATATGGTTTAGACTTATCATCTGATTTAGAACAATGGCATAAGTTTGAAACACCAATTTTTACACCTACAACAAAAGGTGTTAAAGATATTCCTTTAAATACAGCAAAGGTACGAGAAGTATTTCCTGAAATTATTACAAGTCTAGAAAATCTTTTCAAAGATTTTACACAGTTTGCAGAATCTAATGGTATTGTTATCGTTGATACTAAATTTGAAGCATTTGTAAATGATAATGGTGAATGGGTACTTGGTGATGAAGTATTAACACCTGAAAGTTCAAGATTTATTGCAAAAGAGAATTTTGATAAAGGTGAGTTTATCTCAATGGATAAACAAATTTTAAGAGATTTTGGTAAAAAAGATAACTGGAAAGAGAAAGCAAAAGAATTATCAGATGGTCAAAAATTAGATGTTGAAGTTCCAGATTCTATTAAAAATACAATTTTAAATGGATACAGTACTATTCATCAGAATCTAAGTAAATAAGTTTCTACATATAAAAGGATTAAAGTTGCCTAAATTGTTATAAGGCAACTTTAGATATAATCGCAAAATATAATTTACACAAGAAGGTAAGAAATGAAAGCAATAATCAATATAGGACTTAAAAAAGGTGTTTTAGATTCAGCAGGAAAAGCTGCTCATCATACACTTGATACTGTAGGATTTAAAGAGATTGTAAAAGATGTTAGAATTGGGAAACAAATTGTAATGGAATTAAACTGTAGCAACGAAGCAGATGCGAAAGAAGAAGCTACAAAAATGTGTGAACAACTTTTAGCAAATACTGTAATCGAAGATTACGATATTACAATAGAAGCATAAAAATATGAAAGTTTCAGTACTACAATTCCCAGGAACTAACTGTGAATATGATACTAAATATGCATTTGAGAAGTTGGGTGCGGAGGTAGTTATTGTTTGGCATGAAGAAACTACTTTACCAGAAGGTACAACTCTAGTTGTAGCTCCAGGTGGATTTTCTTATGGTGATTATTTAAGAAGTGGTGCATTAGCAAAATTTGCACCAATTATGGATGCTGTTAAAACTTATGCTGCTGATGGTGGAAAAGTTTTAGGTATTTGTAATGGTTTTCAAATTTTAACAGAAACTGGACTTTTACCAGGTGCTTTAAAAAGAAATGATAACTTACATTTTATCTCAAAACATCATCATTTAAAAGTTGTAAATAATGAGAATTCATTTTTACAAGAATTAGAAGTAGGTGAGATTGTAAATATTCCAGTTGCTCATCATGATGGTAACTACTTCATTGAAAATGATGGATTAGAAGAATTACAAAAAAATGGACAAATTTTACTTCAATACTGTAATGAAAAGGGTGAAAACCAAGTTCTAAATGGAAGTGTTGAACAAATTGCTGGTGTTTGTAATAAAGAGAAAAATGTATTTGGACTTATGCCTCATCCTGAACGTGCGATGGAGATGCTTTTAGGTTGTGATGACGGAGTTAAAATGCTTCAAGGTCTTTTAAAATAAATAAGAAAAGTAGGGTATGATGAAATATTATTTTAGGGTACTTTTACTTTCCATATTATTTACTACATCTCTTTTTTCAAATGAAGAGATAGAATCAAAAGAGTTATATTTAGAATATAGCTCTCACCCTCAAAGAGTATTTACAGGTCAAAAATTTGATATAGAACTCAAAGCTCTGATTTTAAAAGATGAAAATACTTATGATAAAATAGTAACAACATTTACTACTGAAAAGAACATTGAAATACTTACACAAGATGTTGTATGGATAAAGAACAAATCAAGTGAATATATTACAAAAATAAGTTATAAAGTCTTCGAAGACGATTTTATCTTACCAAAAATAACACTTGCTTTATCTAAAGATGAAGAAATTATTGACTTTATATCAATAGACTCTCCTGAAATACAATATGAAAGAATTGCAGTAAATCAAAAACTATTTTCAAAAATAATTGCTAAAAACTTAGAAATTTTTACTGTAAAAACAAAACAATATACAAATAACATTTTACATACAACAATTAATTTAAAAGCAACAAATGCAAATTTAGAAGATTTTATTTTAAATTCATATGGTGAAGATCAAGGAATAAATAGCTTAAGTGACATGTATCCTGACCAAAATTTATATTATTATGTGATGATACCTAGTCATACAAAACAAATTAAATTTACATATTATAATACAGATTCAAAAGATTTTGTAATGATGACAATACCTATAATTCTAGATGAAGAATTAGTGAGTACTCAAACAGAACTAAATCCTTACAATAGTAGTATTTTAATATATAAACAAGTTTTAAGTGCTGCAATATTGATTGTATTTATAATTATATTCATATTTAAAAGAAAAAATATTTACCTTGTTTTTATAACAATATTTATAGCTATATTAGCATATTTATTTATACCAAATAAGAAAATATTACTAAAAGAAGATATAAAAGTATATATCTTACCAACAAATAGTTCAACAGTATTTAAGTCACTCGAGTCAAAACAGATTGTAGAAATCGTAAATGAAAACGAAGATTTTATAAAAGTACTATTTAATAATGAAAGTATAGGATGGATAAAGAAAAATGAAATTTAGTAAAATAAGAGCAATTTTTACAATCATACAAATAGCACTTACAACTTCAGTACTTATTATTTTGATGTATATATTTAGAAGTAATACTAAATATTATAGACAAAAATGGGCAACAATGCAGATGAAACTTCTTGGTATGGAATTGCAAGTAGAGGGTGTTGAAGACCCAAATGCTCAAATGCAAGTGATGAACCACCAATCTGTACTTGATATTATGTTATTTGAGTATTTACATTCAAAGGACTTAGCATGGATTGCAAAAATTGAAATTGCAAATATTCCATGGTTTGGTCGTATTGTAAAAGCCCCTGATATGATTTTAGTAGAGAGAGAAAGTAAAAAAAGTTTAATAAAACTTTTAAAAGATTGTAAAGAACAACTTTCAAAAGGTAGACCTATTGCAATATTTCCAGAAGGTACAAGATCAAAAGGAAAAAAACTATTAAAGTTTAAAGCAGGCGCTAAAATGATTGCTGAAAAGTATGACTTAGATGTTCAACCTGTTGTTGTAGTTGGAACACGTAAAATTCTTGATTCACAAAATCTAACACAAGAAAGTGGAATAGTAAAAGTTATTTATCTACCAACAGTAAAAGCAGAGAAAAAAACTACATGGTATAAAGATATGGAAGAGAGTATGAAACTAAGATTGGAACAAGAATTTCAAGATGACGTTTAATCTTACTACTGCAATAGCCGTAGGATGTGGTGGCTTTTTTGGTGCTATACTTCGGTTTTATGTAGGAGTAGAGATGGTAAAACACTTTCCCCACGAAGTTCCTCTTGCCACACTTACCGTAAATATTATAGGTAGTTTTATTATAGGACTACTTATTGCAATATTTATCACTTATACCCCTAATACATATGTTAAATTATTTTTAGTTACTGGTTTTTTAGGCGCGTTAACTACTTATTCAACATTTGCAATAGAAAGTTTTATGCTTCTTAATAGTAATTTTTGGTACGGTGTATTAAATATTGTATTAAACGTTATTGGTACAATTATAGCAGCTGGTAGTGGATATAAACTAGTTACATACCTTATACGTTAAAGAAATTATGAGTTTATTTTAATCTTTATTTTTATGTAGACAATATAAGAATTAAATAAATTAAATGGTAATATTGAAGTATAAGATGTATATTTATAGAAGCCTTGGAAGTTAGAGATGAAAAATGATGAGATATTAGTTAAATTAGCTAATCGTACAATAAAATATTTTAGAAATAATTTAGAGCTACCTGTAGAATCTAGTTATGAGATTGTATCCGTAGACAAGCTTGATTACCTAGATATCACAACATTAATTACATTAAGTGATGATATGTCTGGTACAGTTGGCTTTAGTGTTTCAAATGACCTTGCATTATATATGGTAGAAAATATTATTTATGGTAATGTTTCATCAGAAGAGATGAATGAATTAGCAAGTGAAAATGTTGCAGAAACTTTAAATATCATTTTAGGAAATATTTTAAAAGAATTAACTGTCATAAAAAAAGGTGGTAGTATAAATATCTCTACACCTTATACTATGCATAATTCTGTAAGTCTAATTAAAAAAAGAGATGGCCTTATGTATCTTTGTAAATTAAAATCAAATAATGAAGTTATGTTATTAAGTTATTTTGTATAAATAGAAGAGTATATTAATAAAGTTCTAGGCTAAGAGGTTTAAACCTCTTAGTTATCTAGTGGAAAAGTAGAAAGAAATTGTTCTAAAGTATAAGTGTCTCTATGTGACTGTGTCATGATATGAATTAGGATATCACCTAAATCTACTATTGTCCAATCTCCATCTTCTTCAGTTCTTACAAATTCTTCGTCAGGTTTTAAATCATCTTTTAAGTGACCTAATAAAGCAATTGAATGCTTTGTATTTAATGCAGTAGCTATAATTACTTGATTTGTAATATAACCTTTATCTGTAAGATCAAAAACTTCAATATCCTCAGCTTTATGAAAATCTAGTACATCTACAATTTTTTTAATTCTTTGTTCCATATATCGGTTACCTTTTTTTGTATTTTTTTTGGAATATATTTTATATCTAATTTATCTCTTAATGAGGATGAGCTTATATTTATATTCATATGTATGGTTTTAAATTGTATTATATCATTTTTTACTTCATATCCATCTCTGTTAACAACTATAAACTCAACAAGTTCATTAAGTTTTTCAAACTTGTCCCATAAATGAAGAGACTTTAGATTATCTGAGCCAATGATAAGATATATTTTTTTGGGTTGATAGATCTTTTTATAATGTTCTACTGTTATAATAGAAGGAGTTGCTTCATTTCTCTTAATTTCAAAATCGGAAATCAAAACATCAGGATTTATTTCGTACATCTGATTTAAAATATCAAACCTAACAGTCGGATGTATTAGATATTGTTTCTTAAAAGGGTTTAGATATGTAGGAACAACAATTAGTTTATCAATATATGAGATACGTGAGAGTTTGTTTATAATCTTTTCGTGTCCTATATGTACCGGATCAAAACTACCGCCATAAATTGCTATGTTCAAGTAAAACCTTCATTAAATATTGTTAATATAATTGTATTTTAACTATAATACACTTAATTTAATTATTCGGAGATAACGATAACATGATATTGTGTGATATAGGCAATACAACTTACCATTTTAGGGTAGATAAAAAGAGTTTTAAAATATCAACAGTCAAGTCTTTAAAGCATTTACCAATGTATAAAGATACTATTTATTTTATTAGTGTAAATAACAAAGCAACAAAAGAGTTTTTAAAAAAATTTCCTAATGCAATTAATTTAAAAAGTATTATTGATTTTAAAACTGCTTATCAAGGTATGGGTATTGATAGACAAGTAGTATGTCATTACATTAAAGACGGCATAATTGTTGATTTAGGAAGTGCTTTAACTGTTGATATAATGAAAAAAGGGAAACACAAAGGTGGCTTTATTTTACCGGGTATTGAGGCTTACAAATCAATTTATCCAAAAATATCTAAAAAGTTATCATTTGACTTTGAAAAAAATACAAATTTAGATAAAATTCCATTAACAACAAATGATGCTATTAATTATGCAATATTTAGTGCAATTACTCTACCAATAATCAAAGAGTATGAAAAGTACAAAACAAAAGTTTACTTTACTGGTGGAGACAAAGATTTATTAAAAAACTATTTTGTAGATATTCCTGTAAAATATAAAAAGAATATGATATTTACTAGTATGAAAAAGATAATAAAAGAATCAAACAACAAGAAAAAGGGAAAATAGATGTTAACAATAGCACTACCAAAAGGTAGAATAGCAGAACAAACATTAGAAAAATTTGAAAAAGTATTTGATGAAAAATTCGTTTTTGAAGATAGAAAACTAATACTTAAAAAAGCTGGATTTACATTTTTGAATGTAAGAAATCAAGATGTACCTACATATGTTATGCACGGAGCTGCAGATTTAGGTGTAGTTGGTCTTGATGTTCTTGAAGAGAAAGAATATGATTTAATTAAATTATTAGATTTAAAAATTGGACAATGTAAAGTTGCTATTGGACTTAAAGCTGGTGATACTATCGATTGGTCAAAATCTGAAATAACAGTTGCTACAAAACATACAACAATCGCAAAACGATTTTTTGAAAGTAAAGCCATGGCTGTAAATATTGTAAAACTATATGGTTCTATTGAATTAGCTCCTTTAGTTGGACTTGCAGATTGTATTGTAGATATTGTTGAAACAGGTGAAACTATGAAACAAAATGGTTTAGAAGTTGGAGAAACAATTATGCAATCAAGTGTATTTTTAATCTCAAATAAAAATTCTTATTACAATCAAAAAACAGAGATCTTAGACTTAAGAGAACAGCTTGCAAGCACTTGATTTATATGCAACTATAGAAGAGTATCTTGATTTTGAAGATGAAGTACATCATCTTTATAAAACAATAGGACATACTGTTTTATCAAAAGACCCTAAAACACTTATTGATATAGGTTGTGGGCAAGGTGAATTCTGCCATATTATGGACTTAAATGGGATTAAAACATTTGGTGTTGATCTCAGTGCAAAACAAATAGAAATAGCAGCTTCAAAAGGTACAAACGCAAAATGTATCGATATCAAAGATGTGAAAGAAACATTTGACTGTGCAACAGCTACATTTGATGTTATTAACTATATTCCTCAAAACTATATCAAAACATTTTTTAAAAACTGTTATGATGTAGTGAATAATCAAGGTTACTTTATCTTTGATATAAACAGTTTATATGGTTTTGATAATGTTGCACAAGGTACTTTAAATATTGAGTTAGAAGATAAATTTATAGCAATTGATGCGAACTTTGAAGAGAATATTCTATATACTGATATAACACTTTTTACTCAAGAAGATAAAGAGAATAAGTATATAAAACACTCAGGAACTATAGAACAATTTTGTTACACAAATGATGAATTATCTTCTATTTTAACAGAAGTTGGTTTTGAGATAGAAAATATAATAAACTTTAATCTTCATAGTAATGATGAATTTGACAAATATATATTTGTATGTAAAAAAGGATAAAAAATGATATTTAATATAGTAGAAGATATAAATTATAGAGATATGTTAGAAGGACAAATATTTGAAGTAATTGAGTACCTTATAAATCAAGATGAAGAGTTCTCAATCACTGCCAATATTAATGGGGTTGATTTTAATCCAGAGATGCCTGAATCAATCAGTAAAAACTTTTCCCATTTTACATTGTTTACACTTTCAAATTATACGTATGAATCTATAATTTTAACAGAAAAAAATATTACATTTGAAGCAGGTTTTGGAAGTGAAAACTTTGGATCTCATGTAACAATTCCTTTATATGCTATTTTTCAAATTGTAATAGAAGAATCAATTTTATTTTTAAATCCAACAGCAACAGTAGAAAAGTATTTTGAAGAAGATGAGATAGAAGAAGAACAAGTTTCACGATCAATGAATGCTTTTACTATGAATAAAACAAATAAAGACTTATTAAGTTAAATAATTTAACTACTTAATAAGTCTTTTAAACTATCTTGAGGGCTTTTGCCTTCAAGAATAAGTTTTACTTCGTTTGCTATAGGTGTATATATATTATTGTCTTGTGATAGCTTATAGATAGCTTGAGAAGTCATAACACCTTCTGCAACTTCACCTAATTCTATTAAAATATCATCAAGTGTTTTATTTTTAGCTAATCCTAGACCAACTCTATAATTTCTGCTTAAAGTACTTGACGCTGTTAAAAATAAATCTCCAGCACCACTTAGTCCTATAAATGTATCTTTATTAGCACCATAGTGTTGACCAAATCTATCCATCTCTACAAGACCACGAGAAATTAAACTAGCTCGTGCATTTTGCCCTAGGTTTAAACCTTCACAAATACCACTAGCAATTGCTAAAACATTTTTATAAGCACCAGATATTTCAGCACCTATAACATCATTACTATAATATGTTTTAATAAAGTTTGGAAAAAAACCATAAAATTCATCATAAAATTTTTTTGAAGTAGAGTTAAGTACTAAAGCAGTTGGAAGTCCAACGATAACTTCACTCGCAAATGAAGGTCCAGAGATAAATCCAAGATTTTCTTTTGGAACGAAGTCTTCATAAATTTCTTGTAAAAAAGCACCTGTATTAGCTTCGATACCTTTGGCTGCAACTAGTACTTTTTGCCCAGAATATAGAAAATTTTGAGTAAGCCATTCTCTTATACTTTGAGAAGGGATAGCTATGATTAAATACTCACAGTTTAAAGCCTCTTCTAAAGATACAAAATTTTCTATATCTTTTTTAGTTCTACTTGTGATAAGACATTTTTGTTTCTGATTTAAAGCATAGTGTAATGCTTGTCCCCATTTTCCTGCACCTATAACACAAATAGAATTTATATTCATAATTAGTTTACGCTAATCTTTCTTTTAAAAGTTTGTTTATAATTTGAGGATTTCCAGCACCTTTTAATGCTTTCATCGCTTGACCAACAAAGAAACCAAACATTTTTTCTTTACCAGATTTATATTGTTCTACTTTATCTTGATTTGCATTTAAAATATCATCAATGATTACTAAAATAGCTCCATCATCACTTACTTGTTTTAATCCAAGTTTTTCGATAACCTCTTCTACAGATGCATCATTTTCCATTAGATAATCAAGTACTTCTTTACCCGCTTTACCAGAAATGTCACCAGCTTCAATAGCTTTAATTAGTGACCCAAGTTTTTTAGCATCAACTGGAGAAGTAGTTACATTCATACCTTCAGAAAATCTACCTTGTAATTCAACTGTAAGCCATGTAGTGGCCATTTTACCACTAATACCATAACTCATCATATCTTCAAAGTATTGAGCCATCTCTTTTGTACTACATATAACACCAGCATCATACGCCTTTAGTCCAAAATCTTTTACAAATCTTGCTTTTTTAGCATCTGGAAGTTCAGGAATATCTGAGTATTTCTCTATCATCTCATCTGTGATGATAAGAGGAAGTAAATCTGGATCCGGAAAATATCTGTAATCAGCAGCATCTTCTTTTCCTCTCATGCTTCTAGTCTCACCACTATTTACATCAAAAAGTCTAGTTTCTTGAACAACTTCTTGCTCATAAATACCATCTTCCCATGCTTCTCTTTGTCTTTGTACTTCATAATGAATAGCTTTTTCAATATTTTTAAAACTATTCATATTTTTGATTTCACATCTAGTATAAAGTTTATCTTCACCTTTAGGACGAATAGAAATATTTACATCACATCTAAAACTTCCCTCTTCCATATTTGCATTAGAAATATCAATATATCTAACGATTGAATGTAATTTTTTAAGATATAAAAGAACCTCTTCCGAACTTCTCATATCTGGTTCAGATACGATTTCAAGTAGAGGTGTTCCCGCTCTATTTAAATCAACTTTAGAGTGATCTCCTGCATGAGAACTTTTTCCTGCATCATTTTCTAAGTGAGCACGAGTTACACCAATAATTTTACTAGACCCATCTGGAAAATCAATCTCTACTTTCCCAAATCCTACAACAGGTACTTCAAATTGTGATATTTGGTATCCTGTAGGTAAATCAGGGTAAAAATAGTTTTTTCTATTAAAAATAGATTTTTTATTTATTTCTGCATCAATAGCAGTTCCTAATTGGATAGATTTATGTACTGCTTCTTTATTTAAAACAGGAAGAGCTCCTGGTAATCCTAAACATGTTGGACATACATTTGTATTTGCAACTTCTCCAAAACTAGTAGCACAATTACACCATAGTTTACTATTTGTATTTAATTGAGCATGAACCTCTAATCCTATAATTGTTTCAAACATATATGTTCTTTCCTTACTTCTTATTATTTTGTCATTATATCATAGATCATCTTTAGATGATTTGACATATTTGTTTCGTTTATTTATCTAAGTACTCTAATATCAGCAGTTATTTTAGCTGTTTCAAAATATTCTTTTAGATAGTCTTGTTCTCTTTTTTTCATCACAACTTGAAATATTTTATCTTTAACATCTGTAAAAAGTAAATTATTAATATCTTTTTTTTCTTTTACAAAAAACATATTATAATTTTTATTTTGTGCAAAAATAGCAGAAAATTGTTTTGGAGATGTAGAGTTTAAAATATATTTTGTTTGAGGATTTAACTCATTTTGCTTCATTGTTATATTTTGAATTAATATATCTTTAGATTGAAGCATAGGATTCTTTTTTAGTTGATTTAAAAGTTTCTTATTTTTAGAAACGTAAGCAACAACTGTAATTGTATTTGCTATTTTAAACTGTTCTTTATTATTTTCATAATAAATTTTTAGGTCATCTTCTGTTGCAATTTTCAGTTTCCCACCTGCAATTTTTGAAATCAATTTTTGATGAAGTAATTGTTTTTTGATTTTTTCTTTAAATGCAGTATAATCTTGTTGTTGACGTACTAATGATTTAAAATCAAGTACATTCATTTTGTTACTAGCTGCTAATTTTTCAATATAGTTATCTATATCAAATATATCAACACTAATTTTATTTGTTTTTAATGCTTGATCATATAAAACTTCATCTATTAATGCAGATACTGCTTGGCCTTTTGATATTTGTTTTGTTTCTACTTCTTTATCTATATCATAGAGAGTAATGGGTGTTTCATTTATTGTAATAGCAATTGCATTTACTAATCCTGCATATAAACTTGCTGTTGTAAAAAGAATACCTAGTATTATATTTTTCATATATTATGTTCCTTATTTTAAAAATTTATTTTACCATAAGAATAGTAAAATCATTATGCAAGTAGCCATCAAAGATTGATATCTTTTGAGAATATTTCTTACAGATATCTATTACTTCATGTTGCTTTATATTATTAAATGTTAAGTTTTTTAATGAATTAAAAACAAAACCTTTTTGTGAGTGTTTAAAACATTTAGAAATAAAAAGCTCAACGTCATCATATTCTAATATATTTAATGCTCCACTACACACTAAATAATCACCATAAGGTAAATCCTCTTTTAAAACATCGAGGTGGTGAAACTCTTCTGTTTGAAAGCGTTTTTGACAGATATTAATCATATCTTTCTCACAATCAATACCAATATATTTCATTGGAGATTTTTTATTTGTTTTAAGATATGAAAAATATTCGCCAAAACCACAGCCCACATCTATAATGGTAGATGCTGCTATATCTTTTTTTATTCTTTTTGTAATTGCTTCAAATCTTTTATACTGACTGTGTTTATTGTTCCATCGTACACCTTGCGCGGATATACCATGTTCTTTTAAAGACTCTGAGTAAAATTCGTTATTTGTTGGTATCTTCAAGTTTTTCTATACTCACATTATTATCTTTTATAAATTTTGTTACAACATCAGAATTTGTATGTTCGTAAGATTTATCGTAAACAATTCTTTTGATACCACTTGCGATTAAGTTTTTACTACAATCACTACATGGTTCAAGTGTTACATAAATTGTTGCGCCATCTATACTAATACCTTCTCTAGCCGCCCAAATTATAGCATTCATCTCTGCATGAATTTCGTATGTTTTACTCCATTCATGATGATCTTTTGTATACTCTCCATCCCAATGAGTAGAGCAGTTTGTATAACCAGAAGGTGTACCATTATATCCAGTACTTAAAATTCTTCCATCTTTTACTATAACAGCACCCACTTGTTTAGAGACGCATTTACTTGCACTTGCTAGCTCTCTTGCAATATTAATAAAATTTTGATCATTTAGCATTTTATACCTTTTATGTTATTATTATATCTAAAAATATAGTAAATTTAATTTATAGGATTTTAAAAGATGAAAAAATTATTATTGACACTTGGGCTTGTGTGTTCATTATTTGGAAAAGAATATACACTTAATTTTAAAGGGATAGATACTAAAGAAAATTTTTCTTTAAAAATTGAACTTAAAACTGATGAAGATGGGAAACCATTAAAAAATCAAAAGTATGATATACGAAATCTAGAAAAAATAAAGTCATTAAAGATCGTATCACTTTCAGGACTTTTGGGGACGCTAAAAGATGAAAGAGAAATTGTTGCTTATTATAAAACAAATCTAAATGTTGGTGGATTAAAAATTAGAAATTTATATAAACCTGCCATTGCAAGAATCTATGGTGAAGAAAATAATGTAACTATGGAGTTTGATAATGATCATTATCAAAATATCGTATCGTATTTAAGATACCACAATGTAAATCAAGAAGTAATCAATGATATTGATAATATGTATGGAACATGGGAAGAGATAGATAATTAAATCTATCTTTTCCTATTAATACTATTCTACGATATGTCCAACATATTTTGACATATTATCTAGAATAACACCACCTTTTCTAAAACCTAATCCACAAGCTTCATAGGCGTAAAAAACACCTGCTTGGTAATGGTCCCCCTTCTCATCTTTTGGAAATTCTACAAATTCTTGATAAATAGGTTTGAAGTTTTCGTATGGTCCTTCTGTTTTTACCTCTAAAGAGTTATCTTCATTTACAATAGCCATATTTGCACCTTCTCTACCAAAACACATTTTTTCAACTTGTTTTGTATTTTCTAACGGTTCAAACGATGTTTCTAATAATAATGGATGATTTGGGTATAAATCCCATAAAATTTTCATAATACCTTTACTTTGAAATAGCAGTGTATATGCAGGATTACAAATAATAGCCTTTTTATTAGCAATAATTTCTGTCAGAGTAACAGCTAATTCACCTTCATCAATTGCTATATCTTCCCAAGGAATAAGCTTAAACCAAAATTCATATAGTTCATTGTCTTTTGATATTCCATCACTAGAAAATTCTACATCTTGAATATATGAAAAGTCAGTTTTATATCCCGCTTCTGTTGCAATATGTTGTAAAAGTTTTGTTGTGTTTTCTTCTTCATCATTTCCTGCAACTGATGAAAATAGAATTTTCCAATCAAGTTTTTCATAATGTTCTTCGAATTTTTCTATATCACTATCTAAAGTAACAAATCTTTTAAAGTTATCTTTGATTGCTTCATATAAAGAGTTAAATTGACTTGATTCTTCTAGATTATTAAATTTTAATATAGCCCATTGTACTATAGCTGTTTCAAATAGTGCAGTTGGTGTATCTGCATTAAATTCAATCAATTTAATAGGTTTTCCATCTAATCCACCTGCTAAATCAAATCTCCCATATAGATGCCAATGTACATCATCTTCCCATGAGTCTTTAATAATTTCTACAAGGTTAAAAGGGATATCGAGTTCATGAAATAAATTATTATCAACTACATGTTGACCAGCTTCACAAAACATATCATATAATTCATTAGTAGCTTCATAATAAGCTTCAGCCTCACGCTCGCTAATACTTACAATTTCATCACTTACATATGACGTTTCATCAGTATCTGTGTGCCATGTAAAGCCAATAGATTCAAGGTATTCGTTTGTTAAGGGTTCGAGTTTTTTTAATTGCATATTTTATTTATCTTCCATTAATTTATTGTATTGTTCTTTTGAACTATTCCATGCTTTTGAGCTAACTTCTTTTGTTTTTTCATAGCCTTTTTTTGCACCGTCTTTTATATCTTCTTTTGTAATACTATTTACTTTATCTTTTGTTGTATTCCAAGCAGAATTTGTATTTGTTTTTACTTTATTCCACATAGATTCTTCAGCATAACTAATACCACTTAATAATACAATAGTTATTACAATATTTTTTATTTTCATATTTATATTTCCTTTTAATAAAGTTTTATTTCATCTCAATTTAATGGAGCATTTAACTTTTCATATTATAACAAAAAGAATATATTTCTAAACTTTCAATTTACTTATAGTAGAATTGATAATATAAATAAAAAATGGAGATAAATTATGCTTTTATTAATTACAAGTGCTTTAGTCGAATCACTAACAAAACATATGTTTAGTAAATATTTGGATTCATTAGATAAGGTTGATATTGGAGGAGCTCCTTCTTGGTATATGCAACCTGTTGATGATGATATGTGTGTATTTTCTCATAAAAGTGGAGAAATAGATACTATAGATTTTGTAAAAAATAAAGCAAGAATAAAGATGATAAAAAAGATTGACGATACAATTGATATAGTCATTTATGAAAATATAAAAAATATTACAAATGAAAAAGAAAAAGAGCTAGTAAATCAATGGAAAGTAGATTCAAATCTTCCTGTTTTCGTAAATAAAAATTTAGATTATTCTAGGGTTTCATATGAAGATGAAATTAAAGCAACGTTTGTTAGAGCATGTATTCCCAAAAATATTTTTATTGATTATCAATCAAATAGATTAGAAATAATTAAAAAAGAGGTTTTGAAATTTAAATCAAAGAGTGCAGTTAAAGAGATGGAAAATGAATTATCAGGGAAAAAAGTAAAAAAAGATCCAAATGATCCTTTTTCAGAGTTAAAATAAAGAGAAGTTAGCCTCTTTATTTATTAACCACCAAAAAAACCACCTGATTTTTTTGATGATGAACTACTTTTATTTCCTCCAAAGAAACCACTTTTTTTAGTGCTAGATGAAGATTTAGAAGCACTTGAAGATTTTGCTTTATTAAAACTATTTACACTTTTAGAATATGTAGAGGGTGATTTATAGTTAGTTCTTCTTTGTGATTTATAATTACTATTATTAAATAGTTTATTTCCAATATAAGCACCAATCATAGCACCAGCTGCAGAAGCTAAAATAGTTTCTCCAAGACCCATACCTCCACCACTCATTTGTGCATTTTGAGGGTTAGTTAAGTTTGAAGTACCATTATCAATTTTTTTAGATTCTTCTGCTACAAGTTGATCAACTTCAGCTTTTGATAAAATTCTTTCGTTTCCATTTTCTCTTAAAACAATAGTAGTTTTCGTGCTTGGAAATTCATCTACAATTAGGTATCCACCTTGTGGATTTTTCTCAACAATAACAAAAGCACCTTCTTTTTGACTTGAATTTGTTATTGTATTATTTTGTACATTTTGTCCATTTGCATTTTTATCTTCACATCCTGTCATAGAAGCGATTAATGTAGCTCCAAGTCCGCCAACTACTGCATAATTTGATATCTTTTTCAGAAAATATTTTTTGTTGCTCATGTTTTATCCTAATAAATTTGTAAGGTTTTCCATTGGTCTAGCAATGACAGCTTTATTATCTTTTATAATAATAGGTCTTTCAACTAGTTTTGGATTTTGTACTACTAAATCAAGTATCTCATTTTGTGATTTATTGGCGATATCTAACTCTTTATATTCAGACTCTTTATGTCTTAACATATCTTTGATATCTTTAATTTTTAGCTGTACCATTAAACGAAGTAATTCCTCTTTAGAAAATTCATTTTTAAGGTATTCAAATACTTCAAAATCAAGATTAGATTCTTCTAGAATTGTTTTTGCTTCTCTTGATTTACTACATCTGTTGTTATGCCAAATTTGAATCATTTTAAACTTCTTTATTAAAATTAGCAGAAATTGCTGTTTTAATTCTTTTGCTAGTTTCTTCTATCCCAAGAACAGCAATAATATCATATACAGAAGGTGCATTTGTTCCACCAGTAAGTGCTATTCTTATTGGTTGAAAAAGTTGAGGAAACTTCAATCCATTATCTTGAATAAATGGTTTTGTTATCTCTTCTATCTCAACAGGTGTATGTAAAGTTTTATTATTTTCAAGTAACGATAGATAAGATTCTAACATCTCTATTGTTCCTTCTTTAACAAACTTTTTTGATCCCTTAGCTTCATAAGAAGTTGGTACATCTAAAATATTGTTTATTGCATTTTTAAGTTCTACTAATGTATTAGCTCTTTCTTTACATAAATCTAATACCATCTCTTTTTTATCATGACCTTCGATTTCACAATCATGGAATTTAAGATCTCTGATAAGTCTTTCATTTGGTACATTTTTAATGTAGTGCGCATTTAACCATAAAAGTTTTTCTGCATTATAAGCTGAAGCTGATTTATTGATATTGTTTGGATCAAATAATTCAAGCATCTCATCCATTGAGAATATCTCTTGATCTCCATTAGACCATCCAAGTCTTACTAAAAAGTTTAATAATGCTTCTGGTAAATATCCATCTCTTTTATATTGCATAACATCCATTGCACCATCTCTTTTAGATAGTTTTTTCCCAGATGGATTATTAATCATTGGCATGTGATAAAACTTAGGAACTTCAAACCCAAGTGCATTATAAATTACGATTTGTTTTGGAGTATTTGATAAATGGTCATCACCTCTTAAAACATCAGTCATTTCCATTAAGTGATCATCGATTGCTACTACAAAGTTATAAATAGGCATACCATTTGCACGAGCTATTACAAAATCATCTACTTGATTTGCATCAAAAGACATAGAACCTTTTACACCATCCTCAAAAGTTATAGTTCCTTCTGTTGGAGCTTTTATTCTAATTACTGGTTCAATATCAGCTGGAATTTCTGGAAGAGTTTTACCATCTTCTGGTCTCCATGTTCCATCATATCTCGGGTTTTCTTTTGCAGCTTCTTGGGAAGCCCTTAATGCATCAAGTTCATCTCTACTCATGTAACATTTGTAAGCTTTTCCTTCTTCAAGTAGTTGCGTAATGTATTTTTTGTAAATGTCTGTTCTTTTTGATTGGTATTCAATCTCACAGTCACTTGGCATTCCCACCCATTCAAATGCTTCTAAAATTGCTTTAACTGCATCTTCATTATTTCTTGATTGATCTGTATCTTCGATTCTGAGTTTAAATTCACCATTTGTTTTTTTAGCCCAAAGATAACTGTAAAGAGCTGTTCTTAAGCCCCCAATGTGTAGATATCCTGTTGGACTGGGTGCAAATCTTGTAATTGCCATATTTATATTTCCTTATTTTAGTCGTTTACTTTTTCTAATGTTTCTAGTATTGCTCTATGAAGAAGTTTTGTATCAAAAGGTTTTACTATCCAAGAGGTAGCTCCTACTTGTTTCCCTTTATCTTTCATTTCTGTACTCCATTCTGTAGTTAGTACCATTATTGGTGTTGACATGTAGTCTAAAGTATCTCGTAACTTTGATATTAGTTCAATTCCATCCATATTAGGCATATTGATATCTGTGATTATAAAATCATAATCTTCTTCTACTGTTAATGCTAATGCTTCAATACCATCTTCTGCACCTTGAATATTCATATAACCTATTTCAATTAGCGAGCTTTCTACCATCTCTCTTATTGTTGAACTATCATCTACGTAAAGTATTTTTATGTTTCTATTAAAATCCATTATGATTATCCTTTAAAATCCATTTGGGTTAAATCCGAAATCTAAATTTGTATTAAAACCCATATTCATATTTGGGTTATTATATCCAAATTGAGCTGATTTATTTCGTAGTTGTTCTATATCCCCTTTTATATCTATATGTGAGGGACAAACCATATTACAGTTACCACATAACGTACAATCCCAAATTCCATTAGTTTGTACTGCTTCTAGTTTAGATTTGATATCATCTTCTTTAATATCATTTACATATCGGAAATTTCTCATAAGTGCGAAAGGAGCTATAAAATTTGGATTTATTGCATATACTGGACATGAACTAAAACAACTGTTACATAAAATACAGTTAGATTCGATATCAATCATTTTTTCATCTACAGAAGTAATTGGATTTTTACTCTTTTGTTGTAAATGTGCTTTTGCAGTTATAAGTGCCATATCTTGATTACTTTTATTTACAATCAAGTCTTTAACTATCTCAGAGTTTTTTAGTGGAGTAACTTTATCTGTATCTTTAATTGTTGTTTTACACGCTAATTTTTCTACTCCATTTACTAATACAGCACAACTACCACAAACACCACTTTTACAACCACTTCTAAAAGACAATGATCTATTTGTTGTTCGTTTAATATCAAATAATATAGCAAGTAAATTTTGACTACTTGTATTCTTCTTTTCTAAAATGTATGAAATACCACAAATCTCTACTTGCATAATTCTACCTTTAAAATATTATTGACTTTAGTAACTATAGTTGAAAATTCAAATTCTTTTTTTGATTCTAAATTATCTATACGATAATGAGCACCTCGACTCTCAGTTCTATTTAACGCACTAGTAACTAATACTACAGATAAATCTAACATATTTTTAAATTCAATAAACTCTTTTAAATCAGTATTATAAATGTTAGATTTATCAGATATTCCCATATTTTTTGTTTCTATAATCCATTGTTTTAGTTTCTCTAATATAGATTGGAGTTTAGATTCTTCTCTAAATAATCCTACATTAGTAAAGAGCTCTTGTCCTAGTTCTATTTTGATATTTTGAAAGTTAATTGTATTAGGAAGATTATATATATCTTGTATATGTTTTTCTTGCTCACGTACTGTATTTTGATATTTATTTGTATTAAATGATGTAATATTATGCGTACTTAAACTTGCATTTTTACCCGTGAGTTTACCAAATGTAATAATTTCTAATAAAGAGTTTCCTCCTAATCTATTGGCTCCATGAACTCTATTTGATGCACATTCCCCACAAGCAAAAAGATTATTAATATTGGTTTTACCATCTATATCTACCTTTATTCCACCCATTGTATAATGAGCAGATGGAGTAATTTCAACTAAATCCGTATCAAGTTTAAGTCCTGTAAAGTCGTAAATTATATTGTACTCTTGAGGCATAGATTCTTTAATCTTTTCTATCCCTACGTGACGTAAGTCTAAAAAGATTTTATCTCCATTTTCTATTTTTGTATAAATTGCACGAGAAACTTCATCTCTTGGTTTTAATTCATCAATAAATCTATTTCCATTTTGATCTACTAAATATCCACCTTCCCCTCTAGCACTTTCACTGATAAGTATTCTATTATATTTTAGTGATGTTGGATGAAACTGTACAAACTCCATATTTTCTAGTTCACAGCCTATATTTAAAGCAGCATTGAGTACTTCACCTGTTGTTGATGTTGAGTTAGTTGTAAAGTTATGATAAAGTCCGGCATATCCACCACTTGCAATTATGATAGACTTTGAAAATATTTGAGATATTTCGCCATTTGAAATATTAAGCAAATTAATCCCTTTAATTGTATTACTTTCATTATCTTTTATAAAACTCAAAACTTGATGTTCGTTGATAAATGTAATATTTTCTTTTAAACAATTATCATAAAGAGTATGAAGAATTTTAAGACCAGTATAGTCACTGCTATAACAAGTACGAGGAAAAGATGCACCACCAAAATTTCTTTGCACAATGCCATTTTGAGTATCTCTACTAAAAGGTACACCTAAATCATCTAACCATGATATGGTATCTGCTGCATTTTTACACATATAATGAATTGTATCACTTTCACCAAGTTTATTGGCAGCTTTAGTAGTATCTGATATATGACTCTCTATAGAATCAGTTTGAGAGTCTAAAACCGCATTTATACCACCTTGAGCTTGACATGTTTGGGAAGAAGTAGAGTATGTTTTAGAAACAACTGCTATATTTGTAGAATACTTTTTTGCTTCAAGTGCAGCACTTAATCCCGCTCCTCCATTACCAATAATTAAAACATCATAAATTACTTGCATTTTAGTCCCAAAATTCTCGTAGCTCTCTATCTTTTTTTAGTTTCTCTTCTTTTAGATGACTTTGCAATATGAGTTCTTCTTTAAGATCTTCTTTTTGTTGTTTTTCATCTGAGAGTATTTTTGCTCTCTCTTTTCTTGCTTCTAAAATACGTAATTTTATTTTTTCTTCTGCAGCTTGTTTCATATCTTCATCAAAATTCATTGATTCAAGACTTAAAAGAGCATTATGTATCTCTTGTTCCTCCGTAAGTTCATTATCTTTTTTTGTAAGCTTTTCTATTTTTGATTTGTCTTCGGGAGTGATGTTTTGAATAGGACTTATTTTTGTAGTTTCTTTTTTGATAATAGGAGGAAGTTCTTTTTGTATCTCTTGCTCTTTTTTTATTTCTACTTTTTGAGTTTGTATCTGTTTTTCTTTTTTTACTCTTTTAGAAGGATTATTCTCTTTTAATGACGCTACATAATCTTTAAGTTCTTCATATTCAGCCATTATTTTTTCATATTTTTTAAATTCCATCAATAAAAAACAAGGTTTACCATCTCTTAGGATGATAGCCTTATCTATTTTTTTATCTAAGACTTTATCAAAAATCATTTTACTTTTTCGAATAAGTTCAGTTGACGAGTACATCTCATCTGATTTATATAATAATAATCCCATATGCAAACTCCTATATGTAAAGTATTACACAGTATAGCACACTTTTAATCAATAATGAAAAATATAAGTATCAATTAACTTTTTGTTTAATTATATATAATACTTTAATTATAGCAATCTAGGAAGAGACAAATCTCATCAAATATTTTATACTTGCATTATCAAAAGTGAAAGGTACAAATGAATCCACAAATAAAAAAAGTTACTTATTATATAGAGACACACCTTGAGGATGAACTTCAACTTAATTTCTTAGCAAAAGTAGCTGGTTATTCACCTTATCATTTTTGCAGAATATTTAAAATACATATTGGTGAGTCTGCGCTATCGTATGCAACTAGATTGAAGTTAGAGAGAGCAGTAAAAGAGATATCACAAAATAAAAAAAGTGTGATTGAGATTGCTCTTGATGCAGGATATCAAACACCTACCGGTTTTCTAAAGGCATTTAAATCACGATTCGGCACGACTCCTACAAATTATAGACAAGATAATTTTATTAAGTCTAATAAATACAAGGATATAGATATGAATATACCAGAAATAGTGACAAGAGAAGAAGTTACTGTTATATTTACAAGAGAGTTAGGAGATTATAAAAAAAGTTCACACACAGCTTGGGATAAACTTACTCAAAAACTTACAGATGTAAGGAAAAAATTTGAGAAAAGACCACCTCAAACACCTATGAATATAGGTCCAGATAAAGGCGAAGCTTTTGGTCTCTGCCATGATGATCCAAATGTAACTGATCAAGCAAATATACGATATGAAGCAGCAATTGCTTGGAATAAAGAAGATATATTAGAACTAAAAAAATACGATTTTGAGATAAAAAGTATCCGTGGAGGAAAGTATGCAAAAGTGTTTTATCTAGGAGCATCAAATGGAGAAAAATCTTGGTATGGTTTATATGCTTGGGTAGAAAAAAATGGCTATATCTGCAGAGATGAACCACCATTCGAAAAGTATTTAAATTGTTCTATAGAAACAGATATTGAAAAATTTGAAGTAGAAGTACATATACCTATAGAGTAAATAAAAGACACTTTTTAAAGTGTCTTTAAAATTGTCTTTTACTCTACAATCCATGTAGATGAGATGATAAGTTTATCTTCAATATAAATTTTTCCTTCAAATTTATCATTTAGTTTGTAAGTTCCTACACCTTTAGGCGTTCCTGACATAATAACATCTCCATCTTCTAATGTCATAAATGAATTTATCTCTTCTATCATTTGAGATGGTTTATACATCATTAAATCATAACTTCCAAATTGAATTAATTCATCATTGATGAAAAGTTCTAATCTAATTTTTGTAATATCATCTTCAGCTGGTTTAAATTGCACAAACTCTCCTAGAACGGCAGCTCCATTAAATGCTTTTGCTCGCTCCCATGGTAGGGATTTTGATTTTAAATAGTTTTGCTCATTTGCTTTTGTAAGATCTAAACCAAAGCCAACAGCATCTATTTTATTATCCTTGATTAAAAAACAAATTTCACCCTCATATCTAGTATCTTCACTAAAATATTTTAGCTCATTTGAAATCGAAGAATTCGGTTTATTAAAGATTACCATATCTTTAGGCATCTCATTATCTAACTCTTTTATATGATCCACATAATTTCTTCCGATACAAATTACTTTTGATGGTGTTACTTCTGTGTTTTGAAAACTAATATTTTTCATAATGTATCCGTTAT
>ENA-ORXI01000863-ORXI01000863.1-sediment-metagenome-genome-assembly--contig:-NODE-863-length-24810-cov-17.761937_pt1 | contig 24810 bp, 23 predicted proteins | sample MGYA00237861_ERZ511468 | MGnify/ENA primary metagenome ERZ511468 (study PRJEB26299, sample SAMN06266213) | sediment metagenome | isolation source: Hudson Canyon methane seep mesocosm | place...
TCTGTTGGAGCTTCTGTTGGAGCTTCTGTTGGAGCTTCTGTTGGAGCTTCTGTTGGAGCTTCTGTTGGAGCTTCTGTCGGGGCTTCTGTTGGTGCATCTGTCGGGGCTTCTGTCGGCTCAATACCCGCATCAATTAATAATTGTTCATCAAAATGCTGAATTACATTATTAACGCCTTCAAGTTCTGCATTTAATTTATCAGTAGGTATTACATTTTCAATAGTTTGATTGTCATCCGCTTCGGGTTGATTGGTTTTAATCGCATTATTCATTTGTAATGCCGCCTCTTCGCCACTAAATAAAATATCACCCTCGGCTGTTCTGATTTCTAAACGGTTTGCAATAATTTCATCAATAATTTGCTTTTGAATAAGTTGTGCAAGCTGTCCTATTCTTAAGGTTAATTGTGTTTCAGGAACCCCTGCAGCAGAGTGACCATCAATATTACCATCACTTAAATCCTCAACTACTGCCATCATCGTTTTCGTTAAAGACTTATCAATCCGAAAACTTAAGCGTTTAATAAATTCAATCGCGGCTTGATTTGCTTTAATGATATCCGCAACATTATCTTTATCAGTCGGCGTAGTGACTGGATTAATCCCTCCTCCTAAACCAAAACTCATCCCGGCTAAAATATTTACAACTGCTGTATCAATATTACCTGCTGCATGTTCAGGAAAAAGCTGATTTGATAAGCTCGCCAAGGTTGAAAAGGTATTAATATTAATCGTTTTATTGCTTGCTGATTCCACTCCATCAGTAATCACTGAATTTAAAGAAAATCCTAACGGCTGGTTAGTGACAATATCGGTTCCACCGATAATGGACACTAATAAAGGAAATTTAGCACTCTCTGGAATATCTAAATCATAGTGTCCTTTTTCATCGGTATTTGAATTATTAATAATCACATTATCACGATCACGTAATTCAATAATTCCATTGGCTATTGGACCATCAATGACATCACCTGTTACCGCTATGCTTGAGGTATCACTGTATTCATCCTCAACAATCACATCATTCGCAGGCTCTCCACAGGCTGTTAACACACTGGCAAGCAATAAGGCACTAATCGGTTTTAATTTAAAACTATTATTTGGTTTCATAAGTTATTATTTGTTATCTCGTTAATTTATAATCTAAAAACGCTTAGAATTCCATTCTTAACCCAGTGGAAAAACTATGATTCGTTACATAATCACGCCCGACAATACTGTTGTAAGCAACAAAACCTGAAAAACCTTGTTTAAATTGAGCCGCAACATTAAAACCAATTTTAAAATAATCTCTATCTGGAATATCTGATTGAATAATAAAGGTTTTATTAGGGTTCCACTCAAAACTTACTTGATTGCTTTGTGAATCGTAACTAAATTCATGCAACCATTCACCTTGAATTTGAGGGGTTAATATCCCCCACGGCAAACTAAAGACATAAGCTATTTGTGTACCAACCGTAGTCGTTAAAGATTCAATCTCTTGATTTTGATACGCAATATTCCATAAGCGTGACCCCGTTTCACTGTAAGCATCTACTTGCGTATTCACATAATTAATACCGATACTAGGGGTAATCGATAAAGCGTTTTTAGTGTATTGATAGCCAATATTAACACTGGTTAAATATTGGATTGCAGTGGTTTGTCCTAAAGCAGTTTCATTAAAGTTCGTTGTTTTAGTGGTATAAGCAAGTTGCCGTGATAAATTCATATCCGTTCCTCCTACACTAAAAATGCCATCAATATAAAAATTATCCAAATAATAAGAACCGTATAATGAACCGGTGTAACTATCGGTCTTTAACCCGCCTGTTTGCCCACTAAAACTATTTTCGGCATGACTATAATTAAACGCGATACCCACCACACTATTTTCATTTAATGCAGTATCTATTCCGATGGTTAAACCGCCACTTTGAAAGCTATAGCCGACTTCATTACGGGTACGTTGCTTATCACCAAAGCCCCCTTCACCGTTAATAAACACACCAAATTTAGGCATTAAAGTGTCATCACCTGCTCCCCCCCCTGAAACCGCAATACCTGAAACACTTAAACCACCAACATAGCCTGATTTTAAACCACTTAAACGGGCATTTACCCCCATATTACTGCTCTTACTGGTTGCTACGCTAGATGATGCAACGGCTGATAATTCTTCTGGTGCTAATGCATCCATTACATCATGCATTTCACGTGGCGTGGCATCTGAAAATCCAGCACACGAATTATCTTGATCTGCCGCTAATTCTGCCGAACAAATATCAAATACCGTTTGTGCTGTATTGAGTAAATTATCGCCAATACTAACGGTTGTTTCAGCGTCTGTGGTTTCTGCACTACCTAACAATGAAACAAACATTGAATTCAAGGTTAATTCTGCAGTTGCATCACCCAATCCTGTCCCTGCTTTAATCAGGTTTTGATCGCCTACTTTTAATAATACCGTGGAATTAATGGCATTATTTTCAGCCGTTGCTTGATTGCTACCTTCACGAGCTTCAGCTTCTGTTAATTCAGAAGCACCAATTGCAACCGTATAATTCCCAGCTAATAAGCTTTTATCATCAATTAAAGGGTTAAATTGATAATCACCGACTAAACCACAATCCACAGATAAACAGCTATCATCATCAAAACTAACATTTAAACCATCGGCTTGAGTGCCTTGAAATAAAAATAATTCGGTATCCATCAAACCACTGCTTGCCGCAATATCTACAACGCTATCTTGTGCTAATGAAAAATTAAGATATTGAACTGTGGTGCCATCTAAGTTGAACTGCTGACTAGCAAATTCTTCACTATAAGCTAATGAAGAATAAGCGGTTAATGCAAAAAAAGGTAATAAAAATTTGGTTTTCATTTGATAAACTCATTTCAGTACTAATGAGTTTATAATACTAAGTATCTAATAAAGTATCAAGAATATAATAACTTCACAAGATACTAATTAACTATTTAAAATAATAACTTAACTATCAAATGGATTCGTTAATACAATGGTTTCGTTACGCTCAGGGCCAGTTGATAAAATATCAATATTCACGCCTACTAATTTTTCTAAACGCTTAATATAAGCCAGTGCATTGTCAGGTAATTTATCTAATTCTGTAATACCTTGAGTAATATCAGTCCAGCCATCCATATATTCAATAATCGGCTCACATAGTTCATATTTTTCAGCTCCTAATGGTGCAACGGTCACATCTTCACCATTAATTCGATAAGCTACGCAAATACCAATTTTATCTAAGCCATCTAACACATCTAATTTTGTTAAGCACATGCCGCTTAATGAATTCATTTGTGCTGATTTACGCATAGAAACCGCATCAAACCAACCGGTGCGTCTTTTGCGTCCCGTCGTAGCACCAAATTCATGGCCTTTTTCACCTAGATGTTGTCCATAACTATCATTTAATTCTGTGGGAAAAGGCCCATTACCGACGCGTGTTGAATAGGCTTTAGTAATCCCTAATACATAATCAATATCTAACGGGCCAACTCCGGTGCCAGTGGCTGCTCCCCCCGCAGTCGTATTTGATGAGGTCACATAAGGATAAGTACCATGGTCAATATCCAATAATGCGCCTTGCGCCCCTTCAAATAATAAATTCTCACCCGTTTTTTGATAATCGTGTAGTTTTTCTGCCACATCAATTAACATCGGTTTAATCTGTTCACCTAATTCTAAAGCATCTGCTAACATCGCATCATAATCTACCGCAGGCACTTTATAATATTCTGTCAGCATAAAATTATGAAATTGGGTTAATTCCTTTAACTTTTCTGCAAATAACTCAGGATTTAATAAATCAGCTGCACGTAACCCACGACGGGCCACTTTATCTTCATACGCTGGGCCGATACCTCGTCCCGTCGTACCAATTGCTTTAGCACCTTTAGCAATTTCACGCGCCTGATCAATCGCGACATGAATCGGCAAAATCAACGCACACGCTTCACTAATTAATAAGCGCGAGCGAACCGGAATCCCGGCAGCTTCTAAGATTTTTATTTCTTTTAATAACGCTTCCGGCGATAACACCACGCCATTACCAATTAAACATTGCACATCTTCACGCAACACACCTGAAGGCACAAGATGTAAAACCGTTTTCTGACCGTCAATGACCAAGGTATGCCCTGCATTATGCCCACCCTGAAAGCGGACGACGGCTTTAACTTGATCAGTTAATAAATCAACTAATTTACCCTTTCCTTCATCGCCCCACTGTGTTCCGATGACAACAACATTTTTACCCATAACAGTTCCAGATTAATTTAACGGGACAAGAACCCAGTTCTCATCTATTTTTTCTAATATTTGTTCACAACCTAATGATTGGGCATAATTTTGCTCACCCGAAAGTTGTTTAATAACAATATGACCCTTTGCACGCAATTCATTGACTTTTGCAGTTAATGTTATATCGTCTGAAAGATAAGGTGCAAAAATTTTAACAGCTACTTCATCATTACACGCTTTAGTTAAAGTAGCGAGTAATTTTAAATCGGCACTAAAACCCGTTGCAGCCCTTGAACGTCCAAAACGCTGTCCAATATTATCATAACGTCCCCCACGGGCTATTTCCTTACCCACTTCAGCAACAAAGGCTGAAAACACCACCCCTGTATGATAATGATAACCACGCAATTCAGCTAAATCAAAACTAATCGTCAGCTGTGGATAATACGCATGTAATACTGTAGCAAGCGTTTTTAATTCTGATAAAGCGGCTTTAACAGCTTCATCAGCAGTTATAAATAGTTCATCGGCTAAGTCTAAAATGCCTTTATCACCATTTAAAGTCGGTAAAGCTTTAAAAATAGCCGCTAAATGACTCGGTACATTATATTTCTCTAATAAATCATTGAGTTCACTATTTGCCTTACGCTGTAAAATATCAAATAAATCTAATTCCTGCTCAGGCGTTAATTTTGCTTGTGCGACTAACGCTCGATAAATACCCACATGCCCTAAATCAAGATGCACATTTTTTAAACCTGCGACGGCTAAACTTTCCAGCATGAGTTGAATGACTTCACTATCGCTATCAATTCCACTATGACCAAATAATTCTGCCCCAATTTGCATTGGTATACGACTTTTATCTAATGCTTCGCCGACAGTATGTAAGGTTGTGCCCACATAGCAAAAACGAGCAGGCTGTTTTTTATCTTTTAAGGTATGGGCATCAATTCTTGCCACTTGTGGCGTGATGTCCGCACGAATACCTAGCATTTCACCACTTAATTGATCAGTTAATTTAAAGGTTTGTAAATTTAAATCATGTCCAGACCCTGTTAATAAAGAATCTAAATAATCAATAAAAGGCGGAATGACTTTTTCATAACCCCAACATTCAAATACATCTAATAAACGCCGACGTAAAACCTCTAAATGCTTCGCATCTTCAGGTAAAACTTCATCTACACCATCAGGTAATAACCAAGGGTCTCGTTGTAACATTATTTTACTTCCAATTGATTTCACGCCAATAATTTAAAAATATACACAAAAAAAACGCTCTATTTAAAAGAGCGTTTAATCGTTAAAACCAGTTTGAACCGCAACGCTTCTTTATTTCATAGCTTTAAAATATTTAAAGAAATCCGAATCTGGTTCCGTTACCATAATATTTTGTGAGGTATTAAAGCTCTTTTTATACGCTGCCATACTACGGTAAAACGCATAAAACTCAACATCTTCACCATAAGACTTTGCATAAATTTCAGCAGCTTGAGCATCTCCTTTACCTTTCATGATTTCTGCATCACGATACGCATCCGCTAAAATAATTTCACGCTGCTTATCGGCATCTGCACGTACTCTTTCAGCTGCCTCTGAACCTTGAGAACGAAATTCACGCGCCACTCTTGCTCTTTCTGCTTCCATACGACTGTAAACAGAATGGCTCACTTCACTCGGTAAATCAATACGCTTCACTTGAACATCAACAATGCCAATACCAAGATTCGCTGCTGCACTTTTGGTATTTTTAATTAATGCTTCTCGTACCGCACTGCGATCTGTTGAAACTAGCTGTTTAATATCACGTTTACTAAATTCACTACGAAAAGCATCTTTAATAATTTGATCTAAACGAATATTAGCTTGATAAGTGTCACCCGCAACAGAAGTATAAAAAGTTTTTACGTCTGTAATTTTCCATTTTACAAATGAATCCACAATCACGTTTTTCTTTTCAGCGGTTAAAAAACGTTCTGGTGATGAATCAAGCGTTAAAATACGGGCATCAAATTTTTTAACATTATTAATAAAAGGGAGTTTAAAATGTAAACCTGCTGAATAATCAGCTTCAACAATTTCCCCTAACTTAAATTTAATGGCTTTTTCTGTTTCTGATACTGTAAACGTTGACATTAAACCGATTGAAACAACCGATCCTAAAATCACTAAAAATTTACTTTGTGCCATCTTAGCGACCTCTCACTACACGTCCACGCTGAGAAGAAGCGGGTTGTCTATTAACATTATTATAAGGCTGCTGGCGTATAGGCTGATTCGTATTATTGCCTACTGCATTCAGATTCCGAGTTTTAGACGCCAATTTATCTAATGGCAAATACATTAAATTGTTACCGCCTTTCACATCAACCATAACCGTATTGGTATTCGCCATAACTTCTTCAATGGTTTCTAAATAAATACGTTTACGGGTAATTTCAGGGGCTTTTTTATATTCGGCGAGAATTTGTGTAAAACGACTCACATCCCCTTCCGCTGCTGACATAATACGCGATTGATACCCTTCAGCTTCTTGCATTAATCTAGCTGCTGCTCCACGTGCTTTCGGCACAATATCATTTGCATAGGCTTCAGCTTCATTAATTAAACGTTGCTTATCTTCCCGTGCTTTAATTGCATCTTCAAACGCACTCTGAACTTGCTCTGGTGGCTGTGCATCTTGTAAATTCACACTGGTGACTTGAATACCTGATTCATAATCATCCATTACCTTTTGAATTTCACGCTTAATATCTGCAACTACTTCACTACGACCTTCTGTTAAAACAAAATCCATCGTATGGCTACCAATAACACCCCGTTCCACACTTTCAGTCACTTGTTTCAACGTCGCGGTTTGGTTTTGAATATTAAATAAATATTTCTGTGCATCGCTGACTTGATATTGTACGGCAAGACGTATATCAACAATATTTTCATCTTTTGTTAACATCAATGCTTCTTTAGCAATCGATCCCATACCACGCTGACGACCGCCACCTGAACGATAACCCACTTCTAAAAAGCGTTGTTTCGAGACATTAATAATCTCAACATTTTCAATCGGTGAAGGTAAACGCCAATTTAAACCCGGCTGCGTAGTCGCTATATATTTGCCAAAGCGAGTTTCAACACCTCGATTCCCCTCATCGACAATATAAAAGCCACTGGCTCCCCACAATGCAACCGCACCCAGTGCTAAAAATCCCAGACCTTTCATTGAAGCAGGTGATTCATTATTGCCACCACCATTGCCGCCACCGCCAAAAAGACCGCCTAATTTATCTTGCAGCGAACGAATCGCTTCATCTAAATCTGGAGGACTATTATCCTCGTTACGACCACTCCAAGGGTCTTTATTTTTATCACCGCCTGGCTCATTCCAAGACATTTATTAACTCCACATTGGTACTGCAAAAATTCAAAGGAAAACTTCCTAGCAGATTACTCGGTAATTATCCTAAAAAATAAGGTATGACACAATCACTTAGCAATAATTAATCACAACTAATGCCTTCTAAAATGCCTAAATGCTGTTGATCTATATCCACCAAAATTTCCCAACCGCCTTCATCGGTAAAATCTTCTTGTAAAATATGTGCCACTGAAAAAAGCTTAGACCTTATACCACCTTGCGTTGGCAATAAATGGCATAACTTTCTTACTTTAGTCGCTGAAAAAATTTCAGCTAAAGCTTGTGGCAATAATTCTAAACCCGCCCCTGTTATTGCAGATAACCACACTCTAATAGGTACGCCATGCTCGTCATAATCAATATGTGGCTCAATATCATCTAACAAATCAATTTTATTATAAACTTCTAGCTGTTGAATACCTTCTGCACCAATTTCATTTAAAACACGATTCACTTCAAAAATGGTTTCATTGCGATATTCATCACTGGAATCAATTACGTGCAATAATAAATCCGCATCAGCCGCTTCTTGCAAGGTTGATTTAAAGGCAGCCACTAATTCATGCGGCAAATGGCGAATAAAGCCAACGGTATCCGCAATCACCACTTCAGTATTATTGGGTAAATTAAAACGTCTTAAGGTCGGATCTAAGGTTGCAAACAACTGATTAGCAACATAAATATTTTCACCCGTTAAAGCATTAAACAAGGTTGATTTACCTGCATTGGTATAACCAACAATCGATAAATTAGGCGTAGCTGAACGTTTACGTTGTGCATTACCTTGTTGACGCTGTTTCACCACTTTTTCCAAGCGACTTTGCACTAATTTAATACGCATACCCACTTGGCGACGGTCAGACTCTAACTGAGTTTCCCCTGTCCCCCGCATACCAATCCCGCCTTTTTGACGATCTAAATGCGACCACCCACCGGTTAAACGCGATGAAAGATGATTTAATTGGGCTAATTCAACCTGTAACTTACCATCATAAGTTTTTGCCCGTAAAGCAAAAATATCTAAAATCAGCCCATTACGGTCAACGACTCTAAATTCAAGTTCAGCTTCTAAATTACGTTCTTGACTAGGTGTTAACACATGATTAAATAAAACTAAATCGGCCTCAGTTTCTTCAATAATGGCTCTTAATTCTTCCAGTTTTCCGGAACCAATAAAGTAACGCGGATCAGGGTAACTACGTGAACCTGTCAGCACATGAACCACTTCAGCCCCGGCTGAACTCGCGAGTTCCTTTAATTCATTTAAGTCTTCTTGTCCCTGATGCAATTTAATATGCACAAGCACCGCTCTTTCTCCTGACTCTGGGCGATCAAACAACCGTCATCTCCATTTTATTTAGTGTTAATCTACTCAAAATTATTCTCTTTAGGTTCCATATTCACTGCTTTACTCGGCACAATAGTTGAAATAGCATGTTTATATACCATTTGTACCATGGTATTTTTTAACATAATGACATATTGATCAAATGAATCAACACGTCCTTGTAATTTAATCCCATTAACTAAAAAAATCGATACGGGTGTATGTTCCTTTCTTAGTGCATTTAAAAAAGTATCCTGTAAATTTTTACTTTTCTGCATCCGTGTTTCCTTTATTTATTATTATTTTTATATTTATGCTACTAATACCTCTACCATACCTATAATTTATTCACTTGACAAGATTAAGCCCGAACTGTCATTGTTATTCTGGCTTTAATAAGCGTAATTGATAATTAATCACTATAAATGCCCCTAAAGTACCCAATAATGCAGACCCTAAAACAAAAATTAAAGACTCAAATAAACTCATAAAGTGTATTTCAAAATGACTTTGATATAAAAAAGATAAACTTTCAATCGGCTCGCTAATCATTAATAGCATTAAACTCACAATAAACCATGCCAATATTCCCGAAATAAAACAAAACCAAAAACCACTATACAAAAAAGGCAGACGAATAAAACGATCAGTGGCTCCGACTAATTTTTGTACAATCACTTCTTCACTGCGCATTTGTAATTCTGCACGAATAGTATTTGCAGTAATTAACAACACTGCAAAGGCCAGTAATAGGGCAATAATTATCACAAATCGATCAATAATCGCAATAATACCCTGTAATCGTGCCACCCAATTCATATCTACTTGTGCAAAATCAACTTCAGGCATCAGCTGAAATTCCGCAATTAATCCATTCAAATCAGCTTCATTCTGCACTATATTATTGGGAAAAACTTGTATCACCGCAGGTAAGGGATTACTTTCTAAAGCATTGAGCGCATCACCAAAACCACTGTATTGTTGAAATTCAGCTAAAGCATGTTCTTTAGAAATAAAGCTCACTCTTTCTACTTTATGATTATCTAACAACGTCCTTGCAAAATCTTCCGCCGCCTCATCAGATAATTGCTCATCTAAAAACAATGACACTTGTTTACCTGATTGCAAACCCTGCATTAATTGCTGCGTATTACTCATTAAAGTATAAAAGCTTCCGGCTAAAGATAATGCGATCGCCATCACAATAATCGCCATAAACGATGAAAACGGTGTACGTAACAAACGCAATAAACTTATGCCCAATGCATCACCATGCATTCTTAATGTCGCGGCTAGCGAGAGGCTATTATGAGTCGTTGCTTTAAGCTCTTGTTTTAATTTTTTATGACGCGTGGCTTTTCGCTTCATGCCGTTTCACCGATGGTTTCTTCTAATATTACTTCATTTTTTATCGTTAAATGCCCTTGATTTAACACTAATACTTTATGATTTAATTTAGAAATTAATTCAATATCATGCGTGGCAATTAAAACACTCACACCGACCTGCTGAAACTGCTCAAATAAAGTCATAATTTCTGCTGATAATTCAGGATCTAAATTACCGGTTGGCTCATCAGCAAGAATCAAAGCCGGTTTATTAACAACCGCCCGAGCAATACCGACGCGTTGCTGTTCGCCACCTGACAAGGTCAAAGGATATTTTTTTTCCTTCAATGATAAGCCTACTTTATCTAATGCCGCACGCCCTCGCCTTGCTGCATCATGATGGCTCATACCTGAAACAATTAAAGGTAAAATAACATTATCTAAAACCGTTCTATCCAGTAATAATTTATAATCTTGAAAAATTAAGCCTAATTTACGTCTTAAATAAGCCACATCACGTTCATGTAAATGACATAAATTTTGTCCATCTAAAATTAATTGACCTCGTGAGCAGCGTTCAATAATCGCAATTAATTTAAGTAAAGTACTTTTCCCAGCACCAGAATGTCCGGTCAAAAAAGCCATTTCACCTTTATCCAAATGAAAACTAACATCAGATAAAGCATCACTTGAATCAATATAGCGTTTAAAAACACGGTCAAAGGTCAACATAGGCTAATTTTTATCTATTTCAAATAAAGCATCAATAAAATCAGCGGCATTAAAATCTTGCAAATCATCAATGCCTTCACCGACACCCAGAAAACGAATTGGAATACCACGTTGTTTAGCTAAGGCAAAAATAATACCGCCTTTCGCGGTGCCGTCTAATTTAGTTAAAGCAATGCCTGTTAAATCCACGGTATTATTAAAATGTTCGGCTTGTGATAACGCATTCTGTCCTGTGCCTGCATCCAATACTAATAACACTTCATGCGGTGCGGTATCATCAACTTTACTGATAATTCGTTTAACTTTTTTCAGCTCTTCCATCAGATTTGATTTGGTATGCAAACGTCCTGCCGTGTCTGCAATTAAAACATCGATGCCTTTCGCCTTTGCCGATTGTACGCCATCAAAAATAACCGATGCTGAATCCGCGCCCGTATGCTGGGCAACCACATGAATCTGATTACGTTCACCCCATGTTTGTAATTGCTCCACCGCAGCCGCTCTAAAAGTATCACCCGCCGCTAACATCACGCTATGCCCTTCACGCTGTAAACGCTGTGCTAATTTTCCAATGGTGGTGGTTTTACCCACGCCATTCACACCGACAACTAAAATGACAAACGGCCCATCTTGTTTCGGAATCACTAAGGGTGCACTAACAGGCTCTAATAAGGTCAATAATTGCTGTTTAAGTAAAGTTGTTAAGGCTTCAGCATCTTGCAATTGATGTTTTTCAACACTTTCTTGTAAGGTATTAATAATCTCAGTGGTCACATCCATACCCACATCAGCCATGATTAAACTGGTTTCAATTTCCTCCAGCACATCAGCATCAAGTTTACGCCCGCCTAACGATAATAAAGTACCTAAAGCTCCAGTACGGGTTTTGCCTAATTGTGATTTTAAACGAGAATATAAGGGATCGCCTGTCGCTTCAACAACTGTGGTATCAACTTTTTGAATCGGCTCATCAGCTGACTCAAGTGCACCCTCGGCAACTAACTCAATAACCCCTTGATAAAACCAAATCGCTAATAATGGCAATAACATAACCGTTGCCAATAAACTATGTACCAATGCTGTCCATTCAGGCATAGATAGCTTAACAATGGCAATACCAGTTGCTACTTCAATAAGTAAAATAACCCCTAATAGCATACCTGCGGAACGTACTGCTTGAATCCTGCTCGCGGTTGCTGAAAGCATCAACCATGTTAAGCTGATAAAACTTAACGCAGATAATACTCGATGCAGCCAATGTACTGCTACTGTCGTATCAAATGATAAAAATAAATCAAAGGCACTTAAATAATCAACCGGTGGCCACCATGATGCAACGCATCGTGGAAACTCACCACACACTAACGCTCCATCATTAACCGCAAGCCATGTGCCTAATGCTAATTGCAATAATACAATAACCGCACTTATTAGCACCAGTGCATGTCCTGCTATAAAGCGTCGTTTTGCCTTGTCGGCATACGTGCTTATCATCAGATAAAAAGCACTCGCTAATACAAAAATACTTAATAAATAACGCGCTAATTCACTCAGTCTTTCCGCTGCAAACCATTCTGGATGCAAGCCGATTTGTACATAAAAGCCAACAAAAGCTAATAAAACCGCCGATGGAAAACGAGCAATTTTTGTTTTAAAACTCACTAACAATAAAATGCTCACCAATACCATTAAGACACTAAAGCTTAAGGTATGGGTTAGCCAGATTAGATTAGATTGCCCTAAACTATCCCCCGCTAAAATATCGGCTATTTTTGGATAGCAAACCGAAAAATCTTCACAAATGGCTAATTCAGCAGGCACAACATGTAAATAAGCCCCTGATAAAGTCATTATCAGCGAAAATACAGCAATAAAAAGCGTCAATAAACGAAACATGCTAGCCTATCCAATTTGAGAAATTCTAAGTAATTTTTTCAAATCACGTTTAACATCATAAGGGTCAAATCCAACAGGATACTGCATCATTAAGTTACCCAATGGGTCCATAATAATCAGCATGCCTTCTTTAATTTTACCTTGAGAAATAGTGGTTAATTTTTTCATCATTGCGTCATCAGGCTTAACCTTAATCAAACGGTCATCTTCTTTCCACCACGGCTGAAAAGCATTTTGTTGTAATCCATCAACCACAATCACCGCACGTCTTACCCGTGTTAAATCTTTATTCAGCATTAAGCGCAACTGCTTCGTCGCATGAATGGCATCTGCACAAACTTTATTGCAATCTTGGCTATTAATGATATTAAGCATCACCCAATGCCCTTTTAATTCATCAATGTTTTTAATTGAAAAATCATCGATACCCTGTAATTCTGAACGCTTAGTGGTCATAACAGGCACAATTAAATCACCATTATGGGTTGATTTAGGTCTAAAATCAGGATTTTTAGTCAATAGCCATGCAATCGTAAAAGGGATAATCGACATTGATGCCAAAATAACAATTGTACGTCTGTTTTTCTTTTGTTGCTGCTGTGGATCATTCATATTTTTTTGTTTTAAAACTTATCCAAAAAATTAAAATTGTTAAAGTCGCTGCCAATGAAAACCATTGAAAGGCATAAGCGGTATGTTTTTCAGGTGGAAGCTTTGCATGTATCTGCCAATCTCTAATATAACCATTATCTTGTTCAGCTAATAATTGCACCTGAAAATTAATAATCGGCTGTTGTAATTTTTTAGCAATTTGTTCCGCGGTAATAATTTGCACCACAGATGGCCAACCGTCACTCGGCTTATCAGCACCTTCCAGCACCCAGCCCACACTCGGAAAATGATTAGTGATACCGGTGATACTTAATTCAGCCGGTGGCTTAAAATCAATACTCGGTAATATATCACGGCTACCCGTTGCTTTTACCCAACCACGATTCACTAATACTAGCTGCTGATTGGCAGCTAATACAAACGGTGTCATAACAAAATAGCCAACTTTGCCTTTATATATTTGATTATCAATTAAAAATTGCTGCTCGGGTAAGTATTTGCCTACTAATTTAACCCGCTGATAACGACTTTGCTTAGTTGTCGCTAATAAAGTGACTAAATCTATCTCAGCCTGCTGCAAGGTTTGCTGTTGCTCGGCTAATAATTGTCGTTTTTCATCAGCACGCCCTAACTGCCAAAATCCTAAACGTAATAATCCCACCAATACCACTAAAAATAGTATCAGTGGCAATATTTTTATTTTCATACAGAAAATAAATACTTAGTGCTGAACTTTAGGACGCATCAATGGAAATAACAATACATCACGAATAGAAGGCGCATCGGTAAATAACATCACTAAACGGTCAATACCAATGCCTTCACCGGCTGTCGGTGGCAGCCCATGCTCTAAAGCGGTAATATAATCCGCATCAAAATGCATGGCTTCATCATCGCCTGCGTCTTTTTCTGATACTTGCTGCATAAAGCGTTCAGCTTGATCTTCAGGGTCATTTAACTCGGTAAATCCATTGGCAATTTCACGCCCACCGACAAAAAATTCAAAACGGTCGGTGACATGCGGATCATTATCATTACGACGTGCTAACGGCGAGACTTCAACCGGATAAGCGGTAATAAACGTCGGATGCATTAATTTAGCTTCAACGGTTTTTTCAAAAATTTCAATTTGAATTTTACCTAAACCATAACTTTCTTTAAGCGGAATATGCAATGCTTCTGCTGTCGCAGTTGCAGATGCAAGCGTATCAATATTGGTTGCACTTAAATCAGCGTTAAAATGCAAAATAGAATCAAATACTGTCATACGCTGAAACGGCTTTCCAAAATCGTATTCTTCGCCTTGGTAACTGATAATAGTATTGCCAATTAAATCAGTGGCAATGCCTTTAAGCATTTCTTCGGTTAAATCCATCAAGTCGCCATATTCAGCATACGCTTGATAAAATTCAATCATCGTAAATTCAGGGTTATGTCGTGATGATAAGCCTTCATTACGAAAATTGCGATTAATTTCAAACACCCGCTCAAAACCACCGACTACCAAACGCTTTAAATATAATTCAGGGGCAATCCGTAAATATAATCCCATATCTAACGCATTATGATGGGTTTCAAACGGTTTTGCTGTTGCACCACCCGGTATTGATTGCATCATCGGTGTTTCAACTTCTAAAAAATCCTTTTTAGTTAAAAATTGACGGATATAAGAAACAATTTTTGAACGCATTAAAAAAGTTTGATTTGATTGCTCATTCATAATCAAATCTAAATAACGCTGACGATATTTAATTTCTTGATCTGCAATACCATGGAATTTTTCAGGTAACGGGCGTAATGCTTTGGTTAATAAACGGATATTGCTGACACGAATACTAAGCTCACCGACTTTAGTTTTAAATAACTCACCTTCGGCACCGATAATATCGCCAATATCCCATTTTTTAAACTGTTCGTTATAAAACCCTTCAGCCAAGGTATCACGCGTCACATAAACTTGAATTTTTCCTGACATATCTTGAAGGTGAGCAAAACTCGCCTTACCCATAATACGACGGGTCATTAAACGTCCTGCAACCGCAACTTTAACGGGTTCAGCTTCTAATTCTTCCTTAGTGCTTTCACCATATTTTGCTAATAATTCCTGATTAACTGCATCACGACGGAAATCTGTTGGAAAGGCAATATTGCCATTTTCACGTAAAACATTTAATTTTGCGCGGCGTTGTTTAATTTGTTCTTGCTCGTCGTGTTCTAATTCTGACATCGTTAATTATTAAGTTTGAATAAAATTTAAGGTAAGGGCTATATCTCTACGAATATAAGCCTAAATATTATAAGCCGCTTTTTAAACTGGCTTCTATAAATTGGTCTAACTCACCATCTAAAACAGCTTGTGTATTGCCTGTTTCAACATTGGTGCGTAAATCTTTAATGCGTGATTGATCTAAAACATAAGAGCGAATTTGACTCCCCCAACCAATATCTGATTTAGTGTCTTCCACTTCCTGTTGAGATTCAGAGCGAGCGCGTAGTTCTAATTCATATAATTTAGATTTTAACTGCTTCATCGCTTCATCTTTATTTTTATGCTGTGAACGACCATTTTGACATTGCACCACGGTATTCGTCGGCAAATGGGTAATTCTTACCGCAGATTCCGTTTTATTGACATGCTGCCCCCCTGCACCACTGGCACGATACACATCGATGCGTAAATCAGCAGGATTTATCTCAATTTCAATATCATCATCAATTTCTGGTGAAACAAACACCGAGGCAAATGAGGTATGACGACGGCTTCCAGAATCAAATGGTGATTTACGCACTAAACGGTGTACGCCTGTTTCAGTACGTAGCCAACCAAACGCATAATCGCCTTCAAATTTAATGGTCGCACTTTTAATTCCAGCCACATCACCTTTGGATTCTTCCATTAATTCCGTTTTAAAGCCCTTGCTTTCACCCCAACGCAAATACATACGTTCAATCATTTCCGCCCAATCTTGAGCTTCCGTGCCACCTGAACCTGATTGAATATCTAAAAAGGCATTATTGGCATCCATCTCACCTGAAAACATACGGCGAAATTCCAAACCCATCACTTGTTCTTCAAAAGCAGCTACATCGGTAATGACGCTATTAACCGTCTCTTCATCCTGCTCTTCAACTGCCATTTCTAACAGTTCGCTTGCATCCACTAAGCCTAAGGCTAAGGTATTAATGGTATTAACAACGAGTTCTAATAAGCCCCGCTCTTTACCGAGTGCTTGAGCTTCAGCAGGATTGTTCCAAATTTCAGGATTTTCTAACTCTCTTAATACTTCAACCAAACGCTCACTTTTAACATCAAAGTCAAAGATACCCCCTAAGCGTTTCTGCACGGTGGGTTAAATCTAAAATTTTAGCAGTAATGGGATTTATTTCTTGCATAAGGTTTGAAAAAGGTTCGGCATCAAAGAAATTAGGTCATAAAGCCGATATTATATACTATATATCCATATATTATTAGCGGACAAATATCCATTGTTGTTTTTAATTCTTATGCTAGAATATTCCTCAATACGTTGGTTTTATTCGATACTGCGTGTTATAAAATTACAATAACAATGAGGGTTACATGAAAATTTTAAAACCATTTTTACTATCTGCTTTCCTTGGCGCATCTATGGGTATGATGTCTACTGCTGCTATCTCTGGTGAGTGTGCTGAAGATAAAGGTAGAATATGCTACGAGCCTGATGAAGCTATTGATGTAACGGTTAATGCTATCATGGCAGTGAGACATGGAATTGATAATGGTGCTGATACTAAAGAACTTTTAGCACTTCTTAGAACGGCTAAAAATTTAAATAAAGAAATTAATGCGAATGATCTTGTTGATAGAAAACGTCAAAAAGCAGCTTCTTTTTTAAAGAAAGCGAAAAAAGAAATTAAAAATTCTCAACTTCAAGTTGCTGGTGAGCATTTAAATAAAGCTGAAGCATTATTTAAAGATCTTCACAATTTTCTATAAGCTCTTTATTTGTTAAAAGTAAATCTTAAGTAAATAATGGAGTAGTTTATCGCTACTCTATTATTTTTAACATTATCCTACCCAATTCAATTTTCAACTCAAATTTTTCAATATTTTCATACGCAGGTGCTGATTTCACTTGCCCCGTCTTAATACAAAATCGTGCTCCATGTCGTGGACACACAATTTCGTCGTTTTCAATAGTACCACTCGCAATTTCAGCCCCATCATGCGTACACACATCTTCTAACGCATAAAATCCCTCTTCTAGCTTAAAGACAACAACATCTAAACCATCAACATCAACCACGATGTGCTCACCAACCGCTAATGCTGTTTCAGCACCTACATCAATCCATTCCGACACGTTTAATTACCTCTCAAATACACATCATAACGCACTAATTTACTGCCAAAAACTTCGCTTGGCTTACCGCCTAATGGTTCAGCATAATCAGGCATTTTTACCACAACTTTTTTTCCTGTCGCTGCGATTGCAACATCAAATAACTGCTGACTATCACTATCATCGCCCAATAAATCACGTAAAATCAGCATTGATTTTTTAGGTAATGCCGATTTTTTACGCTTCGGTGGAAACATCGGATCAATATAAATACAGTCAGGGGCATCTTCCAAAGAAGCCAATACTTCAATCGCATTTCCTGCCAATAAACTCGGAGCAGATAATTTCAAACGCTGCACCCAATCCACTTGCTCTAAACGCTGAAACGCATCGCCCAATAAAGCCAGCATAATCGGTGAACGCTCAATACACTGCACTTCATAACCCATACGAAATAAATGTAAACTATCTTGAGCCCAACCTGTTGTCGCATCAACGACTGTTTTTGTTTTACGTCCAATCGCTTGTGCCAAAGCCCCTTCTTTCGGTGCCGGCCAAGAACGCTGCTCACCGTTTCTAGGCTGAATATCCACACTTAAACCGCCTTTTTTTAGCAGCTCTTTATCTAATAATTTTAATTCGCCATCACGCCACGTTAAAAAAAAATCTTCCGCTGTTTTTTTATCGACAGAATCATATAAAGGTACTGATAAATTATCGGCTAACTGTTCGGCTAAGACTTTATTTTCACCAAGTAAAATAGCTAATTTACCCTGATACATAGCCATATTTTATTCAGTCGAAATCGCTTCTTGCTCATTTTTCAACGCAGCATCTAGCGTATGCCACGCTAAAGTTGCACATTTCACCCGTGCTGGATATTCACGTACACCGGCTAAAACAGCCAATTTACCAATGGCTTCAAGATTAATTTCTTCCTCTTTACCAGTAGTCATTTCATGGAATTGAGTAAATAAATCTTCGGCTTCTGCTTCTGTTTTTCCTTTAACAATGTCAGTCATTAAGGAAACCGATGCAGTAGAAATTGCACAGCCTGAACCCTGAAAACTAGCATCAACAATAGTATCGCCATCCATTTTCAAAAATAGCGTTAAACGGTCGCCACATAAAGGATTAAACCCCTCTACTTTACGATCTGCTTCATCCATAACATGGAAATTACGCGGATTTCTATTATGGTCAAAAATAACTTCTTGATATAAATCTCTTAAATCTTCAAACATATTTTTCTCTATTGCTCACTCAACCATTTAACCAAAAATCTTAATTAAATCTTCAATTCCAGCCATTAACACATCAATTTCTTCTTTGGTGTTATACATTGCAAAAGACGCTCTCGCCGTTGCGGGTACTTCAAAAAAGTCCATTACTGGCATCGCACAATGATGTCCTGCACGAATGGCGATACCTAGACTATCCAGCATTGTGCCTATATCATGTGGGTGAATTTTATCCAATACAAACGATAAAATTGCCCCTTTATGATTATTATCACCAATAATGCGTAAGCCTTGAATTTTATTAGCCGACGCAGTTGCATAGGCTAATAATTCAGCTTCATAGGCGGCAATATTATCCATGCCTATTTCAGTTAAATAATCAATTGCCGCGCCTAAACCAATGACATCAGCAATATTGGGCGTGCCTGCTTCAAATTTATACGGCAAACTATTGTATTCAGTCTCTTCAAAGGTCACTTTACGAATCATATCGCCACCGCCTTGATACGGCGGCATCGCTTCTAGTAAAGCCTGTTTACCATATAACACGCCAATACCCGACGGTGCATATAATTTATGCCCAGAAAACACATAAAAATCACAATCTAAAGCTTGCACATCCACGGACATATGCGGAATAGCTTGTGCACCATCCAATAATACCGGAATATTTTTTGCTTTTGCCGCTGCAATAATTTTTTCGACAGGATTCACAGTCCCCAATGCATTCGACATATGCACCACAGACACTAGCTTCGTTTTCTCGCTTAGTAATGCCTCAAACTCCGCATAAATTAATTCACCTTGTAAATCAATCGGAGCAACCTTTAACACTGCACCGGTTTGTTCACAAAGCATTTGCCACGGCACAATATTGGAATGATGTTCCATCGCGGTAATTAAAATCTCATCTCCCGCGTTAATATTCGCTTTACCAAAGGTCTGGGCTATTAAATTAATCGCTTCCGTCGCACCACGCACAAAAATAATTTCTTTGGTGCTTTGTGCATTAATAAAATGCTGAACTTTTTCACGTGCACCTTCATAACGATCCGTCGCTCTCACACTTAAAGTATGCACGCCACGATGCACATTCGCATATTCATGACTATAACAATGAACAATACTATCAATAACCTGCTGAGGTTTTTGACAACTTGCCGCGTTATCTAAATACACTAACGGTTTATTGCGAATTTTCTCTTGTAAAATAGGAAAATCCGCACGAATTTTTTCGACGGGAAAATCAGTCATGCGTTTATTTATCTGTTTGCTTTAAAGGAAGGTTATTTGAAACGGTTGCGATTATAGCCAATCTGCTTCAATACCTTTTTGAGGAAATTTCTCTAATACTTTAGCTAAAATCTGCTTATATAAAGCCTTATTGTTTACTTTTTCAACCATTTCGTTCGCAAAAGCAAATGTCAGCATATTTTTAGCGGTTGCTTCATCAATACAACGGGCTTGTAAATAGGCAATTAATTTTTCATCTAACTGCCCAACTGTCACACCGTGGGCACATTTTACATCATCCGCATAAATCTCTAATTGCGGTTTAGTATCAATTTCCGCTTTATCAGATAATAATAAATTACGATTATACATATTAGAATCTGTTTTTTGAGCCTGTTCAGCAACTAATACACGTCCTTGAAACACAGCTCTAGCACGCTCATCTAATAAACCTTTATATAATTCCTTACTCACTGCATGCGGCTGATTATGCTCAATCCGCGTATGATTATCAATATGTTGGCGACTCGCTCCAATATACAAACCATTCAAATCACAGCTTGCAGCCTGCCCTAAATCCGTATGCACATCCGTGCGAGCCACTCGGCCACCAAAAGCAAAATTATGATGTATAAATTGACTATCGCGAGCCTGCTTAATATATAAGCCACCAAAATGAAAAGCTTTATCACTTTCACTTTGCATTTTATACGCGGTTAACTGAGCATTGTCTGCCAAGAATATTTCGCTGACAGCAACACAGGCATAATGCTCATCAACACCAATAAAGGTTTCAATAATCTCCGCTTGAGCGGAAACATCTAACGCAATAATATGCCGTGTATTCGCCATGGTATTGGCTTGCGTACTCACATGAATAATTTGCAGTGGCTTTTCTAACTGACAATTCGCTGGTATATAACAAAATACACCATCCATAAACCAACTATTATTAAAGGCAATCAGTCCTGATTCTTGCTCCGATACTGCCTGTGAAAAATAAGCTTCTATTTTTTCAGGGTGCTCAACCAATGCCTCTTGCATAGACATCACTAAGGTATTATCAGGCAAACCTGCTAAATTAGATAATGCCGCATTAAAATGCCCATCAACCAATACCATTGACCATACATCAGGCAAAATATGCTGTTGTAAACACTCAGTTTCTAAAAAATTATTATCTAATACCGCAGGTAAAAATAACGTCTTATTTAAAATAGCTAAATTAGTATAACGCCATTCTTCTTCAATTTGTGTTGGAAAACCCACTTGAGAAAATTGCTGTTTAGCGGATGCTCTAATCGAATTTAACCACGGCAATGATGATACAAAACGGTGTTCATCATAAGCCTTAAGATATTGCTCACTCATTATGCAGCCTGCTCTTCAACCCAGTTATAACCTTTTTCTTCTAATTCCAAGGCTAATTCTGCACCGCCTGATTTAACAATTTTACCATCGGCCAACACATGCACAATATCAGGTTTTATATAATCTAATAAACGCTGATAATGGGTAATCATTAAAAAGGCTCTGTCTGCTGAACGCAAAGAATTAACGCCTGCTGATACAATTTTTAACGCATCAATATCTAAACCTGAATCTGTCTCATCTAACACACACAAACTCGGTTCTAAAATTGCTGCCTGTAAAATCTCATTACGCTTTTTTTCACCACCTGAAAAACCTTCATTTACCGAGCGATATAAAAAGCTTTGATCCATTTCCAATAATTTAATTTTATCTTTTACCAAAGTTAAAAAATCCATCGCATCGACTTCAGGCAAGCCCTGATGTTGACGCATCGCATTTAACGCGGCTTTCAATAAATAAATATTGCTAACACCTGGAATTTCAAGCGGGTATTGAAATGCTAAAAATACGCCTTCTCTGGCTCTTATTTCAGGTGCTAATGCTAATAAATCCTGCCCTTTATAAGTAACTGAACCCTCAGTAATCGTATAACCTGATTTTCCTGATAACACATGAGATAAGGTACTTTTCCCCGCCCCATTCGGTCCCATAATCGCATGAACTTCACCGGCATTAATGGTTAAGTTAATCCCTTTTAAAATCGCTTTATCACCCACACTAACATGAAGATTTTTTATACTAAGCATTATATTGTTTACCTAAATTTATTTTTAAATATTGTATACGGCAGGTGTTTAACCCACTGAACCTTCTAAACTAATACCTAGCAAAGCTTGAGCTTCTACGGCAAATTCCATTGGCAATTCTTTAAATACTGATTTACAGAAACCATTCACAATCATCGATACTGCATCTTCCGCGGATAAACCCCGTTGCTGACAGAAAAATAATTGGTCTTCACTAATTTTAGAGGTACTGGCTTCATGTTCCACTTGAGCAGACGGCTGTTTGACTTCAACATACGGGAACGTATGAGCACCACATTTATCACCGACTAATAATGAATCGCATTGGGTAAAATTACGCGCATTTTCTGCACTCTTGGCTACCTTCACCAAGCCACGGTAAGTATTTTGTGATTTCCCTGCTGAAATACCTTTGGAAATAATGGTACTACGGGTATTTTTACCGATATGAATCATCTTAGTACCGGTATCCGCTTGTTGGTAATTATTGGTTAATGCCACTGAATAAAATTCACCGACAGAATTATCACCTAATAATACACAACTGGGATATTTCCAGGTAATTGCCGAACCTGTTTCAACTTGCGTCCACGATACTTTCGCATTATTACCACGGCATTCAGCCCGTTTAGTCACGAAATTATAAATCCCACCGACACCATTTTCATCACCTGGATACCAATTTTGTACCGTTGAATATTTAATCTCGGCATTATTCATCGCCACTAATTCAACCACTGCGGCATGTAATTGATTTTCATCCCGCATCGGCGCCGTACAGCCTTCCAAATAACTTACATGACTATCGTCATCAGCAATAATTAACGTCCGTTCAAATTGCCCGGTATTCGCGGCATTAATTCTAAAATACGTTGATAATTCCATCGGGCAACGCACCCCTTTTGGAATATAAACAAATGAACCATCCGTAAATACTGCTGCATTTAAAGCGGCAAAGAAATTATCGGTAATCGGTACTACGGTGCCTAAATATTGTTTTACTAATTCAGGATATTCTTGTAATGCTTCTGAAATAGGACAAAAAATAACCCCTGCATCTTTCAGTTTACCCTTAAAAGTCGTCGCGACTGACACACTATCAAATACCGCATCGACGGCAACGCCAGCTAAACGCTCTTGCTCATCTAACGGGATGCCTAATTTCTTATAGGTTTCTAATAATTGGGGGTCCACTTCATCCAAACTTTGTGGTTTATCCGAGTCTTTTTTAGGGGCTGAATAATAACTAATCGCTTGATAATCAATCGGCTCAATCTTTAACTTTGCCCAATCAGGCTCAGTCATCGTTAACCAATGGCGAAAAGCCTTTAAACGGTATTCCAACATAAACTCTGGCTCACCTTTAATTGCAGATAATTTTGCAATCACTGTTTCATCTAAGCCCGGCGGAAAGGTTTCCACTTCTAATTCAGTCACAAATCCCTGTGTATATTTTTGACTGATAAGACTTTCAATTTTTTCACTTTCTGACATAGCGTTTTTAAAGGTATTTAATTTTATGCACTAATTTTAATAGCCATATTATAATGGATTAAGTCAAAACCGAGTGGTTTCCCTTGTAATATTGACTCTATTCTAGTCTGATTTAATTCCATAGTAAATAACTAGGTTATTATTTATGCCAATAGGCACGTTGTTCTTCACGATAGCGTTTAACCTGTAAAATCTCATTATTAAATTTAATCGCTAAAGCCCCTTTCTCACCGGTTACATAATATTTAGCCGCCATCGCTTGATAACGCTCAAGCACCACTTTATGTGGAAAATGAAACCGATTCGGGCTATCAGCAGGAATTAAAATAATCTCTGGCTGCACGGCTGCCAAAAAAGGCTCACTCGAAGAGGTTTTACTGCCATGATGCGGTGCAATTAACACATCAGCGGCTAATTTATCAGGCATCGAAGCCACTAAAGCCTGTTCTGCTGCGACTTCAATATCTCCGGTTAATAATACACTTCCATACTGACTGCTTACTTTTAACACGCACGAATTATCATTCTCGTTATCAAAAAAAGACTGGCTGGTGGGTGATAGCATTTCAAACTTCACGCCATCCCAATGCCATGACATACCTACTTTACATAACTTAGTATTGGGTAATTTTTCAGGCACACTACTTAAAATAGTATCGACAGGCATCACTGCCAATAAGCTCTCCGCGCCACCGATATGATCATTATCGGCATGGCTAATAATCAGCGTATCGACTTTTTCAATATGACGAGACTTCAAAAAAGGCACCAACACCGCATTGCCCATATCGAACTGCTCAGAAAATTTTGCACCGGTATCAAATACTAAT
>ENA-ORXI01000864-ORXI01000864.1-sediment-metagenome-genome-assembly--contig:-NODE-864-length-24806-cov-12.077318_pt1 | contig 24806 bp, 29 predicted proteins | sample MGYA00237861_ERZ511468 | MGnify/ENA primary metagenome ERZ511468 (study PRJEB26299, sample SAMN06266213) | sediment metagenome | isolation source: Hudson Canyon methane seep mesocosm | place...
ATTAAGTAAGCATCAAAATAACCAAGGCCCTGATGGTAGGTGTGCGTAGAACTGGTCACCCAGTGCTGATCAGGACTAATGGTCGTGTGTACCGGGGTTTTAGGCGCCTGGGTCGCGCAGCCTGTCAGAATAAACGCGACCAAACCGAGTAATGAGATTTTTTTTAGCATAATGTTCTGAGGTTGTTTGTGATTAATGACAACGGATCGTGTTAGTAAAATTGGTAGCCAAGGCCTAAGTTAAAGCCCCTTTTGTCGCCTAGGCCATTGCGTTTGTTTTGGTATTGCCAGTCGGCTTTTACAACTACGTTTTTATCGATCCACCAGTTTAGGCCGCCTTCCCAAACGTCGTATTCGGAAGCGCCATTTTTGTAGTAGTCAAGATAAGAATACCGGCCATAAATACCGACATCCCCGTACGGTGTAGGCATCCGGTAACTCGGTTCTAGGAAATAACCGGTTTGATTATCAGCGCCTTGTTTTGAGGCATCATTAATATCGATAAACCACTGGCTGAAGAGCGCCTTGGTGGTAAAAGTACCGGGACCGATATGTCTATTATAAATAGCATGGGTTTCAACTAAGGTGCCGCTACCTACGTCAACAGCGTTATTGACTGAACTTTGCGCCATATCGGTTTGGTGCATAAGGGTTCCTGATAATCTAAGGCCGGTAATTCCGGTATATTTTAACCGCAAGGCAAATAGAGGGTCATTGGCTTCTTGTTGGGAAACTTTTTGACGACCGCCTCGAATCTCATAGCTGTTCCCTAGTTCTAAACCACTGGAAATCATCGCGTCCACTTGAAGGCCATTATCAAATTGATATTGGCCGGCTAATCCCGCTTCCCACCAAGTCGCTGGAATAATCTTTGTTTCCACTAAGTTGCGGTCGACCCCATAAAAAGTATCCGGCTCGTGGATTTCATTCAAAATACCCACGGGCATTAATAAGATCCCTGCGCGGACTGCCGCATTAGGGGTTATATCGTATTGCATCCAGGCTTGCTCAAGTTCAATCTCGCCATTTTTACCCTCGCCGGCAAGTGAGTGCTCGAGCTCAAGTTCCGTGAATAAACGTAATTTATCATTAAACTCATGGTTAAAGAAGAGTACATAGCGATGAAAATCAACGCTTTCTTCATGGCTACTGCCGTCAGTATTTAAGTTGGTGTAGTGCAGTTCGCCATAGCCCCCGATACTGGTGTCATTGGTCCAATTCGAACCGCCGCCACTCTCGGCAAAGGCGTCCGCAACCGTTTCAAAAGCGACTGCATTATTTTCAACCGCCGCTTGGGTGTTTTTGAGTGCTTTTTTTAAGGTTTTATTCTGCGCGACTAACGCTTTGTTTTCAGAGCGAATTTTTTCAAACTCAAGGGCTTGTTGTTTTTTATAGCTTTCAAATTGTGCCGCCAACTCATCAACAGTTAAGGCCTGCGCGTGGGTTGAGAAAACAGACAGTGCTAACAAGCACAAGCTAGGAAGGAGGCGATATTTTGAGAACATGAGCTAAGCATTAAAGTTAATAACGCCTGTATAGTAATCTAAATGAGAATGATTATCAACTACAAAACAATAGGATTGTCTTGCTTGCGCGGGCTCCGTGTTGGGTCAAGTGCCGGTTGTTTTTTATTGCCTCCAAGAGCGGTGTGAGTGCCTTTAAGCATGATATGGGATGGGTGATGCGAGAACTTAGGGGTTAAAAAGGTTTAACAACCGCTAGGATAGTAATGGCAAAAAGGAAGAGTACGGGAACCTCGTTCATCCAACGAAAGTATTGATGGCGGTGGGGATTTTGGTCGTTTTTGAAATTAAGCCACCATTTAATACAACAGCCGTGGAAAATAACCAAGCCCAGAATTAAGGTGAGTTTGACATGGAGCCAGCCGCTGGTGGCATAGAGGGCCCACGCATAGTCTTTGAGCATCCAGAGGCCAAAACCGAGTGTTAAAATCATGCCCGGGGTCATAATACCAAATAATAATTTTCGTTCCATGATCTTAAAGCGATCGATACTGGTTTGATCTTCGGTCATGGCATGGTAAACGTAGAGTCGGGGTAAATAAAATAAACCTGCAAACCAAGTAACCATAAATATGAGGTGAAGCGCTTTAAGCCAGAGCATGGTTATCCTTTAAGTAATGTGTCAATGCGTTTTTTAAGTGCTGGGGTATCAAAGTTTCCCAGTTTATGTAGCTCGATAGTTTGGGTCGGGGAAATTAGAAACGTCGTGGGAGTCAGACGAATATCGCCAAAGGCTTTGGCGTTTAGACCTTGGGTATCTAAAGCTATTTTATAAGGTATTTTTTTGTTTTTTGCCATGGCAATGACTTGGTCAGGGCGGTCATAGGACATGGCGACAGCAATGATTTCAAGACCTTGGTTATGGTAGTGCTGATAAAGCTCAATCAGATGGGGTATTTCTTTCATGCAACCGGGGCAGGTGGTAGCCCAGAAGGTCACAATGACGGCTTTTCCGGATAAGGTATTGAGCGGCAGTTTCTCTCCGGTAATGGTGGCAAAGGTGGTTTGCGGTGCTTGGGGTTTTCCGGTTTGTAGCCAAGACCAGATGGCGGTAGCAATCAGCGTGAGAAGAAACAAACCAATGATGAATTCTTTTTTTTTCAATTATAGCGCCTTTAGTTTTCAGTAAAGAAGGGTCTTTTTGTGTGTTTAGTTTCCAAAATCAATGCCGTAATTATAGCAAAACTGTTAGAATGTGCGGCTTTACTCATTATTTATTACCTAATTGTAGCCACGCATGAACAAAATTCTTATCTCCGATAAATTATCAGAAGCAGGGATTAACCTGCTCAATAAAAATCCTGACATTCAGATCCATATTGAAACAGGCCTTAACGAAGAACAACTTTGCCAGATCATTGGGGATTATGATGCCTTGCTGATTCGTAGTGCCACGAAAGTGACGGAAAAGGTCTTGGATGCAGCCAAAAAACTCAAACTGATCGGTCGGGCTGGTATCGGCGTGGATAATGTCGATGTTAAGGCAGCCACTGAGCGAGGCGTTATTGTGATGAATACTCCCGATGCTAATGCGACCACAACAGCAGAGTTAGCGGTTGCACATATGATGTCATTGAGTCGACATTTACCGGAAGCAGATCGGTCAATTCGAGCAGGTAAATGGGAACGCTCTAAGTTAATGGGTACAGAATTGGCTCATAAAACCTTGGCGGTTTTTGGTTTTGGTACCATTGGGCGTATTGTTTCACAACGTGGTTTGGGTTTGAGAATGCGTGTGATTGCATATGACCCTTTTGTTACGCCTGAACGTTTTAAAGAGTTAGGTGTTGAGCCGGTTGATTTTGAGACCTTGATTGCCGAAGCGGACTATTTAACGCTGCATTGCCCGATGAATGAGAAAACGCGCGGTATTATTGGCGCTGAGCAATTTGCCAAAATGAAAAGTGACGTGCGTATTGTGAACTGTGCGCGTGGAGGTTTAATTGATGAAGCCGCGCTTTATACGGCATTGAAAGAAGGTCAAGCCGCTGGAGCAGCGCTGGATGTTTATGAAAATGAGCCGCCGAAAGATTCACCGTTATTGAGCTTGGAGAATATTGTTTTTACACCGCATTTGGGGGCGTCAACATTTGAGGCTCAAGATGCCGTGAGTATTGAAATTGCTCGTCAAGCGGCGACATTTTTTACCACCGGCGAAGCGGTTAATGCTTTGAACTTGCCACGTGTTTCTGCAGAAGAGTTGAGCAAATGTCAGCCTTTTATGAATTTGTCTAACATTCTAGGAAAAATGTTGGCCAATATGGCGACTAAACCGATTGAGCGTATTGAAATTGCTTGTTTTGGTAAAGCCGCAGAGGTGCCCAGTCACCCTATTTCAGTAGAAGCGCTAGTTGGCGTTTTAGATCATCAGCTGTCAATGCCGGTGAATCGCGTTAATGTGACTGACTTGGCTAAACGTCAAGGTATTTCATTGACTGAAACTCGTTCAGACGACATCCATGATTATTTATCATTAATTCGCTTAACCGGTTGGTTTGGTGGTGAATCAATCCAATTATCAGGGACTTTATTAGGTGATTGTCATCCGCGTTTAGTGAGTATTGATGATTTTGAAGTGGAAGTTGTTCCGGAAGGAACGTTATTGATTACGCCACATGATGATCAGCCGGGTGTTATTGCTGCCTTGGCTGGAATATTAAGTGAGGCGCGCATTAATATTTCCAGAATGCAAGTAGGGTCACAAGAAGAAGGCCGAACAGCGATGGCGGTTATTGGTATTTCTGAAACGCTGGACGACGGGTTGTTGGCAGCATTGAATAATGTGCCTAGTGTTCATAACGTTGCACAAATCCAGTTATGAGTCTAAAGCCGGCTTACGCGATTGTTGGCTTTGATTTTGACAGTACGTTAAGTCGGCTTGAAGGTATTGACGAGCTTGGTGTTCGGAGTGGAATGGGTCAGGAAATGGCGGCATTAACCCATTCGGCGATGAATGGTCAAGTGGCTTTGGAGTCGATTTATGGGCAACGATTGGCATTGATTCGCCCGGATGTTGCAGCAATTGATTGGCTTGCTGAGCGCTATATGGCTGAGCGAATTTCAGGTGTCGAGGCGCTCTTTGAACAATTATTAGGGCAAGGTAAAACCGTACACATTATCAGTGGGGGTATTCGACAAGCTATTTTACCGATGGCGAGAAAATTAGGATTGCCGGATGAAAATGTGCATGCGGTTGAACTTTATTTTGCACCCGATGGTTCTTATCGCGGTTTTGATGCGGACTCGCCGTTGGCGCGTAGTGGCGGTAAAGCCGATGTTTGTCGAGCAATCAATCCCGATGGCCTAGAGATGGTTATGGTCGGTGATGGGCAGACTGATTTGGAAAGTCAACAAGCCGGGGCTAGTTTTATAGGGTTTGGCGGTGTGGTTAATCGACAAGCTGTGCGTGAAGGTGCCGATTACTTTTTTGAGGGGGATTCTCTAGCACCTTTAATGGAGCTGATTCACTGAGGACGAGTACTTAAGGTAGAAAAAGAAAATGATATACTTAATTGATTCTAAAAATTATAGAGATAGTTATGGCCGGACACAGTAAATGGGCAAATATTAGGCACAGGAAAGGTGCTCAGGATGCAAAAAGAGGCAAGTTGTTTACTAAACTAATCCGTGAGATTTTTGTTGCTGCGAAAAAAGGTCCCGATCCGGCCAACAACCCGTCGCTTCGGTCAGCGATAGATAAAGCGCTCACCGCTAATATGAAGCGAGATACGGTTGAAACAACGATCAAGAAAGCATCGGGATCACAGGACGGTGTTAATTATGATGAGGTGCTTTACGAGGGTTATGGGCCTGGCGGTACAGCGGTGATGGTGGAGTGTTTGACCGATAACCGTAATCGAACCGTAGCGGAGGTTCGACATGCTTTTTCCAAAGCCGGCGGTAATTTAGGGACTGATGGATCAGTCGCTTATTTATTCAATAAAGTAGGCATTTTGAGTTACAGCAATGCGGTTGATGAAGACGCTGTTATGGAAGCGGCATTAGAGGCAGGCGCTGATGATGTGGTTAGTCATGAAGATGGCACGCTGGATGTTATGACTACACCTGAGGATTATTTTGTAGTTAAGGAAGCGATGACTGAGGCGGAGTTAATACCTGAGGCTTCAGAAGTGACTAGGCAAGCGACTACAGCGACTGTTCTTGACGTTAAAACGGCTGAGCAAATGTTAAGATTGATAGATCGACTCGAAGATTTAGATGATGTTCAGAATGTTTTTTCTAATGCGGATATCAGTGAAGACGTTATGGCGCAACTTAATTAAAGAAAGGCATTATTTATGCTGATTCTTGGTATTGATCCGGGCTCGCGGATTACCGGATATGGCATTATTGAAGAGAAGTCCGGTAAACAACGCTATGTTGCCAGTGGTGGTATTCGTATTAAGGCGACTTATTTTCCGGATAGATTGAAAGAGATTTTTGACGGTGTTAGTGAGATTGTTGCACAGTTTGCACCGGATCAGATGGCTATAGAACAGGTGTTCATGCATAAGAATGCCGATTCGGCGTTAAAGTTGGGCCAGGCTAGAGGGGCGGCTATTTGCGCCGTTCAAGTTCATGATATACCGGTTTTTGAATATGCCGCGCGTGAAGTCAAGCAAGCAGTGGTCGGAAAAGGGAATGCTGATAAAAGTCAGGTTCAGCACATGGTCAAGTTTTTATTGCAAGTACGAGGCAATATTCAGGTGGATGCGAGTGATGCGTTAGCGATTGCTATGTGTCATAGTCATCATTATCAAACGGCACAAAAACTCAAGCAAGCAGGATTATAATTATGATCGGTTTTTTGAAGGGCAAACTGGTTTTAAAAGCGCCGCCCTTTTTAGCACTTGAAGTCAACGGAGTGGGTTACGAGATTGAAGCGCCCATGACGACGTTTTATGTCTTGCCGGCCGTTGGTGAAGAGATCTTACTCTATACGCACCTGGCTATTCGTGAGGATGCACATATTTTGTATGGTTTTTCTACTGAGCGTGATCGATTGCTTTTTCGCACCTTAGTCAAGGTGAATGGTGTGGGTGCAAAATTGGCGCTAACTATTTTATCGGGCTTAAGTGTTGAACAATTTCAGCAATGTATCCAAGATAATGACGTGCCTTCATTAGTGCGTTTACCCGGTATTGGTAAGAAAACCGCTGAGCGATTGATTATAGAAATGCGCGACCGATTGTCAGCGATAGGCGATGTGAAGATGTCATCAGTGACTGATGAGGCTAGTCATCAGATCGCATCTAATCCTAAACAAGAAGCGACCAGTGCGTTGATTGCCTTAGGGTATAAGCCCCAAGATGCTTCTCGAATGATTCAATCCGTTTCAAAGGATGAGGCCTTGACCTGTGAAGAAATTATTCGCTATGCCTTACAAGGAGTCGTTAGATGACCGGGTTTATCGACAGTGATCGTCCGATTAGTGCGCTGGGTAATAGTGATGAAGAGCGCGTTGATAGAGCTATTCGGCCGCGTCGGTTACAAGATTATATTGGTCAGACCGCATTGCGGACGCAAATGGATATTTTTATTACGGCCGCTAAAGGGCGCGATGAAGCCTTAGACCATGTTTTAATTTTTGGACCACCGGGTTTAGGTAAGACGACATTGGCTAATATAATTGCCACGGAAATGTCGGTTAATCTTCGGCAAACGTCAGGGCCGGTTCTCGATAAAGCAGGGGATTTGGCGGCATTGTTAACCAACTTAGAAGCCCATGATGTTTTATTTATTGATGAAATCCATCGTTTAAGTCCGGCCATAGAAGAAGTGCTTTATCCTGCCATGGAAGACTATCAGATTGATATTATGATTGGTGAAGGTCCCGCGGCTCGATCAATTAAATTGGATTTACCGCCTTTTACCTTGGTGGGGGCGACGACGCGTGCAGGGTTATTAACATCACCCTTACGGGATCGTTTTGGTATTGTTCAACGACTTGAGTTTTATACGGTATCGGAGTTGGCAGAGATAGTGACTCGGTCGGCTAAAATTCTGGGGATGGATGTAGTTCCTGAAGGGGCGCATGAAATTGCCCGTTGCTCAAGGGGAACCCCGAGAATTGCTAATCGATTATTACGACGGGTCAGGGATTTTTCAGAAGTTAAAGCCGACGGGCGGGTCACCGCAGAAATTGCCCAGCAAGCATTGGCAATGTTAAATGTTGATCAGAGTGGTTTAGATGCGATGGACCATAAATTATTACGGACTATGATTGACAACTTTTCCGGAGGCCCTGTTGGGTTAGATAGTTTAGCGGCGGCTATCAGTGAAGAGCGTGGAACCATAGAAGACGTCTTAGAGCCTTATTTGATTCAGCAAGGGTTTATTATGCGAACGCCTAGGGGCCGTGTGGTGACCGGGAAAGCTTATCAACACTTGGGTCTGAAGGTTCCCAAGGCGATTAGCCAAAATGAGGACGTATTTAATTGACTGAAGTATTTCAATGGCCGGTTCGGGTTTATTATGAAGATACCGATGCTGGCGGTGTGGTTTTTTATGCTAATTATTTACGTTTTTTTGAGCGTGCGCGTACAGAAATGCTACGCCATTTAGGCTATGAGCAAGATGAATTGATTGCCACTGAGAATATTATTTTTGTGGTTCGTTCAGTTAAGGTTGATTACCTCAGTCCAGCACGATTTAATGAGTCGTTAGCCGTGAGTGCTGAAGTGGTCAAAGTTAAACCGGTGAGTTTGTTATTTAAACAAGTCATCTCACGCGCTGATACCGTTTTGTGTGTCGGTGAAATACGTATTGGTTGTTTAGCCGCTGATACCTTAAAGCCAAAAGCTATTCCAAGTGAATTATTAGGGAAATTAAAATCATGAATGCCGATCTGTCTATTTTTAATTTAATTTTGGAAGCGAGTTTTACCGTGCAGTTCGTTATGTTGGTGTTGCTAGCGGCTTCAATTGCTTCGTGGGCGATTATTATCTCTAAACGAAAAGAGTTGGATAAGGCAACGAAAATTGCAGATGAGTTTGAACGGTTATTTTGGTCTGGGATGGACCTCAGTGATCTTTATCGGAATTTGACAGCGAGTGGTGTTGAAGCCGAGGGGATAGAGAATGTATTTATTGCCGGCTACCGAGAGTTCTCACGATTACAACAAAAAAATGAGAATAATGGCGTCATTGCGGTAGAAAATGCACAACGTGCGATGCGCATTGAATTGGTTCGAGAGCTAGAAATACTGGATTCGCGATTGTCATTTTTGGCAACCGTCGGCTCGACCAGCCCTTATGTGGGGTTGTTTGGAACCGTTTGGGGGATCATGAATTCTTTCAGGTCTTTAGGGAATGCGCAGCAAGCCACATTGGCACAGGTCGCTCCGGGGATTGCCGAAGCCTTGATCGCGACGGCCATGGGGTTGTTTGCGGCTATTCCAGCGGTTGTTGCTTATAATCGATTTTCTAATCAGTTAGATCGTCTATCGGGCCGTAATGAGTTGTTTGTTGAAGAATTCGTAGTTTTGTTGCAGCGTCAGGTTCATAAGTAATGAGTCGACTTCTGAGGCGACGTAAACCGATGGCTGAAATCAATGTTGTGCCCTATATTGATGTAACACTTGTGTTGTTGATTATTTTTATGGTCACAGCGCCTTTATTGCAGACCGGTGTTGAGGTTGATTTACCGCAGGCACAAGCTAAAACAGTGAGTCAAGATAATACCCCGCCGACAGTGGTTTCTATTGATAAGGGTGGGCAGTATTTTCTTAGTTTAGGCGGCGGTAATGACGAACCCGTAACCGCCGCAGAATTGTTAATCCGCGTGGCAGCTGTGTTGCGTTACAAGCCCGAAACGAAAGTATTAATTAGAGGCGATGACGCGGTCAACTATGGGCGGGTAGTTGAGGTGATGGCGGCGTTAAAAAAGGCAAATGTGCCGAGTGTGGGTCTGATGACCAGTCCTTACAATGCTGAGTAGGTTAAGAGGCTGAAATGTTTGATTTTTCTAATAACTTAAAGCCGTTATCTTATTCAGTAGTGTTACATGTGCTGTTATTGCTTTTGTTTACCGTGAATTTATCCAGTGACCCCACTGTCAGACCTTTGCCAGCCACACCCGAAATTATTCAGGCTGAGGCGCTAGATGAGACGCAAGTGCTTCAGGAAGTGGAGCGTTTAAAAGCCAAAGAACAAAAGCAACTGGCTGATGAGGCCTATCGAAAGAAAACAGTCGCTAAGAAATTACGTGTAGAAGAGAAAAAACTGAAGCGATTAAAAAAAGCACGGCTTTTGGAAGAAAAACAGCTTAAAGCGCAGCAATCAAAGTCAGCGAAAGCGGCGGCAAAAGAAAAAAAAGCTTTGGCTGAATTAAAAAAACAAAAGCAAAAAGCCTTACGTGAAAAGGCAGCGTTAAAGAAAATTGCAGCAAAGAAGAAAGCCGATTTAGAGCGTAAAAAGAAAGCGGCAGCAGCGAAAAGAAAGGCCGAGTCAGAAGCAAAAAGAAAGCGTATAGCCCGGCAGAAATATGAAGATTCAGAAATTACTCGGGCTATGATACGTATTGAGCGTCAGGTTAAACGTAATTGGATTCGACCGAGTTCGGTGGGTAATGGCTTGACTTGTGCCATTCGTGTTCAGCTGGTTGCCGGGGGTGCAGTGAAAAGTGCACAAGTTATTGAAAGTAGCGGCAATGCTATTTTTGATCGTTCAGCTGAAAATGCAGTGAGGAAAGCATCACCGTTACCGGTACCAACAGATCCGTTGATTTTTCAGCAATTTAAAGTGTTTAATTTTGTTTTTAATCCGCAATAAATACAGGTTTATTTTATGGTAGTAAGCAATCTGAAGAAGATATTTGTTTTGTTGTTGGGGTCGGGATTCTTTTTTTGTCAGACCGCATCGGCTGAATTAACCATACAGATTAGCGGCGGAACCCAGTCGGCGATACCGGTTGCGGTGGTGCCTTTTGCTTGGCAGGGTGCTTCGGTTAAGGCGCCTTTTAATGTGGCCAGTCTAGTGCGTGCTGATTTAGTGCGTAGTGGCCATTTTAAAGCCTTACCGGTACGAGATATGATCGATAAACCCAGTCGTACAGAAGCCGTTAAATTAGGGAACTGGCGTGCCTTAGCACAAGATTATTTAGTGATTGGTGAAATCAAACAGAATCAGGATCGATTTGTTATTGAATTTAAGTTAGTTGATGTTTATCGGGGTAAGCAATTATTAGGTTATCGATTACCGAGTACGGCGCGAGGTCTTAGAAAAACAGCGCATCGAATCAGTGATCTGGTTTATGAAGAGCTTACGGGGCTAAAAGGTGTTTTTAATTCTCGTATCGCCTATGTGACGCAGAAGAAAAAAAGTAAACGAATCAGTATTTATCAGTTAAAAGTAGCGGATGCGGATGGCTTTAATCCGAAAGTGATTGCTTCATCCAGAGAGCCTATCATGTCCCCGGCATGGTCACCTGACGGTAAAAAGATTGCCTATGTTTCCTTTGAGAAAAAGAAGCACCGTATTTTTGTCCAAACATTAATAACCGGTAAGCGCAGTACGATACCCAGTGGTCGAGGCATTAACGGTGCACCGGCATGGTCCCCTGATGGGACACAATTGGCGGTGACTTTATCCAAAGACGGTAGTCCAGATATTTATGTGGTGAACCTTAAAAACGGATCGTGGACTAAATTAACGCGGAGTTATGCGATTGATACTGAGCCTTCGTGGTCGCCTGACGGGCAGCAAATAATTTTTACCTCTGATCGTGGTGGTAAGCCACAGTTATATACCATTCCAAGCAGCGGGGGTCGTGTTGAAAGACTGACTTATCAGGGTGATTATAATGCCCGTGGTAGTTTTTCTAAGGATGGTCGTAAAGTGGTTATGGTGCACGGTAATCGTGGGGATTATCGGATTGCTATGATGGATATGGAGACTAAAGTATTTTCAGTGTTAACGAAGGGTCCTTTAGATGAATCACCGAGTTTTTCAGCCAATAGTCGGATGGTTTTATATGCTAAAATTATGAGTGGTAGAGGTGTTCTGTCGGCTATTGCCGTTGATGGTAAAATGAATCAGGTGCTTACTTTCGATAAGGGAAATGTTCGAGAGCCGGCTTGGTCACCGTAATGAATTGGATTTTAACGTATTGGTTGATATAGAGGATATTTAATATGAAAGCATGTTTGCAGTGGGCAATGGTTTGTTCTTTAGTGTTTTTTATGGCGGGCTGTAGCTCCCTTAATGAGAAAACAGGTGGTTTTTTTGGCAGTGAGGCGGTGACCAGTGGCTATGCTGAAGACGGTGATATCCAGGATGAACGGTTAGGCGATTTAGAAGAAATTACTAATGGCTCATTAATGGGTGGAGAGTTTAATAATCCTGAGAGCTTGTTATCAAAGTCAGTCATTTATTTTATGTATGATAGCAGTGAAGTTCAGCCTGTTTTTGCAGAGGTTGTTTCAGCGCACGCCCAGTATTTAGTTGCGAACCCAGAGCAACGAGTGGTTTTAGAAGGTCATGCCGATGAAAGAGGTTCACCTGAATATAACGTCGCTTTGAGTGAGCGTCGTGCTAAATCGGTTGCTAGAATGTTGGAGCTGGAAGGTGTTTTTCCAGAGCAACTTGAAATCATTAGTTATGGAGAAATGAAGCCGAGTGAAGAAGGTCATGATCAGGCGGCTTGGCAATTAAATCGTCGCGTTGAAATAACTTATCAGGCGCGTTCGTAAAAAATAAAGTATGAAAATTTATGGGTTCTTGTTTTTATTATTGGTGTTGAGTAGCGCAAGTTATGCTGCTCACGAAGGTAGCCCTGTTGAAGGTGCGATTGCCGAGATAGTCACCCCTGAAGGCGTTGCTGAGGCTAATGTAGAAGGCGCTGTTGTAGACGGTGGCTTGGGGCATATTGTGCTAGACGAAAGTTCCCCCGATCACTTGATCGATGAATCATTTAATGTTGTCGATGAGTTGGTTGGGGAAAGTGTTGTAGATAATACTGCCTTCGAAAGCGAGGTAGAGGCTAGTTCCCCAGACCGCTTGGTTGATGAATCATTTACGGTTGTTGATGAGTTGGTCGAGGAGAGAGTTGTAGAGCCTCTTGAGAATGACAGCTTAATGGAGACGGTGAGTCGAGGGAATTTTATATCGAATAAAAACAGCAAAATGTTCCAAATTGTCGACCAATTGGAGCAATTACAACAGGAGTTACAAGAATTAAGAGGTCAAGTTGAGGCGCAAGCGCATGTTATTGCACAATTTGAGCGTCAGCGAGCGCAAACCAAGGGCGGAAGGGTTCTTGAGGCGTCAGGCGCAAGTCCAGACCGGGTTGAGGGTGCTTTGGGGTTTGATTTGTCACCGCAAGTAAATGATTTATCGACTGATAAACCGAATGCACAATTTTCTGAAGCGGTGATTGAAGCAGCACAGACCCCTAAGCAGAAGGAAGATGAGTTGATCGCTCTTTTACCTGAGCCTTGGGATAACCTTGATCAGGTTCTTGATGCAGAAGAGCTAGACTTTCAGCAAGCGTATGGTGTTTTGCGAAACGGTTATACGGAATATGCTATTGATTTGTTTCGGGACTTTTTAAGTCAATACTCTGCGGGACAATATGCCGATCAGGCACAGTTTTGGTTAGCAGAGGCTTATCGGGTCAATCAAATGCTAGACTTAGCGGATCAAGCCTTTGAAACGCTAATCGTTAAGTATCCTGCAAGTGCTCAACTTCCCATTGCCTTACTTAAACGCAGTTATTTGGCTATTGAGCAAAATAAGATAGATGAGGCGAAGCAGTTTTTGACGCATGTCGCTATTAGCTACCCAGGATCTACCGCAGGTCATCTTGCGGCTAAGAAATTAGTTGAATTAAAAAATACCCCTTAAAAAATATGGTTCGTATTACCGAGATTTTTTATTCGTTGCAGGGCGAGTCAAATTCAGTGGGGTTGCCCACTGTTTTTATTCGTTTAACAGGGTGCCCGTTGCGTTGTAGTTATTGCGACACGGCTTATGCCTTTCACGGCGGAGAGAAAATGACGCTTGATGCTATTTTGATGGAAGTCGCTCGCTATGAGACAGGCTATGTCACGGTCACTGGGGGCGAACCTATGGCACAAGGGAGTTGTGTTGATCTTTTAGATGCTTTGGTTGACCGGGGTTATCAGGTATCGCTTGAAACCAGTGGGGCGATAGATTTGGCGGCAGTGAATAGCGCTGTTGTAAAGGTTATGGATTTAAAAACCCCCAGTTCAAAAGAGGAGCACCGTAATCGCTATGAAAACATCGCTTATTTAACCGAAAAGGACCAGGTTAAGTTTGTTATTAGTGATCAGCAAGATTATGAGTGGTCAAAAAAACAAATGGCCCAATACCAGTTGTCAGAAATTTGTGAGGTTTTATTTTCTCCAACGATGGGGCAACAAAACCCTGCCGACTTGGCGGACAATATACTTAGGGATCGCCTTCCTGTTAGATTCCAGGTGCAATTACATAAAATACTTTGGGGTGATACCCCGGGTAAATGACGAGCAATCTGATGGCGAAAAAAAAAGCAATTATTCTATTATCCGGTGGACTTGATTCTATCACTGTTTTAGCCCTCGCTAAGAGTCAGGGTTATGAGTGCTATGCCTTAAGTTTTGATTATGGGCAGCGACATAATTCTGAATTGATAGCGGCTAAAAATATTGCAGCGGCTTATGGTGTGACCGAACATAAAATTATGGCGATGGGGCTGGGCTCTATTGGCGGTTCAGCCTTAACAGATAATAGCATTGCTGTACCTAATTCACCTCAGGAAGGGATACCGGTGACTTATGTGCCTGCACGTAATACTATTTTTTTATCGTTTGCGTTAGGTTGGGCAGAGGTTTTGCAGTCTACCGATATATTTATTGGCGTTAATGCGGTTGACTATTCAGGCTATCCTGATTGTCGTCCTGAATTTATTAGCGCATTTCAGATGCTTGCTAATGTTGCTACGAAGGCTGGAGTAGAAGGGGATGCTTTTACCATTCATACCCCATTAATTGATTTGAGTAAGGGTGAAATCATTCAAAAGGGTGTGGCTATGGGGGTTGATTATTCAATGACGGTTTCTTGTTATTCGGCCGATGAGGCTGGTTTGGCTTGTCGAGTGTGTGACTCATGTAGGCTTAGGGTTGAAGGTTTTGAGGCGGCAGGTGTTAAAGACAATACCCATTATCAATCGCAAGCGAATTAGTTTCTAAAAAGAGGGGTTGATTTAAGCATCTTTCTTGCTAAGATTTTTAGACTTCTATATAATGCCTAATTCATTCTTCTTGGGTCGTTAGCTCAGCTGGTAGAGCACCGCACTTTTAATGCGATGGTCGACGGTTCGAATCCGTCACGACCCACCATATTTTTCCTTTCAAGTCAGTTAGTTACCTAGTCCCTAGGTCAATTTCAGCACACTCATTAACTTCTTGGCTAACCTATGGCTAACTTTGAAGAGTAATAATGGGTAATTCTAGAGCGTTTTTAGTCGTTTAAGCTTACAATTATTGTGTTGTTTTCGTAATTGTCTGGGTCCGTTCCTACGTTGACCCATAAAAAAGGCATACCCCAGCTCATGTCAGGATGCGCCTCTTGAATGACGAATCAATAATCAACAAGTTATTCCACATTGTTTAGGTTTTGTCTATTTTGGCTTACATACACTTTAGGTTTATTAGTGTAAGCTCCTAATTTACCGCATACCGCATACCGCATACCGCATACCGCATACCGCATACCGCATGGTTTGCGCTTTTTTTATAAATGGAATCTAATTTATTTCATTTTTTTTAATACTCTAGGGATTTTCCTTATGAAGCATCTATTGATAACCAGTATTTTTCTTTTGGCATTGAGTTCGGTCAATGCGGCAGAAACTGAGAGTGGTAATTTAGGATTTTCTAACTTACCTGCTAATGACAATCAACTGAACTTACCGGATTTAGGTTCTGCCTCGGCAGCAAACGCTTCGGTAAATAAAAGTACTTTTCTTCAAGGAAAAGCCTTTCAGTTAGCCGCAAACACAGCTACCGGAGGTTTAGCCGGTGCTAAGTCTTTTTTAACTCAAACGTTAAAAGAGCAAATTACTGGGGCGTTGCAAGAAAACCTCGATTTACCGGAGTGGGCTAAACGTATTGAGGTTCAATTTGATTTAGAAACTGAAGCTAAACCGGTTTATTCGATTAGAACAGTACAACCTTTGTACCAATCTGCTGATAAGGTTAATACCTTCTTCACACAATTACGTTATGCCCGTCATACCGATTTTGATTTAAGACGACACACCAGTAATATCGGTTTAGGTTATCGTCGTTTATTGTTGGATAACACCGTGATGTTAGGCGCTAACGTTCATTATGACCGTGAGTGGCGTCGTAGTCACAGCCGCTTAGGCGTGGGTTTAGAAGCGCGCTGGTCGGGTGCTGATATATTCCTGAATCGTTATCAAGGGTTATCTTCTGAGCGAACAGTATCAAGTACAGTGACTGAGGACATTATTGATGGCTGGGATGTTCAGGCCTTATTGCAAGTTCCTTACATACCGTCAACACGAGTGATGGCAACAGGGTCGCGTTGGAAGAAATCAGCCAATGATTATATTAACGGTTGGCGTGCAGGTCTTGAATCGGACTTAACACCGTTCACCCAAATCTCTTTAGGCGCTTCGAATGATAACGACCAAAGTGACCCTGAGTTTTTTGTTAACTTTAGAGTTAGCTTAGGTGGGTATGGCCATAAACGGCCAACCCTATTAGGCGAAAATTCGGTATCAAAAGTTGCTTGGGAAAGGCGTGATATGAGTAATTACACGTTAGACCGTGTTCGTCGAGAAGAAAACATTCGCTTGAAACAAACCAATACAGCCGGCCGGGTTGTTGTCAGAGGGTACTAACATGAGACTAACTAAATTTCGTTCTTTATTACTTATTTTGTTATTGTCTGTGATTTGGACCTCTCAGGCGCAAGCCACTTGTACCCGAACAGGGGGAGCTATTCAAAATACAGGTGCTGTTGTGTCAGATAGTGGCGGTGATACTGATTCCTGTACAGAAAGTCCTGATAGTTACGGCCTAACCTTTTATAAGTTAGGACTTTGTACAGCAGACCCCTTCGATTTAGACCTGTCTTCTTGTTCTTTTATGTATGACGGTGCCGCACTAGCCCATACGATTACATCACCTGCAACCGCTCCATTAAATACAGGAGCTTTTACTATCCCTCCGGGAAGTTATGGATACATGGTTGCCATAATATCTAATAAGCTAGCGATTACTCATCAAGAAACGTTTACCAGTGCATTAAGGGGTAAAACGGGTACGGGAACGACTTGTTGGTCAATTGATGGTATCACTTCTGTTACTAATGAAGCTGTGACTCATGATGTTTTTGGCACCATTCCACTTTCAAGTCCCCCTACTAATGCAACACTAGAATGCGGTCTTGCTAGTGCTGCAGCGCCGGTACCCAGTTATGAGGTTATTGCCTCATTTGGTGAAAATTGTGGAGGTTCTTTCTCAGCCTCAATGACCCACGGTGCAGTTTCAAACGGTATCGCTAAAGGTAAATTACTCAAAGCAGATAATACCTTGGCTACCGCGTGTACTCATGCCAGTCGTCTCTTATGGCGGATTGGGCTGACAACGCCGTTAACGGTTACTGAAGGGTCTGGCTTTGATTTAGGCTTTAAGGTTACTGATGCTGTCAGTGTTGATTTTGATGGTGCCGGTGGTGACTTCGCCGTTAAAGTCGGCGCAAACCCTATTGAAGCGGTATTAAGTATTTTAGATTAAGTAGTCTTTGAGTTCAATATTGATTTTAGGCGCATCCTGACCCCAGTTTGGGGTGCGTCTTTTTAGTATTTACGTTTTAACTAATCTCTAGTTCTTGTGAGAAGGTAGATGGATTGTCGTTACCATTAATCTCATTCGACAATAACTAGGTAAAGAGCATAAATCAAAAGCGCTAGTAGTAACACACTACGGATCCGAGACCATAGTCGCGCTGTAGGGGTCGCGCCGTAATCAAGAATCTCCCGATAATAGGGATGTGCCTCGTAGTATGCGTGAACATGAGCATGATGGAATTGAATATAGAGAGGAATAATACCGTGTAAAAGTAGAGGTGCTGTCGGCAGTGTACTCAATAAAATCATGTCGTTACTGAAGGCGGGATCTAGAGGGTCGCAAAGCGAGCACTTGTGTAAAAAGGGGTAGTCATTGGGAATCCCACGCACGACACCACCCTTGTAGTATGGGTAAACCATAGTGTCATTGGGGCATAAGGAAAACCCAATTTGACCATACTTTTGTGTGGTGTTCAACGCATCCATAATGCTCATCATATTATTTAATTATATTTAGTTGCACAATCATTTTTACACTAAATCAGCAAATAGTAATAGTGGCCATAATTAACAATCCTTGTAGGCAATCGAATCCAATATCGCCTCTCGGCCCTTACCATAAGCATTTATAAATAATTCTTTATATAACCGTTATAGGCAGCTGTAGACTCACGGCTAAGCCGCCGGTACTTATATTTTTAGCGGTTAATGTACCAGAAAGTTTTTCTACTGCACGTTTACTGATACTCATACCTAGGCCAAAGCCGGTACTGTTTGCATCGCTATGGAATGGTGTGAATAACTGTTGTAGCTGCTCGGCACTGAGGCCTTTGCCTTTATCTTCAATACAAAGGATGAGATCATGGTGCTGCTGTTTTACATGTATGGTTATTGGCGCGGTAGTGCCGCTATGCAAACAAGCGTTACGTAGAATATTCATAATAGCCATGATTAATAAGGCCGCATCTGAATGCATAGGCAACATCTCAGGGCTATTCAGCACCAGTCTAATCTCTGGGAATTCAAACTGACAGTCTTCTATACATTGTTGTAGCAGCTGGGTTACATCAAACGATTGGCTGCTGATCTGCATTTCTGATAAACGCGAAAAATTTAATATGCTATCAATTAAACCTGCCATGTTTTCACATTCGCTATCTAGGCGCTGTAATAACGGAGCTTGCTCAGAGTGTGCACCTTCTAACAATGCTGTAGCGGCCATTAAACGTGCCAGCGGCGCTCTTAATTCATGAGAGACATCATGAAGAAGGTTTTGTTTGTCATCTATCAGCTGCGTTAAGTCTTGCTGCATGCGATTAATATCTCTGGCCAAATCGCCTATTTCGTCAGGGCGTTCCAGTAAGTCATGTGCTTGCTGCTGATCAAAATCGTATTTGGAATAGGCCCTGCTGCTTTCACCTAAGACTTTAAGCGGACGAGTAATAAACCGGGTAAGGAAATAACTCACTAGCCCCGAAAAAAATAGTATTAAGAGCAAACGAAATACTAACATTTTGTGTAAGTGCTTCATCAATATTAACTTTGCTCTATTAGCAGGCAGCTCAATAAAGTATTCCCTGCCGTCTTCTGCTGTAAAGGGGTATCGATCAAATATCAGCGGTTTCCTAGGTTTGTTATTTTTGGGGGTATGTTTTTTGAGTTTTAGGTTATCAAATAACACTGTACCGGCTTTATCTGTAATTCTGAGTTTTTGTTTTGAGTGTTTTTTACCGCGCTTGGGTTTAAATCGAGGCGCTACTTCTCCACGCTGTAGTGCAGGAATGAATAGCTCGCCTAAGTGGCTAGCGATTTGTTGGCGACGAAGTTCATGTTGACTGCTTTCATTACTTTGCAGAGTAAAATAAGTGGCACTGAATAAAACCAGGATATTGGCTAACCAAAAGGATAAAAATATCTTCCAGAATAAACTGCTTTTATGAAGTCTCATCGGCAAACAGGTAGCCCTGTCCTCTTAATGTTTTGATGGCCGAGGGCTGTTGCTGTAATGCTTCGAGCTTTTTACGTATACGGCTAACATGTACATCAATGCTTCTATCGTAGGCACTAAGTTCTCTATGCAGTACCTTTCGGCTGATTTCCTCTTTACTCACAACCGTGCCAGCAGCGTCCATTAAATGCAGTAATACGCTGAATTCAACGCTAGTCAGCTGCAGTGTTTGGCCCGCAACCTTGGTCTCTCTACTAGCTCGATTAATCGTAACTACCCCCACTGTTAGCTGTGGGCTCACTTTTTCTGGTGGGTCTACCGAGTGTAAAGCTGACTCTTGAATAAAACGGCGACGTAAAATGGCGTTAATTCTTGCCAATAGCTCCCTAGGATTACAGGGTTTGGCGAGATAATCATCGGCACCTAGTTCTAGACCTAGGATTTTATCTATGTCATCGCCTCTGCCTGTCACCATAATCACCGGCGTTTGAATGCTTTGGCGCAGTTGTTGCAGCATGTCCAACCCATTAATTCTAGGCATCATAATATCTAAAACAATGGCCTGATATTGGCCATTTACTGTAATGGCCGCCAAGGCCTGCTCACCATCAGCATAGCAATGCACAGTAAAACCCTGCTGTTGAAGATACTCTGCCAGCATTTCAGTTAAAACCTTGTCATCATCAACAAGGGCAATGGATACGTCACTGGGTTGATAAGAGGCTATAGTCATAGTGTTCAGTTTAAAGCGTTATGCACCTGACTCAAGTGTCTTTACGAAAGTTTACATTTCAACACCCTACTTTACATAAAGACTTGTAATACTTCAGTCATGCATTAAACGATGCTAACCACAACTATAGTAAAGGATCACTTATGAAATTCATGAAACTGTTTGTCGCTGTAACCGCTTTAGTATTTGCTAGCAGCCAACTGTATGCAGGCGATAAAAATCACGGCCATCACGGTAAGCTCTCAGAAAAACGCATAGAAAAGATGCAACAACAGTTAGATCTCACCGATGCTCAGGTGACACAATTACAAGCTATTGCTGATAAATATAAACAGCAAAAAAAAGATAGGCAGTCCCATAAGAAAGCGATGAAAGCCCTACATAAACTGGACCCAAACAGCGCTGATTATGAGCAGAAATTACAGCAGGCTGCAAATAAAGCCGCCGAGAATACAAAGGCCAGAGTTTTACATATGGGACATAGGCGTGCAGATATCCAACAAGTCTTAACCCCTGTGCAACAGAATAAGATGAAAGGATTAATGAAACAAAAGAGACAACAGAAAAAAGATAAAAAACAAAAGCGCGCTGACAAGACACAATAGAAGCTATTCTTGTAGTGAAATATGATGCTTGTAAGTAAAGATAGCCAACGCATTTAATGATTGTGTGGCGTATAAATAGCGTGACATACGTTCTAAGTTAACATTGATTGAGCGGAGATAAAGTTTGGTGGGTAGATTGGGGTCATGCTCAGGACTTAAAACTTTGAGAATACCCCTGCTGAGGTCGTCCGTTGTTACAGCAGGAGGGTACTGAAGAGATACGATAAAAACCTTAAGTGTTGAGCTATCCGAGGTAGGGGTGGATAACGCATTGCACTAGAAGGAGTTCCAGATTATCTTGCTAGTCAGGTGTGGTCAATGGGTTCTTGAGGGTGTTTTTATTAATCTGTTATTTGCCCCATTTCGTTATAATTTTTTAGGTGATATGACCTAATAAAGTGAACTTTGTGACTTGTTGTCGCGCGTCAATCTGACACATTTTCAAGAGTAGTTTTTTCCCGTAATATTTGTTCAACAGTTCATAAACCTCCTAAGCTTTTGAACAGTTAAATTAGAATTTTTATGTTTTGGTAACCAGTCGATATTCTCGCGAATGTCATGTTAATACCCCCTCACGGCTGGTTACTTTTTTTAATGGTTACTCTAGATGTTTTGTCAAAAAGCGTCGTGCGATTCTCTTGTGGGTCTAAAAATGCATTCCGTATGGTAATGTTATACATTTAAAATTACCATTATCTGCACTTTCTAATTCTTCAATGATCATTTTAGATTGCGTAATAGGAACAACCCAGTCACTTGAACTGTGAATAATTAATAAAGGGCCTGTTTTTGTAATAGATATAGCCCTGTTCATTGCTAGCCCTCCTGTAGGGCACTTATGAGGCCGTAGCGAGTACAAATACTCATTGGTAGACGATAATTCTGAAAGAAGGGCAAAAAAAATGCGCTACCACCATGAATGGGGTAACGCATAAAAATTCTAGCTAAGCCCAGAGGGCTAAATTTAAGGAGAATATGAAATTCTGAGTTCAGTATATTCTTTAATCATTTTGTTGGGAATGTGACACAGTGTCGCGCGACAACTTGACGCATAGGTAGCAGGATAATGGTTGATGCAATACGGTATCATTAAAATTAGTCGAGGCGCATCCTGACAGAAGTTGGGGTGCATCTTTTTTAGTATCTACATTTTAACTAATCCACAACTCCTGTGAGCAACCTTGTGGACAACTCCGACACAATTAACCGAAGTTATTCCTGTGAGCGGAGTTGTTGAAGGGCTGTTTATTATTTGTACAAGCTAATGCATATCAAAATGCTCGGGTTGGGAACTACCCTTGATTTGTTTTTGGATTGCGATGGTTTGCTTGATATTCAAGTCATGGAAGATGACATAGAAGACATCGCGATTTTCCTGAACGACTTCATATTCTAGATGATACTTCCGATTAGCCCATGTCAATAAATCATGGAGTCGTCTACGATTCATCACTGTAGTTTCATACTGACTGTACATGCTCCCTCGCCTCTCTATCTAATTCACATAATACAGTTAGTCAGTTAAGTAGAGTGTCAATGCTCACCATTAGTTCCCTGATATATGATATTTATTGATAATCAAACTTAATCCGCTCTATTTCCGTTTGTAACCGTGTGAACTCTAATCCCCCTGAGTAGAGGTGCAGCGAGATGCTTTGCTTCTTATGGCCCATGAGTTGGCTTATGGTTGACTCGGGTACTCCTGCGTTCTCAAGGGCTGTAGCAAAGGTTCTGCGGAGGCTGTGGAAGTCGTGTTCCTTGGTGAACCCTAACTTGGTTTTATAGCGACCGAATTGCTTGCTGATGTTATGGCTGCGTTTGTTGGAACGACCGGCAGGAGTTAGGTTAGAGATTAGATAACCATCAGGTGATGTTGCTTTGAGTCTGTTGACTAGGTCTGTGAGTGCCGAATGAATTGGCACGACTCTGATGCTGTTTTGGTTTTTACCCTGTTTAATCTCAAAGCCCTCGTTAACGTCCTGAATCTTTAGTCGGCATATCTCTTCAATGCGTAAGCCAGAGAAGAGGGCGATTATTGAGAGGTCATACAGAGGTCCAGGTAGTGATGATAGAAGTAGTTTGAGTTGCTGTTGTGAGTATGGCTTCTTGATAACGGTGACCGATTTGTTACCTAAGAGGAACGCCATGTCAGAGAAAGGGTTATGGTCAAGAAATCCTGACCGAACACACCATCTGAAAAATGATGATAGGGCGAAGAGATGTTTCTCTTTGGTTCGATAGGATTGGTGGTTAGGTGTAATGATGTCCCTGAGATAGTCGCTGGCAGTTCGTCTGGTCACATCAGAAATAAACGTGTTGTGTCCAAGGGTATCTTGGAGTTGTTTCAAGTATCTTTGCTTATCTAGTAAGTGCTGATTACTTATCCTGAGTTTCTCCTCGGATAGATAAGTTGTAATGAGAGATGGAATGTCTGAGGTGAGAACCTTAGAGTTTAATTGGCCGTAGTTGTCCCTTATTTCTTTGAATTGTCGTTTCCAGAAGAGAAGGCGGTCGTGTTTAAGAATCTCAGCTTCATCAAGTACTGGGGCTAATGGTTCGCTGATTTTGGATTTACCTAATGCGGTAACTAGGTCGCTAGGGACGGATAGATTGAAGTAGTACTGGTGTCGGTGGTAAGTCAAATATTTAGCCATTATAAACCTCGATTCTGAAACCATTCTGAAACCAGAGGGGTATTTTGAGGTTATGTTTTGCTATCGCTGATAGTTTTCTTGGCCTGTCGGGTAGCTATTAGTTAAACAAAAGCACGGGATAAGCATGTAGACCTTATGGCGGAGTGTTTGCGGACGGGGGTTCGATTCCCCCCGCCTCCACCAATCAATCTGTTAGAGCTAAGTTGCTGTTTCTATTAGGAACAGTGGCTTGGCTTTGGCTAACTTTCAGTACTTATCTGACCTCAAAACGTCCTCTCTGGACTAAAACTGAAACCATTCTGAAACCGCTTCAGTCAAATGGAGTATAAATGGCACCCTAGTATAATGGAAGGGCCTTTGTGACTCTTGGGTGTGCAAAATACGACCACTGAGACCCCACGGGGGGGATAGGTGGGTTATGCCGTAATAATATACAGTCTCAGATTTTTGGCTAGGAAAGCGCAACTGCACATTAAAAATATTGACTTGGTTGTGGTGTTTTGGTTTCAAGGTTCTCGCTTGGTAGATGTTTTTGGGGGTTCATATTCTTATCTATTTTTTGGAATACACGAAAAGTTTCTTCTTTTGTCATTCCGTATGAGAACATAAAGGGGCTCCCAAAGTTATCAAACCCTGTACCCATTCCTTTATTGTATGATTCGGCAATAAATTTCAATTGGGCTTTTCGACCATCATCACATTGAATGTCAGCAATGCCAGTTGACCCTGTACCTTCTACCACGCGAGTGTAGGTAAACCCACCAAAACATTTTGTATCATTAATGGTTCCAATAAGATTAATGCTACCCGTTCCTCCCATACCACCAGTTGCTGTTCCGGTAAAAAGTTCAGACCCATCTCCTATCATTCCTATTACGGGTACGGTGAGGCTACATCCTGAAAGAGTAAGTAGTGTTAGGAAAAACAATGATATTCCCTTCAATTTATTCTCCTATATTCTATGGTGATTTTAGATTGAGGATAGCAAGGACAAAAATGTCATGCAACTCCTGAAGAAATGCTTTGAAATTGTAAGGCTAATAATAACGGGCTTTAGCTCCCCCACGGGGGGTAGTCGACTCTTACCGTAATTAATATGCTGTCTCAGATTTTTCTGTTGGAATATTTCTGGAACTGACTTCAGTACTTATGGCCTTACGGAGCTATTTAAGTGATTGCATGGTATTTATAATTTGCTTAGCGACTTCTCTGACTACCGGTACAGATACTGAGTTTCCAAATTGTTTGTAGATTTGTACGTCTGAAACTGCTGTTACATCAAAATTATCGGGGAACCCTTGTAATCGCGCACATTCTCTGGGTGTTAGTTTACGTGGAAGTTTGTTTAAATGGCTTTGGTCAATCAGAATTTCACTGCCGTCTTTGTAATATCTTGCACTGATAGTATTCGCATATTCACTTTCAGCGTTAAACAATGAATATCCAAAACCGTTCCCTTTGTTTTTATGCTCTTCTTTACGCTTTTGATGACCTGCCCACAGCTTGTTCGAAATTGTAAATTTAT